>Ga0105046_10002795_pt1 | contig 27562 bp, 27 predicted proteins | sample MAT03_FD_78385 | JGI IMG/M metagenome (GOLD analysis project Ga0105046, IMG submission 78385) | Freshwater microbial communities from Lake Fryxell liftoff mats and glacier meltwater in Antarctica - MAT-03 (megahit assembly) | ecosystem: Environmental > Aquatic > Freshwater > Ice > Liftoff... | reverse complement strand
GCGGGAACCATTGGTCTGAGTACGAACGAACAAAGAGGCGCTCCTGTGTCACCATCATGATCACAGAATACATCAATATGCAATGTAATAGCGCGATCAAGCGAACTATCCGTGTCACTACATTCTTGCGATCAAGACGAGCCCGGCGTGAAGAATCAACGAGTTACGCCGACTTTACGCCGCAAAGTGTTGAAGACGAGTCAAGACATTTCGTTGGCGAAAGCACACGGGAATCGGCGCGCGTCCAGGCGCACGCCGGTGAGAAACCAATCGCGGATGTTTGCTGGGGCTACTTGCCCAATACGGCAAACCGGGTGGCGAAGTCCAGAACCAGGCCGGGGAAGATGCCGAGGACAAGAGTCGCGGCAGTGGTGATGAACATCGTTACCTTCAGTCCGCCGGGGATGGCGGTTACCGGTTCGGTGTTCTCCGGCTCGTGCATGTACATGACGACCAGGACGCGGAGGTAGTAGTAGGCGGCTACGGCTGAGTTCAGGAGGCCGAGGCCGGTGAGCCACACCATGTTCGAATCAATGGCGGATTTGAAGATGTAGAACTTGCCGAAGAAACCGGCGGTGAGCGGTACGCCGATCAGCGAGAGGAGAAAGACCGTCAACATCGCGGCGACGGCGGGTTCCCGCTGGCTGAGTCCCTTCATGTCGTCGAGCGTGACGCGCCCTTCACCTTTGCCGGCGATGTGGGTGACGATGGCGAAGGCGCCATAGTTCATGAGGCCGTAGGCGGCCAAGTAGAACATTGCAGCGGCGGTGCCGGTGGTGCTGTGGGTGGTGATGGCGACGAGGACGTAACCGGCGTGCGCGATCGACGAGTAGCCTAACATGCGCTTGATGTTGTTCTGCCAGAGGGCCGCGAAGTTACCGATCATCATCGTGAGGAGGGCCATGGTCCAGAGGACCGGTTCCCATTTTGGCGTGAGGGCTTCAAAGGCGGTCTGGAAGACGCGGATCATGACGGCGAAAGCTACCGCTTTGGGACCCGCGGAGAGGAAGCCGCTGACCGGAGCGGGCGCGCCTTGATAGACATCCGGGGCCCAACCCTGGAAGGGCGCGGCGGAAATTTTGAAGGCGAAGCCGACAAGCATCAGGCCGGCGGCGGCGCTGACCATCATCATCGACGGGACGCCCTTGGCGATTGCTTCGCGGATCTCGATGAGATTGGTGGAGCCGGTCATGCCGTAGACCCAGGCAATACCGTACAGGAGGAAGGCCGTGGCGAAGGAGCCGAGGAGGAAGTACTTCAGTGCCGCTTCATTGCCACGCTTGTCGTCGCGCAGGTAGCCGGCGAGGATGTAGCTGGCGATGGAGCTGACTTCCAGGCCGATGAAGACCATCATAAGTTCGTTGGCGGCGGCCATCAGGCATTGCCCGGCCAACGAGAAGAGCAACAGGACGTAGAACTCACCGGTGTTGGATTTTTCGCGTTCGAGGTAGGCGCTGGAGCTGAGCACGGTCAACAGTCCGACGCCCAGGACGACAAGGCGGAAGAAGGCCGCGTAGCCGTCGGAGATCAACATGTTGCTGAAGGCGAGGCCGGGCGTCTGGTAGGCGACGACAGTGCCATACATGGCCAGGGCGATGGAGATGGCGGCGAGTGTTGAAATTAGGGAACGGCTGTCTTCATCCTTCTTGAATCCTTCCATGACGAGCAGCAGGGTGCCCGCGATGGTGAGAATGATCTCGGGGAGGAAGCGTAACAGCTCGGCGGTTTGGGGGAAGAATTTAGCGTCCATTGTTGGCCACCTCCGCGGTCGTCGCGGGGAGCGCGACTCGAAGTCCGGTAAGAGAGGTCTGCGTCCGGTCCAGGATTGTCTTGTTCGATGCGCCGATGGAGGGCAGGAAGCTTTGGGCGTAAATGCCCATCCAAACCATGAGGGCGAGAAGGGGCAGGATACAGGCCCATTCGCGCGTCTTCAAATCGTGCATGTGATGTTTGACCGCTTCCGGCGTTTCGCCGAAGAAGGTGCGCTGGTACATCCAGAGCATGTAGCAGGCGGAAAGGATAACGCCGGTAGCGGCGAAGACAGCCCACCAGATGTTGATCTTGGCGGCGCCCTGCAGGACGAGATACTCGCCCACGAAGTTGTTCAGCAGAGGCATGCCGATGGAGGCGAGGGTGGTCACCAGGAAGACCATCGAGAGCCAGGGGGCGGGCGTAGCGACGCCGCCGTAGTCTTTGATTTCGAGCGAGTGCTGGCGTTCGTAGAGGAAGCCGACGAGCATGAAGAGCGCCCCGGTGGAGATGCCGTGAGCGAGCATTTGATAGACGGCGCCGTCGAGACCCCATTGATTGCCGGAGAAGAGTCCGAGGACGACGAAGCCCAAATGGCTTACCGAGCTGTAGGCGACCAGCTTTTTCATGTTCGGCTGGACGAGCGCGACCAGCGCGCCGAAGATGATGCCGGTGATGGCGAGCACGACGATCCAATTCGCATTTTCTTTCGAAGCGTTGGGATAGAGGGGCAGGCAGAAGCGGAGGATACCGTAGGTGCCCATCTTCAGCATGACGGCGGCCAGCATGACGGACCCGGCGGTCGGCGCTTCGACGTGGGCGTCAGGCAACCAGGTGTGCAGCGGGAAGAGCGGGACCTTGATGGCGAAGGCGAGGAAGAAGGCCAGGAAGAGGATCGTCTCTTCAACGTGGGTGAGGGCGAGCTTGCCGCTCTCCATCATCAGGAGGATGGCGGGGTAATCAAACGTGCCGGCCTTGTTGTAGAGGTACAGGATGGCGGCCAGCATCAGCACTGAACCGGCCATGGTGTAGATGAAGAACTTGACGGCGGCGTAGATGCGGCGGTCATGTCCCCAGATTCCGATGAGGAAGTACATCGGGACAAGGCAGACTTCCCAGAAGACGTAGAAGAGGAAGAGATCGAGCGAGACGAAGACGCCAATCAAGCCGAATTCGAGCAGGAGCAGGAAGGCGAAGAACTCTTTGACGCGGTGGTCAATGTACTTCCACGAGAGGAGGATGGAGATGGGCGTGAGGAACGTGGAGAGCAGAACGAGCCAGAGGCTGACGCCATCCATGCCGACGTGGTAGCGAATGGCGGGGGTGGAGATCCAGGGGGCGTCGGTGACCCAGGTCATGACGGCGGGCCGGTCCAGCGTGGGCCCGATTAAAAGCAATGACGCCGCGAAGACGCCGAGGGAAAAGATAAGCGTGAACATCTTGACCAAGCCCGTGTTCCCCTTGGGGAGTGCGAGGGTGATCAGGAAGCCAAGGAGTGGGGCGGCGATGAGGATATCGAGGAGGTTCATCGGCCACCTCCAAGCACGGTGAGCGCGCTTAAGATGCAGACAACTCCGATGACGGTCCAGGCCGCGTAGTTACGAATCAAGCCGCTCTGCAGATGGCGGAGCAGGCCGCCGAAGTTGAGAGCGGTGCCGCTGAAGCCGTGGACGAAGCCGTTATCGATGATGCCAACGTCAACTATCTTCCAGAAGAAGTTACGGGACGTGCGTTCGATGGGGTGAACGATAGCGGCGTCGTAGATTTCGTCGACGAAGTATTTGTTATAGAGCAGGGTGTAGACGCCGCTGAAGGACTCTTTGATGGAATCGGCCATGCCAGGTTTGGCGACATAGACAATGTAGGCAAGGAAAATACCGATAATGCCGGGCGCAGTGCCGAGGATCATGTCGGCCAGGGAGTGCTCCAGATGGCCTTCGGGAACGATGCCGCGGAAGACCGGTTCCAGGATGTGGGGAATGTTGAAGAAGTAGCCGCCGACGAGGGAGAGAATCGCGAGGACGTAGAGCGGTCCGAGCATGCTCCAGGGGGATTCGTGCGGGTGAGCGTGTCCTTTATATTCGCCGAAGAAGGTGAGGAAGATGGAGCGGAAGACGTAGAAGGCGGTCATACCGGCGGTGATCCAGGCGAGCCAGTACATCCACATGTGGTGATGATGCGCGGCGCCGAGGATCTCTTCCTTTGAATACCAGCCGGACATGAAGGGGAAGCCGGCGATGGCCAGTGCGGCGATCAACAACACGTTGAAGGTGTGGGGGATCTTCTTGCGCAATCCGCCCATGTGGCGCATGTCCTGTTCGTGATGGCAGGCATGGATGACGGAACCGGCGCCGAGGAAGAGCAGGGCCTTGAAGAAGGCGTGGGTGACGACGTGATAGATACCGGCGGAGAATGCGCCGAGGCCGACGGCGAGGAACATGTAGCCGAGTTGGGAAACGGTGGAGTAGGCGTACACCTTCTTGATGTCGTTTTGCACGAGGCCGATGGTGGCGGCCATGACCGCGGTGGCGAGGCCGATGATAGCGACGGTGTCCATGGCGATAGGCGCTTTCATGAACAGGGCGGCCGAGCGGGAACACATGTAGACGCCGGCGGTGACCATGGTGGCGGCGTGGATGAGGGCGGAAACTGGCGTGGGGCCTTCCATGGCGTCCGGCAACCAGACGTACAACGGGATTTGCGCGGATTTGCCGGTCGCGCCGACGAGGAGAAGCAAGCAGATGGCGGTGACGATGCCGGCGGACTGTTCAACGGGCAGCGCCTGCGCCTGGGCGAAGACGGTGGGGAAATCGAGCGAGCCGAAGGTGACGACGATCAGGAACATCGCCAAAGAGAAGCCGAAGTCACCGATGCGGTTGACGATGAAGGCTTTCTTGCCCGCGTCGCTGGCGGATTTCTTAACGAAGTAGAAACCGATTAAGAGGTAAGAGCAGAGTCCGACGCCTTCCCAGCCGACGAAGAGCAACAGGAAGTTGCCGCCGAGGACCAGGACCAACATGAAGAACATGAACAGGTTGAGATAGGCGAAGAAGCGGTAGTAGCCTTCTTCGTCGTGCATGTAGCCGGCGGCGTAAATGTGAATGAGAGTACCGATGCCCGTGACGACGCAGAGCATGACGGCGGTGAGACGGTCAACGGCGAAATCGACACCGACGTTGAAGGCGCCGCTGGCCATCCAGGTGAAGTAGTGCTCGACGTAGCGTTCTTCCATGGGCATGAGCGCCATGAGGGTTTTGATAACCCATAAGAACGACAGCAGGACGCTGCCAATGGCGACCGCGCTTTGCACGGTCTTGCTGGTGCGTCGCCCGGTAAAACCGTTAATGGCGGCGCCGGCCAGCGGGAGGAGAGGAATTAGCCAGAGTTGCATCGTGCGTTAGTTTTTCAGGGTGTCGAAATCGTCAACTTGCAGCGTAGCGCGGGTGCGGAAGACCATCAGGATGATGGCCAGGCCGACAGCGGCTTCGGCCGCCGCGACCACCATAACGAAGAACGAAAAGATCTGGCCGTCGACTTTCCCGAAGTGGTTCGAGAAGGTGACGAAGGTCAGATTGACGGCGTTGAGCATAAGCTCAATGGCCATGAAGACGGTGATTACGTTGCGCCGGAAGAGAAACGTCGCGACGCCGATGGTGAAGAGAATTGCGCTGAGAATCAGGTAAGCCGAAAGAGGAACGGAGAGTTTGAAGAACTCGGGGGGAAAGAGATCGTAGAGGGACATTAGTCCATCTCCTTATTGGCCAGGCGGTAAGCGCCGGCGATCGCGATGAGGATGAGGATCGATGTGACTTCAAACGGCAGCAAATAGCGAGTAAAGAGTTCCCAGCCGACTTCGCGCGGGCCGCCGCCGGTGAAGGCGCCGAACTTGACAGGCTTGGCCGCCGAGGTGGCGTTGGTGATGACCCAGGCGGAGATGGCGAGCAGGATTACGAGAAGCGGGAAGCCAAGGAAGTGGGCGGTGCCGGCTTTCCTGGTCATCTTCTCCGCGCCGGCATTCAGGAGCATGATGACGAAGATGAACAGCACCATGATGGCGCCGGAGTAAACCACCAGTTGCGCGGCGGCAATGAACTCCGCGCCCAGCAAAACGTACAAAACCGCCAGCGAGACCATTACGCCAATGAGCGACAGGGCGCTGGAAACCGGATGCGTCTGGAGCGCCATGTTGAGCGCGCAAGCCACTGCGATGAGGGCGAAGGTGAGGAAGAGGACGAGATCCATTTCTTGTTATTTCCTCTATTTGCTAAAGAACGTGACGCCGAAGGCGGTGAGCACCATGTTGGCCAGGGCCACCGGGAACAGGAACAGCCAGGCGATTTTCATGAGTTGGTCGTAACGGAAGCGCGGCAAAGTCGCGCGCACCCAGATGAAGAAAAAGAGCAGGAAACCGACTTTGCCGAAGAACCAGAAGAGCGAGTTCAGGATGGGCCCGGCGTAGGGAATCAGGAACAGTGCGGCGATACCGGCGAAGATGACGCCGAAGACGGCGAACGATTTGCGATCCGTGGGGCGAATGGGATGGGAGGCGTGATAGAAGAGGACGCCGGCGGCGATGGCGAAGAGGATTGTGGGAACGAAGGTCGCAACGACCGGAGGGACGATGGGGTGCCAACCGCCAAGGAAGAGCGCCGTGGCCACCGAGCAGACGATGATCATGTTGCAGTATTCGGCCATGAAGAAGGCGGCGAACTTCATGGAGGAGTATTCGCAGTGGAAACCGGCGACGAGTTCGTTTTCCGCTTCCGGTAAATCGAAGGGAATGCGGTTGGTTTCCGCGAAGGCGCAGATCATGTAGACAATGAAGCCGATGAGCTGGAAGCCGGTGAAGAGGTTCCAGTTGGGGATGACGCCGAAGGCGAAGCCGGCTTGGGTGTCGACAATTTCACGGAGGTTGAGGGAGTTCGACAAGAGCAGCGGAGCGGCGAGGGCGAGGGCCATGGGCAGTTCGTAGCTGATCATCTGCGCTGAGCTGCGCATTGCGCCGAGGAGCGCGTACTTATTGTTCGAGCTCCAACCGGCGAGTGCGATGCCATAGACGCCCATGCCCGCGAGGCCGAGAATCCAGAGCAAGCCGATGTTGATGTCCGCGAGCCCGAGATTCGTTTTTACACCGAGGATGTCAACTTGCGGCCCGAAGGGAATGACGGCGATGCCGGAAACCGCGAACATCAGGCCCAGCCAGGGGGCGGCCCAATAAAAGAAGTGGTTCACACCGCTGGGAATGAAATCTTCCTTGCTCAGCAGTTTCACAGCGTCAGCGATGGGCTGCAACAAGCCATGCGGACCGACGAAATACGGACCCACGCGAAGCTGAACGTGGGCGATCACCTTGCGCTCCAGCCAGACGATGTAGGCGAGCGTCGCCAACAGCAAAGGGGCGATGATTAAGATTTTGATGATAGATACGAGGAGGTAGTCCATTTCGTCTCTTCCTAGCGGTAAAGCCCGCCGGGAGCTTCCAGTACTTCGTTGAGGATCTTTGAGTACCGTGTCAGCGTACCCGTTGTGAAGAGCGTGTCGCGCGAGGACTGGATGAGTTCCGGCAACACCGTTGACGGGATACGGCCGTTGACCGGCATGGTTTGCGCGGCGCCTCCGGTGACGATTACAGGCAAGGGAACATTATAACCGCGGACTGTTTTCTGAATTTCGGCGAAGACGGTGTCAGCGTCCACCTTGCCCAGATTGACGCCCATACCGCGGGCGATGAGGCCGATGATGGTGAGGTCCGACTTGGCGCCAACGGTCTCCACGGCCTTCTTGATGCGCTGAACCTGGCCGCAGACGTTGGTGAAGGTGCCGTTCTTTTCGTAGGCCGAGGCGGCGGGAAGAACGACGTCGGCACGCTGCGCGGTTTCGGTGAGAAACATGTCCTGGACGACGACGAACGCTTTTTCGCTGGCCAATGTATGGCGGCGCAAGGGGTTTGCGCCGACGACCCAAAGTAGGTCCAGATCCGTGGCGGCCATCATTTCAGGAAGCGATAAACCCATGCTGCCAGTCGCGGCGTGATAGCCGGGGCCGAGGTCGGGCAGCAGGCCCATGTCCATGGCGCCGCGCGAATTGGCGTAATCGACCAGGCAGATGTACTTTACCGGAATGCCAAGCGATTCGCCGAGGTCGACGAGTTTGCGAACGCCATCGCCTTTAACAGCGTCACCGAAGAGAACGAGCAGTTCCGTCTCGCCTTTCAGCTTTTCGCGCATCGATTCGACAGCGGAGAGCCAGTCAGTTTCGGTGGTGCGGACGGTCGCTTTGGCGATTTTATCTTCACGAACCGCCCCCGTTGTGGCAACGTAAACGCCAGCCTTGTGGTGGCGATAGTTGGCGCGGATTTGATTGGCGAGGAAGGGCTGCTGCTGGGAGAGATCGGCGCCGACGATGAGGACGGCGTTGGTGTTGTAGCAGTCATCGGCGGTTCCGAGTGTCGCCGTTTTCCCGCTCAGCGAATCGAGGAGGGTGACGACGTCGCCGGAGCGATGATGGTCAATATTATTGGTGTTGAGAGCGGTCCGCGCGAATTTCTGGAGCAGATAGGCTTCTTCGTTCGAAGTGCGGGTGGAGCCGATGACGCCGGTCTTGCCGCCTGCTTTGAATTTTTCGACGACGGCCTGGAGGGCACGGGACCAACTCACTTCTTCCAGCTTTCCGTTTATGCGCAGGAGCGGAGTTTGCAGGCGTTCCGGATGATTGTTGAAGTCAAAGGCGTAGCGGCCTTTCACGCAGAGGAACTCGCCGTTGAGTCCGGAGCGGTCCCGATTATTGCCGCGGACGATTTCGTTGTTCCGAACGCCGAGGGTGGTTTTGCAGCCGTTGGAGCAGTGGGTGCAGACGGTGCCGACGTGCTCCATTTCCCAGGGACGCGTCTTGTAGCGGTACGCGCCGGAGGTCAACGCGCCGACGGGGCAGATGTCGATGCATGCACCGCACTCGTCGCATTCCAGATGGTCGCCGTGGGAGGGCGCGACTTCCGAGTCAACGCCGCGGTTCACGACACCCAACGCGCCGACGCCCATCCCCTCGCCGCAAACGCGTACGCAGCGGTAGCAGAGAATGCAGCGCGGGCCATCGTAGAACACGACGGGGCTCCACTGCTTTTCGGGCACGTGGACTTTGACTTCGGTGTAACGGGATTCACCGACGCCGTACTTGAACACCATGTCCTGCAACTCGCATTCGCCGCCCTTGTCGCAGACGGGACAATCGAGCGGGTGGTTCGTCAGCAGGAATTCCAACGTGGTTTTGCGGGCTTTGACAACGGCCGGAGCTTCGGTGCGAACCACCATGCCTTCAGCAACCGGAACGACGCAGGCCGCCATCAACTTCGGCGCTTTTTCAATCTCCACCAGACACATGCGGCAGGCGGCCTGGAGGGCCATGCCTTCGTAGTAGCAAAATGCGGGAATCTCGATGCCAGCCAGCTTGGCGGCGTCGATCAATAACATGCCGGCAGGTGCTTCCACCGCTATCTCGTTGATCGTCAACTTGACCATATTCGACATCAATGCTCCTTACGCTACCTGAACCAGTTCGCTCGACGCGAACGGATTCTTTGCCACGTAGGCTTCAAATTCGGGCCGGAACTTTTCGACGATTGAGATTGTGGGCATCGCGGCGGCGTCGCCAAGTGGGCAGAATGTGCGGCCAAGCATGTTTTTCGCGAGATCGCCGATCAAATCAACGTCTCGCAAGGCGCCGTTGCCATCGACAATGCGGGCCAACATTTTTTGCAGCCAAGTCGTGCCTTCCCGGCACGGAATGCACCAACCGCAGCTTTCGTGCTTATAGAAACGCATGATCCGGAGGGCAACTTTCACCATGTCGGTATTTTCGTCCATCACCATCATGCCGCCCGAACCGAGCATGGTTCCGGCCTTGGCCATGGAGTCGTAGTCCATGAGAATGTCACACTCATCGGCCCGCAACAGGGGACAGGATGAACCGCCGGGAATCAGCGCTTTCATCTTCTTGCCGCCGCGCATACCGCCGCCGATTTCGTTGATGAAGTACATCATATTCATGCCCAGTGGCACTTCATAAACGCCGGGTTTGTTGACATGCCCGGCCAAGCACACCATGCGGGTGCCGCCGTTTTTCGGCGTGCCGAGGTCGGCGAACCACTTGCCGCCCTGGCGGATGATTTCGGGCACGGCGCAGAAGGTTTCGACGTTATTTAACACCGTTGGCGCCTGGAACGCACCGCTAACGGCCGGGAATGGCGGACGAATTCGGGGGACACCGCGCTTGCCTTCCAACGATTCGAGCAAGGCCGACTCTTCGCCGCACTCGTAGGCGCCGGCGCCGATCTGGGTGTAGAGCTCGAAATCAAAGCCGGAGCCGGCGATATTCTTGCCGAGGTAGCCGCGCTGATAGGCTTCCTTGAGAACGCTGTCGAGATGATCGACCAGATAGCGGTATTCACCGCGAATGTAGATCCAGCCCTTCGAAGCGCCGACTGCCTTCGCGGCGATGAGAATCCCTTCTATTAACTGAAAGGGGTCATGCTCCATGAGCAAGCGATCTTTGCAGGTGCCGGGTTCCGATTCGTCGGCATTGACGACGATGTATTTCGGCGAGTCGGTATTCCGCGGAACGAAGCTCCACTTCATGCCGGTCGGAAAGCCGGCGCCGCCGCGGCCGCGCAGCGATGAGGCCTTTACTTCGTTGATGATGTCGTCCGACGTCATCAACGCCGCTTTTTTGAAGGCTTCAAAACCGCCGGTGGCCAGATACGTATCCAGTCTCCAGGAGTTCTCGACGCCGAAGCGCCGCGAGACGACCCTCGTTTCCAGCGGGCTGGGCGGATTATAGAGTTTCACTGCAGTCCCTCCAGGATCTGGTCCAGTTTCGCAGGCGTGACGTCGTGGTGAAAATCGTAGTTCACTTGTATGGCGGGGGCCCAGGAGCAAGCGCCGATACATTCCACTTCTTCCAGGGAAAAGCGGCCGGACGCCTGGGTTTGTTTGTGGCCAACACCGAGTTTTTGGGAGGCGTGCTCGTAGAGTTCCGCGCCGCCGAGCAGCATGCAGGCGACGTTGGTGCAGACTTGCACGTGGTACTTACCCTGCGGCTTCTTGTGCAGCATGGAGTAGTAACCGACGACTTCATCCACTTGCAGGACCGAAATTCCCAGCCTTTTGGCGAGTTCTTGCATCAAATCCGGCGTAATCGCGCCCACTTCGTCCTGGGCGTACATCAACATCGGGATTAACGCACCGCGATGCCGCCCCTCCGGGTAATGCGTCAGCAGGTCCGCGAATCGCGCTTCCAGTTCAGGCGAAAATGTCATCGGTCGCAATCTCCCAACACAAAATCCAGACTGCCCATGATCGCGATCGAGTCGGCAATCATCCGGTCTTCAATCAAATTCGGCAATGCCTGCAGGTTGCCGAAACTGGGCGTGCGCATGTGCACGCGCAGCGGCTTCGCCGTGCCATCGCTCACCACGTAGTAGCCGAGCTCGCCGCGAGGCGATTCGATCACTTGGAATACTTCTCCGGCGGGCACGCTGAAGCCTTCCGTCACGATTTTGAAGTGATAGATGAGCGACTCCATTTGGGTCTTCATCTTTTCCCGGTCGGGCAGCACGACCTTCGGCGCGGAGGCTTGCACCGGGCCTTCCGGCATGCCGGCCATCGCCTGATTGACAATCTTGATCGACTCGCGGATTTCGGCGACGCGCACAGCGTAGCGGGCGTACACGTCGTTGTCAGTGGACGTCGGCACGTCGAAGTTGAACTTGTCGTAGCTCGAATACGGCATCATTTTGCGCGCGTCCATCGGAATACCGGCGGCGCGGATGCAAGGACCGGACATGCCAATCTCCAACATTTCATCCACGGGGAGCCGGCCGACGCCCTTGGTGCGCTTCAACCAGATCGGGTTCGTGTTCAGCAGCGATTCGTATTCGTCCACACGGCTCGGGAGGGTGGACATGAAGGTCTTGACGCGTTTTTCCCAGCCACGCGGCGGGTCGAGCGCGAGGCCGCCGACGCGGATGTAAGAAGTCATCAGGCGCTGGCCGGAGAACATTTCGAAGATCCGCAGAATGTCTTCGCGCTCACGGAAGCAGAGGAAGAACACTGTCATTGCGCCGATATCGAGCGCGTGCGTTCCAAGCCAGACCAGATGGCTGTTGATTCGAGTGAGCTCGCACAATAAAACCCGCATCCATTGCGCTTTGGGTGGGATTTCCATCTCCAAAAGCTTTTCGACCGCGAGGCTGTAGCAGAGGTTGTTGGAAAGGTTCGCCAGGTAGTCGACGCGATCGGTCAGCGTGATGACTTGTTGCCAGTTGAGCGCTTCGCACTGCTTTTCAATGCCGGTGTGCAGGAAGCCGATATCGGGGGTGCACTTCAACACCGTCTCGCCTTCCAGTTCCAGCAATACGCGCAACACGCCGTGCGTCGACGGGTGCTGCGGACCCATGTTCAGGATCATCCGGCGCGTGTGCGCTGTTTTTTCGGTATCGGCGGTGGGTGTCAGCGTCTCGCTCATGGTTCTTGGGCTCTCACTCTTTTAAGGCCGGATATCAGGACCGGTTGTCGTGGGAAAAGAGAGCGTCCGGGCTGCTCTTTCGACTTCATTATTCGTTCTGGTAGCTGTACTTGTGGCCATGCACCGGGTAGTCGCGCCGCAACGGGTGACCTTCCCAGAAGTCCGGCATCATGATGCGCGTCAAGTTGGGATGATTCTTAAAAACCACACCGAACAGGTCCCATACCTCGCGTTCGTACCAGTTGGCCGAGGCGTACACGGCGGTGGCCGAGTCAATCTCCGGCGTTTCCCCGCTGACACGGCATTTCAGCCTGACATATAGGTTCCGCGAAACCGATTGCAAGTGATAAACCACTTCAAACCGCGGCTCCATGGGATACCGGTCCACAACGGTTACGGTGGACAGCCGCTCAAATCGCTGCCCTTTCAATAACCGCAACGCTTCCAGAATTTTTTCCGGAACCACATCCAGCGTTATTTCGTTATGTTCTGTGTTGCCGCCGAGCAGCAGGCTGGGATCCGCCGTTTCCAGCGAAGCGGCGATCGCGTTTTCTTTCAAACTATCAGGCAGCATGATCCACCTTATGCAGTGTGGGGACATCGTGCAGGGTGCCGGCCGCCGAGCGGCGTTCGATGTCCTCGGCGTGGGTCCAATCCAACACGCCTTTCTTCCAGATGTATATAAATCCCGCCAGGACCAAAACAATGAAGATCATCATTTCGACGAAGGCGAACCAGCGAAGATCGCGGTAAACGACGGCCCAGGGATAAAGGAATACGGCTTCAATGTCGAACAGGATGAACAACATCGCCACCATGTAGAACTTCACGCTGAATCGTTCGCGGGCCGATCCGATAGGGGTCATGCCTGATTCGTAGGCCATGTCCTTGAACTTGTTCCGGACTCTTTTGCCGAGGAGCGCCCCGGTGACGATGACTCCGGTCGCGTTCGCGATGGCGAATAACCACGCCAGGAGAACGGGGATGTAGCTTTCTTGAAGGGATGTCGGCATTCTTTTTTGGGTTGAGGGGAGCGTTAACCCTCTATAAAATATAATGATCAAGGAAGTTCCGCGTCAAATTACGGTTTGACTAGAATTTGGACTCGCGGGACCGCAATAGAACATAAATGATTGAGATTGTCGTAAACGCAGAAACCCGCCAAGTGCCCACAGGCACAACAGTTATGGACCTTTTGACAATTCTGGGGGTGGCTCCGGAGCGGGTGGCGGTGGAGCTGGACCGGTCAATAATAAAGAATATTTTTTGGGCGGAGACGGTGCTTGGGGCGGGGGCTCGGGTGGAGATTGTGCATTTTGTCGGCGGCGGGTAAGGATGGACAGCCGGCTTAGATTCAATTCTCACAACAACGTGCTGTCCACGTTTTTCGGATGTCCACTAATTGTGGATGTATGATTATAGTGGACACGTGACTCGCACACCGGATTCAATCAGCGGTATTCTCGAACGGCTTCTGCAATTGCCATTCATATCGGCGGTTAATTACGCGCCCGCGGCGGCTCAGAGCGACGAAGGATACGATGGAACGGTTGCCATTCAGACTCCGACCGGCCCCTTTCAATTAAATATTCAAGCAAAGCGGTCCTACCTCTCAATCGCGGCGGTGAGCCAACTTGCGGGTTTCTTGAATCAAGGACTGCTGGGCAAGGGCCCAGATTCTTTGCTTCTTGCGCGCCACGTTCCCCGGCTCGCTGCGCTCGCGTTGGTTAAAGCTAAAATCAACTTCGCCGACGATGCGGGGAACATCCATCTCGCATTGGGAGGCAGCTATAACTGGACAGTAATTGGAGTTCCGCCCCTTGAACCGCTTTCGGAGCGCCGCCCGGTCACCCCAGCGGAGCTTCAGTTGCTGTTTCAATTTGCTTCGTGGCCGGAATCGGTCAACTGGCCGGTGCGCAAGCTGGAACCCGCTGTCGGGATTAGCAAAAGTAAAGCAGCACAAGCCCGGAGACGGATGATCGCCGAGGGCTTGATTACGCAGATCGGAAGAAAGCACCGGTTCGGTCCCGCGGCTTCATTGACAAGCCGCCTGGTTTTCGGTTACGTCCAACTACTTCGGCCTGCGCTCATGCTCGGCAGATTCCGTGCGGCGGAGAAGACTATCGATGCTTTTCTTGATCGTGTGCGCCAGAGTGCGAATCCTGACCTTCGATACTCCATTACGGGCGGCTGGGCGGCGGAATCGCTCCAGCACTTCTATCGAGGGCCGGATGTAACACTCTTCGTTGCGCCATCCACGCCAGCGGTTGCGAAGCAGCTCAGGTTGCTCCCTGATCGCGAGGGTCCTGTAACACTACTTCGGGCGTTTGGGGATCTGGTGTTCTGGGAGAAGCGGGACGGTCACATGCTTGCGCCTCCCTGGCTTATCTACGCGGAGTTGATGAGCAGCACCGATTCCCGAGCGCATGAGGCGGCCGAGGAACTTCGCCGAGAGTACTTAGTCCTTGCCGACAGTTAGCCAGTCGAAGGATCTCGCACAACTCCACAGCCTGGCCGCACAGTTCGCGGCCGATATGGTGATTATTGGGGCCGCCGCACTCCTCTGTTTCGTCGAACTGCCGCTCTACACCAATGACATCGATCTCATAATCGCGCTCGACCTTGAGGGTTTCGAAGCGTTTTCAGGAGCACTGAAAACATTGGGGTGGATCCAGGAACGGGACAGGGAACATCGCTGGCACGGACCGAACGGGTCAGTTTTTGATTTAGTGCCGGCCGGTCCGGAACTCCGGGCCATCGGACAGGTCACGTGGCCCGAGAGCGGCTTCTCGATGAGCCTCGCCGGTTTCGAGCACGTTTTCAACCGCTCCAGACCGATTCCTTTCGGCCCCGATATTCAGTACAAGGTTGCCCCGCCTGCGGTAGTAGCGCTTTTAAAACTTATTGCCTTTTCTGAGAAGCCCCATCGCCGCGCGAAAGATCTCGATCATCTGAAAATGCTCTTGCAAGGTTTTGAAGAGCGAAGCGATCGTATTTTCGGCGACGATGTATTTGGCGCGGAACTGGAGGACATTGAGTATGCTCCAGCGTTCCTGCTCGGGTCGGATCTGAGGGTATTCACAACTGCGGAAGACGACGCAATCGTCAGTACATTCTTAAAAAACAGCTGTTTTCTGAAGAGGAATTGGCAGAACTGGACCGGGATGAACTGCGTCAACGTACTGAGCATCGGTACCAGATGCAGCTCAGAGCATTCGTGAAGGGCTTCTCTGGAGGGCCGGGCCGAGCAGATCGCTGACGGCCACACGTTTCCCGCCGAACCCTCGAAGTTCGATCTCATCGCCATCGCGGTACGTGCGGCTTCCGTCGACGTGGGCAACGGTTATTTCTCGCAGATCCGGGTATACAACCCAAAACGAGATCGCGCCATTGGCCAGGCAGAGATCTTCTTTTTCTCGGAATTCACGCGCTGTGTTTGCGGGTGATTCCACTTCGATGGCGATTTCCGGAGCACCCGTTATATAACCGTCCCGGTCTGTCGCTTCCCATCGCGACACGCTGATCACGCCGACATCCGCACGCCGCATTTCAAATTCCGGTTGTGTCCGGAATGCCATTTCTTTGTCCACGACCGCAACATCTCCGATTGCCCGTTCTAACACAACCCGGATCCGATGCTGCAACGACGAATGTCCCTGCTTCGGCCATGCCACCATAAGAATCTCTCCCTGGCGCAGCTCTTCGTATCCGCCGGCAGGCTCCGGCCGTTCCAGGAACTCGGCGACGGTGATTAGTTTGGCAGCGGTTGCCATAGTCCCTTCATTCTACCGATTTTCGACTTCGCGTCAGGCGCACGGCATGCCCAAATCGCCGCAGATCGACGCGTGTCCCGGCCACGGCGACACCCTCTGCTTCTAACCGTTGCATTTGCTCCACGCCCGAGGGACCGCGCAACAGGATTTTGCCGCCCTTCCCAATCACCCGGTGCCAGGGGAGCGCCGGATCAAATTTCTTCAAGCACCACGCCGCCTGGCGCGAGCACGTTGGAAATCCGGCCGCGCGAGCCACGTCGCCATACGTGGTCACGCGGCCCCGCGGCACCCGGCGCACCACGGCGCGCATCAGGTCGAACATCGACTCACTGGATGGTGCTGCCGCCGTCATGAAAAGCCAATCCCTCCGCCTGCACCGCCCGCAAATAATCGCGAGGCGTCACCACATGCTGAATCTCTTCTTCACTGATGCCGGATTGGGAACGGAAGAGTATTCGCGCGCCATCGGCAAACTCCTCATCCACGGCCATCAGATCGTTTAATCCGCGAAAAATAAATGACATCAGGTTGCCGTCGTTTCGAAGATATTGGCTCGCCTTACCTCCGCCGATGCGAAGGGCCTTATCATACGCCTCGGCCGCATTCGAGGCTCGCACGAGATGCAGGTCGAAGTGAACGACGCTCCGCTCTGTTCCCTCCACCCGGACCTCCGTGACCAAGTCGGCCAAATACCAGATCAATTCCATTTGTCCCCCTTCCCGATTTTCCTTTGCCAAGCCGCTAACAGGATAATCCCAATCAGGATCAGCGCCAAACTCAAACCCGTCCACAATCCGCGGGCGCCCCACCCTTGCGGGTAGGTCAACCACCAGCCGAAGGGCAGCCCGATTACCCAGTAGCAAATGACGTGCGCCCACATCGGTGTTCGGGTGTCCCCGAGGCCTCGAAGCGCCCCGGTTGCCACCGCCTGAATCCCGTCGAACAACTGGAAGAAGGCCGCAATTATCAGCAGCGAGGACGCCATTGCAAGAACCTCCGAATCGTTCGTATAGGCCCCTGCGACGAACGCCGGCACAGTCCAAAACACAATCGCGGCCATCGTCATGAACGCGGCTCCCAATCCGATCCCGACCCAACCCGCCCGTCTCGCGCCGGCTCGATCATTCCGTCCCACCGCCTGCCCGACGCGCACCGCCGCTGCCGAAGAAATTCCCAGTGGAATCATGTATGTAACGCTCACCAGGTTTAGGGCGATCTGATGCCCGCCCAAGGCTACCGGCCCCAGTGCGCCGAGCATCGCGGTCGTTAGCGCGAAAACCGCCACTTCAAACGAAATCTGAACGGCCACCGGCAGCCCAATCCGCAATACTTCTCGCAATCGGTCCCACCCCGGCCAAACCGTCCACCCCGCCCACCCGAAGCGGGCAACCGTGACCCAGAGTAGAACCCCCGCCAGATAGGCGCGAGCGGCCGATGTCGCATATCCGGAACCTGCGGCGCCGAGCGCCGGTATGCCCAGATTTCCGAAAACTAATACCCAGTTGCCGAATATGTTGACAAGATTCGCGGAGATCAAAGCGAACATCACCGGCCGGACGATATCCTGCGCCTGCAGGAAACGGCGGAACGATGCGTAGATCATCAACGGCAGTGTGCCCCAACTCACCGCGCGCAGGTAGCCCTGAGTGCCCGCCTTCAGTTCGGGATCGATTCCGAACCAGTCCATTACCGGCCCCATACCCCACACGAGTCCGATGAGCGGCGGTGCGATCAGAAAGCTGGTCACCAGTCCGCCAGCCAAGCTGCGGCGGCAGTCAGCCAGGTCTCCGCGTCCGAACGCTTGAGAGATCAAAGTGTCGAGCCCCAGAATGACGCCGATGCCAAAAACGGCAAACGTATAGTAAAGGCCATGGCCGAGGGCGACTGCGCCCAACATCTCTCGTCCGGCGTGTCCCGCGATGACCGTATCGGCCACGCCCATCGCCATCCAGCCCAATTCGGCGAACACTAAGGGAAGCGCCAAACGCAGCATTGGCCGCAGTTCCTCGCGCAGCGCGCCGCCCGTCGATGGAGTTATCGAATTTAAGGGCGTTGACATTCATCTCCAGTTTCGTACAATCGAGGAGTCCACCTTTCCTGCCCGGAACGGAAACTCCTTTTTATGTTCAAAACAAAAAAGATTCGAATTGATTCGAACTTAGGCGACAAAGAGTTCACGTCCAGTGAGATCTCGGAGGTTACCGGGGTCAGCCTGCGCCAGTTGCAGTGGTGGGATGAGCAGAAGGTCGTTTCCCCGCGGCACGAAGGGCACAAGCGCCTGTACCTCGCCGAAGAGGCCATTGAGATCGCTGTCATCGCCGAACTTCGCCGAAAGGGCTTTTCCCTGCAAAAAATCCGCCGCGTCCTCCGGTTCCTGCAGAAGGAAATGGGCAAGCGCCTCGTTGAGATTCTTAGCTCCGCCAGCGACATACACTTAGTTACGGACGGAAAGTCGATTTACCTGGAAGGCGATAATAATCTTATTATCGACATCCTGAAGAACGCCGATCAGCCGATGTTCCTGGTTTGCGTCACCGATCAGGTTAAGCGTTTGGGCACGACAATTGCCACCGAGCAACCTGCCCGCAAGCCGGTTACGCGAGAAACGCCACGGGCGGCACGCAAGTCCCGCGCGGTTTAGGTGCGCCGGTAAAATTTCCACAACGGAATTCGAGCAAGGTGCGTCTATACAGGTAGCCCCGACGGTGCTCGCCTGACCCTCCCGGCATGCTGATATAGTGATTAGAGTATCTGGAGGTACTGGATGGCCCAAGCTCGCCGCCGGCTCAATTGGATCGCTCCCGCTGTGATTGTGACGTGCTCCGTTCTCGGTGGTGTGCTAGGACCTCTCGTGTCCGACGCCAGCGCCGCAACGAACGAGGATGAAATTTCCCAGGCCGTCCGGACTTTCACCAAGGTCTACTCGACTGTCGAGCAGAACTTCGCCGATAAAGTGACTTCCGATAAGGCGATCTACAAAGGCGCCATCGGGGGCATGTTGAGGACGCTCGATCCGCACTCCAGCTTCTTCGATCCGAAGGATTTCCAGCAGCTTCGCGAGGATCAACGCGGGCATTACTACGGGGTCGGAATGACGGTCAGCGAACGCAACCGGCGTACCGTCGTTATCGCTCCATTCCCCGGTTCACCGGCGTACAAGGCGGGCATTCGGCCCGGCGATACGATTCTTTCGGTCAACGACAAGAGTACGCAGAATCTGACGACCACCGAGATTGCCGACCTTCTAAAGGGACCGCGCGGTACACCGGTGCAGGTCGTCGTGACTCGCGATGGCGTCGACAAGCCAATTACTTTCAATATTATTCGGGATGAAATTCCTCGCAAATCGGTGCAGGACGCCTTCTTTGTGAAGCCGGGAATTCTCCATATCGATATCGAAAGCTTTAACGAGAACACGAGTAAGGAAGTGGAAGACAACCTGAAGCGTGTGGGCGAGCAGAATGTGAAAGGCCTTATCCTCGATCTCCGGGAAAACCCCGGCGGGTTGTTGAATGAAGGCGTGGCCGTCGCCGGTCGCTTTCTGCAGAACGGCCAGTCAGTCGTTTCGCACCGTGGACGGGCGTCCGCGGAGCGCCCCTATCTGGCGCGGAACGGCAGCAGCAAGCGCAATTACCCGATCGTAGTGCTGGTCAATCGGTATTCGGCGAGTGCCGCGGAAATCGTTGCCGGCGCATTGCAGGATCATGACCGTGCGTGGATCCTCGGGGACAACACCTTTGGCAAAGGCCTGGTTCAGACGGTTTATCCGATGAGCGATTCCACCGGCCTTGCGCTCACGACCGCCAAGTATTACACCCCGTCCAACCGCCTGATTCAGCGGGACTACCAGAACACTTCCTTCCTGGATTATTACTATCGCAAGGATGTCGCCACGCAGAATCCAAACGACGTGAAGATGACGGACAGCGGCCGGACTGTTTATGGCGGCGGCGGGATCAAGCCGGACGAGGCCTTTACTTCACCTCGCGCTAATAAATTCCAGGCGGAAATGATCCGGCGCTTCGCTTTCTTCAATTTCACTGCCAAGTACTTCGGCGGGAAAGAAGCCAAGTTGCCGCAGGGCTGGGATCCGAATGAACAGATCATGAACGATCTGAAAACCTTCAGCCAAAAGGACAACGTGCCGTTTACCGAAGCGGAGTGGAGCGAGAACCTGGACTGGACAAAACTGCGCCTGAAGAACGAAATGTACCTCACCGCATTCGGCTCTGAAGACGCCAGGAAACTTGCCGTCGAATCAGATCCCATCGTCGTTAAAGCGGTCGACTCCATGCAAAAGGCTAAGGAACTCCTGGAAAGCGCGAAGAAGTTGATTGTGCAACGCACCGCTCCGCGCCCGGAAAACTAGGCCACTCTGTTATTTTTGTGAACGATTACGCACCCGAACCACAGGTCTACATTCTAGATACGGGTGGACAATACACCCATCTCATCTCCCGCAAGGTCCGCGAACAGGGCGTTTATGCCGAAGTCCGGCCGAGCGAAACGCCATTCGCCGAGTTGAAAAATGCCAGGGGCGTCATCATCTCCGGCGGTCCAAACAGCGTTTATGAACCGGGCAGTCCGACGGTTGACCCGGCGTTACTGACGAGCGATATCCCCGTTCTCGGTATCTGCTACGGCCAACAGTTGATCGCATATCTGCTGAAGGGCGACGTTCGAAAAGGCGACAAGGGCGAATACGGCCTCGCGAATTTGCTGCTTGAGTCCGACCCCGGGCCCTTATTGAGAAACGTCAAAGATCGCCAGCAAGTATGGATGAGCCACCGCGATACGGTCTACCACCCGCCCGCAGGTTTCCGTATACTCGCTTCTACAGATACCTGTTCGGTAGCTGCTATTGGCAATGACGCGGCGAAAAAGTACGCCGTCCAGTTCCACCCGGAAGTTGTCCACACGCACGAAGGCCGAAAGGTCATCCAGAACTTCCTGTTCGATATTTGTACTTGCAAGAAGGATTGGGAACCGGCCAGCCGCATCCCGGTGGTCGAACAGTCGATTCGAGATGTGGCCGAAGACCGCAATATCTTCTTTTTCGTCAGCGGTGGCGTCGATTCCACGGTGGCTTATTCCCTCTGTTTGAAAGCTCTCGGGGAACAGCGCGTTCATGGGGCTTACGTCGATACCGGACTGATGCGGGAGGATGAAACAGCTTTCGTCCGCAAAATCTTCGCGTCGCTCGGCGCCGGGCACTTTCGGGTAGTGGATGCGCAATTGGATTTTCTTTCGGCATTGGAAGGCGTTACGGAGCCTGAGCGTAAGCGTGCCATAATCGGCGAGAAATTCGTCCATATCCAGGAAGACATCCTCGAATCCGGTCCCTACCTCGATGGACATTGGATACTTGGACAGGGCACGATATATCCCGACACGATTGAGAGCGGCGGCACCGCCAAGGCCGATCTCATTAAGACTCACCACAACCGCGTCGCGGGAATTCAAAAGCTGATCGAGGAAAACCGGATCGTCGAACCGTTGACGCAGTTTTATAAAGATGAAGTGCGGGAACTCGGAAAGGAACTCGGCCTTCCCGCGGAGTTTCTGGAGCGGCACCCCTTTCCGGGACCCGGGCTGGCGATCCGCTGCCTATGCGCCGACAAAGACGAGCTCTGCACGCCAACCGCGGATGGCGTGATCGCCCCTATTCATTCTGTCGGGGTGCAGGGCGACTCGCGCTCGTACCGTCCCGTCCTCATTGTGGATCACCTTGACCACACTCGCGCCACCGCGGCGATCAACGCCGATCAGCGGGTGAATCGCGTCATTGGAGAAGTCGGCCACAATCTTCCGCTTAGCCGGCAATCTGTGATCCAGTCGTCGATTACGCCGGGCCGGATGGATCGGCTTCGCCGCGTCGATGCGATAGTCCGCGAACTTTCCCATTCTTCCGGTTTCGACAAAAAAGTGTGGCAGTTCCCGGTAGTTTTGATTCCGCTTGGAGCCGACGGACTTCCCGACTCGGTCGTTCTCCGGCCCATCGATTCGGTCGACGGCATGACGGCGCAGTCCGTCTCCATGCCGGAGAAACTGCTTCACCTTATGCGCGACGCTCTTCTGGCGGTACCCGGTATTGCCGCCGTTTATTACGACCTTACCCACAAGCCGCCAGGCACCATCGAGTGGGAATAGCGTTCGCACGCTATAATATTTGAAGCCTACCTCTCTCAAGTCCACATCGGCAGGAGTTCCACGTTCATGTTTGATATTTTCCGCAGCCGCGATAAAGCGGTTCGCACTACCTTGACGGTTATGCTCGGCCTCGTCGCCTTGTCCATGGTTGCCTATCTGGTCCCTGGAGGCGTCGGCGGAGACACGGGCGGCGCCGAACCGGTGGTCGCGCAAGTTTGCGATGACAAAATCACCCTGCGCGAAGTGCAAGGTCAACTGCAGAATGCGCTGAAGAATAAGCAGTTCCCAACGCAGATGATCCAGAACTACATTCCGGAGTTCGTAAATCAGTTCGTGGCTGAACGGGCAACGGCATGCCAGGCCAAAGATATGGGGCTCCGTGTCTCCGAAGCGGAAGTCGCAAATGCAATTAAGTCGATGCTCCCTAATATTTTCCAGGGTGGTTTCAACAAAGAACTTTATGCGGGATTCCTGGCGCAGCAGAACCTTGACATTCCAACCTTCGAGGCCAACGTCGGCAAACAAATGCTAGTCGTCAAGATGCGAAATCTTGTGATGGAAGGCATTATCGTCACGGCTGACGAGATCGAAGGCGAGTATCGCCGCAAGAACGAAAAGATCAAGATCGACTACGTGACGTTCGCCGCCGATAAGTTCAAGAGCCAGGTGAACCTAACCCCGGCCGAAGTGCAAACGTTTTTCAACGCGAATCGCGCGATGTTCAAAACGCCGGAGAAGCGCAGCTTCGATTTGCTGATTGCTTCCGAAGAGAAGATCGGCGCCACCATCGACGTCAGTGACGCAATCCTTCGCCAAGTGTACGCCTCCGCCGGTGATCGATTCCGCACTGGAGAACGCGTTCGCGTGCGCCACATCCTGCTGAAGACGACCGACAAATCGGCCGATGATATTAAGAAGGTCGAAGCCAAAGCCAACGATTTGTTGAAACAGATCAAGGCCGGGGCCGATTTCGGCAAACTAGCCACCGCGAATTCGGACGATCCCGGCTCGAAGGATAAAGGTGGAGAATACGGCTGGATGGGGAAAGGGCAGACGGTTCCGGCGTTCGAACAGTCGGCTTTTTCGTTGAAGAAAGACGAAATTTCGAATCCGATCAAGACGGAGTACGGTTACCACATTATTCAAGTTTTGGAACGGGAAGATCCTAAGGTGCAGGGTTTTGAGGAAGTAAAGGCCGAACTTGCCACCGAGTTGCGGCGTCAACAGGTTCAGCCCCGTTTGGAAGCCGCCGCCGAACAGGCCCGCGCTGAACTTTCGAAGAATCCGAAGAATGGCGTGGCGATCGCTGAGAAGTACAACCTCAGCTTCTACGCCGTTCAGGAAGCCCGGGCGGGTGATCCGCTCCAGGAAATTGGCGGCGCGCAGGACTTTTCGTCATCATTGTTTGCTCTGCCGGCCGTGGGTGGCGTCACGAACGCCATCGTCGCCGGGAATAACAAGCTCGCCATCGGAGTCCTGACCGGCATTACCCCGCCCCGTCCTTCGGAGTTGGGTGAGGTCGAAACCGCCATCCGCGGCCAGCTAACCGAACAGAAGTCTTTCGAACTGTTGACCGCGAAACAGCAGGAGATCAACGGGCTCGTCAAGGCCGGAACCGACCTGAAGGCGATTGCTAAAGCAGTGGGCGGGGAAGTAAAGACAAGCGAAGATTTCACGCGGGACGGCGCCGCTCAGGGTGTTGGTTCCGGCACCTACTTCGCCGACCTGTTCGGCAAGGCGCCTGGCGCCATGACCGGCCCGCACAACATCAGCGGCCAAGTAGTGGTCGCTCGCCTCAATTCCAAGGCGGATGCCGATATGACGAAGCTGGCTGATGATCGAATCAATCTGATCACCGGAATCAAGGGACGCAAAGCGCAGGAGCGCAAGGATCTGTTCGAGGATGGCTTGGTCAATCGATTGATCGACAAGGGCAAGGTTAAGATCAACCAGGATGTCATTCGCCGCCTGATCGAAAGCTACCGCGCATAGCGAATGGTACAAACATTAATTGAGTTCCTCCGGACGTTAACGAACCCGGATGGATTGCGACAACTCCTTACCAGCGTGTTCAGCGGTTGGCATGGATACGCCCTGCTGTTCGGTATCGTCTTTTCCGAGACGGGACTTCTGGCTGGATTCTTCCTGCCTGGGGATTCGCTCCTGTTTACCGTTGGGGTCGTGGCCGGCGCCGGGGGACTCAATATTTTCGCGATCATCGGCGTACTGATTGTCGCCGCCATCGTGGGGGATGCCACCGGCTATTTGCTTGGCCGGCGGGCTGGTCCCGCCGTGTTCAACCGCCCGGATTCCCGGTTTTTCAAACAGGAACACCTTCGCAAGACGAAGGAATTCTACGAAAAACATGGCGGAAAGACCATCATTTACGCTCGTTTCGTGCCAATTGTGCGCACTTTTGCGCCATTTGTAGCGGGTGTGGCGGAGATGGAATATGCCCGATTCGCCAGTTTTAACGTTTTTGGCGGCATCGGGTGGGTCGTTTTGATGACGGGCCTCGGTTACGCATTGGGCGACAATGAGTTCGTCCGCAGGAATTTTGAAAAGGTGATCCTCGGGATCATCTTCATTTCTGTCCTTCCGATCGTGTTCGAGTACCTGCGCAGCCGTAAGAAGGCCTGAGCCCGCGGACAATGCAGGTCAGGGGAAAGACGCTAAGCGGTCATTCTTCCATGGTTCTTTCCGGGCAATTACGCAACGAAGTCTACGATGAACTTAATCGTCTAGCTTACGCTCCAACCACGCGCTGCGGCCGTCCGCGCTCATACACGATGCCTGTATCCGGCTGATGCCGCATCGGACGAATCCCGCAATTGACCGGCCGCATTTTCCGCGACTCGCGGCCAGGGCGATGCGCCACGTTCTGAAGCGGCGCTGTTTCTTATTACCGGTTCCTGTAAAGGATCGCAATAGTTCAGGTAAAAATAACCAACTTCGGCCTCAGGAATTGACGCGCTGTCCTCCCCCTCCCTGATGAGGGGTTCCAAAGTGGTCATCGCCGTCAAGGGGGACGCTCCGCCGCGGCTATTGGCGAGCGCTTGACCGCTCCGGGCCCTTTTGGAATTGCTCCCGCTAGAGGGAAGACAAAGTGATTTGGCCAAGGCGCTAAAGTAGCAAAAGCCGGTGGAAATATCGCGGCCCATTACAGACGGCACGCGGACCGAGTTCTACGACGTCTTTTACTCCAACGCCAATGGCGGTGTGGACATCGACGGCAGGTTCATCACAATTGACGGCGACTATCCCGGTCCCGGCGCAGGACTCAATGTCGGCGACGTGGAACTGCTTTATGGCGCGGACCCATCGCAGTTTGCGACGTCGATCGCGAGCTTCGCCGCCAGCCGGCAAAACTACCTTCCCGGAAACTTGAGTACCATTCTCGACAGGAACATCAACACCGCCACAGGCATGGGGAGCATAACCGAAGGGCGCATGAGGATTCCAGTTGGCTTTGAGCCTGAGCAGTGGAACGGTCTACCCGCACGGTCTTCGTTCCTCCTCGGCGCGTTGGACACGTCGCCGCCAGTATTGGCGCCGTGATACTGGAGAAATCCTATATCAGGAAAATCCAGTATCACGGCACTTATCGGGGACAATAGAAGGCAGGAGAGATTCCGAGCCCTGGGTATTGCACAAGATTTCGTTCTCATCATCGTTGCCGGACTTGCCGGAGGACTGCTGGCCCGGTTTCTTCGCCTGCCGCTGCTCGTCGGCTACGTCGCCGCTGGAGTTGCGGTAGGTCCTTACACCGCCGGGCCAACAGTAGTTCAGATTCATGATGTCGAACTGCTCGCCGAAATTGGTGTGGCGTTGCTCCTCTTTTCGCTTGGGCTTGAGATTTCATTCCGCGATCTTCAGCCTGTTCGCCGAGTCGCACTTCTCGGCGGCCCGCTTCAGGTTTTGATTACCGCGGCGGCAGGCACCCTGGCCGCTCAGCACGTCCTTGGCATGCCGTCGACTGAAGCGTTATGGTTCGGCGCCATGGTGTCCGTTTCCAGCACGATGGTGGTGCTGAAGATACTCTCCGCTAGCGGGGTCACGACCACGTTGGCGAGCCGGGTGATGATCGGACTCCTGGTTATGCAGGACATGGCCGTGATTCCGATGCTGATCGTACTTCCTCAGCTCGGTGGGCCGCCGGAGACGATCGTTCCAAACCTCTTTAAGTCACTAGGGATCGCCGCCATCTTCCTGGTTTCGGTATACGTGATCGGCACGCGACTTCTCCCGAAATTCCTGAAGTGGATTCTGACTTGGGGTTCCCACGAACTATTTTTGGTGGCAGTGGTAGCGATTGGCGTGGGCGTCGGCTACGCGACCCACATGGCCGGCATGTCGTTCGCATTGGGAGCATTTGTTGCCGGTATCATCCTTAGCGAATCGGAGTTCAGCCATCAGGCCCTGTCCGATATCGTTCCACTCCGGGACATTTTCGGGCTGCTCTTTTTTGTTTCCGTTGGCATGCTGTTCGATCCGGGATACGCAATTGCCAACGCCGCTCCGATCGCCGCGACAGTGATCGCCATTTTTATCGGTAAAGCCCTTATTACCGGCATTATTGCCCGAGCCTTTGGCTACAAGAACATGGCCCCATGGATAGTAGGTCTCGGACTCGCTCAAATCGGAGAATTTTCCTTCGTTCTAGCCCGTACCGGCGTTTCCTCGAAATTGCTTTCTCAGCAGACTTACAATCTGGCGCTGACGTGTACCGTGCTGACAATGGCCCTTTCCCCATTGGTTTCGAGCATGGCGATTCCGCTGGGCAGGTTGTGGCGGCGCTGGCGCAATCCTGCTCCCGGCACCTTAGTCATCGAGCTGCCCTCCACTGCCCTGACAAATCATGTGATCATTGCCGGATACGGCCGCACCGGCACCGCGGCCGCCCGCGCACTAGACGCCGCCGGAACGCCTTTCCTCATCGTCGAACTCAACCACTCGCTGTTTGAAGACCTTTCACTGGCGGGATTCCAGGGGATCTGGGGGGACATTACGCGGCCCGAAATACTTCACGCGGCGAAGGTCGAGTCCGCCAGGGTCCTCCTCCTCACATTCCCAGTCCAAGTCCTGGTCCACTTGGCCGTGGAGAATGCCCGTCATCTCAATCCCGGCCTGACGATCATTGCTCGGGCGTCGCAACAGTCCGACATCGCACCTCTCATCGAACGCGGCGTAAATGTGGCCGTTCAGCCGGAGTTTGAGGGCGGCGTGGAGATGGTCCGGCATTCGCTGGCAGCACTTCGTGGAAAAGATACTTAACTATATTTTAGTTATGACTAAAACATAGTCAATGCTTGCGGTGATCTACGAACCCAACCGTCAGAAGATTCTAAAAATCGTCTGGCGGGAAGAGAAGT
>Ga0105046_10002794_pt1 | contig 27564 bp, 21 predicted proteins | sample MAT03_FD_78385 | JGI IMG/M metagenome (GOLD analysis project Ga0105046, IMG submission 78385) | Freshwater microbial communities from Lake Fryxell liftoff mats and glacier meltwater in Antarctica - MAT-03 (megahit assembly) | ecosystem: Environmental > Aquatic > Freshwater > Ice > Liftoff... | reverse complement strand
GCGGGTGGCGCCCACGCGGCATCGTTGAACTCGAACAATCGCAACCGCGGAAGCGCGCGTTTCATCCCTTCAGGTATAGCCGAGCGCCTTGAGCTTGTCGTCGCGGTCGGTCCAATCCTCGTCGACCTTCACACGCAGGTCGAGGTAGACCTTGCGTTCCAACAGGCGCTCCAGGATGACGCGCGACTTCTCGCCAATGGCCTTGATCTGCGAGCCGCCCTTGCCGACGACGATGGGCTTGTGGCTCTTTCGCGCGACGTGCACGTTGGCGTGCAGCACGACCAGACCGTCGCCCTTCTCCTCCCAGGAGATCACGTCCACCGCGACGCTGTAAGGGAGCTCCTGCGCCAGATGCAGGAACAACTGCTCGCGGATGATCTCCTTGGCAATGAAGCGCATCGGCCGGTCGGTCAGCTCATCGGCGCCGAACAGCGGCTCGCCCTCCGGCAGGTGCTTGCGCGTCGCGGCGAGCAGGCTGTCGATGTTCGACTGATTGCCACTCGACTTGGCGGCAATCGGGACCACTTCGGTGAAGTCGTAGAGCGGCGCGTAGCGGTTGATGACGCCGAAGAGCAGGCTCTTGTCGCTGATCTTGTCGATCTTGTTCAGGACGAGGAAGGCCTTCTTGCGAGAGGCCGCGACGTGACTGATGATCTCCTTGGTCTCGTCCAACACCCGGTCGCCCGAGCCGGCGGCGGGATCAACCGGCGCGTCGGGGTCGGGCACCGGCGCCATGTCGGCGTCCGTCTGCGCGCGGCCCGCCGAATCGAGTGCCTTGGCGGCATCGACCATGACGTAGCAGAGGTCGACCTCCTGCACGGTGCCCAGCGCCAGCTCGACCATGTAGCGGTTGAGCTTGGTCTGCGCCTCGTGGATGCCGGGCGTGTCGACCCAGACCACCTGCCAGTCGGGGAATGTGCGAATCCCCTTGATGCGGTCGCGCGTCGTCTGCGGCTTGGGCGTCGCGATGGCGATCTTCTGTCCGAGCACGCGGTTCAACAAGGTCGACTTGCCGACGTTGGGACGCCCGAGGATGCCGACGATGCCGAAGCGGTGAGGTTGGTCACTCATAGTGGGGAGCACTTAGTGGAAGAACTGATCGTTAGCGAACACTTTTGCGACGCGGTCGCGGCACTAGACGCGCGTGACCCTCGACAGCCGCGCGTGCATCGCCCGTACGGCAGGCTCGAGCACGCCGAGAGGTCCTTCCTGGAGGAACGCTACGAGCTCGAGCGCTCCTTTGCGATCACCGCGCATCTCGAGCAGGCCCGCTTCGTTGTAGGTGAGCATCGGGTTCAGCCGGCGCTTGGACTCCGGGATCTCGGCGACCACGGATGCGATGCGCTCGTTGGCTGCGGGGGTCTTGATGCCGACCAGGACGTCGATGAGATTGCAGGCCGCGTCGGTGTAGCCCGGCTCATGCACGAGCGCCGCTTCGTAGCGCACGGCGGCCTCCTGCACACGGCCGGCCGCCTGCGCGAGGCGCCCTTCGAGGAAAGCGTGGTGCGCGCGCTCGTGCGGCGTCGACAACGCGGGCGCCGCGCGACTCAAGCCAAGCTGTGCCTCGTCCACGCGCCCGAGATCGACGAGCAGTCCCGCGAGCACGAGCTGCGCCCCGACCGGAACCTCGCGCGCGGCCTCGAGCGCGCCCGTGAACAGTGTCGGCGGCGTCTCGACGAGCGACGCTAGAGGCGTGTTCTTCAGATAGAGGCGGGCTGCGAGGCCGAGCAGGTCAGCGACGAAACGGAGCGACGAAGTCTCGGCCGTCGCACGCATGTGCCGGGCGAGCACCGCAACCCCGACCGGCCAAGAGCTCTCTCGCACCTCATGCAGGATGGCCTGCATCGGAGTAGGCTCTGTCGGCGCCCGCAGGAAGGCCGCGACGTAGTGCTCGAGCGCGACCTCGGGTCCGTACATCCGCTTCTGCGCGCCGAGCTGCATGTGCGCCTCGGCGTCGTCGCCGTCCGCAACCAGCGCCTCCAGCATGGCGAGCCCGTCGTTGCGCTTGCCGATCCCCAACATCAAGCGCGCCAGCGCGTTGCGCCCTCGCGCTGTCGCGCCTGCCCCGAATGCCGCCCGCGCGGTTTCATACGCGAGCGCCGCGTCGCCCGCGAGCGCGTGCATGACCGCCGCCGCGCCCAGCACCGCCGCGTGGTTGGGAGCGAGCGCGCTCGCCGCGGCGACCGCCGAGCGAAGTGCTGGCAGATCGCCGGTCGCCGCGGCCACGGCCGCCGAAGCCACGTGCCCGACGAGTGGCTCATCGACGACGAGCCCCGCCGCGTACCCGCGTGCCGCGTTGACGTGCCCCTGCTGACAGAGGCGCGTGACGACGTCGACGTGCTCATCGATGAGGGTCGCTGTCGTGGTTGCCGTCACGGTCGCCTGCGCGGTCGCGTCCGTCATGTCAGCTGGTGAGCCAGGCGTACGCGCTCGAGATAGCGCTTCCAACGCGCCTCACGGGAGCGGCGGCCGCTTCGTAGAGCTCGTTCGCCCGCCGCCCAGCCGCCCGAGCCCACTCGATCGCGTCGAGGAGTGGGCGACCCGGCTCGAAAGTGCCGTACTGAGTAGCCGCGCCGCGCGTGTAGCGGAAGGCGACAAACCGGCCGATGTTGGCACGCGCGAGGGTGACGCCGTAGTCGAACTGCCCGCCGCCGGCCTGAGCGCCGGCCGTGATCGCGGCGTCGAGCGTGATGGCAGCCTCGACCACCTTCAGGCCCTGGCTGTCGAACGTTGCCTGCGCCTGCGCCTGCACAATCGGGCCAAAGCGCAGATAGATCGATGCCGCGGGCGGCAGACCGTACTCGATCCCGCCCAGAATCGAGCCGGTCAGCGCGACGGCGTATTGGCGCTCCGGCTGACCCTGCTGGATGCCTGAGAACTGCGCCCCGACCGAGGCCTTCACGCTCGGCGTCCAGGTCACGAACATGCCCGGCACGGCCGCGATGGGCACAGGCGGAATCGGAGGCGCGCCGGGCGCCGGCCAGATCTGCCATTCGCGTGCGATGCTGGCGGTGCCGCCGTTCTGCTGGCTGTAGCCGCCGGTCACGCTGGTGCGGCCGGTCTGCGGGCCCTGTCCCGAGACGCCGGCCTGGCCGACGTTGGCCTGGTCCTCGTAGACGCCGGGAGGGGCGTCGCGTTGCACGGCGGGCTTCAGCTGGATCGCACCGCCACCGGCGCCGCCCACCTTGCGCTGCACGGGTCCAGTCTCCTTGCCTTCGCGCGGCGTGAGCTGGCGCTCCTGCACCGCGAAGTCTTGCCCGCGCAGGTTCTCCTTCAGTTGCACTGAGGAACGTGGTCCCGAGGGACTCGCGGTCGGTGACGGGGTGCTGTCGTTCGACGTGGCGACTTGGTTTGGCTCCATTACGATCTCCTGAGAAACGGACGACCCCATCCATTGTATAGGCGACGATGGGCCGTCGAGTACCTGTTGTCAATCAGAGGTCCGCCGACGACCGCCGACGAGCCGCATCGAGAATGAGCCCCGAGGTCTCACAGGGTGGCGAACATGTCCGCGACGCGGTCGATATCCGCGTCGTCGACATCGAGGTGGGTGACCAGGCGTGCAGTCGACGGTCCGGTGCCAAAGAACATCACACCGGCGGCCGAAGCGCTGTCGACGAGCGCCTTGGCGGATACGAAGCGCGGATGCACGGCGAATTGAACGATGTTGGAGTCGACCGGGTGCAATGGCGTTCCGATCGCGTGCTGCACCAGCAGCTCCGCCAGGCGGCGGGCGCGCCGATGATCATCGGCCATACGTTCGACGTTGTGAGTGAGCGCGTAGTGGGCCGCGGCGGCGACGAGCCCGGCCTGACGCCAGCCGCCGCCCAGGCGGTGACGCAAGCGATCGGCCTTGGCAATCAGCTCGCGCGAACCGACGAGGCAGCTGCCGATCGGCGCGCCGAGCCCCTTCGAGAAACACACGCTGACGCTGTCGAAGCCCCTCACCAGCAGCGCTGCGCTCTCGCCCGTGGCGACCATCGCGTTCCAGAGGCGGGCCCCATCGAGGTGGCAGGCAAGCCCCTTGGACTTCGCCCACGCCACCCGCGACGCGAGGTCGGCCGCCGCGTACACGCGCCCACCCGCCCAGTTGTGCGTGTTCTCGAGCGCCATCACGGTCGGCCGCGGGGCTTTGGGATGCGGGCCATAACAGTGCGCTTCGAACGCGGCGACGTCGGGCAGTCCCGAGTCCCCGGCGATGTGCACGAGCAAGGCGCCAAAGGTCGCAGCGATCCCGCCGCCCTCCCAACGCGCGACGTGCGCGAAGGCCGGCAACAGCACCGCGTCGCCCGGCTGCACGAGCGCGCCGACGCCGAGCTGGTTGCCCATCGTGCCGCTCGGCACGAATATCGCGGCCTCCATGCCGAGCCGCTCGGCAACGACCGCCTCGAGCCGGTTGACGGTCGGGTCGTCGCCGAACACGACGTCGCCCACCTCGGCCTCGGCCATCACCTTGCGCATGGCCGCGCTCGGGCGTGTCACGGTGTCCGAACGGAGGTCGACGACGGTCATCCGAACAGCACCGACTTACGGCTCGCGAGGCGCGCATCGATGAGCGACTGCACGGCCGCGCGCAGCTCCTCGTTGACGCGGTTGAGCGCGACCCGGTCCTGCAGCAGCTCGTCGGGTCCAAACATCGACAGGTCGATCGGTGCCCCGAAGTCGATGGTCCACTTCGTCGGCAACGGGATGAGCCCGAGCGGCCCGAGCCACGGCAAGGTCGGCGTCACCGGGATGTACGGCAGGCCCAACGGGCGCGCGAGCCAGCTCACCTTCGAGAGCAGAGGCATCGATTCTTCCGCCCCGACGATCGCCACCGGCACCATCGGCGCATGCGCCGCGGCCGCGAGCCGTACCGCCCCACCCCGCCCGAACCGCTGGAGGCGATAGCGCTTCGAGTAGAGCTTGCCGATGCCCTTGACGCCCTCCGGGAAGACGAGCGTCGCCTCGTCGTTCTCGAGGAGCCTGAGCGCGTTCTCCTGGCAGGCGCGCACGGCGCCGACGCGGCTCATGAACATGCCCAGGAACGGTAGGTGGTAGATGAAGTCCTCGACCAGGACGCGCACGCGACGCTGTGCTGGATGCTGGAAGCGCAGCGCCGCGACGACCATCGCGCCATCGTAGGGCAAGGTGCCCGAGTGGTTGGCGACGAGCAACACGCGACCGGTATCGGGCACGTGCTCGAGCCCCTGCGACTCGACCCGGAAGTAGTTGTCGTGGAACCACTTTGCGAGGGGCTCGAGCGGCTCCAGGAACTTCAGGTCGAAGCCGAAGTCGTCGATGACGCGGTCGCGCCGCGATGTGAGGAGACGCTGCACGAGCGCCTGGATGCGGCCCAGGCGGAGGCGTCCGATAAGGTTCGTGAGCGCCTTCACGGGTGGCAGCCCGGTCACCTCCCTGAGGGCTTCGAGCACCTCTTCGAGCGAGAGGATGTCGGTCTTCGACTCGAACTGGCTCACCGCGCGTTTGGAAATGAGCGATTCGAGCTGGCTGTCACGATGACCGTAGTCCGGCGCGAGGTTGGGTTCGGGGGGCAGTTGCTTGGCGGTCACGGGGCAACCTCCGACGAGAGGGAAACAGGGCGCGACTGCAGCGAATCGAAGAACGCCATGAGCGCGCCGCGCGACGTGAACTGGGGTGAAAAGCCCATCTTGTTTCGCATCTTGGCGCCATCGGCGACCCACGAGAAGCGAAAGAAATTGAGGAACGATCCGGGCACCACCGAGAGCTGCAGGTTGAACAGCGCGTTGGCCGCCGGGTAGCCGAAGAAGTGGGGCACCGGCAGGGCGACCTTGCCACCGAGTCCAATGACGTCAGCGTAGTAGAGGGTGCCGCTGCCGACGATGTTGTAGGCGCCCGGGTGGTCCTCGTGCACCGCCTTCAAGAGGGCCGCTAGCGCGTCGTCTTCGTGCAGGTACTGCATCAGCGGGTCGTAGCCGAGCACCGCCGGCACGAACTGCGGTGTCAGGAGTTTCGTGTAGAAGTTGCGGATGGTCGGCCCGACGGTCATGCAGAAGCGCAGGGACGTCGTGATGATTTGCGGGCAATCGCGCTTGAGCCGCGCGAGCTCCTTCTCGACAGCGACCCGGTCCATCACCCAGCGGCTCGCTTTGATGCCGAGCAGCGGATGCTCCTCCGACAGGAACGCCGGATTCGAGGCATGCGCCCCGTAGACCGCGGTCGACGAAGTCAAGACGACCTTGCGCAGCTTCGCCGAGGCGGCCGCGTTCATCACGTAGAGGGAGCCGATCGCCTCGAGCTCGTGCGCCCAGCTGCTCGAATGCGACGGGTACGCGAGCAGCGCCGTGTGCACGAGCACGTCGACCTGCTCCGCGATGAGCACCTTCGCCATCTGCTCGTCGGCCGACGGGTCGGTCAGGTCGACCCGCGTAAAGCGCGTCTTGGTCCGGGCCGACAGCGGTGGGCGGATGTCGAACGCGACGATGTGCTCGCAGCGCGGGTCGTCTTCGAGCGAGCGGATGAGGGCGTCACCGAAGAACGTGCGACAGCCCGTGAGCGCGATACGTAGGCGGGGTTGCATGGCGTCGGACTGTCGCCTTGCGATCGGGGCAAGTCAACCTGTAGCGCATGCGCGGCGGTTGCTGGGACTCGAGGACCGTTGCTTGGACTCAGTTCACGCCGGGCGGGGTCTTCGACGCAGGCACCGTCTTTGTCAGGGTGCGGGTCGTCGTCGTCTTGGTCTCGATCTTCTCGTTCGGGATGCGCGGGCTCTCGAGCGAGCTCACGACCTCGAACGCGATCTTCTTCTGGAGCGCCTCATCCGCGCTGATGACACGCCCGCCCTGCTGCTCGATCTCGTTCTGCAGGGTGGCTGCGGTGCTGCCCAGGCGCTTGGCGACGGCGCCCCAGAACTTCGCGAGATAGTCGGTGCGCACCTTCTGCATGAACGTGTCGGCCTTGGTCGGCGGCTTCGCGTCGGGAACCGGCACGACCGGCGGCACGGGCGGCTTCGCGACCCCCTCGTACTCGACCTCGGTCAGGACGAGCTGGGCGGACGGCAACATCACGACGCGGTCGGCGAACAGCGGCAACGTCGCGCCAGCGCCCTGGACCGGGGTCAGCACGACCGCGACGACCGGGCTCGACAAGGCGCGAATCGCGTCCGCGACGATCATCACACCCTGCGCGCTGCCACCGCTGGCCGTGACGAGCAGGTAGATCGGCTCCGACCCAGACTCGTTCAGGCGCATCAAGTCGGCCGCCAGCTTGGCGCCGGCCTTGGTGTCGATCGGCCCACTGACCTCGATGCGACGCGAGTTCAACTCGAGCGCGGAGGCAGGCTGGGCGACGAGCGTCAAGAGCGTCAAGAGCGACAAGAGCGTCAAGAGCGTCAAGAGCGTCAAAGGGAGTGCCAGCAGGGTCTTCATCGAGGTCCTCGGGGCGATGCGAGCAGCGGACAGGGGTCCGGCGCAACAAAATCGCGGGCACGATGCACGCGAAGGCGCGACGACGCAAGCGTCACTTAGACCGCGGTAGACCCCGGCGCGGCCTACTTACCAGAGAGCTTTGCTCGCAGCGCCTCGAAGCGCGCCCGCGTCTCGTCCTTGCTGACCGGGCCCCCGCCCTTCTGGCGATCCATGTCGTCACGGTGGGTGCCCGGGATCTCGCGCAGAAAGCGCGACGGCCGCGCCGCCTCGGTGCCGTGGATGCCGGTCTTCACCTTGGCGTACGTGAGGAAGCACTGGCGGCGCGCGCGCGTGATGCCGACGTAGAAAAGGCGCCGCTCCTCGGCGATGCTGCCGTCGGGCGCGTCGATGGTGCGCTGGTGCGGGATGAGCCCTTCTTGGCAGCCGATGACGAACGCGACCGGCCACTCGAGCCCTTTGGCCGCGTGCAGCGTCAGGAGCGCCACGTTGTCCTCGTTCGGGTCGCGCTCGCCGACGTTCTTCGAGTCGAGTGCGACGACCCGCAACCAGTCGCGAATGTGCCCGTCGGGGTTGCGCTTTTCCCATGCTTCGAGCATCCGGATGAGGCCTTCGACGTTGCGCCAGCGGCGGTCGCCACCGGGGCCCTCGGTCGGGTCGCGGATCCAGGCCTCGCGCGCGCCGAGCTCGTCGATGAGCCACAGGACGAGATTGCAGAGCCCTTTCTGGGCCGCGAGAAAGCCGCCCGATTCGCGGATGAGCGCGCTCAGCGTGAGGAGCTTGGCGGTCTGGTCCTTGTTCAGCCCGTCGACCTCGTCGGCGTGCTCGATGACATCGAAGAGGCCACGGCCGCGCGCTTGCGCCGCCTCGTGCAGGAGCTCGATGGTCTTGGGCCCGATGCCGCGCTGCGGGAAGTTGATGATGCGTAGGACCGTCGCGTCGTCGTGGGGGTTCGTCGCGAGCCGCAGGTAGGACAGGATGTCTTTTATCTCTTTCCTCTCGAAGAACTCGTAGGCGCCGACGAGGCGGAATGGGATTCCGGTCAGCCGAAACGCCTCCTCGATGGCGCGGGTCTGCACGCTGGCCCGGAACAGCACGCCGAAGTCGCGGAACGGGCGCTGCTCCTTGCTGCGGATGCGGGTTATCTCGGCGGCGATGAAGGCGGCCTCGCCGCTTGGGTCCTTGCAGGTCACGACGCGCACGGCGTCACCGTCGCCGACGTCGGTCCAGAGCGACTTCTCGCGGCGCGCCTTGTTGTTGCCGATGACGGCGTTGGCGGCGGCCAGGATGTGGCCGGTCGACCGGTAGTTCTGGGTCAACGCGAGTGCGGTCGCGTCGGGGAAGTGCTTCTCGAACTCGAGGATGTTGCGCACGTCGGCGCCGCGCCAACCGTAGATGCTCTGGTCGTCGTCACCGACCACGCACAGGCTGCGATGCTCGTCGGCGAGGTGGCGCACGAGTTCCAGCTGCGCGAGATTGGTGTCCTGATATTCGTCGACGAGAATTGTCTGGAATTTGCCACGCCATTTGACGAGGGCGTCGGGGTGTTCGCGCAGGAGCTGGTTACTGCGCAGGATGAGGTCATCGAAATCCATCGCCTGGTAGGCTTCGAGCCACTGGATGTAGGCTTTGTAGATCCTGCCGGTGAGCTCGCGCCCGGGCGTGTCGATGAGCTCGTCGGGCGTGATGCCGGCGTTGCGTGCATTGCCGATGCTCATCAGGAACGCGCGCGGGTCATGGCGCTTGGGGTCGATGCGCAGGGACTTGATGCAGTTGCGGACGGCGCTTGCCTGGTCGGCCGCATCGAGAAGCGACACGCCGCGCTTGAAGCCCAGTCGCTTGGCGTCCTTTTCGAGCATCTGCAGGCCGAGTGAGTGGAACGTGCCGATCGTCATCGCGGCCGCGGCGTCCTTGCCAAGGAAGTGCGCGACGCGCTCGGACATCTCGCCGGCGGCCTTGTTCGTGAAGGTCAGCGCCAGGATCGATTCCGGCGCCAGGTAGTCGCGCACGACCAGTTGGGCGATGCGCACGGTGATGACGCGCGTCTTGCCGGTGCCTGCACCCGCTAGCACCAGCACCGGGCCACCGCGATGCAGCACGGCCGCCCGCTGCTCCGGGTTCAGCTCGGCGACCAGCCGGTCGACCAGCGCTGTGCGCGACTCTGCCACTTTCACTCCCTTCCCGATACCTCAGCTATCCGACCGCGACGCCGGGGGTAGGATACGCGCCGGAGGTGCTCTATGTCCCACCCTCTCGAAGATGTGATCGGCAAGGCCGACGGCTTCTTGCTCATCGGGGAGTCCAAGGCCGACCGCTTTCCCGGCTTCAGCTACAACCAATATACGAAGGCCGGGAAGCGCTTCTACTGCCTCGACCTCGATGGCCTGACCGAGTCGCGGGGGCCGATCAAGGGCGGCAAGGTCTACACATCGGTGGCCGAGCTGCCGGCCGACCGCGGCGACCTCGCGCTGATCTGGGTGCATCCGCGCACCGCGAAACGCGCGGTCGAGGTCGCGCACGAGACGGGCTCGAAGCGGGTCTGGTTCTCGTTCGAGACCGGCCACCCCGATGCCGTCGCGCGGGCGCGCGAGCTCGGCCTGGAGGTCGTCGAGATCGGTCGCTGCCCAATCTATTATATGGATGACAAGACCACGCCCTGTAAGCTGCACACGGCCATCGTCAAGGCGACGGGGGTCTACGCGCGGCCGCCGCAGACGGATCCTGCGGCGAAGCGGCGCGAGCTGATGTGACCGCGAGGCGCCCCGTCGTGTTAGCCTCGACGCCGTGAGCGCTTCCATCATCGCCCATGTCGACCTCGACGCGTTCTACGCCTCGGTCGAGATCCGCGATGACCCGAGCCTCGCGGGAAGGCCTGTCGTAGTCGGCGGCCAATCGAACCGGAGTGTGGTCGCGGCCGCGAGCTACGAGGCGCGCAAGTACGGCGTGCACTCGGCGCTGCCGATGGTGCGGGCGCGCAAGCTGTGCCCGGAGCTGGTCGTCATCACGCCGCGCATCGGTCACTATGCGGCCGAGTCCGAGCGCTTCTTCGCCATCCTCGGGCGCTACTCGCCGCTCGTCGAAGGGCTCTCGCTCGACGAGGCGTTCGTCGATCTCACCGGCACTGAATGCCTCTTCGGGGCGCCCGACGCGACCGTGCGCCGGCTGCGACAAGACGTCATGGACGAGCTGTCGCTCGCGTGCTCGGCTGGAATCTCATCGGTGAAGTTCGTGTCGAAGATCGCCTCGGATCTCGCCAAGCCCAACGGGCAGTTGCAAATCGTCCGCGAAGGCATCCTCGCGTTCCTGCACCCGCTGCCGGTCGGACGCCTCTGGGGCGTCGGTCAAAAACGCGAGCAAGAACTCCATGCGCTCGGCATCAACACAATCGGTGACGTCGCGCGCATGGATCTCGCCACGCTGACACGACGCCTCGGGGGCGAGGCCGCGCGCCACTTGCATGCACTCGCCAATGGGCAGGACGATCGCCCCGTGGTGCCCGATCGCGAAGCCAAGAGCATGGGCGCCGAAGAGACGTTCGAGAGCGACATCAGCGACCCCGAATTGATGGCGCTCTACCTGCTCGAGCAGGCCGAGCGGGTCGCCGCCCGCCTCCGCAGGAGCGGCCTCGTCGCGACCGGGATAACGCTCAAGTACAAGCTCGCCGACTTCACGCTCGTCACGCGCCAACGCACCATCGCCGCGACCTCGGATGGTGGCGCGCTGCATCGCGCGGCCGTTGATCTCCTGGCCGCGAATCGCCCGCCCCGCCCGATTCGCCTCATCGGTCTCAGCGCCCATAAGATCGGGCCACCGCCTGCGCGCACCCTGTTCGACAACGACGAGCGCGGCGGTAAGACCGACCGTCTCAACGCGGCGCTCGACGGCATCCGCCAAAAGCACGGCAGTCACGCACTGCAACGCGCGGGTCTCCTGCAGCTCGACCGCGGCGCGCCCGAGCAACGGCCCGCTGGCTACGTCGCACCGCCCCGGCCCAGCAAGAACTGACAACGCTTGGACCCGCGTGTTGCGGGCCCGAGGGATGCGTCGGCTCACCCTTTACTGCGACAGCGGGCTCGCGAACCGGATGCGGATCCTCGTCTCCGGACGGGTCATCGCGCGCGCCCGCGGGGCCGACTTCGAGATGTTGTGGCCGCTGATGGCGACCTGCGGTTGCGCTTTCGAGCGGCTCTTCGAGGCGAGGCCAGATGTACGCACGGTCTCTGCCGAGACGGTCGCCGGGATCCCCGATGCCCGCGGCTTCTGGGGAACTGTGCCCGACGATCGAGCGAGCGACGGCGCCAGCTCGGCCGGCAAGCCGGTCAGCGAAGGCGTGCGCGCGCAACTCACACGTCGCTTCGGTGCCCGCGTCGTGAGCGCGACACCCCGCAGCCTCGACCGCGCGTCACCCGAAGCGATCGAAGACGCGCTGTCGAGCTGCTGCTTGCGCCGAACGCAAGCGGTCGTTGGCACACGCGCCAGCAGCTTCTCAGAACTCGCCGCCTTCGGTCGCGCTGTGCCCTTCGATCAACCCGAGGGCACGCCCGCTCAGTGGCGACGCTATGAGGAGTGGGCCCAACGCGCGGGCCTGCACCCGCGGATCATGCGCCGCGCAACCCAGGTCCTCGGCTTCGAGCCGCAGACGTTCTTCCTCGCCGTGCGCGCCCTGCGCTACGCGCTCAGTGCGAGTAAGCCGGTGATGGCCTTCCGCAAGCTCACCGGCATCAAGCGCCGGCCCGCGGAATTCGCCAGCGAGACCCGCGCGGCCGAGGAGCCCCGGCGAGGCAGGCCTTGAGGCGACCGAGGAGCCCCGACGAGGCAGGCCTTGAGGCCGCCGAGGAGGGAGCGACGCCGGTCCCGCGTGTCGTAGCGGCGAATTCGTAACTGCTCACGAGATAGAGCGCAGGTCCTGCCCCGCAACGGCCGACTGTTCACGGGTCGGAATGGGGACGTGAATCAAAACATGAGGGGGCGGGGATGACGATGCTCGAGACGATGGTGGCGATGGTGATGGCGACGACGGCTCTCGGCGGCGTGGCGAACGCGGTCGAGTTCCGCAACTACGACGGGCAGAACCACAAGGTGAAGATCACCTCGCCGACCCTCGACAAGGAGTACGAGTTCCGCGCGATGACGCGCTCGCTCGTCATCTGCGTCGACAAGTGCAAGTTCGTGGTCGCCGGCGTCGGCACGGTGACCGCGACGCGCGACGACATCATCACGATCGAGAACGGCAAGGTCACGGCGACCAAGGTGCCGGTCGTTCGCAAGTGATGGGAAGCGATTACTCGCGTAGGCCGTAGACGAAGCTCGCGCGCGGGTAGCGAAGGGCCCGCTCGGTGATGAGGTCGGCGTGGATCTTGGCGAGCCCCTCGGGCGTCGTGTGGCGCGCGATGAGGTCCTTGGCGCCTTGGATATCGCCAGTCGCCTTGATGCGGCTGACCATGCGCATGAGCGCTTCGATGGCGCCCGGGAGCTTGTCGAAGTCGAGGTCGAAGCGGCCCGGATCGGCCATGCCCGGGTCGCCCTCGACCCAACGGATGGCGCCCGCGGCCATCAGCTCGCCGACCTGGATGGCCGACAACTGGCTGTAGGTCTTGGGCTGGCCCTCGCCCGTGAACATGCCGCGCGCGATGTGACCAAAGCCCCAGGCGATCGAACCGACGTAGCCCTGCTTGACGTCTTGGGCCGTGACGAAGCCCTTGCCAAGCAGGAACGCCTGGAAGTACAGGGCGCCCGTCTGAGCCTTGAGCTCTTCGAGGATGGCGTCGGTCGGGCCGCCGAAGATCTCCTCGCCGCGCTTGCCGTCGACGAGGTAGCTGCCGTTGGGGCCGAGGTTGTGCGTCGCCTCGTGCATCACGGTGCCGAGGCGCTCGGACGCGGGATCCTCGGTCGAGAACGCGAAGCTCGCGTCGCTGAACAATGAGCGGTCGCGCTTGGCGAAGTCGCCGAGCGTGTCGGGGTCGGTGTAGATGTTGACCATCGCGACCGTGCGCCCACGCGACTCGGCGGCGACCGCGCCGAAGTTCGGTAACGACTGGCCGACCGTCGCGCCGAGGCCGTCCCGGCTGTCGCCCCCGTTGATGACGATGTTGATGAACTCGGGCAGGTCGAAGGCGACCGCGCGCGCCGTGTAGGGGGCGCCGATGAGCCCGGCGAGGGTCGCCTCGAGGTCACTGCGCACACCCGTCAGCTTCGCCTTCCACTCGAGTGCCGTGCGGTCGACGAGCGCGAACGACATGTGGAAGCCGGCCTTCACGCCGCAGGCGTCCCAGTAGGTTTCGTCGGGCGCGATGCGCAGGTAGTACTTGCTGTTGTCGGCCGACATCGCCGTCCAGGCCTCGTCGGCCGCAGGCCAGTCGTTGTTCTCGAAGGCCGTCGCGGCCGCCAGCAGGTAGGCCTTGAACGCGGCCTCGTCCTTGCCCTTCACGAGCTTGGCGGTCGCTTTCAGGGTGGTCGCAATGGCGCGCATCGGGCCCTTGTAGGCGACGCTATACTGCACCGCGCTGAAGCCGCCCTTCTTGATGGCGCGCACGACCGTGAACGGCGCCGTGAGTTCCTTGCCGTTGGGCTCCTTGGCGATCGCCTCGCAGAATGACGCGTCGATCTTCATGTCCTTTGGCCAGGCCGCCTGAACCGGCTTCGGGAACGTCGGCAGCGCGTTGCAGAACGGGTCGTCTTGCGTCTTGGGCGCCTGGCACCAGGGCTGCTGATTGCGGACCAGCAGCGCGCGGCTCGCGAGGTCGTCCTTGGGCACCTTCGCGAGCATGCCGGCCGAGCCGATCTGGAGCTGATAGAGGGCATCGACCTGCTGGGCCGCCTTCGTCAGGCTCGCGATGATCGCGCGGTCCTCCTTGGCCATGCCGGTGAGGTCGGTCTCGACGAGCGTCGGTCGCCCCTGGTCGAGCTCGTTCTTGACGGCCTCGCGGCGGCGCAGCTCGACGAGCTGCCGGTAAGCCTTCTCGAAGTCGCGCGTGAAGGTCGCGCCGTCTTTGCCATCTATGCCTACATAGGTCGCGAGCTTCGCCGGCTGCGCGGGCGGCTGAGTACCGAGGAGGGCCAGCTCGTTCGCGTCGAGCACGCCCGGGTTGAACGCATCCGCGCGCCAGAACAGCGGCAGCCCCGCGAGCCCCGCGAGGCGGTTGAAGTCCTGCCGCTCTAGCGATGGCAGGCCATAGGGTGGCCCCTTTGGCGCAGGCGCGGCGTGCGCAATTCCAAAGAGCGAGAGCGACGACAGGACGAGCAGCGACTTGAACGGCATGTTGGCCTCCGGGGCGAGCTAGCGCGGCGGACCCTAACAGAGTGGACAAGTGATCGATATGGACCATTACAACCCCGGGAACAGGCCTCGCGACCGCATCGCAGCGCCGCTTGAGGACATTGTTGACTTACTTGGTCAACTTTGACAGCAATGCCAAGCCAGTGCTGTCGCAGGAGCCTCGGTGAGCCAGATCTACGCAGACAACGCCCTCACGATCGGCAAGACGCCGCTCGTCCGCCTGAACCGTGTCACCGACGGTGCGAGCGCCACCGTGCTGGCCAAGATCGAGGGGCGCAACCCCGCCTACTCGGTGAAGTGCCGCATCGGCGCGGCCCTCGTGTGGGATGCCGAGAAGCGCGGCGTGCTCGGGCCCGGCAAGGAGATCGTCGAGCCGACCAGCGGCAATACCGGCATCGCGCTCGCGTTCGTGGCCGCAGCCCGCGGCTACCCGATAACGCTCACGATGCCCGAGACGATGAGCGTCGAGCGTCGCAAGCTGCTCGTTGCCTACGGCGCGAAGCTCGTCCTGACCGAAGGTGCCAGGGGCATGGGCGGCGCCATCGCCAGGGCCGAGGAGATCGCGGCCTCGAACCCTGACCGCTACGTGCTGCTCCAGCAGTTCAAGAACCCAGCAAACCCGGCCATTCACGAGACCACGACGGGGCCCGAGATCTGGGACGACACCGACGGTGCTATCGACATCTTCGTGTCGGGCGTCGGCACCGGCGGCACCATCACCGGCGTGTCGCGCTACATCAAGCACACGAAGGGCAAGCAGATCCTGTCGATCGCGGTCGAGCCAAGTGCCAGCCCGGTCATCACCCAGCGCATCAACGGCGAGCCGCACAAGCCCGGCCCGCACAAGATCCAGGGCATCGGCGCCGGCTTCGTGCCCGACGTGCTCGACCTCTCGCTGGTCGACCAGGTCGAGCAGGTCAGCAACGAGGAAGCGGTCGCCTTCGCACGCCGCCTCGCGCGTGAAGAAGGCATCCTCGCCGGGATCTCGTGCGGCGCCGCGGCGGCCGTCGCGGTGCGCATCGCGCAGCGGCCCGAGCACGCGGGCAAGACCATCGTCGTCGTGCTGCCCGACTCGGGTGAACGCTACTTGTCGTCGATCCTCTTCGAAGGCGTGTTCGACGCCACGACCGGGCTCGCGTGAGCGCGCCCAGCCCACGCCGTGAAGGCCGCACCGCGACCGGCCACGCGCATTCCCTTGGACCGATCGTCGAGGCGCTCTGGGAGGAGAACGAGCTGCTCGTCGCGGGTCGCGCGCAGAAGCTCGGTCGTCACGTGCTGCCGTCGCGTCTGGCCCTCATCGAGGTGATGGAGGGGCTGCGCGCGGCCCTCTTCCCAGGGCACTTCGGCGCCATCGATCTCACGCCCGAGAGCACCCGCTACTTCGTCGGCATGACACTCGATACGGCACTCGATCTGATGCGCGACCAGATCTACCGTGGCCTCTTCTACGCCGCCGCGAGCGAGGCTGAGGCTGGCTGCGAAGAGCATGCGCTGGTGTTGACGCGCGCCTTCGCGAACCGCCTGCCCGAGCTGCGGCGCCTGCTCGCCTCCGACGTGCGCGCCGCCTTCGAGGGTGACCCGGCCGCCGGCAGCATGGACGAGGCGGTGTTCTGCTATCCGGGCATCCACGCGCTCATCCATCATCGCATCGCGCACACCCTCTTTCAGCTCAAGGTGCCGCTCATCCCACGCATCATCGGCGAGTACGCGCACAGCCTGACCGGCATCGACATCCATCCCGGTGCCGTGATCGGCGGCTCGTTCTTCATCGACCACGGCACCGGCGTCGTCATCGGCGAGACGTGCATCATCGGCGAGCGCGTGCGCATCTACCAGGGCGTCACGCTCGGCGCGAAGAGCTTCCCGCTCGACGAGCACGGCCACCCGCTGAAGGGGCTGCCGCGCCACCCGATCGTCGAAGATGATGTCGTGATCTACGCGGGCGCGACCATCCTCGGCCGGGTCACCATCGGCAAGGGTGCCAGCATCGGCGGCAACGTCTGGCTCACGCGCTCGGTCGCGCCGGGCAGCCGCGTCACCCAGGCTCAATGGAGGGTCGAGTCGTTCGAAGACGGCGCCGGTATCTGACCCGCGATGCGCCCCGATACCGAACAGGTCCGCAGTCCAGGCTTCGCCATCCTTGCGAAGGTCCAGCAACTCGCACACGACGCGACCGCGCTTGCGACCGCCGAGAAGCTGGCGCGCCTCGGCGCGTGGAGCGGCATCGGTCGCAGTGAGCGCGCGATCTGGGGCGCCTGCGAAGGCAGCGGCGGCTACATCCTGCAAGCCGATCTCACGGGCCCCGACTTGGCCACCCGCTGCCCCTGCCCTTCGCGCAGATTTCCATGCAAGCACGGGCTGGCCCTGCTGCTCGTGGCCGCGCGTGCGTGGGATGAGATCCCCGAGGCGTCCGAGCCGAGCTGGGTCAGCGACTGGCAGGCGCAACGCGACGCGACCCGCGCGAAGAAGCTGGCCCGCCTTGGCCAAGCCAATGAGCGCGCCGAGCGGGCCGAGCGGATCGCGCTTGGCAACGCCAGCGAGGCCGACGAGGCGGCACATGCGCAGGCTCAGGCCGAGCAGGAAAAGCGCGCCGCGGCTCGCGACAAGAAAGTGCGCGCGGGGCTGGAGCGCCTCGGCATCTGGCTCGAGGACCTCGTGCGCCAAGGGCTTGGCCGCCTCGAGACAGCGACCTCGGAGCTCTGGGAGACCGAGGCGCGGCGCCTCGTCGACGCGCAACTTCCCGGGCTCGCAGGGCGGGTGCGCGCGCTCGGCGAGATCGCCCGATACGATTCCCCCGTGTGGCTCGAGACGACCTTCTTCGAGCTCGGCAAGCTCGCGCTCGCGTGCGAGGCCGAGCGCCACATGGCACGGCTCATGCCGGCGGCGCGCGCAGATCTGCGCCAGTTGCTCGGGTTCACGCTGACCGAGGACGAGGTCGTCGCGCACGGCGATCTCGTGCGCGACAGCTGGCTCGTGCTCGCGTTCCTGCGCGACGAAGAGGGGGTCAACCCGCGCCTCGTGGTCGAGCGCACCTGGCTTCGTGGGCGCGACTCGGGCCGTTTCGCGCTGCTGATGGCGTTTCAGGTGGGGCGCTTGGGAGGCCGCGGTCCGGCCACTGCGCCGGCTCCAGAGCAACCCAGACGAGAGGTCGGCACATCGTTCGACGGCACGTTGGCCTACTGGCCCAGCGCCACGCCCACGCGCGCGCGCATCGTGCACCTCGATGAGGCGATCGAAACCGCGCCCGCTCAGGTGATAGAGACCGCCCCCTCTCAGGCGAAGGCGGCCGATTCGATAGGCGATCTGCTGACCTACGCGGCCGAGGCATTCGGGCGGAACCCGTGGCTCATGCGTATGCCGGTGTGGCTCGAAGGGGTGCGCATCGCGCAGCGTGGTCAAGGTGGCCTGACGGTCTCCGTCGACCCCGACGCGGGCGCTGTCTGCCTGTCGCTCGACGGCGTCACGCGCGAGTCGGCCGCGTGGCTCCTGGCGATCTCGGGAGGACATCCGACCGACCTCATGGGCGAGTGGAACGGCGCCGTGGTGGTGCCGCTGGCAGTGCGTGCGAGCGGTCGCTGGCAACAGTTGCCGGCCCGCGGCGTACCGCCAGGCTTCGCACGTTGGGCGTCGCCTGGCCGTGCGACCGAGCTTGGGAGTGCGACGCAAGCCGCGATCATCGGAACCGCGAACCATCCGGAGATCCCGCCGACCGGAAGCGCGCTCGATCCGATCCTGCGGCGCGCCGATGCACACCTGTCGCCCGAACGGCAGTTGCTCGTGCGCGGGGCGGCGCTCGGGCTCGCACGGGCCGCGGGAACACGACCCCAGGTGCGCTCGGAGCCTGTCTTGGAGAGCCCGCCCGAGCGAGCTCCCGAGATGCCGCGAGCACTCGCCGAGCTGCTCGCGCAAACGTGGGTCACGAAATCCGAGGCGACCACCCGCGAGTTCACACTGGCTCTGGCGGAGTATGGTCTGCGGCTGCCGTTCACGTTCGTGTCCGACGCGCTCGAGCACACGCCGGAGGCCGCGCGCGCGACACTCGGACCCCTCATCGGAGAGCGTGGGCGGTGGCTCGCAGCCGAACTGGGGCGCTGGCCCTGGCTGCAGTCGGAAGACTCCAGCACCGACCCTGAGGACACTCAGCGGATCTGGGACGAGGGCCTGCCGGCCGCGCGCGAAGCCCTCTTGAGGCAACTACGTCGCAGCGACCCGGCCGCCGCGCGACAGCTGCTGGGAACGACCTGGAAGTCCGAGAAGGGCGACCAACGCGAGCGCTTCCTGGACATCCTGATAGAGCACGGCGCCAGCAGCGACGACCTCGCGTTTGTCGAAACAGCACTCACCGATCGGGCCGGCGGCGTGCGTCGCGCGGCCGCGCGTGGCCTCCTGTTGATCCCCGAATCCGGCTCGACCCTGCGCGTGCGGGCGCGCTTCACGGCCGCCATCCAATTTACGAGCGCAACGGTCCTACAGGTCACGTTGCCGACCAGCGACGACCCGAGCTGGCCCGGCGACGGCCTCAGCACCACGACCGACTTGACGGCCGGTCTTGGCCCGCGCGAGTCGCTCCTGACCGTGCTCATCGCCGCGAGCCCACTGACGGCCTGGGACCCGCACCCGCCCGAGCACGTCACCGCGGCGCTGCGCGCCAACGACCATGGTGGTGCCATCGCGCGCGGCGTCATCCATCAGGTGCTGGCGCTGCCACAACCCGAAGCGCGTGACCCTTGGATCCGTGCGCTCGTCGGACTCGGTCTGCACCCGAAGCTCGAGTCGCTCCTGACGCGCCACGCGACGCCGACCTTGCGTGATCACCTGCTCACGCTGCGACTCGCGCGCACGAACCTGACCAGCGACGACCTCACGCCGTTTGCCGCGCAGCCGGCGCCGTGGTCGGTGTCACTCTCGACGGCTTATCTCGATGCACTCGAGCGCTACCCAAGCCACGCGATCCACGGCCATCAATGCATCGGCCTCGCCTCGCGCCACCTCCACCCGGCACTGTTCGATCGGTATGCCCGCTACCGCGGCTCCGACATCACTGACCCCAACGCGCCCGCGGGCAGCCGCTTCGCGGCCTTCGCGAACGAGTTCGCCCTCCGTCGCCGTTTCTACCAGGAGCTCTCGCATGCCCGACCCCCAGCCTGAGCTTCCGGCTCACCCGCTCAGACCCCATGCCGAGCACGCCCATGCCGCCGAGCTGACGGCGCTCGCGATGAGCGACACGCACCCGCGCCCGCCCGGCTGGAACCTCTCGCCGCAGGCGGTCCGCAGCTACCTGATGGGCGCCATCCTGCCGGACGGCACGGTCATCACGCCGAAGTACGTCGGCAACGTGCGCCTCATCGAGACAGCGATTGCGACGCTCGCAACCGACCGTGCACTACTCCTGGTGGGCGTGCCGGGCACCGCCAAGTCGTGGGTGTCGGAGCACCTGGCCGCGGCGATAAGCGGCGACTCGACGTTGCTCGTGCAGGGTACCGCGGGCACCGACGAGCAGACGCTGCGCTACGGTTGGAACTACGCGCGCCTCCTGGCGGACGGCCCGAGCGAGCAGGCGCTGGTGCCAAGCCCGATGTTTCGCGCGATGCGCGATGGGCGCGTGGCGCGCATCGAGGAGCTCACGCGTATCCCGTCGGAGGTCCAGGACTCGCTCATCACGGTCCTGTCCGAGAAGGTGCTGCCGATCCCCGAGCTCGCGAGCGAGGTCCAGGCCCGCCCGGGCTTCAACGTGATCGCTACCGCAAACCTTCGCGACAAGGGCGTCAACGAGCTGTCGAGCGCGCTTCTCAGGCGCTTCAACACGGTCGTCCTGCCGGTGCCTGACAGCCTCGAGGACGAGGTCGCGATCGTGCAGCGGCGCGTTACGGAGCTGGGTCGTGCGTTGGCGCTGCCGGCCGAGACACCGGCCATCGACGAGATCCGGCGGGTCGTCACGGTGTTCCGCGAGCTGCGCGCCGGGCTCACCGCCGATGGCAAGACCAAGCTCAAGTCGCCGAGCGGCAGCCTGTCGACGGCCGAAGCGATCAGCGTCTTGACCCACGGCCTGACGCTTGCCAGCTACTTCGGCGACGGCGCGCTCGGGGCGGCCGACCTCGCGTCGAGCCTTGCGGGCGCGGTCATCAAGGACCCACTCCAGGACCGGCTCGTGTGGGAAGAGTATCTGAAGACAGTCGTGCGCGAGCGCGACGGCTGGAAGGACCTCTATCGCGCGTGCATGGAGGCGCTCTGAAGCCAGGCGTCACCGTCTACGGCATCCGCCACCACGGACCGGGCTGCGCGCGAAGCCTGGCCGCCGCGTTGGCCTCCCAGGCGCCCGACTGCATCCTCATCGAAGGACCGCCCGAGGCCGACGAGATGATCGCGTGGGCGAAGCATCCAGCGATGGTCCCGCCGGTGGCGCTGCTTGTCTATCTGCCCGATATGCCCGGAGCCGCCGCCTACTACCCTTTCGCGGTGTTCTCACCCGAGTGGCAGGCGCTGAGCTACGGCGCGACCCGCGGCATCACGACCCGCTTCATCGATCTGCCAGCCGGCCTCGGACTCATCGCGAGCACGGACCCAGAAGCCGAAGCCACTGCGCCCGACACCGGCCGCCCCGATCCGATTGCCCTCCTGGCCCAGGCCGCGGGCTACGCCGACTCCGACCTGTGGTGGGATCGCCAGGTCGAAGCGCGCCACGACGCGACTGGCCTCTTCGACGCGATCCTGCACGCGATGGGCACGCTCCGCCGCGAGCTCGCGCATCCGCTGACGGCGCGCGAGGCCCAGCGTGAGGCCCACATGCGCCTGCAAATCCGCCAGGCCCAGCGCGAGGCATTTGGCAATATCGCGGTCGTCTGCGGCGCCTGGCACGCACCGGTGCTCCTCGACCATTCGACCTCCAAAGCCGACCAGGCGCTCCTCAAAGGGCTGCCGCGCGTCAAGACCGAGACCGCCTGGATCCCCTGGACCTACGCGCGCCTCGCCACGCGCTCCGGCTACGGCGCCGGGGTGCAGTCGCCCGGCTGGTATGACCACCTCTGGCGCCACCCGGGCGCCCACGGTCAGAACGCGCTGGTGCATTGGGTCGTGCGCGCCGCCCGTCTCCTGCGCGCCGAGCAGCTCGATGCCAGCTCGGCGTCGGTCATAGAGACCGTGCGACTCGCCGAGGCACTCGCCGCGCTGCGAGGCTTCGTCGTGCCGTCGCTTGGCGAAATCCAGGACGCGCTCCTCGGCGTGCTCGCCGCCGGCCGGCCCGAGCCGCTGGCGCTCATCCGCACGGCCCTCGAGGTCGGCAGCGTCTTGGGCGAAGTCCCGCCCGATGCGCCCGCCGTGCCGCTGCAGCGCGACCTCGCGGCCCTGCAGAAGCGTCTGCGCCTCAAGGTCGTGGCCGCGCCCCAGGTGCTCGAACTCGACCTGCGCAAGGACCTCGACCGCGAGCGTCAGATCCTCTTTCATCGCCTCGGCGCCATCGGCGTGATGTGGGCCTTGCAGACCCAGACATCGGGCCAGGCCGGCGCCGGCACCTTCAAGGAAGTCTGGCTCCTCGAGTGGCGGCCCGAGCTGGCGCTGCGCATCATCGAGGTCGCGCGCTACGGCAACACGATCGACAGCGCGGCCAGCGCACTCATGGTCGAGCGGGCCGCCACCCAGACTCTGCCCGAGCTCACGCACGCGCTCGCGCAGGCCCTCGACGCGCGCCTCGCGCCCGCCGCCGCGGCGATCATCGACGCCATCCGCACGGCGGCGGCACTCCAGTCCGACGTGCATATTGTCGTCTCCGCGTTGCCACCGCTCGCACGCCTCATCCGCTATTCGGACGTGCGCGGTACCAATGCAGACCTTACGCGTCCGATCTTCGAAGGCCTGCTCGATCGCGCGCTGATCGGCCTCGCGCCGGCCTGCCAGCAGCTCGACGACGACGCGGCCGAGGCGCTGATCGACACGCTCGCCGCCGTCGAAAGCGTCTTTGGCCTGGTCCCCGATGACGCCCGCCAGGCCGCCTGGTTCATCCTCCTCGGCACCCTTGCTCATGACGATATCGGCATCCATGGCCTCGTGCGCGGACGCGCGACCCGACTCCTGGCCGATGCCCAGCTGCTCGACACCGACGCGCTCGCCGCGGCTGCCGCCCTGGCCTTGTCGAAAGTCGTCGCCCCGCTCGCCGCCGGCGCCTGGGTCGCAGGCCTCGTGCGCGGCAGCGGCATGCTGCTGGTGCATCAGGAACGGGTCCTGTGCGCACTCGATCAATGGCTCGGCGGGCTCGACGGCGACGCCTTCACCCATGTGTTACCGCTCCTCCGACGCGCCTTCGCGGACTTCGACGCGAGCATCCGGCGCCGCCTCGCCGAGGCCGTCGGCCGCCTCGCGAAGAACGCGTCAGCCGACGGGAGCAGACCCGCGGGCCCGGACACACACGCCGGGCTCGACCCGGCGCGGGTCGCTTGTCTCATCCCGATCATCGCCGCCATGCTCGGCGTGGACTCGACCGATGGCGTCTGACGCACGCGAAAATCGTTGGCGCCTGGTGCTCGGCAAGGACGCCCAGGAGGCCCTCGGTTCCAAGCTCGATGGCGACCAGTTGGCTATCGACCGCGCCCTTGGCGCGCTCTACGATCCCGCGCCGGCCGGTCGCCCCGCGAAGAATGCCGGCCTCGGCGCTTCTGCGCCCAACGTTGCGCGCTGGTTGGGCGACATCCGCAAGTACTTCCCCGCGAGCGTCGTGACGGTCCTCCAAAAGGATGCGATCGCGCGCCTCGACCTGAAGGCGTTGCTGTTCGAAAAGGAGGTGCTCGAGACAATCACCCCCGATGTACACCTCGTCGCGACCCTGCTCTCGCTCTCGCAGCTCATGCCCGCGGAGGCCCGCGACATGGCGCGCAGGGTGGTACGCCAGGTGACCGACGCGCTCGAACGACGGCTACGCGGCCGCCTCGTCTCGGCGCTGCGCGGCAGCCTCACGCGCGCCGCCCGTACCTCACGGCCTCGCGCCGGCGAGATCGACTGGGACCGCACGATCCGGAAAAACCTGCGCAGCTACGACCCGAACACGCGTCGCCTCATCCCCGAACGACTGGTCGGCTTCCGGCGCAAGAGCGCGGGCCTGCGCGAGGTGTTCCTGCTGGTCGACCAGTCCGGCTCGATGGCGACCTCGGTCGTCTACGCCGGCGTGCTCGGCGCCGTGATGGCCTCGGTACGCGCGCTCACGACCCGCTTCATCGCCTTCGACACCGCCGTCGTCGACCTGTCCGAGCACTTGTCCGACCCGGTCGACTTGCTCTTCGGCACCCAGTTGGGCGGCGGCACCGACATCGAGCGCGCGTTGCGCTACGTGCGCCCGCTCATCCGCAATCCGCAGAAGTCGATCGTCGTCTTGATCTCGGACCTCTACGAAGGTGGCAATCCCGAGCCATTTCTCGCCCAGGCGGCCGAGCTGGTCCGGTCCGGTAGCCAGATGATTGTCCTACTCGCCTTGTCGGACGACGGTCGCCCGAGCTTCGACGCGCACGCCGCAACGGAGCTCGCGTCGCTTGGGATCCCGTGCTTCGCGTGCACGCCCGACCTCTTCCCGGAGCTGATGGCGAGTGCCATCGACGGGCGCGACATCGCGCTCTGGGCGGCGCGCAACGATCTCGTCACGGCCCGCTGAACGTCAGCCCCGACCGCGCCGCGGCAGCCGCGCGAGGAACGCCACGATCGCATCGGCGGCGATAGCGATGGGATCGATGCCCGCCCGTTTCGCCACGGCCAACCCGTGGTCCGCCCCGTCGATCAACACGAGCTCGGCAGCGACCAGTGGCGCGACCACCGACTGCAGCAATGCAAGCGTCGCCAACGCATCCCGCGTGCCCGATACGAACAGGAGCGGCACTCCAACCGCCGCGAGGTGTGCCGCCCGCTCGTTGCCGGGTCGCCCCGCCGGATGGAGCGGAAACCCCAGGAACACCAGCGCCTCGACCCCGCTCAGCGGCGCGTGCGACGCGGCGAGCGAGGTCATGCGCCCGCCCATCGACTTGCCGCCCGCGACAAGCCGCGCCTTCGGCCTCAGCACCCGCGCGAACTCGCACGCCGAGCGCGCCATCGGCTCGACCGCCTTTGGCGGGTCACAGCGCCCCCGCCCGGCCGTCATCGCCGGCTGCTCCCAGCGCAGGGTCGCCACCTCGCGTTGCGCCAGGGCCGCCGCCATCGCCGCCATGAACGCATGGTGCATGCCGGCGCCCGCCCCGTGGCCCAGCACATAGAGCCATGGTGCCTTCGCCGGCCCCCTCACGAGCCCTGCCAGGGCGCCGCTCCCGTGTGGAATTTGCACGTCCGAATCGCCGCTCACCGAGGCAGCCCCGACGGGTCATCGCCCGTCAGTCGGCGCGAGGTCATGAGCCCGTCCGCGGCGCTGTCGCTGTAGACGAGGTCGCCGCTCGCCCCCGGCTCGAGCTCGGCGGCGTTCGCCTCGTCGGTATCGATGTGCATCTCGAGCTTGAACTTCGGCGACACGCGCACGAGGACATCCCCAAACGTCAGCTCACGCGGGCCGCCGGAGAGTCGCACCGCGACCTCGTCCTTGTCCTTCACGCCAAATCTGGCCGCGTCGTCCGGGTGCATGTGGATGTGGCGCTTGGCGCAGATGAGACCTTCGTTCAAGTGCAGCGTGCCGGCCGGCCCTTCGAGCGTAATCGGCGCCGAGCCCGCCACCTGGCCCGAGTCGCGAATCGGCGCATCGACCCCGAGCTTGAACTCGTCGCTGCGCGAGACCTCGACCTGGCTGGCCGGGCGCAGCGGTCCGAGCAGCCGCACCTTGTCGATGCGCCCGCGCGGCCCGATGAGATTGACCGTCTCGACGCACGCATATTGCCCCGGCTGCGAGATGTCCTTCAAGAACGTGGGCGTCTTGCCCTCGCCAAACAGCACCGCGAAGCCCGCAGCATCGAGGTGCAGGTGTCGCGCCGACACCGCGATCGGGATCCGCATGGCCCCGCCCGCATGTTGCCGCCCGCGCACGACCTCGGCGGTGTCGCGCGCGATGGCGAGCTCCTCGTCGGTCTTCACCGCGAAGGCCGCGACGCGCGAGTGCGGCGCGCTGACCCAGGCGACTGGCGCCTGCGCCGACACCCGCGCGGCGCCATTGAGGTCATCGTCGAGCACGAGTCCGAGGAAATCGAAGCGCTGCAGGATCCGCTGCCGCATCGGGGCCGAGTTCTCGCCGATGCCGCCGGTCAGCACGACCGCGTCGAGCCCTCCCATGGTCGCCGCGTAGGCGCCGACGTACTTACGCACGCGATGCGCAAAGACCTGGATCGCCAGCCGCGCGCGGTCGTCACCCGCCTCGGCCCTGGCTTCGATGTCGCGCAGATCGTTGCCGTCGCCGGACATTCCCGCGAGCCCCGAGCGCTGATTGAGCAACGCGTCGAGCTGGTCGACCGTCATGCCATGGCGCAAGAGTGCCAGCAGCACCCCCGGGTCGAGGTCACCCCCGCGCGTGCCCATCACGAGCCCTTCGAGCGGGGTCATGCCCATGCTCGTCTCGGTCGAATGACCATGCTCGACCGCGCACGCCGAGGCCCCATTACCGAGGTGCAAGGTCACGATACGCAGGTCCGCCAGTGGCCTCCCGAGCGCCCCCGCGGCGAGGCCCGCGACCCACGCATGCGACGTCCCGTGAAAGCCATACCGCCGGATCCCATGCGCCTCCGCGACATCCTGGTCGATCGCATACGTGCGCGCCCGCCGCGGCAGGGTCGCGTGGAACGCCGTATCGAACACCGCGACCTGCGGCACATCAGGCAGCGCCGCACGCGCCGCCACGACCCCCGCCAGGTTATGAGGGTTGTGCAGCGGCGCCAACGGCACCAGCGCCTCGATCGTCGCGAGCACCGCGTCATCCACCAGCACCGGCGCCGACAAGCCCGCCCCACCGTGCACAACGCGATGGCCGACCGCCCCAATCGCCAGCCCGTCGTTAGCAGCCACGCTCGCCAGGACCTCGGCCAGAGCCTCAGCATGCGTGCGCTCGCCGGCCCCCGTGCCAATGCGTTCGACCTTGCCAGCGAGGCGCATGACCCCACTGTCACTATCGACCACGCAATACTTGAGTGAGGAGGACCCGGCATTGAGCACCAGCACGTTCATCCCGCCATCCTACACCCACAGGATCGATGGAGGCGAACAGCGATCGCGAGACGGGTCCTCTCGAAATTGAGGGGGATGGCCCAGGGAGCGCGTCGGCCCTCGGCAGCCGATACGGCGAGGAAGGGTGCAACAGCAGCGGACCACGGCGGGCCCCACTTCATCGAGTTCTTCGGCGCTCTGGCAATCTGGATCCAACCGCCGAAGACCCAACCTGGGGCGGCTCTCTGCGCGCTATCGCCCCGCACTGGCCGTTGCCCCATCACCCACGGACATCTGTCCCGAAAAAATCGGCCACACCCCCAACAATGGTCTCGACAGCTTTTCGCCCCAGCTCGCCTCGCGACCGTCGATCGACGCTAGACCTCAATCAAGCGATAACGGCGCAGCGTCCGGCCGTGTCGATTGACGGCCTCTCGCGAGACACGACTCGCCGTTGCCGTCGTGCGGCTGGACATGTCTGAGTTGTTGGTCGGCAGTTCTAACCTCGTGTCGTTGGTTCGTTGGTTTGGGGCTCCGGGTACGCGCACCGTGCTTCGTGGGGAGCGTCCGGAACTCCATGTTGACGACGCGCGTCTTGTCTGCCTCTCGTTTCTGGCGATGGCGCGGGCTTACGGGCGACATGAGCGCGAACCACTGTTTCAGGGTCCACGCCAGCGACGTGATGACCATGTAGGCCCAATTCGCATTGAGGCTGTTGAGGGGCGCCGCGAGCGCTCCGACGGCCTTCAGTTGGGCCACGAGATTCTCTTGGTTGCAGCGCTGGTTGGCCTCGCGGACGACCTGCTCGGCGGAGAGTTC
>Ga0105046_10002793_pt1 | contig 27568 bp, 21 predicted proteins | sample MAT03_FD_78385 | JGI IMG/M metagenome (GOLD analysis project Ga0105046, IMG submission 78385) | Freshwater microbial communities from Lake Fryxell liftoff mats and glacier meltwater in Antarctica - MAT-03 (megahit assembly) | ecosystem: Environmental > Aquatic > Freshwater > Ice > Liftoff... | reverse complement strand
CCAACCAAGACCGAGACTCGCGACGGCCGGGGCCAGGAACGCGGCCGTCTCGGACCCGGTCACGTCGTACACGAGGCTCTCCAGGAACGAGAACCCCGGCCCGACCTTCCCCTTGCGGATGTTCCACACCCCGGTGATGATCTGGTCCAGCCCGACCGCCGTCAGCCCGAAGCCGATTACGACGCCCACCGGGCCGCCTCCCACCATGAGCCCGACCCCGTACCCCACGTCCACGAACCCGAACGCGATTCGACCCAGGTCGCCGGCGTTGGTTCGCAGCCACGCCTTCGCATCCACCGGCACCGCCTCGGCGGCGAGCGTCCATATCGGGAACAGCAGCCCGCCCACGTCCTCCCACCCCGGCTGCATTGGCCACTGCGTCACCCGCTCCTCACCACTCCCCACCGGGCTCTCCATCGACATCGAGGTCCGCTCGCCCGTGGGCTTGGGCTGCTGCCCACCAGGAGAACTTGTACGAGCCGCCGTCCTTCACCCGCCGCGTCCCGGCCGACGGCGAGCCCTCCGCGCTGTACTCGTGGCTCGTCCGCGACTCCGTCCGGGACCAGCCGTCGAGGGTGGGGCTGCGAGTGTCGCGGGTGGCGATGGTCCACGACGATGTCCGGTTCTCGTACTTGAACGACGTGATCAGCTCCGCCAGCCCCACCAGGTCGCCGATGATGCTCCGCCGGTCGAAGTACGTGGTGCCCGTCTCGGACGTGCTGTCCGCCGACTCGCCCGTCGCCGCGTTCGTGAACGCCGTCTTGAGCGTCACCGCCCGCCGCGACTCGTACTCGTGCCCGCGGTGGAACGAGCCGGACACCGCCGTCCCGTCCGCGCGGGAGAACTCCATCCTCCGCCCCCACGCCTCCACTTCTCGGGTCTGGGAACCCAGCCCCGCCGGGTCCGTCCGCTTGACGTAGTACGACTCGCCCTGCCGCGTCGTGTGGGACAGGTTGAACTCCCGGCTCGTCTCCCGCCACTCCCCGGCGGAGAACGCGGAGCCCGAGGTCACCCGGTCATTGGTCGTGTCCTGCGCGGTCGTGATGACCTTCTCCTTCCCCTTGCTCCCGTCCCGGTCCCACTCGTCGTAGGTCAGGTATTTGGAGGTCACGTCGTGCTGCTCGCGCCACTCAGACGACAGGTTGCCGGCCGCCAGCACCCCGTTGCCGCGGGTGGTGCTGGCGATGAGGAACCCCGACGAGCTCCCCGACCCCTCCTCGATCCACACCCGGCGTGGCAACTCACCCGTCTCCGGGGTCCGCTCCCAGTTCGCCGTCAGCGGGACGGGCGGCGGCGGCGGGACGTAGATCATCGGCTGGGAGGCGGGCGGCGCCTGGCGGGTTTCCAGGTGAACCCCCCAGTTCACGTCGAACCCGCCGAAGTACTTGTCCCGCACCTCGCCGGTCGAGGTAGTTCCGGCCGGCGTGAAGACGGTGGTCTCCTCGCGGTGGCCCTCGGTCACGTCGGTCCACTGGTGGAACTTCCCAGTCCCCGTACCGTAACGGATGTCGGGTGTCATGAAATACCCGTCGTCGAGCGTCTTCGCCGTCCGGTCCGTGCGCCCCGTCCGGTCGTTCGCCACGCGGACCGTGCCCGACACCGGCACCTCGCCGGACAACCGAAGGTCCGTCGCCGTCACCTCGCCCCGGTCCAGCCGGACGACGAGCACGGTCTCGTCGAGCACGTCAGGCGCGGCGGCGTCGGTCGTCGTCCGGGCGGTTCGGTCGCGGCCGGTGAGGGTGTACCGGTCGGTCGAGTTCAGCAGCGTGACGGTCGGCTGGGCGGGCGCCGCCGTGACCGTCCACCCGGCGTCGCGGAAGACCGTCCCCGTCCGCTCCGTCGCGTCTTCCACCCGTACCCCGGTCCACCGCGGGAACGGGTCGGTGGCCGGCGTCTGGTCCGTCCGGTCGGCTAGCGCCTTGGAACCGACGGTGCCGAACCAGAAGTCACGGCCGGTCGTCACCTCCACGCCGCTGAGGTGGTTCGTCTCCACCCGCCGGCCGGAGTCGTACATCCCGTCGCTCGTGTCGGTGAGTTCGACGAGCGTGTCGGCCTGCCGGGTTTAGGCCACCGGGCTGATAGTGCCGTACAGCGACGAGTCGGCCACGCGGACTTCGTGCCGGTTGGTCGCCACCCCGGACGCCGACGACCACACCGCCTCCTCGTCGGAGGTCGGGTCCGAGTTCAGCCAGGTCGTGTCGCGCGACCACCCGTTCACGTAGATCACGCCCGTCAGCCGGTCGAGGGAGTACCCGCGGCCCGAGGCGCCGACGTCGATCACCCCCGGCGTCGCCGCGTCCGGCCGGGTGCGGACGTACTGGTGCTCGGACTCCGCGGACGACTCGGTAATGGTTCCGCCGCGGGTGGTCCGGTCGGAGATGGTTTCGGTGACACGAGCCCACTCGTTGAAGCCGTTGGGGACGTATGCGGCGGTGCCGGAGCCGCGGCGGAGGAGTGTCCCGGACTCGTTGTGGGAGGTCCGGTCCCAGCCCCACGCCCGGTTCGGGTCCGACCCGTCGGCCCAGCCGTACGAGCGGTAGGAACTCGAAATGTTCCAGAACCTGCCGTCCGCCAACCAGTTGGAGACGGTGGAGGCGGTCGCCGGGCTTTCCGACGTCGGCGCTGTGATGGTGTCGGTCCGGGTGTTCGTGTACGTGCCGGACTCGCCGGCGTTCAGGTCGTAGGTTCCGACCGGGTTGGGCATGTACCAGGTCGGCCGGAAGGTCCGCGTCTCGTCCTCCCACGTCCCACCATCGGTCGTCACGATCACCTGCGTCGCCGGGTTCGGGTTCGTGCGGGTCGTCGTCGAGTTCGAGGTCCGGCTCGCGCCGGACCTGAACGAGTAGGCGTCGGTCCCGTTCACGTACCCGAGCGTGTAGGCGACGTAGCTGTCCGACTCGGACCACTGGCCCCAGTCGGGGTTCTGCGTGGTGAGGGTCCAGAGGCCGTCGGCGCCGGGCGGGAGTGCGCCGCCGAGCACGGACGTCAACCCGCCCGCGTCGATGGACTGCCCCGCCGGGCCGTCGAGGTACAGGCCGGTCGAGGTGGTCGGGTCGAGTTGGCCGTTCACCCACGTCTCGGACCGGAAGGTGACGGAGCCGACCACGGAGGAGCGAACCTCCGCCCCGCTCGCGTCCAGGGTCGATCGCCAGCGGTTCGTGGCCTGAACGGTAAAGGTGTGGCGGTTCGCGCCGACGGTGAGCGACTGCTCGTAGTCGCGGCGGATGACGGTGTCGGCGAGGTATGCGGGCGGGGCGTCGTTGTACGACGGGTAGGCCGCGTCCGTCGGCCACAGGAAGGCGGGGAGTTCACGGGCCTCCAACGGCTCCAGCATGAGGGAGAGTGGCCGGTGGCGTGCCGGAAGCAGACCACGGGTCGAGCGGACGAACAGTCGGGCGACGGTCTTCATCTGGGACCACGGGGCTCGTGGTGAGTTATGGTGGATTGGGTCGTTCGGACTCAATCCCGCACCGAGTCTAACGGTTGTAACGGTCGCAGCAAGCGACGTTGGCAGGATTCCTCGCGTTTTTCGTGACGAACGCGATGACCTGCGTCCCTCAAGCCGCGTGACATGTTTCCGCGACCCGGTGGGGGGCGCGGCGGAAACATTAATCCGCGCCCGAATGACCCGCGCGGCCGGTTCCGGTCGGGCGGCGGGGGCGTAAGACAGACGGCTGTCGTCTCCTCTGCCGATCGGGGTGCGCCGTGGGGCTCGTGGTTCAGAAGTTCGGCGGGTCCAGCCTCAAGGACGCCGAAAACGTCATGGAGGCCGCCCGCAAGGCCGTCCGCGCCAAACACGCCGGCGATCAGGTCATCGTCGTCGTGTCTGCCCAGGGGAGCACCACCGACGATTTGATCGCCAAAGCCGCCGAGATCAGCGCCGCGCCCGACGCCCGCGAGATGGACGTGCTCCTCGCCACCGGCGAGCAGATCAGCATCGCCCTGACGGCGATGGCGATCCAGGAGCTGGGCGAGAAGGCGGTCAGCCTCACGGGGCCGCAGATCGGCGTGGTGACGGACCGCACCCACCGCAAGGCCCGGATCCGCAGCATCGACACCCGCCGCCTCAAGGACGCCCTCGACGGCGGCAGCATCGTCGTCGTCGCCGGCTTCCAGGGGCACGACGAACTCGGCGACATCAGCACACTGGGCCGCGGCGGCAGCGACACCACGGCCGTTGCGGTGGCCGCGGCGCTGAAGCTCGCCGGGCTGGAGGTGGAGTGCGAGATTTACACGGACGTGGACGGCGTGTACACGACCGACCCGCGGCTCGTCCCCGACGCCCGCAAGATGGACGCGATCAGTTATGACGAGATGCTCGAGATGGCGAGCATGGGCGCCGGCGTGATGCACTCGCGGAGCATCGAGTTCGCCAAGAAGTACGACGTGCCGCTGATGGTGCGCAACAGCCGGTCCGACGCCGTGGGGACGTGGATCGTGCCCGAGGCCGAGTGGATGCGCGAGTTCCCCGCGTGCGGCGTGGCGCTGGCGACGGACGAGGCGCGGGTGGTGCTGGACGGCGTGCCGGACGTGCCGGGGGTGAGTCACCGCGTGTTCGCGGCGCTGGCGGGGGCGAACCTGGCCGTGGACATGATCGCCCAGAGCGCCGGCGGCGGCGGCAAGGCGACGATCGGGTTCACCGTGCCCGGCGTGGAGCTGGACCGGACGCGGCGCGTGCTGCAACCGCTGGCGACGGAGCTGGGGGCGACGTTCCGCGAGACGGGGAAGGTGAGCAAGGTGTCGGTGGTGGGGGCGGGGATGCGGACGGTGGCGGGCGTGGCCGAGCGAATGTTCGCGGCGCTGGCGGCCGAGGGGGTGAACATGAAGATGATCACCACCGGCGACATCAAGATCAGCGTGCTGATCGAGGAGGACGCGGTCGTCGAGCCGCCGCCGGAGCTGGTGCCGGGGGAGAAGATCAAGCAGTCGCACCTCGACGCCCGCAAGGCGGTGCTGGGGCGGAAGGCGCTGCGGGCGGTGCACAAGGCGTTCAACCTGGCCGACGCCCGCAAGGGGGCCGGGGTGCCGGCCGCGGGCGAATTCCGCAGCAAGCCGTCGCCGGCGGTCGTGCCCGGCGAGAAGGACCGCGAGGCGGCCGTGGCCCGGCTCGGCGGCATGGAAGACGTGCTGGTCAGCAGCGTCCACCTGAACACCGAGCAGAGCCGCATCACGATCTCGGATCTCCCGGACCTGCCGGGGAACTGCTCGCGGCTGTTCAGCGCCGTGGCCACCGGCGGCGTGCTGGTGGACATGATCGTGCAGAACCAGACGGCGCACGGCCGGGCCGAACTGTCGTTCACCGTCCCCGCCGCGGACCTGACGCGGGCGCTGAAGCGGACGCAGGACGTGGTGCGCGGCATCGACCCGGCGTGCCGGGTGGTGGGCGACGCGGACGTGGCGGTGCTGTTCGTGCTGGGCGTGGGGATGCGGACGCACACGGGGGTGGCCCGGACGATGTTCGGGGCGCTGGCCGAGCGCGGCATCAACATCAGCATGATCAACACGAGCGAGGTGTGCGTGAGCGTGGTGGTCGAGCGGAGCCGCGGCGAGGAGGCGCTGGCCTGCCTCCGCGAGGCGTTCCGCATCGGGTAAGTACTGGAGTTCCCATGCCACTGGACGCGATCAACGCCCACCTCCGCCGCGAGCTCGACGGGCTCCGCGCCGCCGGGCTGTACAAGGCCGAGCGCCGCATCGAGACGCCGCAGCGAACCGGCATCGCCGTCGGCGGCCGCGACGTGGTGAACTTCTGCGCCAACAACTACCTCGGCCTCGCCAACCACCCCGACGTCGTCGCGGCCGCGTTCGACGGCTTGAAAACGTGGGGCTACGGCCTGTCCAGCGTGCGGTTCATCTGCGGCACGCAGGACATCCACAAGCAGGCCGAGCGGCAGATCGCCGACTTCTTCGGCAAGGGCGACACCATCCTGTACATCTCGGCGTTCGACGCGAACGGCGGCCTGTTCGAGCCGCTGCTCGGCGAGGCCGACGCGGTGCTGTCCGACGAGCTGAACCACGCCTCCGTCATCGACGGCGTCCGGCTCTGCAAGGCGAAGCGGTTCCGGTACAAGCACAACGACATGGCCGACCTCCGCGCCAAGCTCGATGAGGCGAAGGGGTGCCGGTTCAAGCTGATCTTCACCGACAGCGTGTTCAGCATGGACGGCGACTTGGCGAAGCTGCCGGACATCTGCGCGCTCGCCGACGAGTACGGGGCCACGGTCGGCATCGACGACTGCCACGCCACGGGTCACCTGGGGGCGACCGGCCGCGGCGGCGCCGAGGAGCTGGGCGTACTCGATCGCATCGACATCATCACCGGCACACTCGGCAAGACGCTCGGCGGGGCGAGCGGTGGGTTCACGGTGTCGTCGGCCGAGGTCGTGGACTGGCTGCGGAACCGGAGCCGGCCGTACCTGTTCTCGAACTCGGTGCCGCCGGCGCTCGTGGCCGCGGGGATGAAGGCGTTCGAGCTGGCGGCGTCGGCGACGGAGCTGCGTGCGACGCTGAAGGCGAACACGGCCCGGCTGCGCGGCGGGCTGGAGGCGGCGGGGTTCACTGTGAAGCCGGGGCCGACGCCGATCCTGCCGGTGATGCTCGGCGACGCGGCGGTCGCAACGCGCATGGCCGACGAACTATTGAAGCGCGGCATCTACGTGATCGGGTTCAGCTACCCGGTGGTGCCGCAGGGGCAGGCGCGGATTCGGATGCAGGTGTCGGCGGCGCACACGACGGAGCAGATCGACCGGGCGCTGGCTGCCTTCATGGAAGTGGGGCGGCTGGTAGGGGCAATTCGGTAAGCCGAGTTGCCGCTTGCGGCTTCGCGCTGCCCAGCGCGAAGCCGCAAGCGGCGGAAGATGTGTACTACACTTCGGCGCCCGCCCCCACCGGAGCGCCATGCCCGCCCGCTACCGCACCCTCGACGCCTGGCGCGGGCTGGCCTGCCTCATGGTCGTGGTCAGCCACGCCGCCGTGTTCGCCAGTCACGACCCGAACGTCACCGAGCAGGGCGTCTGGGGCGGGCTCGTCGCCGCGTGCGGGTGGATGGTCGTCGGCGTGCCGCTGTTCTTCGTCATCAGCGGCTACTGCATCGCCGCCACCGCCGACGCCACGATCCAGCGCGGCGGCAGCGTCCGCGGCTACTTCGCGCGGCGGTTCCGCCGCATCTTCCCGCCGTACCTCGCGGCCGTGGCGCTGGTCGCCGTGTTCGCGCTCGTCGTGGAGCGGATCGCCGCGCCGGGGTTGGTCGGTGCCGAGTTCGGGCCGATCGCGCCGGTGCCGGACCCGCCCACGCTGTCGCCGCTCCAGTGGCTGACGAACCTGACGCTGACCGAGAGCTGGCGGCCGCTCCTCGACCCGGCCCGACCCAACCGCTACCAGATCGGCCCGGCGTGGACGCTCTGCTACGAGGAGCAGTTCTACGCCGTCACCGGCGTCGTGCTGCTGCTGGCCCGGCGGTGGTTCTTCGCCGGCTGCTTGGCCGTCACCGCGGTCGTGGCCGCCGGCGTGCAGACGCGATGGAACGGACTCGACCTCACGGGCACGTTCCTCGACGGTCGGTGGCTCATGTTCGCCGCGGGCGTCGGTGTCTACTGGGCGGTCACGCGAGGCGGGAGGGTGCGAAATGGACTCGTGGTCGTGGGCTTGCTCGCGGGGCTCTGGTACGCGCTGCGCGACCCCACGACGTTCGCCGACACGCGATTCTACGACCCCATCGCCGAGCCGCGCGAGCAGGCGCCGGCATTCGCCTTCGCGCTGCTGCTGCTGGCGCTGAAGCGGTGGGACGGCGGCATGGCCGCGAGCGGCGTGGGGCGGCGGCTCGGGGCGGTGGGTGCGTACAGCTACAGCCTGTACCTGTTGCACTACCCGGTGTGCATCGCGGTCGGGCACCTGGCGCTGCGGGCCGGCGTCACCGACCCGCGGGCGGTGCTGTTCGGCGTCGTGCCGGTGTGCGTGGGGCTGTCGGTGGTGCTGGCGAAGTGGTTCTACGCGCGGGTGGAGTCGCGGTACTTGAACAACGCGAAAAGCCCGGGGACGGCCGTCCCCGGGCTTTCGGTTGCGTCTGCGGTCGGCGTCAGTTCGAGCCGAACTCGCCCTTCCGCTTGTGCAGGTGGGCCTGGAGCCGCTGCACGATGCTCGAGTGCATCTGGCTCACCCGGCTCTCGCTGAGGTTCAGCGTCGCCCCGATCTCCTTCATCGTCATCTCCTCGTAGTAGTAGAGGATGACGATGAGCCGCTCGTTCCGGTTCAGGCCGCGGGTCACGAGCCGCATCAGGTCGCGGTTCTGGAGGCGGTGCGTCGGATCCTCCGCCTTCTTGTCCTCCAGGATGTCGATCTCGCGCACGTCCTTGTAGCTGTCCGTCTCGTACCACTTCTTGTTCAGCGACACCAGGTTCACCGCCGTCGCGTCGCCCATGTGGGCGTCGAGCTGGTCCAGCGAGATGCCGAGCCGCGCGGCCATCTCCTCCGGCCCCGGCGGCCGACCCAGCGTGGCCTCCAGCTCCTTGCGGGCGGCTTCCGTCTTGCTCGCCTTGCTGCGCACGAGCCGCGGCACCCAGTCCATCGTGCGCAGCTCGTCGAGCATGGCGCCGCGGATGCGGGGGACGCAGTACGTCTCGAACTTGACGCCGCGGGTGAGGTCGAAGGCGTCGATGGCGTCCATGAGGCCGAACACGCCGGCCGAGATGAGGTCATCGAGCTCGACGCCGTCCGGCAGCCGCGCCCAGATGCGCTCGGCGTTGTACTTGACCAGTGACAGGTAGCGCTCGACCAGCCGGTTCCGCATCTCCAGCGTCGGCCGGTCGCGGTACTCCTGCCACACGACCGACATGTCGGTGTCGAACAACGTCTGGGTCTGGATCACGCTTCCATTCCTCCCTGATCTCGGGCGAACCGGGGCGACGGCGAACGGCCTTTCCGGCCGCCCGCCCTCACCCGGTTCGATCGCCGCCGCCCGCCCCCGGTCCGCCGGTTTCGCATCCGCCGCGGCTTCCCCTGCCCGCGGCGGAACGGTTCTGCCGGTCGTCCCGGGACGGCGGCGCTCGGCCCGCCCGTCCCCCGTTGCATCGGGTCGAAAGACACCGACGCGACTCTGCTCCCCTATCGACCCGGCCCGCGGCGATCCTGCACGGATTCCGCGGCTCCGGTTCACCCGCCCCCGCCCCGACCGGCGCCCGCGGCGCGAGTCCGACGAACGGTCCCCCTTCGCGCGCCGGCGGAACCGGCGGCGTCGGCGCGGGCGGCGGGTCGGGCACCGTTCCCCAACGGTGTTCCGTCCCGGCCGCCCCACGGGTGCGGGTGAGGGGCGTGTCTATGCCGGAGAAGATGACCGATGAACAGGGGAAGATTTACAAATCGCCCCGCGCGGCCGGTTGTTCCCGACGTGCGGGTTGCCCGGCTTCACTCCGTCTCGATCCGGGCGGGCCGGTTCGGTAAGATGGGCGACGGCGGCGATCCCGCGGGTGCCACAGGAGGGGTGAGGATGAACCGTCCGACCGGGGCCGTGCTCGCGGGGCTCGTCGCCGCCGCGGGGCTGGCGGCGGGGTGCTCCGCAGGGGCGCAGCCGCCGACGAAGAAGTCCGGGTTCGCCGAGGACGCCGTGCCGAAGGTCATACCCGCCGCCGAGTTCGCCTTCGACAAGACCCGCGCCGTCGAGTACGTCAAGCAGCTGTGCGACATCGGCCCGCGCGTCAGCGGCACCGACGGCATGGCGAAGCAGGTCGCGCTCGTCGAGAAGCACTTCAAGGCGCACGGCGCCACGGTCACGCGGCAGGACTTCAAGGCGAAGCAGGCGAGCCGCCGCGAGCCCACGGCCTTCACCAACCTGGTCGTGTCGTGGCACCCGGAGAAGACCAAGCGGGTGCTGTTCTGTGCCCACTACGACACGCGGCCGCTCGCCGACCAGGAGCCGGACCGGAACAGCTGGAACCGGCCGTTCATGAGCGCCAACGACGGCACCGGCGGGGTGGCCCTGTTCATGGAGCTGGCGCACCACATGAAGGGCGTCAAGAGCGAGGTCGGCATCGACTTCATCCTGTTCGACGGCGAGGAGTACGTGTTCGAGCCGCGGCACCTCGGCGGCGCCGACCGCTACTTCATCGGTTCCGACCACTTCGCCGACGAGTACCAGCGGACGCGCGACACCCGCAAGCACACCTACGCCGGCGGCGTGCTGCTCGACCTGTGTACGGCGAAGGGGGCGGTGATGCGGGTGGAGGAAAACTCGTGGATGCTGGCCCCGGAGCTGGTGAAGCAGGTGTGGGCGGTGGCCGGGGCGACGGGCGCGAAGTCGTTCGTGGCCGAGCCGGGGCACCGGGTGGAGGACGACCACCTGGCGCTGAACCGGGTCGGCATCCCGTGCGTGGACGTGATCGACTTCGACTACCCGCACTGGCACAAGCTGACCGACACCCCGGACAAGATTTCGGGCGAGCAGATGGCCGAGGTCGCCCGGGTGCTCGTGAGCTGGGCGGGGGTGGTGAGATAGTTTCGTTGCCGCTTGCGGCTTCGCGCTGTGCCGCGCGAAGCCGCAAGCGGGGGTCCTTCATCCCGCCCGATCCCACAGCAGCAGCATTCCCGTCGCCGCAGTCAGCAGCAAGAATCCAACAACATCCCAACTCGTCGTGCGGAATGCGGTGAGCGTGTGGAAGCGGCTGTCGAACCCGCGCGCCCGCATCGCCTCGGCCACGCGGTCGGCGCGGTCGGCGCCGCGGACCAGCACCGCCCCCACGACGTGCCCGACGGTGCGGTAGCCGTGGCTGTCGGCGCGCGGGCGGAAGCCGCGCACCCGCAGCGCCACCCGCAGCCGCCGCAGCTCGTCGGCCAGGAGGAAGGCGTAGCGGTACGCCAGCAGCGTCACCAGCACGAGCAACCCCGGCACCCGCAGGCGGTGGGCCGCGGTCAGCGTGTGGTGAACCGGCGCCGTGCCGACCAGCAGCAGCGCCAGCGCCCCGATCGCCACCCCGCGACACACCACGCCGACGCCGACCGCGATGCCGCGCTCGGAAAGTTGCAGCGGCCCCAAGTCCCAGGTGGGTCCGTCGAGGGTAAACGGCAGCACCAGCAGGAACGGCAGCGCCGCCAGCGCGAACGCCGCCAGCCGGACGCGCACCCACGCGCCGCGGAGGTTGCCGAGTCGGAGCAGGGCGAGGCCCAGGAGGAGTGCGGCGGCGGACGGGAGGGGCTGACGCAGGGCGGCGACGGCGGTCGCGGCGACGAGAACGGCGGCGAGCTTCCAGCGGGCGTCCCAGTGCGCCAGCGGCGACGGCGGCACCGGCCGGTGGCGGAACCCGAAGGCCATGCGGCAACTGTACGGCTCGCTCAGTCGGCGAACAGGAACTCGCTGCTGTTCAGCAGCACCCGGCACAGATTCGCGAGCCCGTGCCGCCGCGCGTAGTCGCCCCACGCGGCTTCCTCCGCGGGCGTCGGCGGCCGGCACAGCACCCGCGCCGCGATCTCGCGCAGCTGACCGACCGCGTCCGGCGTCGCGGCCCGCGCGGCGGCGGCGAGGTGCTCGGCGTGGCGCAGGACGAACTTGTTGTTCCACAGCACCAGCGCCTGCGGCGCCCCCACCGACGTGCCACGCACCGGCGCCGACTGCGAGGCGTCCGGGCAGTCCAGCGCCTCCAGCAGCGGGTCGGGGCGGGTGCGGAACACGAACCGGTACACGCTGCGCCGCCGGGCCGCGGGGGCGTCCACGTCGAAGGCGTCGTAGTCGGCCTCCGGCGTGACGTGGATGCCCGGCTTGCTCGTGAAGTGCGCCACCGGCGGGCCGTACATCGTCACGTCGAGCCGACCGCTGACGAGGAGCACCGCGTCGCGGACCGTCTCGGCGTCGAGGCGGCTGCGGTTCATCCGCCACAGCAGGCGGTTGTCCGCGTCCTTTGCCGCCGCGGCCGGGTCGTGCCGCACCGCCTGCCGGTACGTGCTGCTCGTCAGGATCAGGCGGTGCAGCGCCTTCCGCGAGCCGCCGCGGTCGCGGAACTCGGCGGCGAGCCAGTCGAGCAGTTCCGGGTGGCTCGGGACGCCGCCCATCGCGCCGAAGTCGTTCGGCGTGTCCACGATCCCGCGGCCGACGTGGTAGTGCCACACGCGGTTCACGACCACGCGCCACGTCAGCGGGTTGCGCGCGTCGGCCAGCCAGTCGGCCAGCGCGGCGCGGCGCTCGCCCTCGTTGTTCGGGTCGGCGAGCTTGAAGTGCGACGGCAGCGCGGTGATCGCCTCGACCGCGCCGGGCTCCACCCGGTCGCCGGGGCGCGTCGGCTCGCCGCGCTTCAGGACGTGGATCGGCCGCGGCGTGGGAGCGGGACGGAAGCTGCCGTCGGCGGCGAAGCGGTTGGTGCCGCAGTACACCTTCGCCGGGGTCGGCAGCGCCGCCAGCTCCGCGCTCAGGCGGCGTTCCCACGCCCACCGCGTCAGTTCGGCCGTCTGCGCGTCGGTGCGCGGGTTCGCCGCCAGCGCCGCGGCGACGGGCGCCGGGAGCGGCCGTGTCGCCTCCGCGCCGGGCGTGGTGGTGACGGCGAGTCGGAATCGGCCGATGAGGTGGCCGCCGCCGTGCAGCTGGTCGAGCTCGACCGCCAGCGTCGTACCCGCGTCGAACCCGACCGGCTTGTCGAACGCGAACACGGCCCGGTGCGGCCGGCCGACGGCGGGGTAAATGCCCCACGCGGTCGCGGCGTTACCGTCGATGGCGCGCGGCACTGCCCAGCCGTCCTGGTCGAAGTCCGCGGCCGCAGCCGTCAGCTTCACCGCCTGAACCTTCGCCGGCTCGCCGGGCGGATGAACCTTCACGCGCACCTCGGACAGGTGGAGGTTGCCGTTGTGGCAGCGGCCCGGCCCCTTGTGCGGCAGCGTGTCGTCGCACAGCACCTCGACGCGCAGCGCCGTCAGCCCGCCGCGCGGCACCGTCAGCGTCGCGGAGTACGTGTCCTTCTCGGGCGTCGGCCCCGCCGCGAGCACCGAGTGGTCCGGCAGCACCTTCAGCTGGGAACCGTGCTTCGCACCCACGCCGACCGGCGCGGCGGTCTGCCAGCCGACGTCCGGGTCGCGCAGCGCCGCCGCCTCGGCGCGGCGCGCGGCCGTCAGCAGCGCGGGGTCGATGCCATTCAACTCGCGCACCAGCGCCAGTTCCGCGGTGAGAGCCGCGCGCTTCGCTCCGACGGCGGGATCGGGGTCGTACTGGCGCTCGGCCTTGTCCACGCCGGCGAACACGGCCTGCAGCGCGTAGTAGTCGTGCTGCGTCACCGGGTCGAACTTGTGGTCGTGACAGCGGGCGCAGCCGACCGTCAGGGCGGCGAACGTGGTCATGGTGCTGGTCACCACGTCGTCGCGCTCGAGGTTCCGCGCCGCGGCGCGGTCGAGGCTGTTCTCGTTGATGTCGCGGAGGCCGCTCTCGTCCCACGGGCCGGCGGCGAGGAACCCGGTGGCGACGAGCGCCTGCGGGTTGCCGGGGAACAGCACGTCGCCGGCGACCTGCTCGCGCACGAAGCGGGCGTAGGGCACGTCGGCGTTGAACGACCGGATGAGGTAGTCGCGGTACGGCCAGGCGTTCGGCCGGAAGCGGTCCTGGTCGTGGCCGTGCGAGTCGGCGTAGTGGGCCACGTCCAGCCAGTGCCGCGCCCACCTCTCGCCGTACCGCGGCGACGCCAGCAGCCGGTCCACGTAACGCTCGTAGGCGTCCGCGGCCGGGTCGGCGAGGACGGCGGCCAACTCGTCCGGCGTCGGCGGCAGGCCGGTGAGCGTGATCGCCGCGCGGCGGGCGAGCGTGCGCCGGTCCGCTTCGGGCGACGGGCGCAGGCCGTTCGCCCGCAGCTTCGCCAGTACGAAGGCGTCGATCGGGTTGCGGACCCACTTCGCGTCGGCGGGCACCGGAATGGCCGGCCGCACGACCGGCTGGAAGGCCCAGCCGGCGGGCGCGGCCCCGGGCGGCTGGGCAGCGACGGCGGAGACGGCGAGCACGCCGACCAGGAGCCGAACCGACCCGCGCATCCGCGTCCCCTCTGTGCCGGGAGAATAACACCACGATACCCGACGCGGGCGGTTTGGCACACCCCGTGCATAACAGATCGGCGTCGAACACCAAGTCGGGCCGGGGTTCCCGAGGCCCGCCGCCACCTTCCTCCTCACGTTCCCCCGACACGTTCCAGAAGGCCGGTGGCGCAAGCCGCCGGCTTCTTCTTTTGGCGCGGTGGTGTTTCCCACAGCAATCGGGGGCGCGGACGTGGTCAACCCCTCCCCCAGCCCCTCCCCCAAAGGGGGAGGGGTGCCCGCGCAACACATCCTCCCGTGACACTGCAACAGCCGATGACGGGGACCGGCGAGGAAGGCGGTGCGTCCCCCCCTTCCCTCCCAGGGAAGGGGGCCGGGGGGTTAGGTGGCTCGGGGCTTCTTCTCGGTCGCGGTCGGTTTGCCGGCCGTACCGGCTGTGACGTGGGCAACCCGCTGCCGCGCCGTCGGCGGCGCACCCGCCGGCACCCCCGCTGCGTTGACGGTCGAGCGACCCGCCAGGGCGTGCGAAATCCGCTGGGAAGTCAGCGAGTCGCCGCCGCCAGTGCGGGTAAGAGTTGCAAGCCGTGTACTTCCTTCACCCCGAAGGGGACCGCATGGACGCCGCCGACCCGACCACGCTGATCCGCCTGCTCCTCGACCCGTGCCTCACGCTGGACGAGGCCCGCCGCGAGGCGGCCGCGACCCCGCGCCGGGCCGACCGCTCCGACCCGCACCCGCGCCGCGACTGGCGCGACCGGCCCGAGGCGCAGGCTTAGCGCACGTCCACGTGCGGCGTTAGCGGGGGGCGATCGTGCCGCCGCTCCAACCGATGACCCGGGCTGACGGGGCTCGCGGCCGGGCGCGTCCTCCGCGTCGCGCGGCGGCTGACTCTAGGCGTGCGAGGTGCCGGCGCGCGGGGATTTGCCGGGCGACCGGGCGGGCCAAATAATATGAGTACAGTCCCGATCCGCCCGACCGCGCCCCGCCGGGGCGCCCACGACACCGCCGCGAAGCGCCGAGGGGTTATGCTGGACCTGACGTTCATCGAGACCAACGCCGACCTCGTGAAGGCCAACGCCAAGGCCCGCGGGTACGACGTGGACATCGACCACCTCCTCGCCCAGAACGCCCGCCGCCGGCGCCTCCAACAAGAGATCGACGACCTCCGCCGCCAGGCGAACCAGATCGCCAAGGGGTTCAAGACCGACTCGTCGGAGGCGCGGCGCGAGGAGGCGCGGGCGCTGAACGCCCAGGAGGCCGACCGCCGGAAGGAGCTGACGGCCGTCGAGGCGGAGGTGAACGACCTGGTGGCGCTCGTGCCGAACATGCTCGACCCGCGCGTCCCGCACGGCGACGAGACCGGCTTCGAGGTGCTCCGCGTCGTCGGCTCGGCGCCGACGTTCTCGTTCGCGCCGCGCTCCCACGAGGTGATCGGCACCGCCCTCGACGTCCTGGACATCCCCCGCGCCGCGCGGGCGGCCAAGACGCGGTTCTACGCCCTGAAGAACGAGGCGGTGCTGATGCGAATGGCGCTGGTCCGCATGTTCTACGACCACTGCCGGCCGCAGGGGTTCGACCTCGTCGCCCCGCCGGTGCTCGCCAAGGACCGGTCGCTGTTCACGTCCGGCTATCTGCCGTTCTCGCAGAAGGACAACTTCCGCATCGCCGGCGAAGACCTGTCGCTGGTCGGCACCAGCGAGCAGGTCATCCTCGGCATGTACATGGACGAGACGCTGACGAAGCTGCCGGTGCTGATGCTCGGCGACTCGCTCTGCTTCCGCACCGAGGCCGGGGCCGCCGGCCGCGACACCACCGGCATCCTGCGGGCGCACCAGTTCTACAAGCTCGAGCAGATGGTGCTGTGCCACCCGGACGAGTCCGAGGCGTGGCACCTCCGCTGCCTGGAGAACGAGGAGTGGCTGATGCGGGAGCTGGGCGTCCACTACCGCGTCATCGTCTGCTCGTCCGCCGACCTCGCGGCCCCGGGGCGGATGAAGTACGACACCGAGGCGTGGCTGCCGACGCAGAACACGTTCCGCGAGATGACCTCGAACACCAACCTGGGCGACTACCAGGCCCGCCGCGGCGGCATCAAGTTCAAGGTGGACGGGAGCAAGGGGTACGTCCACACCATCTCGGCCACCGGGTTCGTGGACCGGCTGCTGGCCGTCATCCTGGAGTGCTTCCAGCAGGAGGACGGCTCCGTGAAGCTGCCGCCGGCGCTGGTGCCGTACATGAACGGCGTGGACGTGCTCCGCCCGAAGGCGTCGGCGTGACGCGGCCGAGTCTGATGAATTCGGCGGCGGCAAGGAAAACGTCCATTCGGGCGGAGATTATTGTTTCCGGCGCCCCTCCCACCGGGTTCCGGAAACAAGTGCCTCTGCCAGAAGAATCGCCGTCGGAGCGACGCCGCCGGGTCTCGCGCGCCGAGAATCGTTGCCCGGCAAGGAGTTGGGATACGGGTCATACGAAGTGACATCCGTGCGAACGTCCGGCCCCGTGACCGGGGCCGCGGTCACGGAGTATTCGGCTCGGCGTCGCGGAGCTCCCGGAAGAAGCGGATGCAGTGCCACCCCGGGGCGCCCGGGAAGTCGAATGTCACCTCGTGCGTCGCCGCCTCCGCCCGCCGGGCCAGCTCCGGCGAGTGCCGCTCCACCTCCGCCACGAACCGCGGCTTCACGTCCTTCTCCCACTTCCTCTTTGCTTCCGTGTGGATGCGCTCGAGAACCAGCCGCTGCGCGGGCGACAGCGGGCGGTACACCCAGATCTCCACCGGCCCGGACGGGCCGACGGCCGCGGCGGGGAGGGCCGGCGGCGACCCCTCCGGGAAGCCGAGGCCACCGAGCAGTGCGTCGTCGGTCGTGGCCAGCGCCGGCCGGCCCCGTTCCGGCACCAACTCGCGATCGCGCAGCTTCTGGATCACCTCCGCGTTGACGGCGTGGACCGCGTTCAGGATCGCCACCGCGCGGTCCGTCTTCTCCGACATCTTGTCCCGGGCGCGGGCGCGAACCTCGGCGCCAGCCGCGCGGTCGGCGTCGGGGAGCGCGCGGAGCACGACCGGCCGGGCGACGCGGCGGATCAGTGGCGCGAGCGGCCCGCGGCGGAGCGTGCCGATCCCATCTAACGTGGACGCGTAGTCTGCCTGCACGGCGACCGGCCCGCCGGCGTAGGTCTCGCCGTCGAAGGTGATCCGGCGGGCGGCGCAGAACCCCGCGTGACCGTCGAGTGCGACGCAGACCGGGCGGCGCGTCACCCCGAGGTCGGTGTCGACGGTGCCGTCCGCCCGGATGTCGAACGCGGCTTCGGTCGGGCTCTTGTGGAAGGCGACCGTAAAGCCGCCCGACACCCGGGTGGTGCCGACGATCGTCGCGCCCTTCTGGGTGGTGGCGACCGGGGCGACATCGTCGAACGTGCGGCTGGTGAGGTTCTCGATGAACGCCCGCGACATCCGCAGGACGACCTTCGGGGAGTTCGGGTCGGGCGGCTGGGCGACGGCCGGACCCGAGGCCGCGGCGGCGACGAGCAGGGCGGCCAGACGGGTACGCGTCATCGTGGTCTCTCGACGGGTCGGGGTTTGCAGCACCCCGATTGTAGCCGCCGGACGCCCGGGATGGCCGCCCCCGGGTCCCCGGCCGCGACGGCGTCGAGAAGGCGGGTCACGGCGGCCGTGCGGTCCGCATAACCGGCCCGCCGGCGGACCCGACGACACCCCGCCGGGCGGGCTCCCGGGTTGCCGGGTTGAGCCGTTCGGCCGGATGCCGGTATAATCCCCTACACGCATGCGTCCCGTCCCGAGGCCGCGTTGAGCCCCCGCCCGCACCTGCTTCTGATCGGCCCCGAACCAGCCCACCTCGACGGCACCCTCGACGGGGCCGACGTCGAGGCGATGCTCGACGACCCCGCCGCCGTCGCCGCCCGCATCCGCGCCGGCGGCGTCGACGCCGTGCTGGCGTCGCCCGAAACCACCGCCGGCCTGTTGGAGCGTGTCCGCCGCGACGAACTCGTCCTCACCCACGTGGACAAGGGGCTGGCGGTCCTGGACGCCGGCGGCACGGTGGTGTGGGCGAACCCGGCGTTCACCGCGTCGGCGGCGTGCCCGGCCGACCCGGTCGGGCTGCCGCTGTTCGAGGCGCTCGGCGGCGCCCGGGTGCTCGGCCCCAGCCCGTCCCACCCGCCCGACGACGACCCGCTCGCCCCCGCCCGCGCCGGCCGCCCCCTGTCGTTCCGCCTCCACTGCCCGGCCGCCGCCGTCCCGACGTACTTCGAGGCCGACGTCCGCCCCATCCCCGACACCGACCCGCCGCGGCTCGTGGCCGTCATCCGCAACGTCACCGAGGAGGTGGTGCAGCGGCAGAAGCTCGACGCCCTCCACGCCGCCGGCCGCGAGCTCGCCGCGCTCGAGCCCGACCAGCTCGCCGAGATGAACACGCCGTCGCGGGCCGCGCTCCTCAAGCAGAACCTCCGCCGCCACATCCACGACCTCCTCCGGTACGACACGATCGAGGTGCGGGTGCTCGACCGCCACACCGGCGAGCTGCGGCCGCTGATCGAGGACGGGATGACGCCCGAGGCCGCGGGGCGGGTGCTGTTCGCCCGGCCGACCGGGAACGGCGTCACCGGCCACGTCGCGTTCACCGGGGTGAGCTACCTGTGCCACAACGCCGCCGACGACCCGCTGTACATCCGCGGGGCCGAAGGCGCCCGCAGCTCGATGACGGTGGCGCTGAAGGTGCAGACCGGCGAGGTGGTCGGCACGCTCAACGTGGAGAGCCCGCGGCCGAACGCCTTCGGCCCCGACGACCTCCAGTTCACCGAGCTGTTCAGCCGCGAGGTCGCCGCCGCGCTGAACACCCTGGACCTCCTCGCGGCGCAGGAGGAGTGTACGGCGTCGATGTCGATCGCGGCGGTCCACAAGGAGATCGCGCTGCCGATCGACGAGGTGCTGGCCAGCGCCAGCCTCCTGATCGGCAAGGCGTTCGCCGACCCCGAGACGGCGGCGCACCTGCGGAAGATTCTGGACAACGCCCGGCTGGTGAAGGAGAGTGTGGGCCGGGTCGGCCGGGAGATGACGCCGCGGCCGGCGCCGGCCGCCCTGGCCGAGGTGCCGGAGGTGCCCGCGCCGCCCGTCGTGGTGCACGACCCGCTCGTCGGCCGGCGGGTGCTGGTGGTGGACCCGGACGAGCGCGTCCGCCGGCAGGCGCACCTCCTGCTGACGCGGCTCGGGGCGACGGTGGAGACGGCGAGCACCGCGACGGCGGGTCTGGCGCTGGCCGGCGACAGCCCGTACGACGCGGTGTTCCTGGACGTGAAGCCGCCGGACATGGGCGGCTACGACTGCTACCGGCGGTTCAAGGCGGCGCGGCCGGCGAGCGTGCTGGCGCTGACGACCGGGTTCGGGTACGACGTGGCCCACTCGATCGTGAAGGCCCGCCAGGACGGGTTGCGGTACGTGCTGTTCAAGCCGTTCCGCGAGGAGCAAGTGATAACCGCCGTCCTCGACGGCGCGGGAGGCTGATCCCGATGTCCGCGACCCTCACGCCGCCGATTCCCGCCCCGGTCCTACCGGCGCCCCACCCGACACCGCCACCCGCGGCCGTACCGCCGGCCGCCGCGTCCGCGCGGCAGCCGTACCAGTTCACGGTGGCGCAGTACCAGCAAATGATCGCGGCCGACGTGCTGACCGCCGACGACAAGGCGGAACTGCTCGAAGGAACGGTGGTGCAGAAGATGGCCCGCAACCCGCCACACCACGCCGCGATCAGCATTCTGAACGAGTACCTGCGGGCCTTCCTCCCGCCGGGATGGTGCCTCCGCAGCCAGCTCGGCCTCGCCCTGACGGACAGCCAGCCGGAGCCGGACTTCCTCTTCGCTCGTGGAAGATGCCGGGATTACATTCCCCGCCACCCGACGGCCGGGGACGCTGCTCTGGTGATTGAGGTGGCCGACTCGTCGCGGCTGTACGACCGGCGGGATAAGGCCCGGATGTACGCCCGGGCGGCGATCCCCGTGTACTGGATCGTGAACCTGGTGGACCGCCGCGTCGAAGTGCTGACCGACCCGTCCGGTCCGACGGCGATGCCGGCCTACACCACGGCGGCCGCCTACGCCGCCGGCGCCGACGTGCCACTGCTGCTGCCGGGGGCGCCGCCGGCGGTCGTGCCGGCGGCGGAACTGCTTCTGTAGTTGCACCACCGCGAGCGGCGGAACCTGTTACCCGTGCGGCTTCGTCAGGTCGAGCGTCAGGTCGTTCATCCCGGGCGCCAGCGTCTGCTTCACGTTCTTGAACGACTCCCGGTACTTCGCCAGCCCGGTCGGCGCCGCCCCCGTGCCTTTACCGCTGCTCACCTCGAACGACACCACGTAGTCGCCCGGCGGCACCTCGCCGCCGGACGCCACCAGCTCGAACGTCCGGTCCGGGTTCAGCCCCGCGGCGTACGCCTTCGCCCCCGCCTTGCCGTCCGGCCCGACCGGCGAGAACACCAGCGACGCCTGCCCGGCCACGCTCACCGGCTGGCCGTTCTCCAGCACCCGACCCTTGATCTTCGCCGGCCCCCCGCCGCCGCACCCGGCTAGCAGTAGGGCCGCGAAGACCGCCGACACGCGCTTCATCGGCTCCCCCGGGGTTAGTCGTTGGCGTAGGTCTGGCCGTCGTTGCGGCTGTGCATCAGGTACCACGTCCGGCTGTCCACCGCGTTGCGGACGAAGCGCACGCTGCCGTCGGACATGAGCGTGTTCACCCCGCCGGTGTGGCGGCTCTTGGCCGTCACCTACCAGCTGCCGCAGCCCCCGCACGCCCCCATGCCGATGTCCGGCCGGTCGTCGCCGCCCTGGATGTCGTCGTACCCCCGTCAGCGACACGTTCGGGCTCGGCGTGCCGAGCCGGCCGTTCGCCGCCGAGATGCTCGCCCCGGCCTGGCCCATCGCCCAGGTGCCGCGCAAGTCGTTGGCGCTCGGCCCGATCCGCAACTCGTCCACCAGCACCGTCGCGGAGGTGCCGTCCGGCATGGTGTTGATGCGCTGCCCGGTGTTCACGGTGAACGGCCCGCCGAGCGACAGCCCGGCCACGTTCGCCGCGTAATACCCGCCGACGCCCCAGGTGGACTCGACCATGAAGCCGTTGGTCTGGGTGATGGCCCCTTCGGGGGCGCCGATCCAGAACATGCCGGGGCCGGCGTTGGCGCCGTAGTTGCCGCGCGCCCAGCCGCCGCCGGCGCGGTTGCACGGCGTGTCGCCGCCGGTGTCCGACGGGCAGCGGTAGACCGACAGCTCGGTGCCGCGGATGCTCCGCCAGTTCTGGTCGGGGGTGACCGCGGCGTTGTTCACGTTGGCGATGTAGTTGTTGACGCTGGTCACCACCTGGTTGAACAGCGGCCCCTGCTCGATCTGCGGGAGGAGGAGGATGGCCCAGTTGGGGCCGAAGTTCTGGTTGAAGTCGGCGGGGTTGCCCACCGCGTGGTGCATGAGGACGGACGGCGGCAGGGTGCCGACGGTGTCGTGGTAGGCGTGGGCGGCGATGCCGAACTGCTTCATGTTGTTCATGCACTTGGCGCGTGCGGCGGCCTCGCGGACCTTCTGCACCGCGGGGAGCAGCAGGCCGATGAGGATGGCGATGATGGCGATGACGACGAGGAGCTCGATCAGCGTGAACGCCGACCCGCGCGGGCGGAGGGGGGCATGCCGGACCTCGGGAGAATGGGACCGAACGGACACCGCCCCCGGCGAGTGACGGGCGGCGGGAAGAAGGACGGATGAAGTGTAACCGATCCGTTCCCCGGTGTCAGCCCCACCGGGCGAGTGGACAGGATCGCGTCATTCGTTCGCGAGGAAGGTGACGAGTGGTCGGAACGACTTGCACTTCTTCTGGACGACGACTAGATCGACGTGCTCGGCCATCCAAACGTTATGAGTTGGTGGATGGTACAGGGCTTCGTTGTTCTTGGGGTGGCGGCTCAGTTTTATGAGATGTTCCTTGGGGTCGTTAATCGTCTCGGGGGAGACGATCGGCTTAATCCGCTTACGCTTGTCTCTCTTCCGGAGCACGGTAAACAGGTCTTCGAGCTTCACCACATCGGCAAGGAGCCACGCCTCCAACTCCTGCACAGGGACGAGGAGGCAGTGATCGATGGTGATGTCCGACTCGGCAACCATTGCTTCGAGGTGGGCAATCCGGTCGGTGGGCTTATCGCGGTCAGCGTCGTAGCTGACCACGACCCGAGTCACGCCAGCACGCTCCCAAGCGCGGAGTTGGCCCGCTCCCTTCCGGAGCATCTCGGCGCAGCCCTCGTACCCCTTGCGATGAATGGTGATGTTCGACGACGGCTTCTCTGCGTCATCCCGTAGTCGCTTAATGAACGCCCTGAGGGAATCGACGTCCGAATCGTCCTCGCCCATCACGCCGTAGACGGGCGGCATGGTCAGCCCTCGATCGAGCGGGCGAACTCGGCCAGCGTTCCCTCGGCGTCGCTGTCAATGTACTCGCCAGCCGCAGCGAGTTCGGCAGGGGACATCTTCCGGACCGTACTCTTGCCGTCCTCAGCGCTCACGAACCGGATGGCTCCGGGCTCCAGTCCGTTGAGCACGGTGTCCGAGTGCGTGGAGAGGAAAGTCTGGCTCGGGCAGAAGCCGGTGGTGAACAGGCCCGTAACTTTCTTAACCAGCCCGCGGTGGATGCCGTCCTCGGGGTGCTCGATCAGCATGACTGCACTATCCCCGTAGGCCATCGCCGTAAGGAGACGCACCAACCGACGTGTGCCCTGGGATAGTTGCGCGTAGGAACGCATCGAAGCCTTCACGAGCCCACCCACTCGGAACAGGAACCGAACCGCGTGGTAGGTATTGGGGTCGAGTAGTCCGGTCCCTGGGTCGAGGTGAGGTGTACCCGGATCATCCCCATACTCGTCTATGGTGAGATCGTCAATCAGCCTGAGCCCTTTGCTACCAAGCCGCTCGCGAAGTTCCGTGAACCGGTCCTCCATCGTCAGTGAAAGATGGAGTATCTGGAGCGGGACGGGCTCACCGAGTACACCCGTTCGACGGTACTCATTCACCCACTCGTTGTAATCCGTACCCGTGGAGACGGCAGCCGACGAAGCGTCGCGTGCCGGCTCGTCGAGTGGGTAGTACCGGACTCGACTGAGGAACAGTCGGAGTGGTTCTGTCAGTCGCCGAACGGGTGAGTCAGCGGGTAGTAAGGATGAGAGGGCAACGAGCGATGGGGTGTCATGCCCGGTCCGAATTTCGGTCGGCCCCTCAGAGGTAACAATCGACTCTTTCGTGCGGGAGAACAGTAGCTTCGGTTCCGACCGAGACTTCGCGTCGGACCAATCCAGTCGTTCTGTGAGCGACAATTGCGTCGTGATCTTCTTCGACCCAGGTGGTCGAGTCCGGAACCGCGTCGCCGTCACCGAGAAGCGATACCGCCCTTCTGGTAACGCTACGGTAGCCTCGAACGAAAGCGGTTTACCCGCCGGGTATGACGGACCGGTGATCGGTATCCCGTTGAGGTAACGATTCGATTCGGTGGCTGACGCCAAACGCCCGAAAAAATCCAGGGCGTGGAGCAGATTGCTCTTCCCGGCAGCATTCCGGCCGATGAATGCAGTCGTCTTCCCCAAGTCGTCGAGCGTTGCTTTCTCGAACGTTCGGAAGTTTGACACGGTGATGTTCTGAAACATCAGGAGCGCCTTACCGGACGGGACTGGGGCGACCACCGCACGGTATCAGGGTAGTGTCGGCCGGTTGTGGGTGCAACCAGGACAGACACCGCGCGTAGCTGTGAGAGGGACCAAGACAGGGCGAATTCGGTTCACTATTGCTCTTTTTTCTGCCACCAGAAACGCCAGGAACCCTGCCGGTCGGGCGGGGTTCCTGGGGGGGCGAAGCCCGGGGACGGCGTCCCCGGGCCGCGGTCAACAACTCACGCCTTCCGCTTCCGCAGGGCGCGGGCGGCGCCCGCCGCCGGGATGCCGATCGCGGCCAGCAGCAGCGTCGTCGGCTCCGGCACGCCCGGCATCGGGTCCACCACCGGCGGAACGCCCGGGGCGATCGTGTTGATGATGTTCCGGTCCAGGTCGCCGTTGGTCGCCTGCGGGTTCTGGCCAGTGAAGTCGGTCTGCGTGCTGGTGCCGACCGTGCTCACCGCGCCGAAGTTCCCGAGCCCGACCTGCCCGGTCAGGCCCGACCCGCCGTTGTAGCGGAACACCAGGTTGTCGATGGCCGCGTCGTCGTCCGGGGCCAGCCCGACCGGCACCTGGCCGGCCTTCAGGACCTCCATCGACCAGTCCCCGGCCGACGAGTTCGTCGGGTCGATGAACTGCGACCCGCTCACCAGCCCGCCGAAGTCGTAGATGGTGAAGTAGTCCCCGGCCTGGAGCTTCATGTCGGTCGGCAGCACGATCGCGTACTGCCAGCGGAAGTTCCCGGCCTCGGGGGTGACGGTGACCGACGCCGGGATGATCCCGGCCCCGACGGTGCCGGCCGTGGCCACGGCCGCGACCGCGGCGGTGAGCAGACGGGCGACCCAGGTGCGACGATTCATGTAGAACTCTCCGTGACAGGCGACTCGTGCGGCGGCCGGGAAACGATCCCCGGCCGGGGGCGGCAGCCGGATACCCTCCGTCCGCCGACGACCGCCCTCTCGACGGCCGGCTTTTAGGCCCGACCGCCGACCGTGTCAACCACAACCCCGGAACGCCCGGGGCTGCGGCGGGCGACCCGCCGGGCCAGGGCCGCGAACGGCAGCCCGAGCCCGGCCAGGACCAGCGTGGTCGGCTCCGGCACCCCCGGCGGGGCCGGGACCGGGACCACGGTGTACGTGATGTTGTTGTCCGTCCGCGTGCCCCCCGCCGTGTGCGTGGTGGCCGTGAAGAACCCGTCCCCGCTCGACCCGTACTCCGACGCCGCCCAGAAGTTCCCCAGCCCGGTCTGCCCGGGGTTGTAGTCGCCGCCGGTGTACGTCCAGGTGAGGTTGAGGAGGCCGGCGCTATCGTCCGGCAGCAGCCGGTCGGGCGTGGGGCCGAGCGGGGCGGCGCTGAACGACCACCCGGCGGGCGTGTTGTGGCTGTCCTTCACGAGGCCGGCGAAGTCGTAGATGGTGAAGTAGTCGCCGGTGCGGAGCATGGACCCGGACGGGAGCATGACCGCGTACATCCACAACTGGTTCGGCCCCTCCGGGGTGACCGACACCTTGGTAGGCATGAGCCCCGCCGCGGCGGGGGCCGGCGCGAGGAGCGCGGCGAGGGCGACGAGCGGAACGAGCCGACGGAGCATGACCACCTCCCTGCGAATCGGCGGCCCGCGGCGCCGGGGCCGCCGCCGGAACAGGGGCGGATGGTACGCCGGTTTTTCAGGAAGGGTCAAGCCGGGTTGGGACCGGGCGGGACGACGACCGAGCCGGTCGGGTCGTCGATCCCCGGGCCGGGCGGCTTGGCGACGGGGACGATGATCGGCTTGATCTCGCCGGTGAGGATGTCGAGGACGATGCACGTCTTGGGGTTGGCCCGGAACAGGGCGCCGGGGTTGGCGACGAGCGTCCGGCCGGTCCGGTGCTGCTCGCGGACGTGGGTGTGGCCGTAGAACACGTAGTCGAAGAAGTCCGAGTGCTCGAGCTGCCGGAGCTGGTGCCGCTCGTGGCTGTGGACCCACGCCAGCCGCTTGCCGGCCAGCTCGATCGCGCCGAACGAGTCGTAGTGGGTGCCGCCGGCTTCCTTGATCGCGGTCGCCAGCTTCACCCGGTCCTTGTCCCAGTTGCCGAACACGAAGTGCGTCGGGATCGGCTTGAACTGGCGGACGGTGTCGGGCGACTCGATGTCGCCGCAGTGGAGGACGAGTTCGACGTGCTGCTCCACGAGGAGGCGCACGGCCTCGCCCACCGCCTCCGCCCGGTCGTGGGTGTCGCTGACGACCCCGATCCGCATCGTGTGCCCGCCCCGGACGCGCCTGATGAACCCGTTCCCCTCTACCTTAACAACCCGGCCGCGCCGCGGGTATGCCACCGGTCAGCGCCCGAACCGGATGCCCGTCGCCAGCGCCGCGTCGCGGCCGTTCAGCAGCCGCGCCCGCCCGGCCGGGGCCACCACGGTCACGACCACCTGGTCGCCGCGCGGCCCGGCCACGAGGACCACCGCCCGCAGCACCGCCACGTCCTGCGCCTTCCCCTCCGCGGCGAATCGATACACCCAGTAGCCCTCGGCGGCCGGCAGCTCGCCGTCGGCGACCACCCGGTCCGGCACCCACCCAGGCGACGCGGACGCGGCCTTCTTGAAGTCGTCGGCCGCGGTGTGCCGCCCGGCCTCGGCCTTCGCCCACGGCGTGACCGTCGCCTGCGCCACGAACTCGCCGCCGTCGAGGAGCCGCAGCACGAGGTGTGTGTCGGTGGCGCCGGTGACGTGCCAGTCGCGCGGGTGGAGCACCTCGTACCGCCCGCCGGGGCCGGGCTGGCGTAACCCGCCGGCGTCGGCCGGCACTTCCGCCGGCACCTCGGCCGATAGCTCCGCCGGCACCCCGCCGCCGAACTCGCGCCGCAGCGCGACCGTGGCCTCCACCTTCGCCGCCGGCGTCACCGGCCCGGCGGCGCGGTCGTCGGTCTGCTTCCACGTCAGTGCGGTCACGCGCCCGGCCGACACGTCGAACGAGCCGGTCGCGTCCACGGCCAGGCTCACCGTCGCCCCACTCTCGACACCTTCGATCGTACCGCTGACGGCGAAGGCGGCGGTGCCGTTCTCGACCGAGAGGAGCTTCCCCTGGAGGGTGTTGCGGGTGAGTGTGTCGAGCAGGCCCGCGGCCTGCGCCGCCGCGTCGGACACGCCCCAGGCGTCGCCGACGTTCACCGCCTTCCCCGGCAGCAGGCCCGGCAGGGAGTGTGGGTCGAAGTGCTCGGCGACGAGGTCGAGCTCGTCGCGGCTGACGGGGCCGGCGGGGCAGTAGGCGAACACCCCGGCCGGCGTGCGGCGGGCGACGACCAGTCGGCGGTCGGCGGGGAGGGCGCGGTCCGACTTGTCGCCGCCGACGGTGGTGCTCACGACCGCCTCGTCGTAGAGGCGGACCGAGCGCGCCGGCAGGCCGTCGGCGACGGCGAGCGTCTTGTCGGCGAAGCGGTGGCGGGCGGTGGCGGACAGCGGCACGGCCTGCTTCGCGCCGTTCTCGGTGAGGACGAGCTGGCCGGTGAGCTTGAGGTCGAGGGTGAAGCGGCTGGCGTCGCCGGGTCGGGGCGCTTCCGAGAGGTTGACGGGCTGGGCGGCGGCCGGCGGCGCGAGGAAGAGTACGGCGAGGACGGCGGCGCGGCGGGCGGGCATGGCGAAACCCCGGGGCGAATCGGGGCGGCCATACCGCCGGTCGGCCGGCGCGGCAAGACGGGTGTAGGGTGGTAGGGTGGGTGGGTGGGGTGGGTGTGCCTTCGGATTGGGTCGAGCCGGCTCGGGTCTTGAGCCCGGAGGGCGTCGGCGTGTAGCCCGGGGTGGAACCCTCCCTATTACGCATAAGTCTGCAACATATTTACTGGCAACATGTTGCAGCAGGTGACTGGCGGGTTTTCTGGGGTCAATCGGGCCTGGAAACCCCTTGATTTGCAAAGGGTTTCCACACCGGT
>Ga0105046_10002791_pt1 | contig 27577 bp, 26 predicted proteins | sample MAT03_FD_78385 | JGI IMG/M metagenome (GOLD analysis project Ga0105046, IMG submission 78385) | Freshwater microbial communities from Lake Fryxell liftoff mats and glacier meltwater in Antarctica - MAT-03 (megahit assembly) | ecosystem: Environmental > Aquatic > Freshwater > Ice > Liftoff... | reverse complement strand
CTAGGTGCATCAGGACTCGTTCTCGGAGATCTACAGAATATGATTTTGGCATCGCTATCTCATTGTCAATTTGGTGAAAAAATAGGTATACCAAATATCAAATAAAAATTAAATCACTATATACAAAAACTAATGATCCCTTTTCATTCACAACCATATCCGCGAGGAATCTTTTATTAAATTCCATATCGACGTGATAAAGAGTATAAAGATCTTTAGGTTTGAAACCTTTGGTTTCTAGTAGATGATAAACGACATTTTTTTCAGGCTGTTTAAGGAATTTTACTAAATATTCTTCTAAGGACAGGCGCTTGCATCCAAAAAAGGTTTGGTTGTTGTTTTTATCCAACAATCGTGCGTTCATTGCAGCCGCGCAAAAAGGGTTTTCTTTCATTTCTTGAATCGAGGAATAGGACATTAGAAGGCAAGGAAAAATTAGGCTTAAAAAAAGAAAAATTCTCGTTCTCATGTTAACTCCTCATTTGTTGAAAATACCCTTCATGAGTATTTCTAGTGAATAAGGCAAAGAGAATCTAAAATTTTAAATTTAATGTCAACGTTAAATTTTTTATTTTTTGTTTGTTGGCTTGAAAATTAATTTATCTAATGTTTTCACCTGTAATAGCTACCTCGACGTATGATTGCCTAACCCTATTTGCATTGTTTTAAGTCGATGGCTAAAGTACCCCACAAATAATTAAGCGAGCCAATTTCAGAGCTTTGGCGTTGTATAGTGAGTTTGCCTGGCGCACCTTTAACGTTGACCACACTAGGCAGCAAGAAAACGTTGATTGTGCCGTCAGAATAGGCCTCAAAATTACCAGCAAGGGTCTCACCACATGTTTTGGAAATTATTGTAAGCTGTTCGTTTTGAAGAAAACCTTTTCCAATTATAGAAAAAAGAGAGGCATCGGGTGAGAGCATGGCTGCGTAAGCATAAGCCCCATCTTCCCATCTATATTCGATTGGATCGGCAGTAAATGAGGCTGTTAAACAAGTTTGCTTGTCTTCCGATTCCAAAACATAGAAAACTTGTTCTCCTTTCATGCAATTCGCAACAGCAAATTCTATATCTTCAAGAGGCAATGCGTTGCATGCAAAAATTAATGATCCGTGATCATTTACCGTCATATCCGCGAGAAATTTTTTTGAAAATACCATATCTACTAAATAAAATTTGAAGCGGTCCATTGGCTTAAAACCGCTGCTTTCTAATTGAAGATAAGCGATATTGCTTTCAGGAGCCTTTTTAAATTTTGCTGAATATTCCTGGGGGGAAAGACGCTTGCATTCAAATATTACTCCTGGGCAATTATTCGTATTTTTCAGCATTTGAGCGTCCCGCGCAGATGAGCAAATAAGGTCTTCTTTCAGATCCCGAACTGGAGAGCATGAAGTTAGAAGACAAGAAACCATCAGACTCAAAAAAAGTAAATAAACGGTTCTCATATAAGCTCCTCCTAATAAATGATCTAAATACCTTTCATAAGTATTTCTAATGATTAAGGCAGCGAGAATCTTAAAGTTTTAATTTAATGTCAACATCAAATTTTTTATTTTTTATTATGGGTTAGTGAATTGCTTGTAAATTCTGAATGTTTTAAAATAAAGACTAGCTATAAGAGTTGCCTGCATAAAATCAATTTTGTGCAATGGGTTTGCTGCTCGGTCAATACTTAAGTATTCGTGGTGTTTTTATAGGTCCCTTATCGACGTTAAACGATGTGTTGGCATGAAAAATGTACCATAAAAATGAAAGTTCGTTCATGCTGCTATAGCTAGCCTTGATTTAAAACTGACTAAATGGTGGAATATGACCTATGTCGGCTAAACTGATTGCTGAAGATGGATTGCTAAAAGGGCTTGTTCTTTCTCTTAGTGAGGGGGATCAATGGATCATTGGCCGCGATCCCGACGAATGTCAGCTTTTGATCGAAGATCCCGAAGTTTCGCGGAAACATGTATTGTGCCGCAAAACTCCAGAAGGGATTATTCTTGAAAATCTTAGTTCGACTAACCCAGTTCAGATTAACAATCAAGAAGTGACAGGTACGCCTCTCTTACGCGAGGGCGATACTGTTAAAATTGGGAGTGAAATTTTTAGATTTCACCTGGATTCAGACGGTCAAGTTGCTGAAAATGAAGAGCTTCCTCAAAATGGAGCTCCCGATGTTATTCAGCAGGTTAAAGAGCTAGAAAAAGATTTGGTTGGAGATGATCCGATTGTAGAAGAAGATGAAGAGGTCGAGGTAAAAGAGGCGGAGGTTTCTAAGCAGTCCGAACCGCAATCAAATGCTCCTTTAGCGCCTGAATCCTCTCCGGACAATCCTCCTCAGGAGAACCCCGCTTCCATTGCTGAAAGTTCTGCTCCTGAAGCGGAATCAACTGCAGCACCGGTATCTGAAGAAATTATGGCAGAAGAGTCTGATGCTCCTATTTCGGATGCAGCCACGGCTAATGAAGCGGCAGCGGTGACAGACGCGCCTATTACCCCTCTTAAAGAAGAGGAATCCCCATCGGCAGATGCTTCGGATGAAACACAAGACCTGCCTAGGCCAGAGACAAAATCTGCCGCTGAACAGGCGATAGAAAAACAAGAAAACCCAGAATCTGCAACCCCTACAAAAAATGAGGCAGCAGATTCAACAGGATCAACAGTAGAAGTGCCCATGACAACAATAGCCCACCCTGCAGAATTAGATGAAAAAGTAGAACACGATGAAAGCCTGCCTCTTTCGGAAAATGAAGCGCCGTATGATACTTTATTTGATGATGATGAAGATAATGCTTTAGCTGAGATTGACTTTAATATTAAAGATACTGGGCGCTGGATGCTAAAAGTCGTCGGAGGGGCAAACAATGGTGCTGAATTTTCCTTACAACCTTCCAGCAGTTATACAATAGGAACTGACCCAAACGCTTGCGATATCGTTTTTTACGATACTAGCGTTTCACGAATGCACGCGCGGATCTCAATCGATGATCAAGAACACATTTTTATTGAAGATTTAAAAAGTCGTAACGGCACTCTGGTTGATGGCGAAACCTTAAATGGTAAGCAGCCTCTAGAAACCAATGTCATTGTCACCATGGGAACAACTTCTTTCATTGTGTTAGATCGTGAAGGTGAAATGCATACGATTATTTCGCCACTGCTTCCTTCAATCGTCAAAGTTTTACAAAAAGAAGATGAGTCTAAGAAAGCGCAAGAAAATCTCGAAAAGTCCACCTCAGAGCAAGCGGCTTTAGCTGCTGCGCCACTGCCTCTAATTCCAGAAGTAAAAGAGGATAAATCCGCTAATTTGAGCGCTTTTATTCTTATTTCGATTATCACGGGGTTATTTATCTTAGCGGGCCTTGGAATGACGACCCTTTTTCAAAGCCACCCAATTGCTACCCAAGAAACTGTCGATATTGATAAAAAAATTGATGATGCTCTTATGATGTTCCCTGGCGTCAAAAACTCATTCAATAAATCCACTGGTCGCTTACTTCTGGTTGGTCATGTGATGACTGCGGTCGACCGTAATCAGCTACTTTACAATCTGCAAGGTCTCCCTTTTATTAAAAGCTTAGATGATAGCGGCATTGTCATTGATGAGTACGTGTGGAAGGAAATAAATCAGGTTTTAAATAAAAATCCGCTTTGGAAAGGCGTGACTGTACATTCGCCTACGGCTGGTCACTTTGTTCTTTCGGGTTATCTGGAAACACGCAAGCAAGGGGAGCAGCTATCTGATTACTTAAGTTCGAACTTCCCTTATCTAGATCTTCTCGAAAAACGGGTGATTGTTGAGGAAGATGTCATGGGTACTGCCTCAATTCAGCTCCAAAATCAAGGGATTCGCGATGTTAAAGTCACCATGAAAGAGGGGCAGCTTACCCTAACGGGTGCGGTCGAAAAGAATAAGCTTGCCGCTTATGACAAGCTGGTAGGAGATTTTAGCAAAATTCCAGGAGTGCGTAATATTCAAAACCTAGTGGCGCAACGCTCTCCTCAGAGCGCTATAGAAGATATCTCGGCGCGTTATCAGGTGGGGGGGTTTTCTAGCCAAGGTTCAAATTTTAGTGTCGTAATTAATGGCCGTATCCTCCAGCCTAAAGATATGTTAGATGGAATGATTATCTTGGAAATTAAACCGCGTACCATCTTTTTAGAGAAAGATGGGAAAAAATTTAGAATAGATTTCTAAACAAAATTAGGTAAATAAATAATTTGAACTCCTCTTGATAGAATAACCTAGTTATGCTAGAATAATACTAGAGGATTATAAGAATTGTTACTTATACATTGAGGTTCGCATGTTTGGACTTGAAAAACAGAAAAAAAAGAAAGAAGACGAATTTCAGTTTGATATAGAAAAAGATCTTGGAAACTCGGCCAAAAGCAAAGTGCTTAAGCAAAAAATAGAAGCTCGTATTCAAAAAATTAAAGAGATTTTACGCGGAGGCGAAAAGAAAGAGGAGTTTGACCAATATGGAGCTCTTCTTCACGGATACACATCCGTACTAAAAGTATTATCTCGGTTTAAGACGAAGTAAAAATAAGCGTTTGATTGGGTCTCCATTTAATTATTAGACTTTGTCGTTTATTAAATAACGGGAAACCTAGTAGAATGGGGACCCAATCGAACGCTTATGTGAAAGATTTAAGTAGGAAGCGATTCAGAAACGAGGCTGTTAGCAGTCTTAAGGAAATGGAATTTCCAGTATGGATCTCTGACAAAACTTATTCTCCAGTAGTAAATTAATCAATCTAGGAGGATATTATGACAAGCCCAGACCGTTTTTCTGGAATAAATATTCAGTCAGGCTTTAGTGTAAAAAAACTTTTTGAAGTTGTTAACGATGCAACTGTCAGTGCCAAAGCGAAATTGCTCGAAATCAAAAACAGACGTAGCGCGATTAGTATTGGTGACATGTTTGAAATGCAAATGTTAATGAACCACTTATCTCAACTGTCAGAGATGTCAACAGCTGTTGTGAGTGCTTCAAACTCAGCGATTAGTCGTATGGCCCAAGGTATTAAAGGATAATCTTCGTAGACTGTTTCAGTCTATGAGGATGCAGCGATCATCGGTTAAACGTAAGTGTGTTTTCTTGTAAAAGAGATCCCAATGTTTTCTGTGTGGTCGCTGCCCTAGAATGAGAACTGATGAATAGATGAAATGACTCCACTTACTTTGCATAAGGATGCCTGATCATGGAAGATAGGAAAAAACTCTACGATTTTATAGATGATTTCCCATTATTAATTGAAGCAGGTTTTATTGCTGTAAAGCAATTAGATGAAATAAGCGCCACTCGCATATTTAATGCGGCTGACGCCATGAGCCCGGGACACACAGCCCCCCAAATAGGGCTCGGATATATCGCTCTAAACAAACTAGAAGTTAAAGAAGCCACCCGAATTTTTGAAAATGTGATTACGAAAGAGCCAGAAAATTATTTAGCTCAAACCTTTTTAGGCATTTGTTTTTTATTAACAAAACCAAAGCGTAAAAAAGGGGAGAAGCTCATTAAAGAAGCTATTTCGAAAACCAATGATCCAACGGTTAAAAATTTAGGAGAAATTTCTCTTGAATGGGCCGTAAAAGATTTGAATAGAAAAAAAGCCCCTTTTTTTCCTGATGAAGGAGAAAAAGAAGAGTCTAGTTCATCATAACCTGGAAATCGCTTGAGATTTCCTAAATCGAAATTTCCGAAAGGCCAGGCGTGCATGATAACTCTTTAATAATAAGGAAGTTAAATCATGGCTATAGAAAAAATTGAAAAAATAAGAAAAATTGGGGAAGAGCTCAAAGAGAGCCAACCTGTCGAAAGAATCCCTGACAAGGAAAAATTCGATGCGTTGATGCGCCAAGAAAACGACATACAAGCGACGCAAGTTCAAAACACCACTGCTCAAACTAAAGCCAATGAGAACCATGCTTCAAATGAAACGCGTTCCCTCATTGAAGAAATTGGCAATGCTAACCGTAGTGACAGCCCAAATGCCAACAAATACCCCTCGACACAACAGTTAGTAGCCCAAACTCAAGGTGTTGTAACTCAAATTGATGCGCTTAAACAAACGCTATCAACTCCTGACGTCGAAATCAAAAGCTCCGTCAAAACGATGTTACGCAACAAGCTTTCGCATGTGGACGATAACTTAAAAGTGGCTCTTGACAAAGCCGGCGTAGAGTATACTCCACCAGAAGCAGTGGCGGCCGGCCAGACACCTATTCAGCATTTTCTTGGACTTCTAACTCATTCTCAATACCAATTGGAGCACCTTGCGGGCGACGTGCAATTAATGCATGCGAATCGGGCGGAAATCACTCCAGCTAACATGCTCTTGATCCAGATTAAAGTCGGATTTATTCAACAAGAAATGGAATTTTTTACGAGCGTTTTAACTAAATCCCTTGAATCAACCAAAACGATCATGAACGTGCAGATTTAAGTTGGCGTGGGTGTTGTACAGCTATTTCGAAAAGCGATTTACGCAGAAGAAGGGCTATTGCCCTTTTTTTCTGACATTTTACCTCAGATTTCCCAAGAAAGGTTTTTAGCTTATGCCCCTAGATGATGGATTTGATAAATTAATTGGTGAATTAGATGATATGCAGCTGACGACAGTTAATGGTCGCATTACTGAAATTGTTGGCATGCTCATCAAAGCTATTGTGCCTCAAGTAAAGATTGGCGAAGTCTGCTTAGTGAAAAGAGATGGAGAGCCTTTACTTACTGAAGTTGTTGGATTTACTCGCGAAGAAGTCTTTCTATCTCCCTTAGGAGAAATGACCGGCGTGGGTCCTTCTTCAGAAGTCATTCCTACCCATTTACCCCTGCATATCAAAGTCGGTCCTCAACTATTAGGACGTGTTTTAAATGGCTTAGGAGAACCTCTCGATGTGAAAACCAAAGGCCCCTTAATCTTAACGGAAACCTATCCGGTCCTGCAGGCCCCACCTGATCCGCTCAAACGTAAGCGGATCAGCGAGCCTATTTCGGTGGGCGTCAGAGCGATTGATGGGGTCCTAACAACAGGACTTGGCCAAAGGGTTGGTATTTTTGCAGCTGCCGGTGGAGGTAAGTCTACCGCGCTTGGAATGATCGCTCGTAATGCACAAGCTGATGTAAACGTCATCAGCCTTATCGGTGAACGTGGTCGAGAACTGCGCGACTTTATTGAAAAGGATTTGGGTCCTGAAGGTCTAAAGCGCTCTGTTTTAGTGGTTTCTACTTCAGACCAAGCCTCGCAGCTAAGATTAAACGCAGCCTACGTAGGCACAGCTATTGCCGAGTATTTTCGTGATCAAGGAAAGTCTGTCATTCTCATGATGGACTCTGTTACCCGTTTTGCCCGAGCCTTGCGGGAAGTCGGTCTAGCAGCTGGAGAGCCTCCCGCGCGGGCTGGTTATACACCTTCGGTATTCTCGACATTACCCAAGCTGCTAGAAAGAACAGGGAACTCAGATGTTGGGTCGATTACAGCTTTTTATACCATCCTGGTAGCTGGGGATGACATGAATGAACCTGTAGCGGATGAAGTGCGTTCGATTCTTGACGGACACATCATCCTCTCTAGTGAACTCGCTAGGCAATACCATTACCCCGCGATCGATGTCTTATCTTCCGCCAGCCGGGTGATGCCTTCGATTGTGCCAAAAGAGCATCTGGCCTTAGTTGGGAAGTTAAAAGAAGTTTTAGCCAACTACAAGAAAAACGAGCTTTTGATCAAAATTGGAGAATATAAGCGAGGAGCCGATAAAGCTGGCGACTTTGCCATCGACCATATTGACAAAGTAAATAAATTTTTAAAGCAGGGCGTGGATGAAAAGTGTTCTTACCAAGAAACCATGCAACTTCTACGGGCTTTATTTAAGTAGTATGCAAGCGAAAAGGTCGTGACCAATGGCAAAAGTTGTATATCCGCTTCAGCAAGTTTTGCAAGTTAAAGAAAAGCGTGTGAGTGACGCTGAAAGAGTCGTGTCGGAAAAAAAATTAGCGTTGCAGAAGGAAGAAGAAATTCTAGCCAAACGGGAGGAAGAAAGAGAAGCCGCCCGCAAGCATATGCAGGATAAACTCGACCAAATGCGTCATGAAATGGATCACGGCACTACAAGTCCTAAAATTCAACAAATGAAGGTCTACTTAAAGGTCGTTCAAGAGAAATTGAAGGTTGAAGATAAAAAGGTTGCCACTCAGAAGGAACAGGTTGCTGTGGCTGAAAAAAACCTAGAGTTAGCCAAAGAAGAACTCAGGCGTAAGCGTCAAGAAGTTGATAAATTAATGACCCATCGCAAAGACTGGTTAGCAGAAGTCAGAAAAGAAGAAGAGATCATTGAAGGACGCGAACAAGATGAATTGGGGTCCGTAATGTATATGATTCACCAAAAAAAATAATTAGTGGGAGTCGAAAAGTATGAACCTAAATAATAGTATCCAGGAGGCAGATCGCTATCGCTCAGAAGGTCCAGGAAGAAGGCTTATTCAAAATAAAGATATGAAAGTGGTCGCCAAAGATGAGGCGAAAGAAGACGAAGAGAAAAAAAAGAAAAACGTAGCCAATAAAGAAAAATTTGAAAAAGCGGCGAATCAAGCAGACCTTAAAGCATCTCAAGCGGTCGAAGAAAAACCTCATGTGCCCTCGCTTTTTGATCTAATGAAACAGGAGAAGGGCTCCGTGGCAGAAGAAAAGCCTGTCGTTAAGGAACCTAAACCCGAAGATTTTTCTCCCGTTGAAGATTCTACAGACGATCAAGCAGGCTCACATTTTAGTGGCGAGGAAGACAAAAAGAAACTGGCAGGACCTTTTATTCAAGAACTGCCCGATCTTTCTTATGTCAATGCAGCCCCGCAGAAAGTCGAATTGACCTCGATTTATGCCCCAGCTCAACCTGCAGTTCAGCAGGTAGATATGGCTCAGAGAATCAAGGAAATCGTTGACCAAATTGGCAAAATCGATTTATACACCATAAAAGAGGGTGGTAAAACTGAAACTGTTATCTCTCTAAACAATATTGAAATGTTTAAAGGTGCCAGAGTGGTGGTCACGAGTTTTGATACAGCTAAAAATGAGTTTAATATCACTTTTGAAAACTTAACTCAGCAAGGGAAAAACTTATTAGATCTTCCAAAGAATCAAGAAGCTCTCATGCAAACATTAGCTCAACGAGGAGAATGGGTGGTCCATCAAATCACCACCACCACGTTGATGCCTAATCGGCCATACATTGATGAAAGCCCGCTGCAGCAAGGAAGAGAAGAGCGAGAAGGGGAAGATACTCAAGAGCAAAGCCGCAGGCCTAAAAAGTAGGTTTTATAGTAAATGGATTGGTGAAAAATCCCCTCTATTCAATTAAAGGGGCTTGCGCTAGAATAGCAGGAGCCTTAGTTAGAAATTAGCATACAACTGAAGAAGTATAAATGACAGCCACTGCTCCTTATTCTTGGATTAAACATCTATCCCCAGAGCTTTTACCTAAAACGGATGGACCTCTATTAGGCTTCCCTCCTAGTTTTCCTTGGGATGCATTTGTTCAGCATTTTTCCGAAACTTTTGATCTCAAAGACATTCATTTCCTCCCTTCCCATCTAGAACATCGAGAAGCTAAAGATCTCTTATCCGATTTAGGCACCCCTTTAGTCGTTAGAGAATTTGCCATCGCTCCGATGAAAGGACCGATCTGGTGGGCTATGTCAGAGCAGGATATGCGGTTTTTAATGGGATTTTTATTAAAAAAAGAAGCTCATCCCGAATTTGACGCTGATCAAGACTTCCTTCAAGCCTTTATTCAATTTCTTAGCCTTGAAGCCATTCACGCTTTCCAATCGATCGATTTTGACAAAAAACTTTCCATTCAAATGAAAACCCCGTCGGGGAAACCAGAAGACACCAGTCTGTGCATGGATTTACGCATTCAACTCCCCGAAGACACCGTGAACGGACGATTAATTCTCTCTCCGCAATTCAGCGACGAATGGAAGGCCCATTATGCAAGTGTTAATGCCGAAGCCTTATACCAAACCCCAAATGCCGAGTATGTGGAAGTCGTAATCCACGTAGAAATAGGCAATACTTCATTAAAAACTTCTCAATGGAAAAATGTGATTCCAGGAGATTTTGTGATTTTGGATACGTGTTCTCTAAAACCTGGCGAAGATAATGGAAGAGTTCTTTTAACGATCAATGGAAAACCCTTTTTTAGAGGTAAACTTAAAGAAGGGAACATAAAAATTTTAGAATATCCCTTATATCACGAAACAGGAGAACCTATGGCCAAGAAAAATCCAGAAGATGAAGAAGATGAATCTGAGTTTGAACACACAGAAGAAGAATCTGATTATGAGGAAGAGTATACCGAAGAAGAAGAGGACGACGACTTAGAGGAACACACTGAAGAAGAAGACGATGACTCTGATGAAGATGAAGACTCTGAAGATGAAGACTCTGATGAAGAGGAAGATTCTGATGAAGAGGAAGATTCAGACGAAGAAGATGATGAAGACTCTGATGAAGAAGAGGAAACTGAAGCAGGAGCACATAGTGCTCCTCCTGCATCCGCTAAAGATTTGCTCAAAGCTGCTGCAGGAGCTGGCAAAAAAAATCATCCATCCATCGACGATATTTCTTTAATAGTAACTGCTGAAGTTGCCAGAATACAAATGTCTGTTAAAAAACTCGTTGAATTGCAGCCAGGAAATCTTTTGGAGCTTAATGTTCATCCTGAAGATGGCATCGATTTAGTAGTGAATGGGAAAAGAGTCGCACGAGGCGAACTTCTTTCTTTGGGTGATGTTTTAGGAATCAGAGTTTTAGAAATTGGATAATTTTGTTCTTGCTAGCTGAAGGCTTAGCCCAGATTGTAGGCAAGTAAACGCCGCCTAACTTGTTGTGACACTAAAGGTTTAGCATGCATTCATTGACTTTAGAATTACTTCAAAATATGATTTTGCTAAACACGATAAAGCTTTAGCAAACATGAGTGAGAATTTTAACAAAACTATCACTAGTCCCGGGCTCACACCCCCTCAAAAACCTGAAGCGGCTCTTAAAGTACCCCGTAAAATCGGGCCCTACAAAATCGAATGCCTTCTCCAAAAAGGAGGCATGAGCATTCTCTATCTCGGAACCCACCCTGAGACCCAAGACCCTTTAGTTGTTAAAGTTCTTTCTCCAAAATTCTTGTCGCATACTGAAGCCGTCCGCCGTTTTAATCATGAAGCGGAAATTTTATCTCAGACTGATGATCCAAGTATCGTAAAAGTCTATGGTCATGGAGAATGGGAAGGGGGGCTATATATCGCCATGGAATTTGTTCAGGGTATATCGCTACGCCAATATCTATTGCAAAACCTGATTTCGCTTAAACGAGCGATCGAACTTGTCATCGATATTGCCTATACCCTTTGCCATCTGCATACCCGCGGTATCATCCATCGGGATATTAAACCTGAAAACATTCTGATTACAGATTTAGGGCATATTAAACTCATTGATTTCGGAATTGCCCAGCAGCTCACCGAAAAAAAAGAGCCGAAAGCAGCAGCACAGGCTCGCCTATTAGGGACGCCTATTTATATGAGTCCCGAGCAAAAAGAAAATCCTGAATCTGTCTCTTTTCCTTCAGATATTTATTCCTTAGGCATTATCACTTATGAACTGGTGCTAGGCAAGCTAAGCTATGGACAAATTCACCTCTCCTTAATGCCTAAGTCTTTACAAAAAATTTTAAGCAAAGCTTTGCAACCTAAACCAGAAGAACGTTATCAGGATATTGTTGATCTTATTGCAGATCTTTCGGCCTATCTCAATTCCCCAACTTTCCAAAAAGAGCAAAAAAGTGGAGATCGCTTAAGCGAACTATCGGAAAGCTTACGGCAAGCGCAGATTTTGTTATTTCCTGACAAGGCCCCATTGTGGCCAGGTATAGAAATGGGCATTGCCAATTATAAAGGAACACGTACGTTTGGGGTATTCTACGATCTTTTTGAAGTCCCTGGGGGTTATGCGATTTTAATGGGGGAATCTTCCGAAAAATCAGAATCCAGCATCTTATATGCAGCCACAATGAGGGGCATGGGCCGTGCGCTGGCTCAATTGTACAAATCTCCAAGTGAATTTGTAGGCAAACTCAACGAAATGCTCATCCATGACACTAGCCGTCAAATTTTTACTTTATGCTATCTCGTTCTCAACCCAAGAGAAGACCGGTTTTACTACATTTCTTGCGGGCATGGTCACCTGTGGAGAAAAGCCAAGTCAAATCAAAATCCGATTAAAATTGCGTCAGGCAATATTCCTTTGGGCATAGATCCCATGGCAGAGTTTAAACATGCCGTTTATGACTGGAAGCCGGGAGACCTGCTTATTCTCGACAGCTTAACGCAAGTTCCTGCAACTCCTGAAGTCAAGTCTCACCTTTCTGAAGATATCATTAAAAAAGCGGTGGCGGAAAATGTGCGCTTGAATCCGCAAAAACAAGTTGAATACCTACTAAGAATTGCTAAAACCTCTTCCCCGGAAGCAATTTTAAATTGGCCCATTTCCTTTATCAGCATTCAACGTCTTGCCTAACAACTTAAATCTTTCGAACATTCCCTTTTAATAAAGCATCTGAATTTTAAAGAGGGAGCCAGCCCAAAACCTAGGTTTTTATTAAATTTTCCTCGATTTGCAATTGAAAAGTGTTGCTTGCAACAGGGTGATTATGTCAATCTTATAGACAATATGTTTAGAATAAATATTTTTTTACAAAAGATTGCGAAGTCACCAATTTTATACCTATTCAAAGTGGGTGGCTAGCCATTATCTTTATAGAAACGTTCGTTCACAAGTTTATGTCGCAAATAAGTTACAGCAAGACAAAGCAAATTCATGAAAAAAAAGCTATTTCTCCTAATTGTTAAAAGTATTTTTATCGCTGTGTTGCTTGCGATGAGTTCCGCTTCTTTAAAAGCACAAGAGCTTGGCAATAAAAGACAAAGCTCTCTTGCAGAAAGAAAAGCTGCTCTCAAAAGACGTGGTTTACCAAGAGGCAATGCTCAGTCCGCACAGCGGACTGCGAAAGAAATTGAAGAGCTCAAAGCTATTGGTTGGGAATTCGAAACCAATCCCGCAGCTAAAGCGCAAGAACCACGAAAATCTTCAGCTAATGAAATTGCAGAGGCTTCAATAATCGCTCAAACTCCTAATGAACCTGGTCAAGCTCCCGCTTCTATTCCAGAACCGCAAGTGCCAAGTTCACCCGCACGAGCTCCTGTTTCAACTCCAATAGATGCTCCTACAGCTCCAGGAGGAAGCCCAGACACAAACAATCCGCAAGGAACTACCGCTCCTGTTGAACCTGAAAGTTCTCAACCAACTTCTTCCCAAACGCAAACTTTGACAAATATCCTGTCTAACGACCCGGCTAATTCAGAGGAGAGCGCAGCAGCTCCCACAGCTAATGGACAGCAAACTGTTGGTGAAGAAGAACCTTCAAAAACTGTCTTGATTAATTTCAATAACGTGAGCGTGATTGAGTATATTCGGTTTATTAGTCGGATTTCTAATAAAAATTTTATTTTTGATGAAGCGGATCTAGATTTTAACATCACTGTGATTTCCGAAGAACCTGCCACTATCGACAATATCATCGCAGCCTTATTTCAAGAACTCCGAGTCCATGACTTGACGATTCTGGAAGAAGGAAACAATATTGTGATCCATAGAAATCCCGGGGTCAACAGTATCTCAAACGTAGGCGCAGGGGAGACTATCCCTGAAACCACAGAGATGGTCACTCAAGTTTTTCGTTTAAACACGCTAGATCCTCTTAAAGCCGCTGCCGTAGTCAAACCTCTTACCTCTACCAGAGCCATGGTTGAAGTGTTAGAAAACACCAATAACCTGGTAATCACTGATCTTGTCGGTAATGTCAAACTTATCGCAAAATTGCTTAAATCGCTCGATGCTCCGTCAGGGGGACTTGTTGTCGGTCAGTATGTTGTGCGCAATGGAGTCTTAGATTCCCTTGTAACACTGGGTCAACAGATTATGCTGCCAATCGCCCAAGATCAGCAATTGATTTTTGTGCCCCATACGACAGCTAACAGTATCTTTATCGTTTCAACGCCTTTTCTAGTCGAAAAATCCATTTCTATTCTGCAGCGATTGGATCAAAACCAAGGTACAACTAGAATTTATGAATTGAATGATCTTAACATTCAGGGAAGAACAACAGGAACGACTGAAGGGGGCACGACACCCGGGGTTGCCGGAGAAGGGCAAGGTTTGGGAAGATGGGATCTTGATTCTCAAGGAAACTGGATTTTTAAACCTAACGTACCCGAAGGGGGAGCAAATGCACCCACTGGCCGTTGGTTTAAAGATGCCAATGGAAATTGGTATTTCGTGCCTGAAGGAGCGGCATCTCCTTTTACTGAACAAGAAGCTTTAGACAGAGCTCCCAAAGGACGCTGGGAGAAAGATACAAATGGTCAGTGGGTTTTCCGGCTTAGCTCCGGCGAATCGATTTCCGCAGAACCCATTTTACGTAATTTGCGCCCAAGTCAAGACCTTCCAGTCGGACATATCGAACGCACCAAATTCTTTATCCATAAGTTGCAATATCGCCGCGGCGATGATATCCAACGCGCTTTGTCAAAAATTGGCGAGAGCTTGTATCAACTCGGTCAAGGAAATGAAGACCTGATTGCTACCATTAATACCGTCCAATGGTTAGAAGCTTCAAACTCCCTAATCTTCACTGGGACTTCAGATGCCATTCGCAAAGTAGAAGAACTTATTGCGGAAGTCGATACACCTTTGCGTCAAGTCTTTATCGAGATGTTGATCTTAGAGACTTCCCTGGACGACTCCCTCAATCTAGGTGTAAACTGGGGCACGCGTTTTGGCGGAGGCAATACTGCTGGATCACAAGCCTTTCTAACTGCAGCCTCGGCTTTACCTGGAGCTTTAGATACTACCGGCATTATAAACGGAAACGTTTTAACGCCCACTGCCAATAGTTTGGCCAGAACTGCTGGTTATAATGGGGGAATTGTCGGGCAAGATATTTCCTTGGGGTCTTTGACATATCGCTCTATCGGAGCTTTAATCAAAGCCCTGCATGATAAGACAAATACCAATATCTTAATGAATCCTAAGATTTTGACAGAAGATAACGTAACTGCGGAAATTTTCGTAGGGATCAATACTCCTTTCCGTACCCAGTCGATCTCCAATGATCAGGGTAGTATCATCACAAGCAACGTTGAATTCCGCAACGTTGGAACGACGCTTAAAGTTACTCCTTTTCTAGGCAATAACGACATTGTAACGCTCGAAATTCGAGAAGAAGTGAGTTCAGTTGGAGGAGCCGTAGCGACAGATATTTTGTCAGACCAAAATCCCGGTCCTACAACTCGTTTAAGCCGGACAACCACTCGTGTACACGTCCCAGACAAATATTTCTTAGTCATAAGCGGCATGATGCAAGATGAAGAAACAAGGCGTCGTGTCAGCGTTCCATGCCTTGGAGGTTTGCCTATCATAGGAGCTGCCTTCAGCGATAAAAACGTCAGGGATCAGAAACGAAATCTGATGATCTTTATTCGTCCAGAAATTATCGATACCGAAGAAGAAATTCAAAATCTAACCAAACATCAACAAGATGTATTCCGCTACCAAAATGAAACCAAACGCAGCTGGAAATATGAAGTTGACGAAGGCATGGATTTCTTCAATCTCCGTTCAACTGAGAGATTTGAAGCTTGTGAAGCCTGTGAAGATGACGTAAAGAACTGTAAATAATTGTTCATGAGTTATGCAAAATGTTTTCACAGATCATTAAAAATCAAACCAAGGAAGCCCTGCTAAAAAGCGTCTTCCTTGGCTTGATATTATTTCTTTCAAGCTGTCAGCCATTTGTCGATCAATTAGATCCAAATGTCAGCTACTCACCTCCAAAAAAATACATTGAGTACCTCCCTAAAGCCTCATTTGCTGAATTAGCTGAACTTGACCTAAGGCAAGCTTGGGGAAAAGAACTGCTCATTGGCACCTCTTTTGCACGCGAGCATGATTTCTACCGAGCCATTACCGCATTAAAAAGAGCCTTAGTACTTTTGCCTGAAACCTTAATTCAGCGGGAATTACAGATTCATTATGAAATAATGCTCTGCTATTACCTGGCAAATAAATACACTGAAGCCATCGAAACTTTCGAAGATAGCCGCCTATTTCAGGCTGACGAAGATTTTCCAGCTTTTCAAGAGCTGAAATTAATGCTTTATGACTGCTACGAAAAGACAAATCAACCCGAAAAAGCTTGCTCTGTTTTAAATTTAATCCATCAAGTAAATCCTGAAGAAGCCCGAACCTTAGAGCTTTCTACAGCACTTTCTCATGCAGATTTTGCCGCGATTTCAATCTTAAGTTGCGGTTTACCCGTTCAGGAACCGGTCAATTTGTTTCTGGCAGATTATCAACTCCGCTCCAAATCAGTCCGGACCGCGCGCGCATTGAATGCCTTTCTCCCAGGCGCTGGGTATTTATATGTTGGACAAAAAAAATCAGCATTGACTTCTTTTTTGCTGAATTCACTTTTTATTGCAGCTGCTTATCAATTCTTTGACCATGGAAATATTGCGGCAGGCATCATCACAACAAGCTTTGAGTTAGGGTGGTATATCGGAGGAATCAACGGAGCAGGGATTGAGGCCAGTCAATTCAATCATTACCTTTACCAAACTGAAGCGCAAAAACTGATGGTTAAAGAAGGATTATTTCCCGTCCTTCGTTTTGAAGCCGCATTTTAGAAATAAATTATTAACTAACTAGGTGCATTATGTCTATTCTTACAGGAATAAAAAAAAATGGGCAACTTTTTTTAAATATTGAAAACGTGCCCTCAAAAACAGGAATAAAGATTAATCATGTGCTGACTTCTTTTTTTAAAAGCTCTATAGAAGTGCAAGTGCAATTAAGCGACAAAATCAAAAGTGTTTATCTGGATGAAAGCAGCTTTAAAGCTTGGGGGGTCGCACAAGGGCTTAGTCTTTCTGCCAATCTTTCAAAAAAGCAGAGTTCTTTCTTAATTCAGAAGTATGTTTTCGATAAAAATAAAATCAATTTCGCCTATCCGGAAGCGGTGATTGGAAAAGGATCAGCTAAGCTTGTGCATTGGCCTGCAGCAGAATTCAAACTTTCAAATTTTCTTGAACGTATTTTTTGCAAAACAGTCACCCTATTTGTTGCCACGGATAATGGGTTGGAGAAAATGAAGATAAAAAAGCAAAAACTTGTGAGTTGGCTGCAACTTCAAAATATAAAAGCTTCAAGTCAAGAAAAAGGGATCGAATTGGCTCAAAAAGTCTATGCCAAAAACATTGAATTTTCAACAAAAGGCCCAAATCGTGATGAAGAAGCAGAAAAGCTAAAAGCTCAAAACAAGCAGAAAGAGGCTGAAGAGCTAGCCAAAAAGCTGAAAGTTGAAGAAGAGCAAAAAGCCGCTGAAGATCTAGTAAAACTGAAAAAAGTCGAAGCAGAAAAAGTAAAACTAGAAGCAGAGCAAAAAGCTCAAGCCGATCAAAAAGCTAAAGAAGAAGCCACCGAACAAGAAAGAAAGTTGAAAGTTGAAAGTGATAAAAAAGCCGCTGAAGAACTAGCAAAACTGAAAAAAGTCGAAGCAGAGAAAGTAAAACTACTAGAAGCACAGCAAAAAGCTCAAGCGGATCAAAGAGCTAAAGAAGAAGCGGCTGAGCAAGAAAGAAAGTTGAAAGCTGAGGAAGCTCAAAAAGCTGCTGAAGAACTAGCGAAGAAGCTGCAGGCTGAGGAACAAGCTAAGAAGTTGGCGGCTGAAGAAGCCCAGAAGAAAAATGCAGTTGGAGATTTTTCAGAACTTGAAAAGTGTTGCTATGAACTTTGTAAAATAAAGTCTCAAACAACGAAAAAAGCGATCACAAGGTTTTTCGAACCCTGTAAAAACTTCGAAAAAAATTTGTCTTTCTTTAATGATCGCAGCATGGAATATTCTTTTCATCAGCATAAATTAATTGTAGGGAGAGCCCTTGATTCGATTCGAAAAATTGAAGATGTACATCAAGATTTACTTCTTTTTGCAGTTGGAAAATTCCTCGAAGAAATGGGTTTTCTTGATGATGAAGGTTTTCTCAAAAAACTAGCTGACAGTTTATTCTCTATGATCGCTATTGAAGATGAAGAAAGTAAAAATAAACTTGTCGAGGCGTATAAAGATAAAACCCACAATTATAAACTACTTTTGGCGCTGAATTTTAATGATTGCACCAAGTATGTTGATTATAAAAAATTTGCACCCGTGACTAAGTTTATGAAAAAACTTGAAGAAGCGCTGGTTTCATGATGAAAAAGACAGGTGTTAGCATTTTTTTCTTAGGTATCGTTGCACATGCGATCTTAATTGCAGATCCTTGGGGAAAAGATGCGGAGCTAGCAAATTGCCGAATCAAACGCATTGAAATAAGTCCACCGTCTTGTAAAACGCCTATATTGGGCATGCTCGGTGAAAAAGTGATTCGTTTTCACCAAGAGGTGCTTTCACCAGCGGATGGTCCTCGAAGCCACTTTCTACCCAGCAGCTCTCAATATATGTTGGAATCCATGCGCAAATATGGTTTTTTTCAAGGATTTTCGATGGGATGCGATCGCCTGATGCGAGAAAATAGCGATCCCTGGGTATATCCAAAGACTTTAGATAAAAGCGGCGTTCTCATGAAATGGGATCCGGTCCCTTAGGCACTGCAGAAATTCTGAATCAGAAGAGCTTTTAGCTCCTGCCTAGCCTCTGTGAGTTGCTTGATTGAGTAAGTTGAATCCAGTAAAAGAAAGCTGTGTTTTTTCATGGCGGCTAAAACACATGTATCAGGCTGCAATATTTCTTGGAGATAGTCTTCTTTAGGCATGGCCAAAGCAATAGTGCCTTGATGCAAGTATCCGTACTTTGTTCGTCTTTGAGCTCCTCCACCCACTTTTCGATCATTAAGCATGACATCATATTTCGTAGGTTTAGCCATGCAAAAATGCTGGCAAGCGGCATCCATCGGTGTGGGTTCATGAGGAAGTAATTCAGGACTTGCTTTTTCACCCAAAAAACACGAGATCGATTGGCTGACAATTCGATTGACAAAGGCGTAATTTGCTAAAGTGTTCAAGGAATATGCAGGATGAGAGGCGGGCAGTAAAACTGAAAAGGCCAAGTCAGATAAATGAAATACAATCCCTCCTCCAGTCGGGCGCTTAGCTAAATTTAATTGGTGCTTTACCACAGCTTCAGCATTTAAAAAATCAAATGGTTTAATGAAATGCCCGTAAGTGGCAGAGGGCCCTTCCCACTCATATTCATGATAGATTGGATCATTGGTTGACTGTAACTGCTCTAATAATTCATAATCCCGCTTCATGTTTGCAGAAGCCTGTGAACAACCTGAGCGAATAATTTGCCAAGGCATATAATGACAAAACTCAAATGATATTGTTAAGATTTGCCAAGCATAACAAAAGGTACTAATCCAATCCACATTTGAAAAGAGAAATATTATGGGAGCTCCCCCTGTTGTGCAAGAAGGGCTATTTAATTCAACCCCCACCGAAAAGCCTCAAGAGAAAAAAAGAAATCCTCCCGTAGCTGAGGAAGAGTTCAATTTGCCAAAAACCTCAAAAAGCGAGCAAAGAACACCCCAAGAAGGAGTTAGAGCAGCTCAGGAAGAGCTGAAGAAAAAAGAGGCTAAAGGGTTCCGCATTCCTTCGGTTTTAAAAAAAATTTGGGATTATACCAATAAAGCTGCAGATATAGTCGTAATGGTCGTTGGTGTGCCTTTGAAATATGTTGGACTGTGCTTTCTAGTAGTCGGTGCGATCCATTTTATTGTGATTTTATGCACCGCTGCACCCCCTATCGTGATGGCAGGAGGGGGTATAATGGGTGTTCTTTTTGTGTTAATCAAAAGCGGCGCTCTGCCTACGATCATCGCCGGCGCAACCTTATATAAATTTGGCAGTGATCTGATTAAGAATGAATCATTCCCTTCGCTGAACTTGATTCCGTGGGTTTTACCGTTGCCCTTTTATCAGTGGCTATCCATGACCAAGCCCCCGAGTCCGATGGATCAACATTAGCGAAAGACAATTGGATTTTGTAAATCATTGAGACGATCTCCATAAGCATACCCTAGATGACGTAGAGTATGTAAGAGGGGATCCTCACGATTGGAAACATAGACGGAAGTGCCGGTGGTGTAAACAATCAAAAGATAGTGAAAAAGAGGTTCGTCTCCGCCCATTAGAGGAGTCAAATCTAAAGGCGTATCAGCTGAAATGAAAACTCCTGAGCCTGCTTGAGTGGGGAAAATAGTTGTTTGTGGTTCAGTTGGAATTTCTAACGTTTTTTTAGCTTTATGTTTTTTGGGGAGAGCGATCATCAGTCCGCCCACGGCAGTTTGAATGGGGCTCACTTCTTCTAAAGTAAGGTGTTTTTTCAAGAAATTGCCATAAGGAATTTCTTTATTTTGAATCGCTGAGCGGTAGAAAGGGAGGTACTGATCATATCCAAAACGGATAGGTTTTTGCTCAAAAAGTTCAAAGGCGATTTGACCAAGTTGATGAAGCATAACCCCTTTTTTTAAAGCTTCAGATTCCATCCACAAATGACGGCTTTGTAAAAAAAGCTCTTCGGGATGAATAGATTTTAATTTATCTCCCGTGGATTTCAAGCGGTTTGCAAGCACTTCCTCAATCCCTTGAGACATTGATTTGGCTAATTCTTCTGGAAATAAACCTTCAAATTCAATGATGCGATTCTTATTAAAAAAATCGCGGTGCTCTTTGGCAGTCGCATACTTCATGATCAATCCGGCTTAAATGGGTTAACCTGAATTTTAAAGTAAAATTCAGGTTATATGGCAGAGAATGTTATTGGATTCTCTTCAACTCAGGCATAGGCTGCTTGGGCTAAATCTAGCTGCAAAAATCTTAATATCATTCAGCTGCAATATGATTTGGATCTAACAATAATGACTCGATTTTACTTTTTTAGCAACGAAAAATAGAGGGAGTCCATTTCAACAAGATTCACTTATTCTGCTGTGATTACCGCTTGTTGCTGACCCTCCTGCCTACCCGTTTAGTCTTGAGTATTTAGCGAATCACAGGATATGCATGATAAGCTTGTTGCTTACCATCCCTGCCTATCCTGTGATTACCCAGACGTTTTAGAGGATGGGCAAGATTGATATCTTGCCCATCCACTTCGTTAAAATTCTTTGAGGCGGAAGGCTTCAGGGAAGTAAGTGATGATGTCAGAAGCAATCATGGAGTGCATCGTAAATTCCTCGGCAGCTTGTTCGCCTGCGATTCCATGCAGATAAACACCTGCGCAAGCAGCATTGTAAGGAAGCAATCCTTGCGCTAACAACGCTGTAATAAGTCCAGTCAGGACATCTCCGCTGCCTGCTGTTGCCATGCCTGGAGTTCCAGTTGGATTGACGCTAGTTCCTTGATCTGGTGAGAAAATAAAGGTGGGTCCTCCTTTTAGGAGCAAAACCACACGATTTTTCCGGACATACGCCTCGCAGGCTTTTAATAAATCAGGCGTGCGCTCATTTGATTCAGGGAATTTTAAAAGGCGCTGCAATTCGCGCAAATGAGGAGTTAAAATCGTTGGAACTTTAGGTAAGGGGATTTCTTCGTTGGCGATTAAGGTCAGCGCATCTGCATCAATCACGCATGGTTTTTCAAGCTTAGGAAAGATTTCGCGCAACAGTTTAGCTGTTTCGGGAGCTCTTCCAAGACCAGGTCCTATGAAAGTAGCTGCAGCATGATTCATGACGTGAAGAATTGAGTCTATGTCGCTAGATTTAAAGGGAACTTTAATGAGTTCATAGGGGCTAGCTATAAGCTCATTCTCCATTCCTTCAGGAGAAAGTAAACGGACAATGCCCGCACCAGCCCTAATGGCAGATAGAGAAGCGAGGAGAGCTGCTCCGGGCATGCCAGGTGACCCGCCGATACCCACTACTTGACCCCGTTGATATTTATCAATATTTCGTGAAAGTTTAGGAAGGAGAGGGCTAATGATATCGTTTGAAAGCATCACAAGTTCTTCTTCAGATTGATCGATATATTCATTGGGCAGGCCGAAATCGACATAACGGAGCTTGCCTACATAATTCCATGCATTGCGAAGAAAGAATCCTGTTTTAGGTAGGCCTAAAAAGACTGTTTCAACGGCTTGAATGACTTCGCCCAAAGCTTCGCCCGTGGCACCGTTCAGGCCGGATGGAATATCAATCGCAATGATTGGCAGGCCGGATTGATTGGCTTGGCTTATCGCCGACAGAAAAGGTTCTCGAAGTTCTCCATGAAAGCCTGTGCCAAAAATGCCGTCGACGATCACGCCCGTTTGTAAAATGGGCGGGCTTTGGTCCCCTTCAACTAGAGCGATACGCCCACCTTCTGCAAGGAAACGATGATAATTTTGGCGGCACAGATGGCTGCATTGCTCAATCGGAGCTAACTGAATGGCAAGGACTTCGTAATCTAGATGCATTAAATGGATACCTGCGACATAGGCGTCGCCGCCATTGTTACCCTTGCCGCACAAAAGCGTGATCTGGTGTTCTAAGTCAAATTTTTCCACATAGTCATGCACAAATAGAGCGACTCCGCTACCGGCCTCTTCCATAAAATCAGATTCGGATGAACCATTTCGATAGGCATCTGCTTCGATTTGCATCATTTGCTTAGGAGAGACAACTTTCATGCTAAGTCCTTATAGGTGTTCTTCTTTGACGGCGCGCTCCATAAGAGCATTAACTGCCACTTGCGGTTTCATTTCTTTATAAATAATCTCATAAACAATTTTTGTAACGGGCATACTGATATTTAACTTTTTGCTAAGTTCTAAAGCTGAAACGCAAGTATAAGCACCCTCGACGACCATGCCTATTTTTTGCTGCGCATCTTCAGGTTTTAAGCCTTGAGTTAGAAGGAAACCAAACCTGAAATTTCGGCTCATTAAAGAGCTGCATGTTAAGAATAGATCACCCATGCCGGAAAGTCCATTCAATGTTTCAGCTTTACAACCTTGGGCTACAGCGAGCTTGCGGATTTCATGCAACCCTCTTGTCATCAAGGCAGCTTTAGAGCTTGCGCCTAAACCTAATCCTTCACAAATACCACAGGCGATGGCAATAATGTTTTTGAGGGCACCGCCGTAGGCGACTCCATGCATGTCAGTATTAGGATAGACTCTAAAATTGGGTGTGGTAAAGACCTGGCAAATGGACATGAGCAGATTTTGGTCATAAGCTGAACATACTACTGAGGTAGGGAGCTGACGGATCACTTCCTGCGCAAAGCTCGGACCGCTTAAAAAGCTCACCCGTGATTTGATCTCGTTGCCAAAAACTTCAATTGCTACGTCAGGTAAAATTAAGCCGCTACCTTGTTCAATCCCTTTAGAGGTCATCACAATTGGACAAGGGGTCTCAGTTTGCTTTTTTACAAGTTCTAGAACTGGGCGTAATCCTGCGGAAGTGACAGATTCAACTAGAAGCTCAGCTTGAGATAAAACTGAGTCCAACTCTGTTGAGAAAGAGATATTTCCTTTGGCAAGGTAACCTGGAAGGGATGGATGCTCTCGCGTTTGAGTCAAGCGATCCGCCAGCTCAGGCTTAGTCGTCCAGCAATGTAATTCATATCCTTTTGCGGCAAGATGAGAGGCGAGACAAAATCCCCAAGCTCCCATACCGAGATATCCGATTTTCATAAGCCGTGCCGTCTCCTTGCTATTTGCTCTTCACTTTGACTTTAATTCAGATGTCGATTTCAGGATAGAGCGGAAAACGATTTAGTAAAGAATTTACGCGATCCTGAGCTTCCGCTAAAATTTTTGGCTCCACCTCAGCATTGGCTTTGCTAGGCAGCCCTGTTTTTTCTACTGTCGTTGGCTTAGCATTCTTCAGGATTAAGAAGATAATGTCGGCAATTTCTTTCATTTCAGATTCTGACATACCTAGAGTAGTCGTTGCTGGAGTTCCTAAGCGAATGCCCGAGGTGTACCACGGTCCGTTTTTATCTCCAGGGATGGCATTTCGATTCACAGTCAACCCAGCTAAACGGAGCACAGTTTCTGCATGACGCCCCGTTAAACCAAAAGAAGAAAGATCGACAATCATGAGGTGATTTTCAGTTCCCCCCGAAACAACGCGCGCCCCCTTAGATTTTAATTCTTCAGCCAAAGCTTGAGCATTTTTCACAATTTGGTGTGCGTAATTTTGGAAAGCGACCGAATTGACTTCTTTAAAGGCTACAGCTTTAGCGGCAATCACATGAGGAAGCGGTCCGCCTAAAACAAGAGGACAGCCCTTATTGACTCCTTCGGCAAATTCGGATTTACACAAGACAAAGCCGCCACGAGGGCCTCGTAGGGTTTTATGCGTTGTCGAGGTTACAAAGTGGGCGTAAGGAATTGGGTCAAATTCCCCTTGGAAAACTTTGCCCGCTATAAGCCCGGAAAAATGCGCCATATCGACCATAAAGGTTGCACCTACTGAATCGGCAATTTCGCGCATTGTGGCAAAATTTAGACGGCGTGAATAAGATGAGTAGCCCGCTAATAAGATATCAGGTTTTTCCTTTTTAACTTGCTCGGCTAAGACTTGATAATCTAGTATTTCGGTTTTAGGGTCGACATCGTAAAAAACAGAACGCATCATTTTAGAAGAGATGTTATGCCTGTATCCGTGAGTAAGGTGACCTCCAGAATTCAAAGACATTCCCATGACTTTTTGCTTATTCATGAGCTGGCGAATTCTTTCATATTCTTCAGCAGAGAGCTCATCAATCGATTTTAAACTCAGTTTTTCAAGCTCTTTATTCTGCACGCGGTGCACCAAAATAGACCAAAAGGCCACTAAATTTGCATCTGCACCTGAATGAGGCTGGACGTAGGCGTGCTCGGCTCCAAAAATCTTTTTAAGCTCCTCTTGCGCTAGTTCTTCGATCGTATCCACATTTTCGCAGCCTGCATAAAAGCGATGGTGGGGATAGCCTTCAGCGTATTTGTCAGTAAATAAATTTCCCATAGCAAGTTGTACGGGTAATGAAGAGAAGTTTTCTGATGCGATTAGTTTTAAATGGGAACGTTGATCTTTGAGTTCTTGTTCAATGGCTTGGGCAATCGCAGGGTATACAGTATTAATCTGATCCAGTGAAGCAAGGTAGGCGATCGCCGCTGAATTAAGGTTAGCGGGGTTTTTCTTTAAATATTTTTCTAAACGTTGCATAAGGCCTCCTTAAAAGATCACGGGATCCATTGAATAAACAACTAGTTTAACCTAAACGAGGATTTATTTGTAGTAAGGATTGATCAAACAAATCATCGATCGACTTGACGCTTTTCAGCGCAAGTATGTCATGAATTTATTATGATTGAATGAATCAATTGGAGGAAATAGTTCCGGTCTTTTTTTTGAATTCTTTGATGCTCATTTTCTTCCAAGAACGGAAGAGATGCGCAATAATTCTGCAGTCCACGAGAAGCTTACAAGTGGCATATAGATCTAACGCACGAACTTTAAACCTGAATCGTTTTTTGCACATCAAGAAAGCGAGCGTGTGACAAATTTTTTTAGGTGTCCTATGATTACGATTTCCAACATATTGATTGTAATGCTGTGTGCATTCTTGGTGTCTTCTGCATTCAACGATCGATTATTTTATTTACTAGAGAAGTTCCAATTTAAATTTGAAAAAAATCAAAAAAGGGCAAGTTTATGGGTAATTTTTTTCACTTTACTAAGCCTAACAGGTTATGTCTATGTAGTGCACTCGTTGCTTTTTCGGTAACAAGCTTCTCTACCCCTTGCTATAGCCAAATTAACTTTGGAATAAACGATGTCGCATTTGCCTTCAGAATTGAACAACTTCTTGAGAAAGTTAAAAAAGCAGCAAATAAAAATGAAGGAAACAAGCTAATGGATCTCATGCTTGAAGTAAAGCGGGAGGTTGAAATTTATAGTGGAATATCTATTGATTTAAGTAAGCAACTTAGAGAAGTAGAGTCTGAAATTAAAAAAAAGGAGGTAAATTTCCAAAAAATGCACTTAAAGCATTAGCAAAGACCATCAAAAAAAGAGAGAGGAGATTGAATCACAGAGCTTTCTATCTTGAATCTTGTCTAAGTACCCCTGAAATGATTTACAGTTTAGAGGATGAGCAACTGTTATTTGCTTCGAAACACGGACGTAAAGATAAAGAAGAAGAAATTGAAGTGCCGCTTAAATTAAGTGTAGGCGTTTCAGTAGCTTTGGTTGGGTTATTTCTTATTGTCGTTCCAGTAGTCCCTCTCCCTGTTAAAAGTTGGGGAAAAGAGATGATGGTCTATGGAGTGGGAATTGCTCTAGATGCTTGTTATGACTATGATGGAAACAAAAACAAGCCTTAGCGAGTTGTACCGGTAATGAAGAGAAATTTTCCGAAGCGATGAGTTTTAAATGGAAGGTTGATCTTTCAGTTCTTGCTCAATGGCTTGGGCGATCGCAGGGTATACAGTATTAATCTGATTCAGTGAAGCTTTAAAAAAAATGTAGCATTTAATTAAGTAAATGATTGGTAGTTAACGGATTTTTTTTGGGGCTGGTTAGCTGGAACTTTCAGTTTCCAGAAAGCTGGTAGTATCAATTTCCCGGGATCTTACTCTTTACACAAATCAAGGGAAATTATAAAATCAGGTTATAACCAATGAGGAGGTAAACATGGGTGCTCATTACCATGCCCATCACGATAAAGTTAAAGTTACAATAGAGTGCACTGCAGACGAAAGAGCTTATATTAAAATGTTGGCAGCCAAAGCCCATTTGAATCTTAGCGAACTAATTCTGTCTTACCTCAGAACAGATTTTCCTAAAAAGCCTAATAAGGAAACTCTTCAAGCTCACGAGGAAGCCTTGAATGGCGGCGGCGTTGATTGCGACAGTTTAGAAGACTTTTGGGAACAGATGGGAGTAAATCCTAGTGCTTTCAATTAAATATGTTGCGAGAATTAAAAAAGATTTAAAAAGGTATCAGCATCAAACTGCTATTCTGCGCGAATTGAATGACGTTTTGAAGTTGCTATTAGCGGAAAAGGCGCTCCCTGAAAAATATCGCGATCACTCTCTTTCTGGGGGATATGTCGGCATGCGTGAATGTCATGTCAAACCGGATGTATTATTAGTCTATTGGATTGACGTGGAAAATAAAAAACTCGTTGTTGAAAGATTAGGCTCTCATTCCGATCTTTTTAAATGAGATAATATTAGATTTGGCTTGCAAGCATTTTAAAATTTCTCAAGCACAGTTAATTGTTTTAGGTGGAATGAATCTCTGGTCTTAATCCCAAAAAATATCAAAAAAAAACCTGTCTATGCAATTGATGTTTAACGCGATGTGCGAGTTTTTCTAACGGAAAGCACATGAAATAAATTGAAAAAAAGACATGCCTATCAGCACACTGTTTGTGACTAAACAACACAGGAGTGTAGACATGCCAATTGACGATTTTATCATAGCTGTTTTTTGTTT
>Ga0105046_10002789_pt1 | contig 27579 bp, 20 predicted proteins | sample MAT03_FD_78385 | JGI IMG/M metagenome (GOLD analysis project Ga0105046, IMG submission 78385) | Freshwater microbial communities from Lake Fryxell liftoff mats and glacier meltwater in Antarctica - MAT-03 (megahit assembly) | ecosystem: Environmental > Aquatic > Freshwater > Ice > Liftoff... | reverse complement strand
TCCAACGGTGACTCCACCGGTGCGGAGGTCGGTCGCAGCTTGGCGGCGGCCGTGCGTCAACATCCGCTCATCACCGTGGTCGAACACGCCTTCGTCATCGATCTGCTGTGTGAAGGCGGTCGGGTGGTTGGAGTGCTCTACCACCGCCGCGAGGAACTGGTCGCTGCACTCGCCGGAGCGGTGGTGTTGGCCACGGGCGGTTGTGGTTGGGTGTGGCGAGAAACCACCAATCCGGCGGTGGCCACCGGTGATGGATTGGCGATGGCCTACCGCGCTGGTGCGCTGCTCGCGGATGTGGAGTTTATGCAGTTCCATCCGACCACGCTCTATATCGCCGGCGGCGCACGTTTGCTGATCACCGAGGCGATGCGCGGCGAAGGGGCCTTCCTCAAGAACAGCGCTGGCGAACGGTTCATGTCGGCGCTCCACCCCGACGCTGAGTTGGCGCCGCGTGACGTAGTGACGCGGGCGATCATGGCGGAGGTCCGCCGTTCCGGCTTCCCGCACGTGTGGCTCGATGCGACGCACCTGGGTGCGGCCTTCCTTGCCGAACGTTTCCCCACGGTCACCCAGGCCTGCACCAAGTTTGGTATCGACATTGCCCGTGACTGGATCCCGGTGCATCCGAGCGCGCATTACCACTGCGGTGGCGTGTGGAGTGATATCGCAGGCGCCACGTCGCTCGGCGGACTGTGGGCGGCGGGTGAAGTCGCTGGCAGCGGCTTACACGGCGCAAACCGCCTCGCCTCGAATAGTTTGCTAGAAGGTCTGGTGATGGGCGTGCGCGTCGGACGCAATGCCAGCCAGACCGGCGGCTCAGCGGGTCGACGACGCATCGCCGTGCCCAAACCAGAGCCGGCGACCGATGGCCTCGATGTGCAGGATCTGGTGCGCAGCGTGCGCTCACAGATGTGGCGTCAGGTCGGCATCGAACGCAGCGCGCCTGAATTGGCAGTCGCCAAGCGTACGCTGGCGTTCTGGCTGCGGCATCAGGCGCGCGGCGAGTTCCGCAGTCGTGAAGGATGGGAACTGCAGAACCTGTTGACCGTCGGCGCAGTGATCGCCGCGGCCGCGGAGCGCCGCACGGCGAGTGTCGGGACACACTTGCGTTCGGATTCCATCGGTGAGATCGATCGGCGACACCTTGGCCTGGTGCGCCCGGAGCAGCCATGATCGATGACCTGCGCTGGACGCCAGTCGGAAAAATCGCCGAATGGAAGGAAGGCGAGGGCCGACCGATCATGATCGGCGCACGGCGGCTGGGCGTTTATCTGCACGGCGGAACGTTCTTCGCCATGAAGGACATCTGTCCTCACGCTGGGGTGTCGTTGTCGCAGGGACCGATCGTTGACGGCGCGGTGATGTGCGTCGGCCACGGTTGGACCTTTGATCTGAAGACCGGCGAAGTCGCCCGCGGGCCGGGCGGGTACAAGGTCGCGACCTATCCGGTGCGCGTCGTTGATGGAGACGTGCAGGTCGGCGTATGAGAAGTTCCATCCAGGAAGCGCATCAGCGTATTTAGGCTTCTGGTCGAGATGAGTGGGTGCTGTCCGAGCAAGGGTCAAGAAAAGGCAAGAAAGCCAGCCACACCACAGAGGAAAGCCTTGTTCTTCTCGTCTGTGCTCGTCTGTGCTCTCTGTGCTCTCTGTGGCTAGATTTCTTGCCTTCTGGTTTCGGCCGCTTTCCAGCACTGGTGGCCCACCCGTGCCACGTTCTGGGCCTGCGACCTGCATCAATATCGCTACGCGGCACCCGGATTCCGGTTTCAAGGCATCATCACCCGGCTTGCGATCATCAGGCCGGATCCTTAGTGTGCTGCGTCATGTCCATCCCCACCCGTCCACTCGGCCATACCGGCATCACCGTCCCGATCCTCGGCTTTGGCGCGGCGACGCTTGGTGGCTCCTACGGCCCGATGGCGCTCAGCGAAGCGGAACGCGCCGTGCACGCCGCGCTCGACGCCGGGATGAATTTCTTCGACACCGCACCGTACTACGGCCGTACCGAATCCGAACGCGCCCTGGGCCACTGCCTGCGCGGTGTCGACCGCAAGCGCTACGTGCTGGCGACCAAGGTCGGTCGCTACGGTGACAACGAGTTCGATTTCACCGCCGCGCGCGTCACCGCGAGCGTGGATGAGAGCCTTGCCCGTCTCGGCACCGATCACCTCGATCTGCTCCAATGCCACGACATCGAGTTCTGGCCCTTGCAGCGCATCATCGACGAGACGCTGCCGGCGCTGCAACGCCTCAAGCAAAGCGGCAAGGTCCGCGCCATCGGCATCACCGGTTATCCGCTGAATATTTTCCGCACCGTCCTCGCCCAGGCCAAGGTCGACGTCATCCTATCGTACTGTCATCACACCTTGCTTGATCAGACCCTGGCGCAGGAGGTGCCGTGGTTGCAGCAGCAGGGGGTCGGCATCCTCAATGCGTCGCCGCTCTCCATGGGTTTGTTGTCGTCGAAAGGTCCACCGCCCTGGCATCCGGCACCGGATGCGATGAAGGCCGTGTGCCGTCAGGCCGCGGCGCTCTGTGCGGCTCGCGGCACTGATCTTGGCCGGCTCGCGCTCCAATTCGCCCTGACCATGCCTGGGGTGGCGTCGACCTTCGTTGGTGTCGGTTCCGTGACGGAACTCGACGCCAATGTGGCAAGCCTGACTGCGCCGGTCGACAGTGTTTTACTCGGTGAAATCAAGGTGTTGCTGGCACCGTGGCACAATCAGCCATGGACCAGCGGCCTGCCGGAGAACAACTGACGAACAAGCGGCCAACAACGTGATCGGGTGCTGCGCCCCAAGAGCCATCGGCCCATTAGCTTTGCATTCGATACAATTTTGTGGATGACACAGCGCCACACTGTGAGCCTCCATGACCGTCGACCAAACCGCTCCTCTCGCCTCGTTCGAACAGTTCGCGCTACGTCCTGAAATCCTTGCTGGCGTCAAAGCCGCGGGTTTCACCGTTCCGAGCCCGATCCAGTTGCAGGCGATCCCGGTGGTCCTGGCTGGCGGTGACCTGATCGCTCAGGCTCAGACCGGCACTGGCAAGACTGCGGCGTTCGGTCTGCCGGCGATGCACAAGTTGGATCCCAAGCTGAAGGGGGTGCAGATATTGGTGATCACGCCGACCCGTGAGTTGGCGGCGCAGGTCGGAGACGAACTCTACAAGCTCGGCAATCTGGCCGGCGCACGCACGGTGGCGGTGTACGGCGGGCAGTCGAGCCGTCGTCAGTTGGAACAGATCGATCGCGGTGGCAACATTGTGGTGGCGACGCCTGGGCGCCTGCTCGACCACCTGAACTCGAAGAACCTGCGCAACTTCAAACCGCACACCGTCATCATTGATGAGGCCGACGAGATGCTCGACATGGGCTTCATGGACGACATCAACGCGATCTTCGAGTTTCTGCCGGCTGATCGTCAGACGCTGATGTTCTCGGCCACCATGCCGCCGCCCATCCGTTTGTTGGCGCAGAAGATCCTTAAGGATCCCAAAACCATCAACCTGACGGCGACCACCGAGTTCAAGACCGACGTCGAACAATTCTTCTACGTCATCGAAGAGCGTGAGCGTTCAGATGCCGTCGTGCGTCTGATCGAGGCCGAGGAACCCGGCAAGTCGATCGTCTTCTGCCGTACCAAGCGCGAAGCCGATCAGCTCTGCTACAGCCTGGTGTCGCACGGCGCCGCCGCCGGTGCGCTGCATGGCGACATGGAACAGGACCAGCGCCAGAATGCGATCGCCGCCTTCAAAAAAGGTCGCATCGAGATCCTGGTCGCCACCGACGTGGCCGCGCGTGGCCTTGACGTCAGCGACGTGACGCACGTCTTCAACTACCACATCCCGTTCGATCAAGAGAGCTACGTCCACCGCATCGGCCGCACCGGTCGCGCGGGCCGCAAGGGCAAGGCGATCACGCTCGTGACGCCGTACGAGTTCGGCAAACTGCGCCGCATCCAGCACGCCATCAAGGCGTCGTTCGTCCACGGTGTGATCCCGTCGCTCGCCGACGTGCACAAGCGCAAGGATGAGAAGTTGATCAAGGCACTGTGCGAACAGCCGGTGCTCGACGGCGTGGTCGATCTCTTTGCCCAGCTCACCGAAGAGATGGATGCCAGCGAAGCCGCCTGCAAAGTCTTGTCGATGCTGATGGCTAAACGCGTGATTCAGGGACCCGATCAAATCGGTGTTTCTGGCCAACGCCTGGAAGCAATCGTCGGCCGTGGCGGCGGCGGCGGCGGCAAGCCGCGTCAGGATCGTGGCGGCGGTGAACGTTACGCGCCACGCGGTCGCGGTGATGGATACCGTCGTCCGCCGGAGCGCGGTGAGCGTCCCTTCCAGGGTGATCAGGGTGGTGCGCCGGCCGACCATCCGGTCCGCAGCAAACGCCCAACTGGTGGCGGTGGTGCTGGGCAGTTCTGGAACGGCAAACAGTGGGTGCGTGAAGGCACTCCCCCGGATGCACCAGCCGGCAAGCCGCCGTCTCGCCGTCGCGATGGTTGATCAGAGCCTGAAGCGGTCCTGATCAACGATCAAGAATAGCTCGGGCCTCGCAGACCGCTGGTCACTACGGCGCCGATCCAAACGGCCAGCAGGCAGCCAACAACCGACGCCATGACGTAGGCGCCAGCGAGGTCCCAGCGACCTTTCAGCGCCAACTCCATGCTGATGGCACTAAAGGCCGAAAAGGTGGTGAAACCACCCAGGATGCCGGTCATCAGTAGGAGTTTGAGCTCCGTGCGCTCGACCAGGGCGAACGCCACGCCCATCAGCAGGCAACCGATCAGATTGACCGCCAGGATGCCCCAGGGGAACTCCCCAGGCTCGTTGGCGGTGATGAATTGTGCCAGCGCGTGGCGCAGCACGCCGCCGACGGCGCTACCGGCACCGACGAGCACGTAGGGGGTAAGGTCAGCCATGGCGTCGGAACCATGAAGCTGTTCCGCCAGCGGACAATGGCGCTATGTCTCAGAACTGGAGCGGGCACCTACCATGCCGAATAATGATCAGCTCACGACCCGTTGGATCCGTTTGCAGCGCGAGGCGACACGTGCCGCCAAGGAAGCGGACGACGCGGTGGTGCCCTTCGCCCAGGAGCGGCAACCACCGCCGCAGATCCAGGTCCCGCTTGATGAGGACGATTTCGGCATCGAACGCCTGGTGCTGCATGCGTGGCGTTCATTTTTCACCCGCTTCCGGGTCGATGAGGCGGAATTCGAACGCCCGCACTACGTTGCCGCCGGCCAAGCGGTGGAGGACCGTCTCGCCCGGCTGGGGGACAATGCACGTCCGGATCTCATCACCTGTCGCATGATCATCGATCTGCTGGGGCAGTTCGAAGAGGCGCGCTTCCGCGACTTCAACGACCGCGTCGGCGAACTGATGGAGTCGAGTCAGCAGCTCAAGGCCAACCTGGATGTCGCCGAGTTGTCGAAATGTTACCAGGAAGACGAACTGCTGTCCTGCCAACGCATGGTACTGAAAGAACTCGGACGGCGCGGCATCGTGGTGAAGGGGCCGGCCGATCAGGTCGAACCGAGTCCATCCGCGCAGTTACGGGCGTTGTTCGCCGACATTGGTGCTGCGGGCACCAGCGTGATCAACAAGCCGGCAGTGGTGACGGCGGTGACGGCAGTGGTGACGGCGGTGACGGCGGCGACGGCGGTGACGGCGGTGACGGCGGCGTCTCAGAAGCCCGCCGCGCCTATTCCCGCTGCTGACTCCGCAACAGAGGCCATCGACGTCCACGCGCGCGACAGTCTCGACTGGACCAAGCTGCATTCAGCCGCGTCCCTGGGCAAAGCGGAATTGATCGCCCTGCTGCTCGACAAGGGCTCTGACATCAAGGCGAAGGCGAAAGATGGTTCGACGCCATTGCATCTGGCGGTGAAACGTTCGCATCCCGCGGCGATCAAACTGTTGTTCGCCCGTGGGGCGAATCCATCAGCCAAGGATCAGGAAGGCAATTCGCCGATGCACATCGCCGCTGAACTGTTCGTGCCCGACATAATCAAGGTGCTGACCGACCTGGGCGCTATGGTCAATGCACGCAACAATGAGAACTGGACCCCGCTACATCTGGCGGCCAATCGCGGCAAGCGTGAGGTGGTGGAATTCCTGTTGTCGGTCGGTGCTGACATCAATGCCGTGGCGGCCAATGGCTGGACGCCGCTGAAAGTGGCGGCGAACAGTGGCCATCTGCAGTTATCTGAGCTGCTGCGTTCGCGTGGCGCGCGGCAATGATTCCCTGTTGATGAACGCGCAGCGAGTGCGACCACGTGCTGATGCACGTCGATTATTTGGAATTGTTGCCTGCGTCTCGCCGGTTGTTCTCTTCGTTTCGCTGACGGATGACATCAGCCACCATGATCGCGGTGCGGCTCGAATCGTTGTCGCGTCTGCGGTAGGTCTGCGAACCGAACATGGCTTCGAGCGTGGCAGAGAACTGATTCTGACTAAATGGCTTGGCGAGGAATTTTGTCCGCCGATCGCGTAGCAGGGGACTAACGGAATCGACATTGATCATGCCACTGATGAGCACCACCGGCAGCAGATCCCCCTGTTCACGGATACGTTTGAGCACGGTGATGCCATCGATGTCCGGCATTCGGCAATCGAGCACCAGCAGGCCGATACGTTGGCGGTCTTCCTTGAGGATACGCAGACATTCATGCCCGCCGTCAGCTTGCAGGCAGGTGTACCCGAGGCCGGTGAGCGTCTCGACGGTGATCTCACGCACCAGTTCATCGTCATCGACGACCAAGGCGAACTGCATGCCTTCACTGATTTCCGGCAAGGGCGAGGTGTGTGTGCGGGTGATCGCAGACACGCTCGGTGTCATCAATACGGTGAAGGTGGTTCCTTCCCCTGGGACTGATTCGCAGGTGATGCTGCCGCTGACCCCAGCGATGATGCCTTGCACCGCTGCCAGTCCTAGGCCGTGACCATGATCCTTGGTGGTGAAGTACGGATCGAAGATGCGCGCCATGGTTGGTTGGTCCATGCCGCAGCCGTGATCGATCACGCGCAAGCGCAGACGATCTTGGAATAGATCAAGGATCACCTGCACTTCACCAGCGGCGCCGTTGTAACTTTCAGCCGCGTTGACGATGAGGTTGACCGCCACCTGTTGGAATTGCGCCGGATCGAACATCACCCGTGGGAGGGAACTCTCCAGGGTGAGTCTCGTGCCGACGTTTCTGGGCAAGGCATGACGGATGAGTTGATCGATCTGCTTGATCTCCTCCACCAGATCGAGGGGACGGCTCTCAACCCGGCCACGTCCGGAGTAGGCCAGGATCTGACGCACCAAACCGGACGCGCGATCAACCGCCTGGAACAGCCGGTCCATCCGATGACGGTGGCTCTGCGGTATCTGTTCGACTAGCAACTCTGCATTTCCACGGATGGCGCTGAGGATGTTGTTGAAGTCGTGGGCCACGCCGCTGGCGAGCAGACCCAGGCTCTCGTTGCGTTGCGCGTTCTGCAGTTGCTGGCGCAGATCTTCGCGTTGGCTTTCAGCAAGAGCTTCGCTGGTGAAGTCGATCAGCACACCATCAAGCGCCACGCCCTCATCACTCGGCATCGCGGTGGCATGCAGCATGAGTACGAGTCCAGCGGCGGACGCGTGTGGGGTCATGCGTAGGCGCAAGCGCAACGGGCCATGCGGCGCTAAATTCTTTCCGGCGAGCGCAGCGCTCAGTCCAGGGCGGTCGTCCTCATGCACCTGCTCGATGAAACGCCGGTCGGATTGCCGATACCATTCGATCGGATGACCAAGGATGCCCTCAATCGAACGGCTCGCGAGATCGAAGCGCAGTCCCTCTGCGGCGGTGACGTAGGCGCGGAAGGCGATGAAACCGTCGGCCGCATCCAGCAGATTCTGATAGTGAGTCTTGGTCTGGCTGAGAGTCTCGCGCTGGCGGCGGTTGACGATGCCCAGAATCACCAGCGCTCCGCAACCGAACGCCAACAACGCGCCGAGCCACATCAGCCACGGACCGGTGGGCTGGGTCGGCTGGTGGACCAGATCCAGCGGCACTCGTCCTGGGGTGCCGCTTTCCCGCAGCAATTCGGCCAAACGCTCCAGCCGATCGAGGTTGATGCTGCCCAACGGGAAGCGGTCGACATCGATCAATTCCTCGGTGACGGCTGCTTCCTGGGTGAGCTGATCGACATCCTGTTGCTGGTGGGCACTGACGCGCTCGGCGAGGATGTGGTCGATCAGTTCGCGCGGATGGGACAACGCATAGTCCCAACCCTTCAGACTCGCTCGCCGGAAACGCTCGACCAGGTCAGGATGAGTGCGATGCAATTGGCCAGCACACACCAGCACATCACCCGGAGTCACCGTGGCACGCGGTAGCACCAAGAGCGGACGGACATCGATGCCGGCTTTGCGTAGTCGCGCTGGCTCGTTCGACAGTAGTCCGGGCAGCACATCAAGATCACCATTGATGAAACGTTGAAGATCCCCGGGTTCCTTGCGGCGTGAAAAGAACGTCTGCGGATCGAGGCCAAGGCGGCTCAGGCCGATCCACAGATCGACTTCCATGCCGGTGGCTGGTGCGACGAGGCGTTCGCGAGGTAATTGGGTGATATCGCGCAGGTGCAGCCATGGGCTGTCGGTTCGTACCAGCATGACATGCGGATTACGTTGATGGATAATCGCCATCAGGAAAATGTCGGCACCTGCCGCCCAACGTTCCAGCAGCAGCGGTGAGTAGGTCAGGAAGTGGGCACGACCTTCTGCCAATTCCCGTTCCAGGATCATACCCGGACGCCATTCGCGGATGTCGACCTGCAGCCCTTCATCAAGGTAGTAGCCATAGAGGTCCGCCGCGTAGTAGCCGGCGAACTGGAACTGATGGAAGTACTTCAACTGCAGTGAAACTTTATCGAGGTCTTCGGCGGCGACGGGCCTCGCCATGCCCATGCCCATGCCCATCACCATCACGAGCGCCAGACATGACCACGTCAGCCGACGAGTGATCGAGAACTTCGGTGATTGCTGCTGACGGCTCGACATGGACAGAGGGGAGTATGACCTGGGTGTTAGGGTTTGCCAAGTCCGGCGAATGATTCGTCAAGACCGCGCCGCTTACCGGTCGATGCGATCGTTGCAGTCATGCCGCCTTTTGTCCGAGCAGCGGCCGAGTGGCGGCTCAGATGCGTGCGATCAGCTTGGCTGTCGCACCACGGGCACAGCCGCCGAAAAGCCGCCCGTACGCGAGCGCGCCTGCGCCAACACCATGGCAGCCGCGTTCGCCAGATTGTAGGAGCGGATCGGGCCGAGGATCGGAATGGAGACCGTCCGCGTTGGCCAACGTGTGTGCCAGTCATCTGGCAAACCACGCACCTCATTCCCGAGAATCAGGACCGCATCGCTCTCGTAGGGTGCCTGATCAAAGCGCTGCGCCCCGAACTTGGTCACCAACCACGGTTCGCGCGTATTGAGCCAGGCAAGGAACTCATCCGGTCCTGGATAAAGATGCCAACGCAGGTTCGGCCAATAATCGAGCCCTGCCCGGCGCAGGGATTTCTCGCTGAAGTCGAAGGCGCACGGCCCAATGATGTGCAGCGTCGCATCCATGCCGACACACAGCCGACCGATGTTGCCGGTGTTACCTGGGATCTGCGGTTGGTAGAGGGCGACATGCATGGGGACGCGCTGTGCTCGTCAAATCTTCAGCAGGTCCGCATGCACCGGATGCGCCAGGTTCGCCGGCATCGGCGCATTGCCTGGACGCATGATGATCGCGGTCTGGAAACCGGCGCCACGCGCGGCGTCGGCCTCGGCCGGTTGGTCGGTGCAGAAGACGATGTCAGCGGGCGCGATACCCCAGGCCTTGGCGATGGCGGTGTAGCTTGCGCTTTCTCGTTTGGGACCGCTGAGGGTGTCGTAGTAACCACTGAGGCCGCCGGTGAGATCGCCAGCGATGCTGTGGCGGAACAACAACTGCTGAGCCAAGCGGCTGCCCGAGCTGTAGATCGCCACCGGGCGGTTCACCGCCTTCCAGGCGGCGAATCGATCGGGCACGTCGCTGAAGACCTGGCCTTTGATCTGACCGTTCTCGTAGCCGTGTTGCCACACCAGGCCCTGGAGTTGTTTGAGGCCGGTCGCCTTCACATCACCAGCCATTTGCCGCTGAACGATTGCCAACGCACCAGCTACCGGATCCAGCGTGCCTTCTGCTGGCAGCGCGTCCTTGCGGATGAGCGTGATGGTCTCTGCGACCTCTGGGCGAGCCGCTTGTGAACGCAGAAAATCAGGAATGGCCTTGGCCGCGTAGGGGAACAGGACATCGAAGACGAAGCTGATCGAAGTGGTGGTGCCTTCGATGTCGAGCAGGACGGCAGTCATCAGCGGTTTCCGTGGGGGAGGCCGAACGCTCTGATCTGTCGCGGACGCTGCAAGGCCAGAAACCGTCGGCTACCGTCGGCTACCGTCGGCTACCGTCGGCTACCTCAGCGCCAGCGGATGGTGGTCACGTCGCCTGCGGTCAGGTCCACCTCGAAGCCGTCACCCTCCGGAGTGCGGCGTAAGGGGGTCACCCCACCGCGCAGGTCCTGGCGCACCGCTTCCTGAGCGGTGACGTAAATGATGCAGCGGCCACGCAGGCCGTGCGGCTGTCCCAGCAACAGTTCACCACGCCAATCGACCGGTCGTCCAATCCACCACGGGACCACCCCATCGCCCACGAGGCGCAACACCGGTGCGGTGGCGACCCCGACGGCACGGGCCGGAGTCCCCAAGGCCAACGCCTGCTGGGCAATCCCTGGAGCATTGGCTGGCCAGGCGCTTTCGCACAAGGCGATGCTGGCCGTGCGTTCGACGTGCAGTGACAAGCGCCCGGCAAACGCCGATATCGTCATCGGTCGCAGTCCCAGCATCGCCACACCACGGCGATCCGCTTCGCACAGGCGTGCCCAGCGCAGGCCGGCAATCGGCGTCATCGCGTCACGTCCGGCGATGGCGTGTTGCGGAACGTTCCAGCCAGAGAGTTCGCCACCGACTTCGAGCGGTGCCGCACGCACCATGGTCGGACAACTCAGGCGCAGATCAGCGTCGCCATCCCAGGTCGCCGAGACGCGCAGCACCGCTTCATGGGCGTGCACCGTGTAAGTGAGGTGCAGCGTGCCGCGTTCACCGGTGCGCGTTACCGCGATTCGTCCGCGCACGGGGCCGTCCTCCAGCACCGTGGTCGTGGTCGATCCGGCGAGCGGCAGATCATCGACCATCGCCTGCAACGCCGGCCCCGACCAATCGACGAAACGACCATCACAGCACAACCGCACGACCTGACCCAGCGGATCAAGTTCCGCGCGGACGTGACCGTTGTCGATCACCGTGCGGCTGACTTCCCAATGGCTGCCTGGCACCGGATCAAAGAGCGGTTCGAAGGTCACCGATTCAAGTGCACCGAGCTGCACCGAGGTCAGCAATTCGCGCCCCAGGGGACCTTCGACTACCTGCACCGGAAGGCGGGCTCCACGTTGGTCGCGCAGGCCCCAGGGCGCGGTGCCGCGTGGCGCCGGCAGCGCGACCAGTGCGCGGCGAGCGACTGCGAGCGGATTCCATGCCCCCAGGCGACCATCCGCCACCGCCGCTCCGTGACCAGCGATGGGCGGGACTCGCGGTGTGCGAGCATGTTTTTCAAATCTGGAGGTAGTGGGGCTGAAGGCGCTCAACAGATGATCCCACGCGGCGCCATGACCAGCATCGACGCCGATGCTGGCGGCGTTGGCGTCTTCCAGACGCGCCAAGTCGATCAATCCAGCGAGCGCTTGGTCGACCCCGCCATCTAGAGCTGACCACGGCAATTCACCGTGATGCAGTGGTTGCGCCGCGTCCGGATCGGCCTCACCAACCAGCACGCGTCCTCCGGACCAGCCTTCCCAGCGAAAGGTGCGCGCGATCGGATTGTGCCCCAACACCAGGACCTGAATGCCAGCGCCAGCCAGCAGATCCGGCAGCGAACCGTTTCCAGGTGGCAGACGATCCATGCGCACGCGGCGGACGTCACGCTCAGCCGCATGGGTCAGCCAACGCAGCAGAAAAGGCAACGGAGGCAGGGTGCCGTCAGCCATCAGCGGCAGCACGGGCGAGGTGGACATGCCCAACCATACGCTGCAACTGGCGTCCGCACCAGCAGGTCGCCGTGCAGGCAGCGGGAAACAGCAGCTTGCGAGGCGATACCTTCTACAGCGATGAACTGTAACTGTAGCGGGCGCTCGGACAGAAAGACGCGTCAGTTGCCTTGACACTCACGAAGACGTCCGGTCAATGTCAGAACCATGTCCGTCGTACTAGAGACGCTGCAGTTTCTCCGCCAATGTGCAGCGCACATTCGCACTACGGGAGCCGTCGCGCCCAGTGGTCGGCACCTGGCCCGCGCCATGGTTACCGCCATGGGTGAGCTTCAGACCGGACAGGTCATCATCGAGTTGGGGCCCGGCACTGGGGTCTTTACCCGCGAGCTGCGCAAACGCTTTCCCCAGCACCCGGTGGTGGCGATCGAGTTCAATGAGATTTTCGCCAAACGTCTGCGCGAACGCATGAGCGACGTCCATGTGATCCAGGGCTGCGCCTCGCAGATGGCGGAACACCTCAAAGCCCTGGGCTATCAGAAACATCAGGTCGGTGCCGTGCTCAGCGGTCTGCCACTGCTCAGCCTACCGCGTGAAATGGGCACTGCGATCTTCGCCGCCATCGCCGCGATCCTCGAACCTGGTCGCCGCTATGTGCAGTTCACGTATTCCAAACGTATGTGGAAGAAGTTCCAGCCGCCGGGCTTCCATTTCGATCAGACCCGCATGGTGTGGTTGAATGTGCCGCCGGCGGTGGTGATGCCGTTTACTCGGATCGCGCCCTAGCGAAACGCGCCGGCTTTGCCGGCGCGTTTCGCTGACGCGAAACCGATCCTCGCCCCCGCTCATGCGCGCAGGCGCATTCGGGGGGTGGTTGTTCGCGGACTCTGTCCGCTACGCCTGCCAGGGGCTCTGCCGCCCCTGGACCCGCACGGTTACCGCCGATTCAGATCAGCAACGATTCCCAGGTCGATGTGAGCGTGCGTTCGGTGGTCTCCCACTGATCAAGCGCTGCGCGACGCCGCGCATCCAACCCATCCAGCCCCAGGTTGCCGGTTGAGCCCAGGTGCGTGCGTGAGCGCACGGTGCCCTGGTGGTCCGGAGTCTTCACCTGATCGAGATTGCGGCCGACCTGCACGTAGGCGTCGCGGAAAGTCATGCCCTGTTCGCGCACCAGACGGTAGGCCTCGTCGGTGGCGTAGATGTCCGGCGTCAGCGCCGCGAGGATCTTCTCGGTGACCGGTTCGAGTGTCGGTACCGCGGCGGTGGTCACCGCCAAACCCTGACGCACTAGGCGCAGGCCGTCGATGCACAGCGCCTTGGTATCCTGCAGATCACGGCTGTAACCCGACGGCAGGCCGAGGGTGATCGCCGCCAGGCCGGTACGCAGGCCGAGGAACCGTGCCGCACGTCCGCGCAATAGTTCGAAGAGGTCGAGGTTACGCTTCTGCGGCATGATGCTGGAGCCGGTGGTGAAGCCTTTGCCGATGCGGAAGAAACCGCATTCGGCGGTGGTGAAGAACACCAGGTCGCCGGCCAGACGGCTCAGATCACCGACGATCGTACCGGCAGCATCCAGGCACACGGTCTCAACTTTTCCCCGAGAGTTGGCATCAGCCATCGCCACGCCACCGAAGCGCGCGAAGCCCAGCAGCTTCGCCGCGTATTCCCGGTCGAGCGGCAGGCCGACACCGTAGCTCGCACCCGAACCGAGCGGGCAGGAGTCAGCAAGTTTGTAGGCCGCCTCGATGACGATGAGATTGTCGAGGAGTGCTTGCGCATGGGCGGCGAAGAACAACCCGACGCTCGACGGCATGCCGCGTTGAAGATGCGTGTAGCCGGGCAGGGGATGGAACTCGTGGGTGCGTGCGCGTTCAAGCAACGCCGCGGCAGCGGAACAGGTATCGCGCGCGATGTTGATCAGCGTGTGTTTCTGCCACAGCCGCACGGCGGTGAGCACCTGGTCATTGCGACTGCGTCCGGTGTGCAGGCGTTTGGCCGGCTCACCAAGCCTCTGCGTCAGCAACGCCTCGACCTTGCTGTGGACGTCTTCGTCACTGACCTCGACGGTCCAGGTACCGGCGAGGTATTCGCGGTAGAGTTGCTGCAGGCCAGCGACCAGTTTTTCGCCATCGGCTACCGGGATGAGTTTCGCCCGCGCCAACATGCGTGCATGGGCGATCGAACCGAGCACATCGTAGGGCGCGATCACGCGATCGTTCAGGTAGTCGTCGCCGACGGTGAACTCGTGCACCAGGCTGTTGGTCTCGTCGCCGCCCTTGCTCCAGATGGCCATTTCGTCCCGCTTTCATGCTGTGGTGGGCAGACGGTCGATTTCCCGGCTGGCCGTGCAAGGGGTCGTGCAAAGAGAGAGCAAGAGAGAGCAAGAGGGGGGCAGGGGCTCCATCCGCCCCCTAGTCGTCACCACCCGCAAAACTAGCGTGCCCCCCGCCATGTCCGCCCGCCTCGGCATCTTGCTCTCCGGCTCCGGTTCGACCTACGCCAACCTAGTCGACGCCATTACGGCGGGACGCCTGCCGGCGCAGATCGCGGTGGTGGTGTCGTCCAAGGCCGACGTCGGCGGTGTTGAACGCGCCCGCGCCTACGGCCATCCGTTGGTCGTCGCGAGCGACGCCGCGGCAGTGAGCGCGGCCTTGCTCGACCACCGCTGCGACGTGGTGGCGATGTGCGGTTGGCTGAAGTTCTACGATCCGCCGGCGGCGCTGCGTGGGCGGGTGGTGAACATCCACCCCAGTCTGCTGCCGGAGTTCGGCGGCAAGGGCATGTACGGGATCCACGTCCACCGCGCGGTCATCGCCGCGGGGGTCCGTGAATCCGGCTGCACCGCTCATGTGGTAAGTGGTGATTACGACAGCGGTCCGCACCTGGGGCAGCAGCGTGTGCCGGTGTTGCCGGACGACACGCCGGAACGGCTTCAGGCACGGGTGCAGGACGCTGAGCGCGCGCTGTATCCGCAGGCTCTCAGGGGACTGATCGCGTCCTTGCCGTGAATGGCTGCGAACTGCGCGCGGCGAGGTCGCTTCGCTTCCGCATCGAGGTCGCTTCGCTCCCGCATCGAGGTCGCTTCGCTCCCGCATCGAGGTCGCTTCGCTCCCGCATCGAGGTCGCTTTGCTCCCGCTGCGAGGGCTTCGCCCGCCCGCATCGCGATTCAAACGCCGGCCTTCGCCGGCTCGTTGCGCGTGGCCGTAGGCCCGCTCGCCGCGGGCGCGCAGCAACCTCGCCGCGCGCAGCTCGGAGCCGGTAAGCCCGTAGCCAGTAGCCCGTTGCTCCCACGCTCTTGTGGATTTGGGATGGCCACGCAAGGTGTCGCGCCATGGCCGAACTGACCCTCGACGCTGAGGCCCTCAAGGCCTACCTGCCGCATCGCGGGATGAACCTGATGCCGGACAGCGTGACGATGAATGCGGAGCGCACCAAAGCGGTGTCGCGTACCCGTATCCCGCGTGGTGACCCGCGTGGGCGCGAGTTTTTTGGTCGCAGCGAAGCCGGCAGCCAGATCTGCTGGTACGAGCCGTTCTTGGCCGAACTGATGGCGCTCACCGGCGTGCCGTTGCTGCACGAACGTCTGTCGCCGCTCGGCCACGTGGCGGTGTTCAGCATGATCAGCCGCATCACCATGCACCGTCCCGTGCCGATCCATGGCGAGGTCATCGGTCACGCCGAGATCACCCGTGATCGCAGCGGCTTCACTCAGTTCGCGACCTACGCCGAGATCGACGGGCAGAAGATCCTTGATGCCGAGGTCATGTCCGGTTCGGCGGTCTTGAACCAGGTCGCCAGTGCGCCGATCCGCCCGTTGGTCAACGACCGCGGCGGCCACGCTTACGATGCCGGACAACTCGCCTGGAAAGCCGCCCCGCTGCGTTTCATCGATACCATCATCGAGAGCGACCCGGTTACCGGCCGCCTGGTGGCGAGCTACCACTACCCGCACACTCATCCGTTCGTGCCTGGCCATTTCCCGGAAGCGGCCCTGATGATGGGCGTGACCCAATGGGCGATGGTGGCCGATGCCGCTTGGCTGGCGCGCAACCAGTTCGGGATGACCGGTGGAGTAGTCGCCAACGGCGTCGTCCGTCGTCAGGATGGTTCGGAAATCATCGATGTCCGCGACCTGGTCCTGGCAGTGTTCGACGGCTTGCCGCGCATCACCTCGACCAAGCGCTTGGCCTTCCGTGAGCCGGTTCGCCCAGGTGATGGCGTGCTGATCGATGTAACGGTCAAACCCGTCTGAAATCCCTGCACATGCGCCCGCTCTTGGCCATTCACATCTTCCTCCTAGGCTGAGCCCTCGATGGAACCGCCGCCGGGACAAGATGCCGACGAGGTGCTGGTCGCAAAATGCCAGCAGGGCGACTTCGCAGCCTTCGAAATCATCTACGAACGCTACCGTCGTCCGATCCTGGCCTACATCTACCAGATCACCCGCAATTACGACGAATCCGCCTGCATCGGCCAGGACGTCTTCTTGCGGGTGTTCGAACACGTCGGGCGTTTCGATATCACTCGCCGGTTCTCGACCTGGCTTTACACCATCGCGCGCAACGCCTCGATCGACTACCTGCAGTCCCGCAGCCGCAAGGTGATGATCGGCTTCACCGACCTCGACCGTGATGACGAATCCAATTCCGTGGCCGCCAACGCCCCCGCGCCTGGGGTCAGCGTCGAGACCAAGCTCGCCAAGATCGAGTCGAACAAGATGCTCGCCGAAGCCCTCGCTGAGCTGCCGCAGATCTACCGCGAGATCATCGAGTTGGTGATCTTCCAGGAACTCTCCTACGAGGACGCCAGCGTGATCCTTGGCGGCATGAGCCTGGGGACCTTGCGTTCACGCATGTTCCACGCGCTCCGTCGCCTGCGCCAGATCCTCCAGGCCCAGGGCGGCGAGCAGGGCGAGAATCTGATTTGAATTGCCACCGTCCGGAGGTCCGCTGCCTTTTGCGCTGCTGCCGCAGCGTGGCCGGAAGTCCGGGAGTCGTTCGCAACCACGAGATTTCTGGACTTCCGGCTGCTGTGTAAAACAGCCGGACTTCCGGACCACGACCGGAAATCCAATGACCGACCTCTCAGCCGCCAGTCCGACCGACATCATCGCCCACGTCTTGAAGACCTACGGCAAAGACGCAGGCATCAGCTTCAGCGGCGCTGAAGATGTCCTGCTGATCGAGTACGCCGCCCAGACCGGCTTGCCGTTCCGCGTTTTCAGCCTCGACACCGGTCGCCTGCACGCCGAGACCTACCGCTTCTTCCAGGCGGTCGAGGAACGTTACCGCCTGCACATCGAGTACACCTTTCCTGACGCCACGGCGGTGGAGAAGCTGGTGCGCGCCAAGGGCCTGTTCAGTTTCTACCAGGACGGCCACAAGGAATGCTGCGACATCCGCAAGGTCGATCCACTGCGTCGTCAGTTGTCCGGGCTTAAGGCCTGGATCACCGGCCAGCGTCGCGATCAGAGTCCGACGCGCGGCGCGGTCCAGGTCAGCCAGGTCGATCCGGTGTTCAAGGGCCTTGGCGGCGGCGAGTTGATGAAGTTCAATCCGCTGGCCAACACCAGCCTGAACGACGTGTGGTTCGCCATCCGTGCGCTGAACGTGCCGTTCAATCCGCTGCACGAAAAAGGCTTTGTCTCGATCGGCTGCGAACCGTGCACCAAGGCCATCCTGCCCAGCCAACACGAACGCGAAGGTCGTTGGTGGTGGGAAGAAGGCACCAAGAAGGAATGCGGGCTGCACAGCGGGAATCTGAAGTGACTTGAAACGGATCGCAGTGGCACGGGTGGTGCCCTGTATTCCGACCGGAACGGTCACGCTGAGTGGTGGACCATCTCGGCGGGCCGATCAGCGGATGAGGTGCTGGGTGGAGTCGGTGGTTTCCCTCCCAGGGCTGTGAGCAGCTTATCCGCGAGGATGTAGACCGCCGGCACCACCACCAAACTCAGCAGCGTCGATGCGATCACGCCACCGATCACCGCGATGGCCATCGGCATGCGCAGTTCGCCGCCCGGTCCCAGTGCCAGGGCGAGGGGAACGGCAGCGATCGCGGTCGCACCAGAGGTCATCAGGATCGGTCGCAGACGAATCGGCCCAGCCTTGAGCACGGCCGTCGCCGCATCCGGCGCGTCGCCACGTTCACGCAATTGGTTGGTGTAGTCGACCAGGATGATCGAGTTCTTTTTAGCGATGCCCATCAGCAGCATGATGCCGATGACGCTGAAGGCGTTGATCGACATGCCGGTGGCCCAGAGCGCTAGCGCCGCGCCGGAGATCGACGGTGGCAGCACCGCCAACACGGTCAGCGGATGCAGCAGCGACTTGAACTGACTGGCGAGCACCATGTACGACACGATCAGCCCGAAGACGAACGCCCAGATCAGCGTCCACACTGAATCCATCAGGTTGGCGCTCGCGCCGTCGAAGACGATGCGGTAACCCTCGGGCAGCGTGGATTCCTGCGCACGCACCCACGCCAGGGCTTCGCCCTGGGCTTTGCCGGGAGCAAGGTTCGACCGCAAGCGCACCGCACGTTCGCGGTCGACACGGGCGATGCTCTGCATTGCTGGACGTTCCTCGAACCGCACCAACGAGGTGAGGGGGATCATGTCGCCCGTGCGCGTGCGCAGCAGGATGTGGTCGAGATCTTCTGGGCGCGTGCGTTGATCCGCCAGCAGGCGCACGCGGATGTCCATGCGCCGACCGTCTTCGCTGAACTTGCCGGCGCGTACGCCACCGAGCGACACTTGGATGGCGTTGGCGACCTGCTCCATCGGCACACCCAGATCGGCGCAGCGTTCGCGGTCGGGGAAGATGCGTAGCTCTGGCATGCCGACGCGCACGTCGGTGTTGGGCTCGATCATGACGCCGCTCTCGGCCATGCGCGTCATCAGCTCGTTGCTCACCTGCACCAGCGTATCCCAGTCGGGACCACGGACGGTGAACACCACCGGCGATCCGCCGCCACGTTCGGCGGTGAGGATCTGCTGGCTCATGTCGACGACCTGGATGCGCATACCAGGGTAGGAGCGCAGCTCGCGGCTCAGGCGTTGCTGAAATTCGCTCTGAGACACCGAGCGTTGGCCGCGCGGCACGAGCGTCAGGTACATGCCCGCTTCATTGCCGGCATCATTTCGACGGCTGCCGACGAAGGTGTAGGAGACCTTCATCTCCGGCTGGGCGTGGATGAAGTCCTCGACCCGCCGCATCAGGCGGTCGGTCTCCAGCACGTCGGTACCGACGGCGGTCTGCACGCGCACCATCAGGCGGCTCTGATCCTGCGATGGCACCAGTTCGACCGGCAACCGGAATAGCACCAGCAGTGCCACGGTCAGTGCCCCGGCGGTCACCACGATGGTGCTCGCCGGATGACGGACGGCGATGGGCAGGACCCGGCCATAGGCGCGCGCCAGTCCGGTGAACAGGGCATCGGCACCACGCCCAATCAGGCTGCGGCGCGGCGAGATGTCGAGGAATTGAGCGCAGCGTGCCGGCGTCAGGGTGATCGCTTCGACGTACGAAAACAGAATCGCAACACAGAGCGCCACGCCGAACTGGAAGAAAAAACGCCCAATCATGTCGTCCATGAACAACACCGGCGAGAAGATCGCGACCACCGCCAGCGTCGACGCCAATGCCGCAAAGGTAATCTCACGCGTGCCGATACGTGCGGCCTCGATGCGACTACGGCCTTCCTCGCGGTGGCGGGTGATGTTCTCCAGCACCATGATCGCGTCGTCGACCACCAGACCCACCGCCAGGCCAAGGCCGAGCAAGGTGAAGGTGTTGAGCGTCATGCCTAAGAAGTAGAGCACGCCGATGGTGCCGAGCAGCGACATGGGGATGGCGAGGACAACATTGAGCGTCGACGAGAAGCTGCCCAGGAACAACCAGCACAAGATGGCGGTGAGAAATACCGCGACGACAATTTCGAACTGCAATTCGTTCATCGATTCCTCGATGAAACGCGTGCTGTCGAAGGTCACCTGGAGCACCATACCCTCATCCAGGGTCGGCTGGATGCGTTCGGCCGCCGCATAAATGCCTTTGGCCACATTGACCGCATTGGCACCGTGCTGCTTGCGGATGCCCAATCCGTGCGAGGGGATGCCATTGACGCGCACCAGGCTGGTGAGGTCAGCGAAACCGTCCTCAATCAGCGCCACTTCGCTGAGACGCACAGGTGTGCCGCCCTGGGTCGCCACCACCAGTGCGCGCAGGGCGGTCAGGTCCATGGCCTCGCCCATCACGCGCACGTTCAGTTCACGTCCGGCGACTTCGAGCTGGCCGGCCGGCAGTTCGACATGCTGACGATTGAGGGAGTCGATCACCTGATCGATGGTCAGTCCACGCGCGGACAGCCGTTCGCCGTCGATCCACACCCGCACATTGCGCTCACGCGAGCCGCTGAGGAACACCTCGCTGACGCCTGGGACGCTCTGCAGTTGGTCGCGGATGCGGTAACGCGCGGTGTCGCTCAGTAGCCTTGGGGCGAATGCACCCGACAGGCTCAGCCACATGATCGGCGAGTCATCGGTGTTCGACTTGCTGACCGACGGGGGATCGATGCCCGGTGGCAGGCTGCGCATTTCACGTGCGATTACCGCTTGGACATCTTGCATGGCCGCGTCGATGTTGCGCGTCATGGGGAATTCCAGCTCGATGCTGGCGCTGCCCTGGCGCGACGAACTGCGCATGCTTACCAGCGATTCGACTTGGCTGAGTTCGGTCTCCAACTCGACGACCACATCCTGTTCGATCACATTAGGCGCGGCACCTTCCCACGTCACCGAGATGCTGATGGTTGGCTTGTCGACATCGGGAAATTGGCTGACGCCGATACGGCTCCACGCGACGGCACCAAACAGCACCACCACGGCCATGAGCATCCAGGCCATCACCGGATTGCGGATGCAGGCCTCGGTGATGTTCATGGCGCAGCGGGTGTTTTCGCGGTCTGGGCCTTGGGGGTGGTCCCGGGAACTGGCAGACGCTGAACGGTGATGCGGGCATCATTGCTCAGGCCCTCCGCGCCAAGGACGATCAAGCGCTCGCCGGCAGTCAGGCCTTTGCGGATCTCAACCTGACCATCAGCGGTGCGCAGGCCGAGCGCCAATACGCGTTCTTCCGCACGTTCGTCATCTTCGCTGCCGCGCACGATGTAGGCGAGAAAACCGCGTTCACTCGGACGGATCGCTGCCGCAGGCACCACCACGGATTCTTGTGATTGCACCGCGATGGTCACGCGCGCGAATGATCCAGGGATGAGTTTGGCCTGCTGCGGATCGTCGACGTGTGCGGTCAGATCGACCAGCCGGGTGGTGGGATCAGCGCCCGCGCCAAGGTGGGTGATCACCGCGCCGTATTCAGCACCGGTCTCGTCGACGCGGAAACGCAGGCGATGGCCGGTGGCGATGCGGGTGGCATCCATCTGCGGAATGCGGCAACGTACCAGCAACGGATCACGCCGCAGCAGGGTCGCCAATTCGGTGCCAGGTAGGACGTACTGACCGGTCTGGATCGGTCGCGTCTGCAGGACACCAGCGACTGGCGAACGCACCAACGCATCAGCCAGATCGAGTTCGGCGACCTGGAGAGCCGAGTGCGCAAGATCACGTTCGGCGATGGTGGTGGCGACGCGTGCGCGTGCGGCCTGGAGATCCTCTTCACGAACCAGGCCGGGGTTCTCACGGTTGACAGAATCGCGGCGCGCGAGCGAGCCGTTGGCATCGATCAGCATGGCTTCTGATTTGGCCAGTTGGGCCTTGGCCGCGTTGAGCGCCAGACGGAAACGTTCCGGTTCGATCTCGACCAGCACGCGCTCGGTGGTGGTCTGTTCACCTTCCTGGAATGACACCGCATTCACCCGGCCGGCGACCCGGGCGGTAATGCGCACGGTTTCAAAGGCTTCGACCGAACCGACGGCATTGACTACGTAGGTGACCACACCGGTGGTCACCGGTTGGGCTTCGACCGGAAAACGCAGGCGCGGGCGTTTGCTGTCGGTGCTGTTGGTGGCGTTGCCTCCGCAACTGCTCAATAGCAGGCCGAGCAGCATGGCGCTGACTAACGCGGATAGGGACACGGTGTGGGGAGAGTTCCCGAGGCGAGGCAGAGCGGCGCTCATGGTGTGCTTTCCGGCGGCACCGGCGTCTGGCCGGCAGGCCAACGACCCACTACTTGATCCAGACTGAGTTGTGCCTGCTGCTGATTGAAGCGGCTGCGCGCCAATTCGACCTGCGCCTCATATTCAGCAACGTTGGCGTCTGCCTGTTCCAAGGCCGTTGACAGGCCCTGTTGGAAACGGATGCGGATCTCTTCGGCGTTCTGTTGCGCGACGGTCACGCGTACTTGCGCCTGCTCCACCGCTGAATTTGCGGTGGTGAGATCCGACAGGCTGTTCGACAATTCCAGACCGAGCCGCCGTCGTGCTGCTTGCACGATCAACGCTTGTTCGCGCGCGACCGAGGCCAGACGTTCGCGTCGGCCATAACGTGCGCCGCCATCGTAGAGATCCCAACTCGCCACCAGCGACGCACGCCAGTCGGTGGTGTCACCACGGAAGGTGCGCGTCGCATCGTCGGTGTAGCTGCCTTCGGCGCGCAGGAAGAACTTCGGCAGGGTGTCAGTGAGCGGTTCCTCGGCAGCGAAGCGTGCGGCGGTCGCACGCTCCTGGGTTGCCAACAGATCGCTGCGCAGGCGCCCGGCTTCGGCCAGCATTTCAGCGAATGGCGCTGGTTTGTCGGTGATCTCCGAGGGCGCCTGCAAGGCGGGCCAAGTGTTGTCCGCTTGCAACTGACTTGGTTCCGCACCCAAGAGATAGAACAACGCGTAACGAGCTTTCAGCGTTCCGCTGCGGGCGCGGATCAATTCGGTCCGTGCGGTAGCGGATTCCAACTGACTACGGGTCACCGTGCTGCGCTCAACCAAGCCAGCGTCGGCGCGCAGGCGTGCTTGGCGCAGAGCTTCCTCAGCGACTTCCAGTCGTCGGGTCGCGGCCTGTTCCAAGGAATCCGCGGCGAGCGTCAGGTAGAAACTGTTAGCGGTGTCGAACGCCAACGCCCGGCGGATCTCTCCCGCATCAAGTCGCTCGGCTTCGACCAAGCGATTGGCCTGCCGCACGCGCGGAATGGAACTGGGATCAAACAGGCGCAGCGACAAGGCCAAGCCACCATCAAAGAACGCATCGTCCTCATCCGACCACGGCGTGTAGCTGGCGCTCAGCGTCAGAGTCGGCAGTAGCTCGGCGTAGGCTTCACGTTTGGCGCCGTCAGCCTGCACCATGCGTTCGCGTGCGATGGCGGCGTTCTCGTTGACCTCCTGCGCGCGCGTCAGCGCCTGTACCAAAGTCAGTGGTTCAGAAGCGATCGTTGGCAGTACGCCCCAGCCGATGACCAATGCCAACAGCCGACCAGCGGCAGCGATAGAAGAAGTGAAGGGCATATCGTATGCACACGTACTAAGCGCGACTACGCCGGATGCTTATGGCGAATCCAGCCAGCATGAACAACCCGACGAGGGTGGCGAACCCTGAACCAAGGCCGCAGCCTCCGCCCGAACCGTTGTTCACCACGCCGGGCGCTGGTTTTCCGCCGGTGAGTCCACCGTCGATGATCAGGTTCTTGTTCTTGCCCAGCGAACCGTCCGCTCCGGGCGCGGGTAGCGTCAGCACCGTGGTTCCCGACGCACTGGTGATGGCGCCGGCCAACGCGCTGACCGAGGCATACTCAAGATCGCTGCTGATGTCGTTCGCTTGGACCGCGTAGGTGAACACCAACGCCGTTGTACCACTGCCGGAGACGTAGGTCGCCTGGCGTGGGGTCGGGGTGGTGGCCATAGTCACGGTCGGGGTGCCGGCAACGAGCACCGCTCCGGAGAATGTCACCGTCACGGGTACTGAATTCCCCAGGACATAGGTGCCATTGGGTGCTGATGACGATACCGAGGTCACGCTCGTATCGTTGTCGGCCAGCGTCACGGTGTCGCTGCTGGCAGTCCCGAGGAAATAGGCAGCCGGTGCCGTCGGTGTCGTGAGCGTCAACGTCAGTGTGCGGGACGCATCAATCACCGCATTATTGGTGGCGGTAATGGCAACGGTCCCCGAGGTGTTGCCGGCGGGGATGGTGATCTGGGTCGCTGGTACCGCAGAATAATCCCCGGTAGGGACGCCACTGAACGTGTACGGGATGATCAGGCCTCCGACCGGTGCGGCGGAGTTCAGAGTGATGGTGAAGGCGCCATTAGCGCCACCTTCGGTGGCCGTATCGTCCGTGGCGTTGACGGATGCGCCTGGCTCATCGTCGATGATGGTCAGGGTCCGGGTGCCGACGGTACCGACATGGAAGGTTCCAGACATCCCAGGAGGAGTGATGGTGAGGGTGACCTGACGCGAGGGGGTGTAGGCGATGACGTTCGTCACAGCACTGATGGTGACGTCGACTTGCCGCGAAAGCGCCGGGATGGTGATCGTGGTCGGTGTGGCGGTGGTGTAATCCGTGGGTGAGGTGCCCGTGCCGCTGAGCGCGAAGGTGATGGTGTAAGCGGTGGTCCGTGCCGGTGCAGGATAGCTGAGGGTGAAGGTTCCCGCGGCGCCGCCCTCGATCGCGTCCGTGCTCGCGCTGACTGATATTAACGGCTCATCGTCCTGGATCGTGGCGCTCGCCGAGGTGGCTCCCGCCAATTGGTAGGTCGAACCGGATGAAAGGGTGATGGTCACCGTCTCATCACTTTCGGCGAGGGTGTCATTGGTTACCAGCACCGGAATGGAGGCGGCGGTGGCACCACCGGCGATCACCACGCTGCCGCTGAGCGCGGTGTAGTCACTGCCGGCGTTTGCGGTGGAGGAACCGGACACCGTGTAGCCGACGGTGACCGCCTCGCCCGCATGACCGGCGTAGCGCTCCAGGGTCACGGTGAACAGGCCGTTGGTGGAGCCCTCGATCCCATCCGTGGTCTTGACCACCGATACGGTGCCGGTGGTCGGCAGGATGGTCATGGTCGCGGAACTGGAGGTCAGCACCCCGTCCTCCCGTTTGTAATCCGGGCTGTCGGTGATGGTGAGCGTGATGGTTCTTCCAGCGGGGGGGATGTAGGTTCCGAGTGGTTCTACCGTAATGACGGCAGAGCCACTTGCCGGCACCTCCACGCTGCCCCTCAAGGTCGTGAGGTCGACTCCATCGATTTCATAATCCAGTGCAGTGGCGGTGCCGGAAATAGCGTAGAGCACGGTGACCGAGTGGGTGAACAGTGGGGTCAAGGTGACGGTAAAAGTCCCAGGGATATCGCGCTCCACTGCATTGGCGGTCAGCGCGATGCTCGCAGTGGAATCGACATCGGCGATGGTCACTGCGCCGGTGTCTGGATCACCAAAGGCGTAATCGTTCGACGTAGTCAGGACCATCGTCACGTACTCGGCGCCTTCGACGAGGCCGTCATTGGCCGGACCGGCCATTCCGCCCGGCGTTACGCCGAACTCGACCCGCGTGGATTCTTGCGGAACCCCAAAGCTCACAATCGACGAGTTCGACGAGAAGATGGTATTCAGCGTGGTGTTAGCGAGGATCGCCACATCCAAGCCGGTGCTCCCGGTGATGCCGCCGCTGTAGCGACGGAAGCGGATGACACCGGTCGGCAGATTGTTCATGTCGAGTTCCACTTCGGTGATGACGTGGCGCGCGGTCGACGGCGACGGAAAAGCAAAGACGTCTCCGACCGCCAGGCTGGCGCTGGCTCCGAGACCCCCTTGGACGGTGATCTCATCAGTTCCTACAGCATAGGACGTGGTGGTGGCGAACCCCAGGCCGGCATCCATACTGTTACCGCCGATTTTGTAGGTGAGCGCATAGTCGGTGTTTATCAGGGCGGTGCCGATAAAGGTTGCCTGCAGGTTTTTGGCGAACGTGGACGCGGCATTGAACTGCACGCGCATCCGGCCACGACGGGCATCAATGGGATCGTGCAAAGTGTTTCCATTGGTGAGCACAGTACTTTCGCTGGCCGGACGGTCGTTGAACACCGTGGCGATCAAGTCGTTGTCGGCGATCGTCACCTGCACCGTAGAGACCACGCCGTTGATGGTGTAACCGGCTCCGGAGGTCAACCGCAGGCGGATGAATTCCTCACCCTCGATGCTGCTATCATTGATGATCGTGATGGTGATGGTTCGGCTGAACACGCCGCTGGCGAAGGTCACCTCACCGATTGGTGGTGCGGTGAGCGCGGGGGAGAGGGCGTAATCACTGCCGACATTCGCCCGTTTGCCGATGGGTGAAATGGTGTCATCGATGGTGAAGCCGACCGTGATGGCGGTGGTTGCCACGTCACGGGTGATAGTCAGCACGACCTGCGTGCTGGCGGTCGCCTCAGCGGCATTGACCACCGTCGCGGTGAAGCCGACCTGCGGATCAGCCGCTGTAGCCGAGGACAACACTCCTATCAGGAGTAGCGCGAGAATGTTTTTCACAGCCGGTACCCCACCATCAGCGATGCCGTGATGCCCATGCGTTCATGCACCAGGGTGCTTGAACTGCCGTCGTTGAAATCGAGGTCGACTTCGCCTGAGCCGTACGTCAGGTCGATCAGCACACCGCCGACCCACCGACGCTCGGTGAACATCAGGCCGCTGCGCAAACCACCTTCAGCATACCAGCCGATGCCGCTGTCATTTTCATAGGCGCCATTTTGATCGCGCACTTCGCTGTCAGCAAATGCGGCGCCGGCTCCGACAAAAGGGGCGATGATCAAGAAAGGACTGATGGAGTCGGCGTTGGCATTGATGCCGAACTGATACCCGCCCGACACCGTCATTCCGGCAGTGTGGTAGCGCAGCGTGCGGTTGCTGGTGTTTGAAAAAGTCAGGCCGCCTACTTTGTACTTCGACGGAGTGACGTCACAGGTGGTGAACACGGCCTCAAGGCCCAGCGTCCAGCCGCCACGGGCGTCGCCAGCACAGGCTAGGTAGCCAAGGGCGAGTCTGGGAGCGAAGTCGCCGTCCAGACTCTCCCATTCGTAGGTCGAACCTCCGTTGTTGCCGGAGGTCTTCTCTTCCACCTCGGGCATCGGCGCTGCACCCACGGAGATGTACCAGTCGCTGGTCTCGGTCCAGCCTTCAAACTCGGCTGCGTTGAGGGGGGAACCCACGGTCAATGCGGTGAGTGCCGCGAAAGGGAGGGCGACGAGACGACGGAGGACGGCCATGAACACTCCTTGCCGCGCCGTTCGACGCGGTGGCACCGGCATGATGGATCGACTATCAGTCTGTCCACGGCGAAGGCCGGTGTCTGGCGAGCAATGTGAGCACTCTCACGGTGGTGTGCGGCGACCCCTCTGGGAACGGGAGAGCCTCCGCTCGGCTTGCTCACTCTGCTGAGGTTCCCAGGACCAGATCCAAGCGTCCACCACGCTCCGCCAAGCGTTGTTCCGCTGTCGCGCGATCGATACCCAGCCGCTGCATCACCACCGCGGTCTTGGCTGAGCC
>Ga0105046_10002788_pt1 | contig 27581 bp, 25 predicted proteins | sample MAT03_FD_78385 | JGI IMG/M metagenome (GOLD analysis project Ga0105046, IMG submission 78385) | Freshwater microbial communities from Lake Fryxell liftoff mats and glacier meltwater in Antarctica - MAT-03 (megahit assembly) | ecosystem: Environmental > Aquatic > Freshwater > Ice > Liftoff... | reverse complement strand
GCGAGCCTTGCACCAGCAACAGCAGCGCTTGATCCAGGCTCAGCATCGGACGAGTCTCAGCCAAAGAACATCTCCGGCTCATAGTCAAAACGCTGGCCACTCTGCATCAAGAAAGCCACCACCCCTGCCGCGTCATCGCGCTGGAAGACGGGCCGGCCCGTGGGCACTGGCAACGGCACCGCCAGATCGGCCAACACCAGCGCCACCACGTAGGGATCCTCTTCATAGCTGGCCGGCTCGCCCGGCAACCAGAAAGCCACACGCGGCAAATCGCAGTCCTTGAAGCCCTCGACCAAAGCCCAATCGCACTCGACCAACTCAGCCAGCAACTGGTGCACACTGAGTTTGACCTCCACTTCGAACTCACGCACCTTGGCCAGCCGGCGGCCACTGGCGATCACGACTTCAAAAGCACCTGCCTGGCGGTGCGACCAACTGTCCTTGCCTTCATGGTCGATCTCAAAGCCCGCGTGTGCGTGCTTGACCACCGAGACACGCTGGCCCTGCGCTTTCAAGGCTTGAATGACGCCGGCCATCAGCCGGGTCTTGCCTGCGCCCGAAGCGCCGGTGAAACACACCACCTTCATGCTGCCACCTCGGTGTTGGCGTGCTGACGAATGTAGTGCTTGAGCTGCGCCACGTCGCCGGGCATGCGCTGAAAGCGGCGCGGCAAGTCTTCAATGCCACGCAACTGCGGCGGCCGCTCGGGTTCGGGCGCCTGGTCACCCAGCGCTTCGACGATGGTGTCGGCAAACTTCGCAGGCAACGCGGTTTCAAGTACCAGCATCGGCACCCCCGGTTCGACAAAATCCCGCGCCACTTTCAAGCCATCTGCCGTGTGGGTATCGACCAGTACGCCGCAGCGCTGCCAGGTGTCGCGGATCGTCGCCAACCGGTCGGCGTGGCTGCTGCTGCCCGACACAAAACCGAAATGTGACGCGGCCCGCTCAAGCTCTGCAGCTCTGACGCTGAAGCCACCGTTGCGGGCCAGGTTCGGGCCGAACAGCTCCGCAATGCGCGCCGCATCTCGGCCCAGCAGATCAAACACGAAGCGCTCGAAGTTGCTGGCCTTGCTGATGCCCATGCTGGGGCTGCTGGTCTCGAAGGTCTCGTCTGCACTGCGTACCCGGTATTGGCCGCTGCGGAAGAACTCGTCCAGCACATTGTTCTCGTTGGTGGCGAGCACCAGTTTGCGCACCGGCAAACCCATCGAGCGCGCCACATGGCCAGCGCAGATGTTGCCGAAGTTGCCGCTGGGCACGGCAAAACTCACCTGCTGCCGGTTGTTTTTGGTGGCCGCAAAATAGCCGGCAAAGTAGTACACCACCTGGGCCAGCAAGCGGGCCCAGTTGATCGAATTGACGGTGCCGATGCGGTACTGGCGTTTGAAATCCAGATCTGCACTGACGGCCTTGACGATGTCCTGGCAGTCGTCAAAAACACCATCGATCGTGATGTTGTGGATGTTGGGGTCTTGCAGGCTGAACATCTGCGCTTGCTGAAAGCGGCTCATGCGGCCATGCGGGCTGAGCATGAAGACCTGCACACCGCGCTTGCTGCGCATGGCGTATTCGGCTGCGCTGCCGGTATCGCCGCTGGTCGCACCCAGGATGTTGAGTGTTTCGCCCCGCCGCGCCAATTCGAACTCGAACAGATTGCCCAGCAATTGCATCGCCATGTCCTTGAAGGCCAGCGTCGGGCCGTTGGACAGCGCTTGCAGGCTCAGCTCGGGCGCCAGTGGCGGCAACGGTTTCAGCGGTGTGATCTGCGGCGTGCCAAAGACCGCTGCGGTGTAGGTCGCTTGGCACAAACGGCGCAAGTCGGCAGGCGCGATGTCGTCGATGTACAGCGACAGAATCTCGAACGCCAGTTCGGCATAAGGCAGCGCACGCCAGCGCTGCAGCCTGTCATCACCGATATGTGGATAGTGCGTTGGCAGATACAACCCGCCATCAGGCGCCAAGCCCTCCAGCAGGATGTCGCAAAAACCCTTGGGGCTGCGGTCGCCACGGGTACTGATGTACTTCAACTCAGCTCTTCCTTGCGAATGCGCACGATCGGGGCCAGCACAGTGGGCAAAGCCTGCATTTGTTGCAGCGCTGTTTGCATGCGGCCTTCGACAGTGTCGTGGGTCAGGATGATCAGATCGGTCTGCTTCTCGCCTTCTGCACTCTCGCGCTGCAGCACGGCGTCGATCGAGATGTCGTTGTCGGCCAGGATACCGGTGATGCGGGCCAGCACACCCGCCTTGTCGGCCACCACCAGCCGCAGATAGTAAGCAGTGATCGTCTGCGCCATCGGCAGGATCGGCGTGTCGTGCATCGCGCCGGGCTGAAAGGCCAGATGCGGCACATGGTGGCCAGGCTCGGCGCTGTGCAAGCGGCTGATGTCCACCAGATCAGCCACCACGGCGCTGGCGGTGGGCTCGCTGCCCGCGCCTTTGCCGTAATACAGCGTGGTGCCCACGGCGTCGCCCTGCACCACCACCGCGTTCATGGCGCCTTCGACATTGGCGATCAGGCGTTGGCTGGGCACCAGCGCCGGGTGCACCCGCAACTCGATGCCCCCCGCGGGCAGATCGTGGCGCCGCTTGGCGATGCCCAGCAGCTTGATGCGGTAGCCCATCTGCTCTGCATAACGGATGTCAACGGCCTGCAGCGCCGTGATGCCTTCGGTGTAAGCCTTGTCAAACTGGACCGGAACGCCAAAGGCAATCGCGGCCATCAGCGTGGCCTTGTGCGCTGCGTCCACGCCTTCGATGTCGAAGGCGGGGTCGGCTTCAGCGTAGCCCAGGCGCTGTGCTTCCTTGAGCACCACATCGAAGTCCAGCCCTTTGCTGCGCATCTCGCTCAGGATGAAATTGGTGGTGCCGTTGATGATGCCGGCCACCCACTCGATGCGGTTGGCGCTCAAGCCTTCGCGCAGCGCCTTGATGATCGGAATGCCGCCCGCCACGGCGGCCTCAAAGGCCACCACCACACCCTTTTTGCTGGCAGCCTCGAAAATCTCGCTGCCGTGCACCGCCAGCAGGGCCTTGTTGGCGGTCACCACATGCTTGCCGGCAGCAATGGCCTCCAGCACCAGCGTCTTGGCGATGCCATAACCACCGATCAGCTCGACCACGATGTCGATGTGCGGATTGGCAATGACGGCGCGCGCGTCGTCCACCACCTGCACATCGGCGCCCACCACCTCGCGGGCACGCACGACGTCCAGGTCAGCCACCATCGTGATACGGATGTCACGGCCCGCGCGGCGGCGGATTTCTTCCTGGTTGCGCTGCAACACCCTGAAGGTGCCTGTGCCCACGGTGCCAATGCCCAACAGGCCAACTTGTATCGGTTTCATGAATGATGTGTCGTGAAGGGCGCAAGCCCTGGCAAGGCCCGGCAGCTCAGACGCTGTGACGCTTGCGGTAGTTGAACAAGAACCTCTCGATGCGCCCAATGGCTTCGCGCAGGTCGTCGACATTGGGCAAGAAAACCAACCTGAAATGGTCTTCGGCTACCCAGTTGAACCCCGTGCCCTGCACGATCAACACCTTCTCTTCCGACAACAGCTCATAAGCAAACTGCTGGTCGTCGGCAATCGGGTAGATCTTGGGATCCAGCCGCGGGAACATGTAAAGCGCTGCTTTGGGCTTGACCACGCTGACCCCGGGGATCGCGCTCAACAACTCGTAAGCCAGGTCCCGCTGTCTGCACAGCCGGCCAGAGGGCGCCACCAGGTCCTTGATGCTCTGATATCCCCCCAAAGCCGTTTGAATCGCCAGCTGGCCGGGTGTGTTGGAACACAAACGCAGCGAGGCCAGCATGTTCAGGCCTTCAATGTAGTCGCGTGCATGGCGCTTCTCGCCCGACACCACCATCCAGCCCGCGCGGTAGCCGCAGCTGCGGTAGTTCTTGCTCAAGCCGTTGAAGGTGACGAACAGTACATCGTCGGCCAGGCTGGCCATCGCGGTGTGGGTGTTGCCGTCGTACAGCGTCTTGTCGTAGATCTCGTCAGAGAACACCACCAACTGGTGTTGGCGAGCCAACTCGATGATCTCCAGCAACACCGCGTCCGGGTACAAAGCGCCCGTGGGGTTGTTGGGGTTGCAGACCATGATGCCGCGGGTGCGTGGGCCGATCTTGCTGCGGATGTCTTCGATGTCGGGCATCCAGCCGGCCTGCTCGTCGCACAGGTAGTGCACCGGCTTGCCGCCCGACAAACCCACCACGGCGGTGTAGAGCGGAAAGTCAGGCGCCGGTATCAGGATTTCGTCGCCGTCGTTGACGAGCGCGCTGATGCTGATCTGGATCAACTCGCTGGCGCCGTTGCCCAGATAGACATCGTCCACCGTGACGCCAGCGATGTGCTTTTCCTGCGTGTAGTGCACCACCGCCTTGCGCGGCGCAAACAGGCCCTTGCTGTCGGTGTAGCCCGCAGCATCGGGCAGGTTGCGGATCATGTCCTGCACGATCTCGTCAGGCGGCATGAGCCCGAAAGCCGCCACGTTGCCGATGTTGAGTTGGATGATGTGCTGGCCTTCCTCCTGCATCTGGCGCGCCTTGTCCAGCACCGGGCCGCGGATGTCGTAGGCCACATTGGCCAGCTTGTTGGATTTTGCGATGAGCTTCAAGATGAGGCGGCGGGCGGTGATGGCTGTAAGGCGAGGAGGGCGTGAAGGGCGTGAAGGCGTGGAGGACGCGGGGAACCGAGCGCGCGGTCTGAGCACGAGGGCACACAACGGGCAAGCGCACGATCAGCGCAGGCAAGTCCTCTAGAATTATCCACGTATGAAGTTTCAGCCCGATACCCTGGACGGCGTCAACGTCATCACCCGCCACGAATCCTCCCGTGTCTGGGTGGGCAGCACGCCCTTTGAGAGCAGCGTGCTGGTGCCGTGGCGCGGCAGCGTGGTGAACTGGCCTGCTTCGTCGCTGGCGGAACTGGCAGCCGAGCACTTCGAGCAGATCGCACAGTGGTCGCCAGAGGCGCCGGAAGTGGTGATTTTCGGCAGCGGGCCGCGGCTGCGCTTTGTCGCTCCTGCATTGCAACGCGCACTGATGTCCAGGCGCATTGGCATGGAGACCATGGACACCGCTGCCGCCTGCAGAACCTTCAATGTGCTGGCCAGTGAAGGACGCCGGGTGCTGGCGGCCTTGCTGATCCTGGGGCCCGGCGTTGAGCAGGAGAGCCGTTGAACTGAACAAGTCTTCCACAAGCCCTGAACAGAGCTCAGGCAGATCCCAAAGAGCGCCCGCGCACAGCGACTTATAATCTCGGGTTAGGCCAATTCAGAGCCACCAGCTTCAGAGAAAAGACCCTATGACGCCCGTCATCAACAAAGCTCTCCCAGAATTCGAAGCCTTGGCCACCGGGGACGTGAAGGTCACACCGACTTCCAACCTGGGCAAAGCCGTGGTTTTGTACTTCTATCCGAAGGACAACACCCCTGGCTGCACCACTGAATCCATGAAATTCCGAGATCAGCACAAGGATTTCGTCAAGGCCGGCGCCGTGGTGTTTGGCGTTTCGCGCGACAACATGACCTCGCATGACAAGTTCAAGGCCAACCTCGAGTTGCCCTTCGAGTTGATCGCCGATACCGAAGAAAAGCTTTGCCACATGTTTGGCGTGGTCAAGAACAAGATCATGTACGGCAAAAAGGTCAAAGGCATCGAGCGCAGCACCTTTTTGATCGACGCAGAAGGCGTGATGCGCGCCGAGTGGCGCGGCATCAAGGTGGCCGGCCACGTTGACGAAGTGCTGAAAGCCGTCAAGGCGCTGAAGAACCCGGCTTGATTGGCCGCAGTCGGTCGCCCGTTGCGACGCTCCCCGGCCGCATGGCCGATTCAAACCCTCACACCCACAAAGCCGTACGGTTGCGCCGTGCGGCTTTTTTTTGAGTTGAAGCCCCTGCCCCATGCCTTTACCGCCACCCCCCAGCAAAAAAGCCGATCGCCCTGCTGCCACGGCCTTCCAGGCCAAGGCCAGGCCTGCGAGCAAGCCCTCGGCTTCTGCCCCTCCCAAGCAATCATTGGCGGCAGGTGAGTCTGCCGCCAGCCAGCCTCAGAGCGCTGCGCTTCTGAGCCAACCGCCGGCTGCACACCCCCAGTCAACAAGTCGGCACAGGCCAGCGCAAACCAGCCACGCCAGTGGCAAAGCCGCAAGCCCTGCTGCTGCCCCACGCACGGACCCGTCAGGGCTGGCTGCAACTGCATCGAAGACGACGAACGACCCGGCGACGGCGGCCAAAGCTGCTTCAGGCAGAACGCGTTCACCACGCGGCAGTGGCCCGACCAAGCTGTTCGTGCTTGACACCAACGTGCTGATGCACGACCCGACCAGCCTGTTCAGGTTTGAAGAACACGATGTTTTCTTGCCGATGATCACATTGGAAGAGCTGGACAGCCACAAGCGCGGCATGAGCGAAGTGGCGCGCAGCGTGCGCCAGGTCAGCCGCGAGCTGGACGCCTTGGCCAGCTTTGGCAAAGCCAACGGCGAGCTGGACCCGGCGGCGGGCATCGCCCTGGCCAAGACCGGCCACCGCGCCGCCGGCGGCAAGCTGTACTTTCAGACGCTGCTGCTGGACATCAAGCTGCCCACCGGGCTGCCGCAAGGCAAAGCCGACAACCAGATCCTGGGCGTGGTGCAGGCCTTGCGCGACGCGCACAAGAAAAGCGGCGACCCGCGCGAGGTGGTGCTGGTGTCCAAAGACATCAACATGCGCGTCAAGGCCCGCGCTTTGGGCCTGCCGGCCGAGGACTACTTCAACGACAAGACCCTGGAAGACGGCGATCTGCTGTACACCGGTGTGATGCCACTGCCCGCCGACTTCTGGGACAGCCACGGCAAGACCATGGAGAGCTGGCAGCAAGGCAGCCACACTTTCTACCGCGTCCGCGGACCGATCGTGCCGCTGTTGACGATCAACCAGTTTGTGTACCTGGAGCAGCCCGGCGCCGCAGCGCTGTACGCCCGCGTGGCCGAGATCACGGGCGACGCGGCACTGCTGAAGACCCTGCGCGACTACAGCCACGTCAAACATGCGGTGTGGGGCGTGACGGCGCGCAACCGTGAGCAGAACTTTGCGCTGAACCTGTTGATGGACCCGGACTACGATTTCATCACGCTGACCGGCACCGCAGGCACCGGCAAGACGCTGCTGACGCTGGCTGCCGGGCTGGCGCAGGTGCTGGACGAGCGGCGCTACAGCGAGATCATCGTTACCCGCGTCACCGTGCCGGTGGGCGACGACATCGGCTTCTTGCCCGGCAACGAAGAAGAAAAAATGGGCCCGTGGATGGGCGCGCTGGACGACAACCTGGATGTGCTGGCCAAGAGCGACAGCAGCGCCGGCGACTGGGGCCGCGCCGCCACCAACGACCTGGTGCGCAGCAAGATCAAGATCAAGAGCTTGAACTTCATGCGCGGCCGCACCTTCCTGAACAAGTACTTGATCATCGACGAAGCGCAGAACCTGACGCCCAAGCAGATGAAGACCTTGATCACCCGCGCCGGCCCGGGCACCAAGATCGTCTGCCTGGGCAACCTGGCGCAGATCGACACACCTTACCTGACCGAAGGCTCCTCGGGGCTGACCTTTGCGGTCGACCGCTTCAAGGGCTGGCCGCATGGCGGCCACATCATGCTGGCGCGCGGCGAGCGCTCGCGGCTGGCGGACTTTGCTTCTGAGGTGCTGTGACCGCGAGGGATTGACGCACCGGTGGCTGGTTCGAGCGACGAGTTATCCGATCGGGCGCAGGCGGAAGTCCTGTTGATTCGAGGCAGTGATTCGGCCGGTGGGCATTGAGAAGTCGTCAGCGAGCGCCAGCTTTGCAGCGGGTGCTGCCCGCAGCATCGCGGGTCAACCCCACCCCCATCGAGGCTCCTTCCCCAGCGTGTTGGCACGGAGTGACTGCCAGAGACCGCCAAAGCTGGTCGAAAGCGCTACGTTGTAGTAATGTGCCTACATAAGTGACGCATCAAATCAGGAGTCCGCCCGTGCCTATCACCACTGTTTCGAGCCGAGAGTTCAACCAGGACGCCAGCGGTGCAAAGCGGGCTGCCAGCAAGGGCCCTGTCATCATCACGGATCGCGGTCGCCCGGCGCATGTGTTGCTGACCATCGAGGCTTACCAGAAGCTCACTCAAAAGACGGCCAGCATCGCCGACCTGCTGGCCATGCCCGGTGTAGCCGACATCGGGTTCGAACCACCGCGTGTGGGCCGCATTGCCCAGCCGGCAGATCTGAGTTGATGTTCGTCCTCGACACCAACGTTGTCTCTGAACTGCGCAAAGCCAAGGCGGGCAAGGCCGATCGGAACGTGGCGGCGTGGGCCTCCAAAGTGCCCGCCAATTCGCTCTTTGTCTCAGCCATCACCATTCTGGAACTGGAAACCGGCGTGCTGCTGGTGCTCCGTCGTGACTCCAAACAGGGCGCTATGCTCAGGGCTTGGCTGGATCAGTTTGTGTTGCCTGCGTTTTCGGGTCGCGTTCTACCGGTGGACACCGCCGTGGCGCAGCGGTGTGCAGCCCTGCATGTGCCCGACCCGAGATCAGAACGTGATGCCCTGATCGCCGCTACCGCGCTGGTCCACAACATGACCGTGGTCACCCGCAACGTGGCTGACTTCGCAGCGACCGGAGCGCCACTGCTCAACCCATGGGACACGGTGGCACAGCCAGGCAGAGGCAGAACACGTTGATCGCCGAAGTGGGTCAACCACGGCAGAACGGCTGGTCGTGACCGTCAAGCGATGGCCGAGAGTTTCAGTGTGCCGCCCGGCTGGCAAGCCGACCGTCGCCGCCTCTGCGACGCTGATGGTTGACAAGGACATATCCACCGCCCGGTCCACCGCTTCAAGAGCTGAGCGCATGGCGACCACATCACAGTCAAGCAAGTCAGCCAGTCAACCTTGCCAAATTTTGCCAAACCAAAGAGCATCAGCAGATACGCAAAATGAATATCTCTTTGCCCGACGCATTGCGCTCATTTGTCGACGAGCAGGTCGCGAGCCGCGGGTACAGCACCAGCAGCGGGTACGTGCGGGAGCTGATCCGAAAGGACCAGGATCGCCAACAGCTTCGTGGTCTGTTGCTGGGGGTGCCAACTCGGCTCCTCCGGCGCCGGCAGATGGGAGGTACTTTGACGCCCTGCGCAATCGAGTGAGGGGCGGCGTCCAGAGGCCGGGCGGCCTGCACGCTGGCGGCTGAGTTGCCCGCGGCCGATGACCGCTTGGTCGACATGGCGCGTGAGGGCATCGACATCGCCGTACGAACTGGCACGCTGGTCGCTGACGGGCTGGTTGCGCGGCAGATCGGCGAGCACAGCCGTGCCTTGCACGCGGCACCGGCGTACCTGCAGCGCTATGGCACGCCCGCGCGTCCCGACGACCTCGTGCAACACCGGCTGATCGCCAACAGCGCCAGCCCGGCGCTCAACCGTTGGCTGTTCCATGTCGATGGCCACCCGCACGAACTGAAGGTGGCCGGTGCGCTGCGCAGCGACAACACCGCCAGCGGCGTGCTTCGGCGCTATCTTGGCATGCGCAAGGGGCGGCTGCAGCCGCTGGCTGTGCAGCAGGTGCAAAACGACTGTGTTCCGCGCTCAGTTTCCGCGCCGCGTGCGGCTGCCTAGACTGGCTTCACCGCAACAAACACTCTAGACCGATGATGAATACCCGACCTACTCCCTTGCCCGAACCTGCCCTGCCCGAGCGTGACATCGGCATTGATCCGGAAGTGATGGCAGCCGCCAAGCGACACGCCGTTCACTTGCGGGCCATGGCAATCAGCGACGCGATCGACAGCACCGCCCGAGGGGCAGCGGCGCTGCTTCATGCGCTTCGCGCCCGACTGTCGAGCGCGGTCGTGCGAGGCCCAGTCGCGCTGGGCCCATTCGCAAGGAGATGACATGCCGCATGCCGCTGGTGACGCTGACCGTGCTCGACAGCACACCTGCCGCACACCGCCAAGCGTTGCTCGACGCCGTGCACATGGCCTTGATCGCCGTTGGCGTGCCGCCGGCCGACCGCTTCCAGCGTGTGCTTGCGCTGCCGGCCAGTGCCTTGGTCTTCGATCCGCATTACCCCGAGGACCCTGAAACGCAGCCCAACCACCGCAGCCCGCGCAACGAATGCTTCGCAATCGTCGAAGTGCTCTGGTCGGTCGGCCGCAGCGTCAAGATCAAGAAACAGCTGCTGCAGCAACAATCCACCACCAAGCCTGAACAGCGTCTTCTCAGGCCCCCAGCTGATGCAGCTCAAGCCAGCATCAGCGCCTTGATCTGCTGCAACGCAGCCGGGTCTTCCATCGTCGTCAGGTCACCCACTTCACGCTGCTCACACACCGCCTGAATGGCCCGGCGCAGCAGCTTGCCTGAGCGGGTCTTGGGCAGTGCCGTGATGAAGCGCACCCGCGCTGGGCGGGCGATGGCGCCGAGCTGATCGTTGACCAGCTTCATGATGTCGCCCTCGAGCTTGAGGGTCTGCTCTGGGGTGCCGGCCGCTGCAGGGTCCTTGAGCACTACGAAAGCCATCGCCACCTGGCCCTTGAGTTGATCGGCCACGCCCACCACCGCGACCTCTGCCACGGCGGGGTGGCCGGAGACGCTCTCTTCGATCTCGCGCGTGCCCAGCCGGTGGCCGGCGACGTTGATCACGTCATCGGTGCGGCCGAGGATGAAGAAGTAGCCGTCGGCGTCACGCACGCCCCAATCGAAGGTGTTGTAGACCAGTTTGCCGGGGATGGTCTGCCAGTAGGTCTGCACGAAGCGATCGTCGTCGCGCCACACGGTCTGCATGCAGCCCGGGGGCAGCGGGCCTTCGATCACCAGCACGCCTTTCTGGTTGGGCGCTGTCAGCTCCTGGCCGGTGCTCTCATCCAGCAGCTTGACGTCGTAGCCGTACACAGCCTTGCCCGGTGAGCCGAACCTGGCGGGTGCGTCGTCGATGCCCTTGCACAGGCTCAGGATGGGCCAGCCGGTTTCGGTCTGCCAGTAGTTGTCGACCACCGGGCGGCCCAGGCTTTCGGATATCCAGCGTGCCGTGGGTTCGTCCAGCGGCTCGCCGGCCAGAAACAGCGCCCGCAGCGAAGACAGATCGTGTTTTTTCAGCGCCGCCGGGTCTTGCTTCTTCAGCACCCGTATGGCCGTGGGCGCCGAGAACATGATGCTGACGCGGTACTTCTCCACCAGGCTCCACCAGATGGCAGGATTGTTCTGGCCGTCCATGCCGCGTGTGGGCAGGCCCTCGTACATCAGCGTGGCCATGCCGGCCAGCAGCGGGCCGTAGATGATGTAGCTGTGGCCCACCACCCAGCCGATGTCGCTGGTGCAGAAGTAGGTCTCGCCCGGACGCCCGCCGTAGATGTTGGGAATGCTGGCCGCCAGCGCCACCGCATAGCCGCCCGTGTCGCGCTGCACGCCCTTGGGCTTGCCGGTGGTGCCGCTGGTGTACAGCGTGTAGCTGGTGTGGGTGGCGTCCACCCACACACAAGGGACCTGGGTCGACAGGTGCTTCTCACGCCACTGCGCGTAGTCTTCGTCGCGGCCCGTGACCGGCTCGAAAGGCGCCAGGCTGCGGTTGACCATCAACACCTTGGGCGGTTTGTGGCTGGACAGCCGGATGGCCTCGTCCAGCAAGGGCTTGTAGGCCACCACCTTGCCGCCGCGGCTGCCTGCATCGGCGCTGATCACCACGGCAGGTTCTGCATCCTCGATGCGGGTGGCCAGGCTGTGGCTGGCAAAGCCGCCGAACACCACCGAGTGGATGGCGCCGATGCGCACACAAGCCAGCATCGCAAAGGCAGCCTCGGCGATCATCGGCATGTAGATCAGCACCCGGTCGCCGGTCTTCACGCCCAGGCTTTGCAGTGTGGCTGCCATGCGCTGCACTTCGGCGTGCAGTTCCTTGAAGCTGTAGCTGTGCTCTTCCCCGGTTTCGCTAGAAACGAAGATCAGCGCGTTTTGCTCAGCGCGGCCGGCCAGATGGCGGTCCACCGCGTTGTGGCACAGGTTGGTGGTGCCGCCGACAAACCAGCGCGCGAAAGGCGGGTTGCTGTAGTCGCAGATCTGCTGGGGTGGGTCTTGCCATTCGATGTGTTTGGCCTGCTCGGCCCAGAAGGCGTCGCGGTCCTGCAGCGAGCGGCGGTGAAAGTCTGCGTAAGGGGTTGAGGCTGTCATCGGTGGTCTCCTGGAAGTGCGGCCTGCCTGGAATGCGGCCTGTCTGTGGTGCGGCTTGTCTGTTTTCTGCTCACCCTTGATTGGGCGATCCGGCTCTGACATTGCGCTGACTGCGCCGCCACGCCGTGCGACATCCGCGTGAGCCTGCAAAGTCAACCCACAGTGTGAACCCAAACTGTGAACCCAAACTGCCGAACCAAACACCGTGGCTGCTATCCTGCGGCCGCCATGCCGAGATCAACCGTCCAGACGCCAGCCCCCCGAGCAGCAGCCAAACTGCTGCACGCTGGCCTGGTTTTGGGCGCCTGCATGGGTCTGACCCCCATGGCCAGCCAAGCTTCAGTGCTGTCGCCTGCCGCCAGCCAGGTCGGGCGCGGCTCGGCAGCCGACGTGGTGATGACTGCAATGGCCTTTCTGGGTCTGCCCTATGTGCGCGCCGGGCAGTCGGCCGATGAAGGTTTCGATTGCAGCGGCTTCACGCGCCATGTGGTGGGCAACAGCCTGGGTCTATGGCTGCCGCGCCGGGCCGAAGAGCAGGCTTCCGACCCAGCCTGGACGCCAGTGGCGCAGGAACACTTGCGACCCGGTGACCTGGTGTTCTTCAACACCTTGCGGCGCAGCTTCTCGCATGTGGGCATCTACGCTGGCGAAGGCCGTTTCATTCATGCCCCCAGGCCTGGCAGTGCGATTCGAATGGAAGACATGCGCAAGGCCTACTGGGCACACCGCTACAACGGTGCGCGCCGCGCCGGCGTGCTGATGGCAACACCCGGCGGAGCGCCCGCCACGGCGGCTGTGGGGGGTGTGACGCCAGCGGCTGCGGCGCCCGGCGGCAACCAGGGCTGGACAGGCGTTGTCGCAACCGATGAGATGGGTGGCCACGGCAGCCCGGCGCGCACGGGTGGCCCCCAAACAGACACCATGCCCTGAACACAGCCAAGCCCGCGCTGCACAATGCGGGTGCACCGGCCGGTCATTGACCGCGCCACCCAAGCCATGAATCTCTTTGCACTTTCATTCACCGAATCCTGAGCGCCATGGGCGAATCCGTCATTCCGCTGGCTGACCTGCGCTACGCAGCGCGTGTGCCGCAGATCCCAGCCGATCTACATCCGCCGCAAGGCCTGCTGTCTGACCGGCTGGGCCGGCCTTTGCGTGATTTACGCATCTCGGTCACCGACCGCTGCAACTTCCGCTGCAGCTACTGCATGCCCAAAGAGGTGTTCGACAGCCAGTACAAGTTCTTGCCGCAGTCCTCGCTGCTGAGTTTTGAAGAGATCACGCGCGTGGCCAAGCTCTTTGTGGCGCATGGCGTGCACAAGCTGCGCTTGACGGGCGGCGAGCCGCTGTTGCGCAAGCACCTCGAAGTGCTGGTGGCGCAACTCAGCGAGTTGCAAACGGCAGATGGCCAGCCGCTGGACATCACCTTGACCACCAATGGCTCGCTGCTGACGCGCAAGGCACAGGCCCTGGCCGACGCCGGCTTGAAGCGCGTGACGGTCAGCCTGGACGCGCTGGACGACACCATCTTCAGGCAGATGAACGACGTCGACTTCCCGGTGGCCGACGTGATGGCCGGCATCGAAGCCGCGCTGCGTGCCGGCTTGCAGCCGCTGAAGGTCAACATGGTGGTCAAGCGCGGCACCAACGAGGGGCAGATCGTGCCGCTGGCCCGCCACATGCGTGAGCATTTCGGCGCCCAAGTGGTGCTGCGTTTCATCGAGTACATGGATGTCGGCGCCACCAACGGCTGGCGCATGGACGAGGTGCTGCCCTCAGCCGAGGTGGTGCGACTTCTGGATGAGGCTTTTGGTTTGCAAGCCCTGCAAAGCAACCAGCCCGGCGAAACCGCGCAGCGCTGGCGCTACACCGACGGCAAAGGCGAGGTCGGCGTCATCAGCAGCGTCACAAAGGCTTTTTGCAGCGACTGCAACCGGGCCCGCCTGTCCACTGAAGGCAAGCTGTTTTTGTGCTTGTTTGCCTCAGCGGGCCATGACCTGCGTGCGCTGCTGCGCGGCGGGTACGACGACGCGCAAATCGCCGCCGCCATTGGTCTGATCTGGGGCGAGCGAGAAGACCGCTACTCAGAACTGCGCGGGTCGCAACAGGCAGGACCGCAGAGCGCACAACACTCAGGCAAAGCCGCATCTGCTGCGCCGCGCAAAGTGGAAATGCACTACATCGGCGGCTGAGTCAAACGTTGGGTGCCCTTCGGCGCCTGCGGGCGCAGGAACTTCAATCGGCGCCCGCTGGCGCTGGAACTTCAATCGGCGCCCACTGGCGCCTCTGCCAACGCCGGCGTCGTGATCTCACCCGGTGTCTTGCGCCGCGCAAACAGCGTGTAGACGGTGGGCACCACGAAGATCGTCAGCAGCGTGCCCACGGACATGCCGCCGACGATGACCCAGCCGATCTGCTGGCGGCTTTCGGCGCCTGCACCGCTGGCCAAAGCCAGCGGCAATGCGCCCAGCACCATGGCACCCGTGGTCATCAGGATCGGGCGCAAGCGCAGGCTGGCAGCCTCGACCACGGCTTCCATGACGGTGCGGCCCTGCTGGCGCAGTTGGTTCGAGAACTCGACGATCAGGATGCCGTGTTTGGTGATCAAACCCACCAGCGTGATCAAACCGATCTGCGAAAACACGTTCAAGGTGCCGCCCGCCAACTGCAACGCGCCCAGCGCACCCACCATGCTGAGTGGTACCGCCAACAAGATCACGAAGGGGTCGATGAAGCTCTCGAACTGCGCTGCCAGCACCAGATAGATGAAGAGCAGAGCCAGCACAAAGACGACCACCAGAGAGCCTGAGGCGGCCTTGAACTCGCGGCTCAGGCCGTTCAGCTCGGTGGCATAACCTGGCGGCAGGGTTCTGGCCGCAGCCTCGTCCATGAACTTCAAGGCTTCGCCCAGCGAGTAGCCGGGCGCCAGGTTGGCTGTCAGCGTCACCGAGCGCCGCTGGTTGAAGTGGTTCAGCTCACGCGGGCTCACAGCCTCGCGCACGCTGACCAGCGAAGACAGTGGCACCATCGTGTCGTCGCGCCCCCGCACAAAAATCTTGTCGATGTCTCCAGGTGTGGCGCGTTCACTGCTGCCGGTCTGCACGATCACGTCGTACTGCTCGGCATCGCGCTTGTAGCGCGTCACGACGCGGCCGCCCAGCATCGTTTCAACGGTGCGCGCCACGGTGTCCACCGAGACCCCCATGTCAGCAGCACGCGCGCGGTCCACGTCCATGAAGATCTCGGGCTTGTTGAGCTGCAGATCGCTGTCGGGCTGCACGATGCCGGGGTTCTTCTGCATCTCGGCCAACATCAGCTGCGCCACCCGCGCCATGTTCTCGTAGCTGTCGCTGCTGACCAGCACATAGTCGATGGCACGCGACCTGAAGCCCTGCCCCAGGCTGGGCGGTGTCACAGGGAAGACGCTGATGCCCGGCAAGCCCATCACCTGCGGCAACAGCTTGCGCGCCAACTCGGCGGTTGTGATGTCGCGGTCGGCCCAGTCCACCGTGCGCAGCACACCAAAGGCCGACGACACCTGACCGCCGCCGATGAACAGGAAGCGGCGGTCAAACTCGGGGTACTGCGAGGTGATGGCTTCCAACGCATCCAGATAACGCGCGGTGTATTGCATCGTCGCGCCATCGGGGGCGCGAATCGGCATCGCGATCACGCCGCGGTCTTCGAGTGGCGCCAACTCGCTCTTGGCGTTGGTGTACAGGTAAGCACTGCCACCGCCCGATGCCAACATCACCAGCACCACCAGCCAGCGGTGCGCCAGCGTCCAGCGCAGCACGGTGGCGTAGCCGGCAGACAAGGCCAACAGCCGGCGCTCCATGAAACGGTCGAAGGCGCCCGGCTTGGGGTTGTGGCGCAGCAACTTGCTGCACATCATCGGCGTCAGCGTCAGCGCCACAAAACCCGAGACCAGCACCGCGCCGGCCAGAGTCAGGGCAAATTCGCCAAACAGGCGCCCGGTTCTGCCGGGGGTGAAGGCCAGCGGCGCAAACACCGCCGCCAGCGTCAAGGTCATCGCGACCACGGCAAAGCTGATCTCGCGCACGCCTTTGATCGCAGCCTGGAAGGGCTCCATGCCTTTCTCGATGTGGCGGTAGATGTTCTCCAGCACCACGATGGCGTCGTCCACCACCAGGCCGATGGCCAGCACCAGCGCCAACAACGTCAGGGTGTTGATCGTGAAGCCAGCCAACGCAATCATCGCAAACGAGCCGATCAGGCTGATCGGGATGGTGACGAGCGGGATGATGCTGGCTCGCACCGTGCGCAAGAAAACAAACACCACCAGCGCCACCAGCACCACCGCTTCGGCCACGGTGGTGTAAACCGCCTTGACCGAGCGGTCGATGAACACCGTCAGGTCATTGGCCAGGACCACTGTGACCGAAGGCGGCAAGTCGCGCTGGATCTGCGGAATCAATGCGCGCACGCCATTGGCCACTTCCAGCGGGTTGGCGGTGGCGTTGCGGATCACGCCTGTGCTGATGCTGGGGATGCCGTTGAGCCTGACGCGGCTGCGCTCGCTGGCGGCGCCTTCTTCAACCCGCGCCACATCTTGCAAGCGCACGGTGTAGCCACCCTGCGTGCGCAGCGCGATCTGGTTGAATTGGGCCACGGTGCTCAGATCGGTGCGTGCGGTGACGCTGAACTCACGTTGCTCGCTTTCGATGCGGCCTGCCGGCACTTCCAGGTTCTGGCGGCGCAGCGCGTCTTCCACATCCTGTGCCGTCAGGCGGTAAGCAGCCAGCTTGTCGGTGTCGAGCCAGATCCGCATGGCATAGCGCCGGTCGCCACCGATCTGGATGTCGGCGACACCCGGCACCGTTTGCAGGCGCGGTTTGACGACCCGGTTGATCAGGTCGGTCAGCTCCAGCGTGCCCATCGTCTCGCTGGTGTAGGCCAGCCACATCGTGGGCGTGGCGTCAGCCTCGACCTTGGCAATCACCGGCTCGTTGACGGCATCTGGCAGGCGGCCGCGCACGCGCGCGACGCGGTCACGCACTTCGGCCGCAGCCGTGTCGGGGTCCTTGGACAACTTGAAGCGCACCGTGATCTGGCTGCGCTCGGTGCGCGAGACCGAGGTCATGATCTCGACACCGTCGATGCCGGCGATCGAGTCCTCCAAAGGCTTGGTGACCTGCGACTCGATGACTTCAGACGAAGCGCCCGACAGCGTGGTGCTGACGTTGACCAGCGGCTCATCGATGCGTGGGTACTCACGCAGGCTGAGCTGGTTGAAGGACACCAGTCCGATCAGCACCAGCAGCAAGGACATGACACAAGCCAGCACGGGCCTGCGTATGGAGGTTTCCGAGATCTTCATGACGGGATCCTGGCGCTGGGTTTCAGGGTGCGGGGCAGCGCCTCGGATCCTGGGGTCGTCCCGGGTCGAGTCTGTTGTTCAAGTTCGAGCTTCAAGGCTGAGCAATCGGGCGGCCCACAGGCGCCGAAGCGGGGCCATTGGCAGCAGCCGGCATGGCTGTCGCCTTGGACTCCGAAGCCGCACTCGGGTTCACGGCCGCGCCGGCACCCGAACCTGGCTTGGCATTACCAATGGCAGCTGCTGCAGTGCCACCAGTGGCATCAGCGGCACCGGGAGGTCTGCCACCCCCACCGGCCTGGGGCAGTCGCGTCAGATCAATGACTCGAACCGGCACGCTGTCGGCCCGCAGCAGCCGCGTGTGTCCTGCAGTGACGACTTCATCGCCAGCTTGCAAACCTGCCAGTATCTCGACCTTTCCAGGCATGCGCAGACCGATCTTGGCCTCCAGCCGCTGCGAGACCTTCTTGCCGTCAGGCCCGCTGACCACCTTGAAGAGGAACTGACGGGCACCCTGCGGCACCAAGGCCTCTTCAGGCACCACCAACGCAGATTCGCGCACGGCAAAGACCACGCGGGCACGCGCAAACATGCCGGGCTTGAGCACGGCGCCGGTGTTGGTGACACGCGCCAGCACCTGCAACGCGCGGCCGTTGGCGTCCACCTGCGAGTCGACTGCCAGGATGCGGCCCGCAAAGACCCGCCCGGGAACTGCATCCAAAGTCAGCTCGACCGGCAAGCCGGCCTTGACCCGCGAGACCGTGCGCTCGGGCAATGGAAACTGCACCGTCAGTGCATTCAGGTCTTCGATGTTGACGATGTCGGCGCCGTCTTTGAGGTAGTCGCCCACATCCACCAGTTTCAGCCCTGCAGTGCCGTCAAAAGGGGCCAGCACGCGGTAGCGCGCCAACTGTGCCTGGGCCAGTGCCACCTGCGCCTCGGCCACCGATTGATCGGCGATGCTTTGATCAACCGCACTCTGGCTGACGAAACCCTGCGCCATCAGTTCGCGGTTGCGCTGCAGCCGGGTGCGAGCGATCTCGGCCTGCGCCTGTGCCTGCTTGAGCTGGGCTTGCTGCAGCGTGTCGTCAAACTGCACCAGCAACTGGCCACGCTGCACGCGCTGACCATCGCTGAACCCCAACTTGGAGATGCGGCCGCTGACCTCGGGGCGCAGCATCACGCCTTGCGAAGACTTGATTGAGCCCACGGCCTGCACGTCATCGGTCAGGCGCATCACCTCCACCTTGGCAACCTCCACTGTTGCCGGGCCGCCCGGGCCCCCGCCGGGACGCCCGGCAGCGCCCGGCGCACCCCCGGCTGCACCCTGAGGCGCTCCGGGGGCACCTGCACCTGGCGCGACAGGCGCACCTGGCCCTGCACCAGCCCCCGCGCCAGCACCCGAATCAGCTCGGTTTTGCCACCACCAGCCGCCGCCAGCGGCCAGCGCAAGACCTACGACAGCCACCCAGGTCGTGATTTTTTTCAAAGCTAAGTTTTCCAGACAATCCCAGACAGATTTCCAGGACTTTAACCGCGCGCAGTATTCTCCGCTGTGGCTGGCTCTGGCCTGCGTATCACGCCACCGAATCCACACCTTTGTTGGCCAAGCGGTCGGCGCGCTCATTGCCAGGGTCACCCGAGTGGCCCCTGACCCAGCGCCACTGCACCTGGTGTTGGGCGTTCAGGATGTCCAGTCGCTGCCACAGCTCGACGTTCTTGACGGGCTTCTTGTCTGCGGTGGTCCAGCCCCGGGCCTTCCAACCGTGAATCCATTGTGTGATGCCGTTCTTGACGTATTGGCTGTCGGTGTACATCACAACCTCACAGCGCCGTTTCAGTGAAGCCAAGGCTTCGATGACGGCCGTCAGCTCCATGCGGTTGTTGGTCGTCAAAGCTGCGCCGCCAAACAGTTCACGCTCATGGGCACCATTCTTCAGCCAGGCGCCCCAGCCGCCAGGGCCGGGGTTGCCGCGGCAGGCGCCATCGGTATAGATCACCACTTCGCTGTTGTCCAGGGCCATTGTTGGGGGACCTGCTGTGAGCTTTGCCGCAAGGCCCGCTGCTGGCCCTGCAGCCGACATCCCGGCTGACATTCCTGAGTCCGGTGCCGTGGCCGAATCGCGGCCACTCAACGCCGCTCTCCGGCAGGGCGTTTGGCCTGACGCTGCCCGGCTCCGCCTTGCAGGTGCTCGGCCAGCGGCTGGCGGTTGGCCACCACCGCTGGCGCTGCACGGACTTGCCGCTTCTCGCTGCGCACCTTGCCCACCCTGTGCATGCCCCGCACGCGTTTGACAGCGACCAGAAAATAAACGGCTCCCAGCACTGGCCACCAGCGGTCGCCAACCCGGTCCATCCATGCATAACGCTGCAGCCAGGTGTCGGTCTTGACCGCCGGCCGCCAGCAGCCAAAGCGACCCACTTCGACCTCGAAACCCAGCAAACGCAACCAATCCCGCAGGCGCCAATAGCCGATGAAGTCGCCGCCGCTGGGCAGATACAAAGCGCGCTCGCGTCCCAGACCCAACCCGCGCGCGGCACGCCCTCCGCGCTGCCGCAAGCCCCACAGGCTGGTCGGGTTGAAACCTGCAATCACCACCCGACCTTCCGGTACCAGCACCCTTTCGACTTCGCGCAAGGTGGTGTGCGGGTCGCGCGCCAGTTCCAGCGCGTGGGGCAGCAACACCAGATCAATGCTGGCGTTGGGGAATGGCAAAGCATCGAACTCGGCCTGCAGGCCAATGCCCTCGGGCGGCGGCAAGGTGCTGACCAATTCGGAGTCCAGCGGCGGCACCACGCAGGCTGCACTTTGCGGCTGCAGCAAGGTATCGGTCACCACCCAGCGGTGCGGCATGCGGTTGGCACGCAAGCCTTCCAGCTCGGGCAACCCCAACTGCACCGCGTGGTAGCCAAAGATGTCGCTGACAGCATGGTCCAGACGCTCTTGCGCCCAGGCCAGCATGTAGACACCGGGAGGGGTTCTGAGCCAGGACCCCAACTCTATAATCGATTCATCTCTTGTCATCAACTTCAAGCCTCTGAACGTGCCCGACATCTCCGCTTTGCTTCGCCACTTGTCATGGATGTTTGGCAACGACAAATTCGATGCTTCGCCGGCCGCAACCAAGCGCCAGGGCTCGCACACAGTGGCTGATGCACGTCCAGGCGGCCAAGGCAGTGGGGTGGATGCTAACGCCAGCCATCTGCAATGCAAGCCGTCAGGCGCTGCGCTGAACAGCACGCGCAGCGATCGCCGCTGCTTCGGCTCCATCGGCGGCCTGGGTGCAGCGCTGCTGCTGTGCGGATGTGCGGGTCTGCCACTGGGCTCCATGCCCGAGCTCAGCCCGGAGGCTGCCAAACCAGCCCGGACTGGGCCTGGCGCCTCAGACGCTGCTGCGGAGACGGTCCATGCCCAGCCTGCTTTGGCCCCAGATGCCGCAGTGGCTGCAGCGGTCGTTGCAGGCTCAAAACCAATCGCAGCACAAGGGGCGGTGGTCGCCGAAACGCCAGATACACAGGCATCCGCAGCCACAACCGCAACTACAACCACAGCAGCGACCGCAGTGTCACGGATGCGGCTCGACCCAGATCAAGACTCAGCCAGGCTGGACCTGTGGAAGCGCGTGCGTGCCGGCTTTGCGATCAACGATCTGGAAGGCGATCTGGTCGGGCAGTGGGAGCGGTACTACGCCACTCGGCCCGAGTATGTGCACAGGATGATGGAGCGCGGCGGCCGCTACCTCTTCCACATCATGGAAGAGGTGGACAGACGCGGCATGCCCACTGAGCTGGCCCTGCTGCCCTTCATCGAAAGTGCCTTCAACCCGCAGGCCAAGTCCAGTGCGGCCGCTTCGGGCATCTGGCAGTTCATGCCGCTCACCGGCAAGGATTTCGACCTGCGGCAAAACCTGTTCCGCGACGACCGGCGCCACGTGCTGGCCTCCACCCAGGCGGCACTGGACTACCTGCAGCGACTGCACAGGATGTTTGGTGACTGGCACCTGGCGCTGGCAGCCTACAACTGGGGCCAGGGCAATGTGCAACGTGCAGTGCGCGCCAACGAAAGGCGTGGCGCGCCCAGCACCTACACCGCGCTGAAGATGCCCGATGAAACCCGCAACTACGTGCCCAAGCTGCAGGCCATCAAGAACATCGTCAGTGATCCGCAGCGCCTGGGCCTGAGCCTGCCGCCGCTGGAGAACCACCCGTACTTTCTGACCGTGGACATCGAGCGCGACATCGATGTGGAAGCAGCGGCACGCCTGTCGGGACTGAGCCTGGAGGAATTTCAGCAGCTCAACCCGCAGATGAACAAGCCCGTGATCCTGGCGGCGGGCACGCCCCAGGTGCTGCTGCCCTATGACAATGCCAACCGCTTTGTTCGGGCCCTGCACGACGGCGGCGTGCCCTTGGCCAGTTGGACCGCGTGGGTGGCACCCCGCACCTTGAGAGTTGCCGAAGCCGCAAGATTGACCGGCTTTGACGAGGCGCGGCTGCGCGAAGTCAACCGCATTCCGCCAAACATGCTGGTCAGGGCGGGTTCGACGCTGCTGGTGCCGCGCCACCCGGGTAGCCTGGCCAATGTGGCTGAGCATGTGGCAGACAACGCCCGCATCAGCCTGGCACCCGAGGGCAGACCACTGCGCAAGGTGGTGGTCCAGGCCGGCAAAGGCGGCGACTCTGTGCAGTCCGTTGCCAGGCGCTACAAGGTGTCAGCCAAACAGGTGGCTGAGTGGAACGATGTTTCAAGCTCGGCCAGCTTCAAGGCCGGGGCGCGCGTGGTGTTGATGCTGCCAGCCAAATCGGCGACCTCAGCCAAGCGCGCCAGCAGGCCCGCCACTGCACAGAGCCCCAAAGCCAAAGGGAAGTCCACTGCACGCAGTGCCAGCAGCGGCAAAGCGACTCGGCCCAGCGCAGCCAAAGGTGGCGCGCCAGCACGCGCCCAAGCCGCCCGCCCCTGAGTGTCTGCTTGAGCGGCAGCCGGTCGCTCAACCGCCCAAAAAGTCCCCTTTGCCGATCTCGACCCCAGCGTGCCGAAGCAAGGCATAGGTGGTGGTGGCATGGAAGTAGAAGTTGGGCAGCACAAAGTGGCGCAGATAGTTCTCGCCATTGAATCGCAACGGCTCGCGGGTGCGCATCGGCACCTGGATCTCGCGCTCTTCAGTGCCGTCGATCTGGGCTGCATCAAAGCTCTGCACATAGTCCAGGGTCTTGCGGACGCGCGCTTTCAGCTCGTCCAGCGTGGCCTCGTTGTCCTCCCACTTCGGGGCCTCCACGCCAGCCAGCCTGGCCATGCAAAACTTGACGCCGTCGGCGGCGATCTGCACTTGCCGGGCCAGAGGCAACATGTCGGGCGCCAGCCGCAGGCTGAGGTAGTTGGCGGCGTCAAATTTGCGCGCTTCGGCATGCGCCTGTGCTTTGTCCAGCCACAGCAACATCTGTGTGAAAGTGCGAACGAAGGCCGGCACGCTGGCCGAGTACATGGTCAAACTCATGTGAGTTCTCCTGCTGAAGCTGAGGGGTGTGGTGGCTGAAGTTTCCAGTCAACGCACCGGGCGCCGACCGGAGCGCAGGGCAGGAACGGGCAAAATCAGCCGCTCACACCATGAACATCATCATCCTAGACGACTACCAGGACGCCGTTCGCAAGCTCGACTGCGCCTCCTTGCTCGAACCCTTCAACGCCAAGGTCTTCACCAACACCGTCAAAGGCAACGGCCAACTGGCGGTGCGGCTGCGCGATGCCGATGTGCTGGTGCTGATCCGCGAGCGCACGCTCTTCCCGCGCGCTCTGCTTGAGAAGCTGCCGCGCCTGAAGCTGATCTCGCAAACCGGCCGGGTGGGCAGCCACATCGATGTCGAGGCCGCCACGCGGTGCGGCATCGCGGTGGCAGAAGGCGTGGGCTCGCCCACCGCTCCGGCCGAGCTGACCTGGGCTTTGGTGATGGCAGCCATGCGCCGCCTGCCGCACTACGTAGGCAACCTGAAGCACGGTGCCTGGCAACAGTCGGGGCTGAAATCTGCAGCGATGCCTGCCAACTTTGGCTTGGGCATGCAACTGGCCGGCAAGACGCTGGGCGTCTGGGGCTACGGCAAGATTGGCAGCCTGGTCGCAGGCTATGGCCGCGCCTTCGGCATGCGGGTGCTGGTGTGGGGGTGCGAGGCCAGCCGCCAAAAGGCCACTGCAGACGGCTATGAAGCGGTGCCGGCACGCAGCGTGCTGTTCGAGCAATCCGATGTCTTGAGCCTGCACCTGCGGCTGGCAGAAAGCACCCGCCAGATCGTGACGCTGGAGTTGCTGTCGTCCATGAGACCCACCGCCTTGTTGGTCAACACCTCGCGTGCAGAACTCATCGCAGACCATGCCCTGGTCGCTGCACTGAATCGCGGCCGCCCGGGCATGGCTGCCATCGATGTTTTCGAGAGCGAGCCGATTCTGCAGGGCCATCCGCTGCTGCGCCTGGAAAACGCCGTCTGCACGCCGCACATCGGCTATGTGGAGCAGCAAAGCTACGAGATGTACTTTCGTGCTGCGTTCGAGAACGTCGTCAACTTCATCCACAAGACACCCACCCACCTGGTCAACCCCGAGGCGATGAAGGTGCTGCGATGAAAGTGTTGCGTTGAACCAGCCCGCCTCGCCGAGCCAGTTGTTCCGGGCCTTCAACCGGCTGGGATTGCAAGGCTTCGGTGGGGTGCTGCCGGTGGCCCAGCGCGAGTTGGTCGAGCGGCTGGGCTGGTTGACGCGTGAGCAGTTTCTGGATCTGCTGTCGCTGGCCCAGGTGCTGCCCGGGCCCAACATCGTCAACCTGACGCTGATGCTGGGCGACCGCTTCTTCGGCTGGCGCGGTGCGATGGCGGCCACCGCAGGCATCCTGCTGGCTCCTTTGGCCATCGTGCTGGGCCTGGCAACTCTGGCCGCAGCCGCCAGCGACTGGTCGGTGCTGCGCGGCGCGCTGCAAGGCATGGGCCTGACTGCGGCTGGCTTGGTGCTCGCCACGGCGCTGAAGCTGGCGCCCGGATTGCGGCTGAACGCGCTGGGGCCGGCGATGTGCGCGGCGCTGGTGGCTGCCACTGCACTGGCCGTCGGCTGGTTGCGCTGGCCCCTGGTGGCCGTGGTGCTGGGCCTGGGCGGCCTGGGCACCCTGCTGGCCTGGCGGCGCCTGCGAGCTGCTGCAACTGCCGCATCGTCCAAGGCCAGGATGTGAACCCCCTGCCCTGGCTGCTGGGCAGCCTGGAAGCTGTGCAGTTGCTGCAGTTGTTCGGGCATTTCCTGCTGCTGTCTTTGCTGGCTGTAGGTGGTGCTTTGACCACCGCCCCTGAAATGCACCGCTACATGGTCGAACAAAAGGGCTGGTTGACCGACATCGACTTCAGCGCTTCAGTGGCGCTGGCCCAGGCGGCACCTGGGCCCAACGTCTTGTTCGTGGCTGTGCTGGGATTCAACGCAGCCGGCTTGGCGGGGGCATTGGCCTGCCTGGTGGGTACCTTGCTGCCTTCCACAACGGTGGCCCTGACGGCCGCACGCTGGGGCCACCGGCCTGCCAATGCCCAGGGTCTGCGTGCCTTCACTGCCGGCATGGCGCCGGTGACGATCGGTCTGCTGCTGTCCACTTCCTGGCTGCTGCTGCAGCCCGCCGGGCTGCGCTGGGTCGGCATCGCCTTGCTGCTCGCCACCGTGTGGGCGATGCTGCGCACGCGCATCAGCCCGCCCTGGCTGATTGCGGCGGGCGCGGTCGTCGGTGGGCTGGGATGGCTTTGAAGACCTGACTCGCCCAGCGGACGCAAGCTGCGGGATGGCCGCCCAGCCGTGGGGAAATCAGGCAGGCGCATGAAGCGGCTGCGGCAACTTCAACGCACCAGCCAGCCGCAGTGACCCGAGCAGCGCCTGCGGCCATTGGCCACAGGCCATCAACGCAGCAAAGGCTCCTGTCTCGGCATCGCAGCTCAAGCCCTGTTGCTGCAGCCAATCGGCGTTGAAGTAGGTCTGGCTGTAACGCTGGCCGTCATCACACAACAAGGTCACGATCGACCCGCTCTGGCCCTGCTCGCGCATCGTCTGCGCGCAGGTCAAGGCCGCCACCAGGTTGGTGCCGGTAGAGCCACCCACCGGCCGCGACAAGTTCTGGCTGAGGCAGAACATCGCCGCCAGGCTCCACACATCAGGCACCTTGACCATCGCGTCCATCACGCCCGGCATGAACGACGCTTCCACACGCGGCCGGCCGATGCCTTCGATGCGCGACCCTTGATCCAGGCTCAGCGTGCTGTCGCCGCTGACGAAGTGATCAAAGAAAACCGAGCGCTCGGCGTCCACCCCGCACACCTGCGTGCTGAAGCGTCTGTAGTGCACATAGCGCCCGATCGTCGCCAAGGTGCCGCCCGTGCCGGCGCTCGCCACCACCCAGGTCGGGCAAGGGTGTGGCTCCAGCTCCATCTGCAGGTAGATGCTTTGTGCGATGTTGTTGTTGGCGCGCCAGTCGGTGGCTCTTTCAGCGTAGGTGAACTGGTCCATGAAATGGCCACCACAGTCAGCGGCGATGCGCGCGCTTTCGGCGTAGATCGCGCGGGGGTCATCGACCAGACTGCAGCGACCACCTTGCTGGGTGATGGCGCTGATCTTCAGCGGGCTGGTGCTGCGCGGCATCACGGCGACAAAGGGCAGGCCCAGCAGGCGTGCGAAGTAGGCTTCGCTGATCGCCGTCGAGCCGCTGGAGGCTTCGACCACCGTCGAGCCTTCATGCAACCAGCCGTTGCACAGGGCATGCAAGAAGAGGCTGCGCGCCAGCCGGTGTTTGAGGCTGCCGGTGGGATGGCTCGACTCGTCTTTCAGATACAAGTCGATGCCCGGGAACCCTGGCAAAGGCAACGGGATCAGGTGCGTGTCGCTGCTGCGCTGAAAATCAGCCTCGATGCGCCGGATCGCTTCGTGCACCCAGGCCCGACGCTGCGAGGATGGCGCCGTGCCGTTGCACTGCAGGGGGACGGGCGTAGACGCAGGCTGCGTCGAGGAAGCTTTGAGCATGCGAGACAAGAGCCAGGGCTGGACAATGATTTGACAGCGATTCAGTGTACCGTTCCGCCTCTTTGCATCACCTTCTTCAGCAGTTTCTTGGCTGCAACGTGGCTGGGGCCCCCTCCATGAACTTCAGCGCTTTGTGGCGCCGCATCTGGCGCGCTGCCGTCTGGCTGGTCGTGGTGTACACGGGCCTGCTGGCGCTGCTGTGGTGGGCACAAGAAAAACTGCTGTTCTTGCCCACGGTCTTGCCACAGGACCACCGCTTTGCCGTGGCAGCCGATGTGCACGAGGCTTGGGTCGAGGTGCAAGGCGCACGCCTGAACGCGCTGCACCTCAGGCTGCCCAAGCCAGAAGGCGTGGTTCTTTTTCTGCACGGCAATGCCGGCAGCCTTGACAACTGGTTCGCGCACCTCGGACCCTACAGACAGGCCAACATGGACCTGTTCATGATCGACTACCGCGGCTACGGCAAGAGCAGTGGTCGCATCAGCAGCGAGGCGCAGTTGCACGCCGATGTGCTGGCCGCCTGGCAGCACATTGCGCCGCGCTACGAAGGCTTGCGACGCGTGGTTCTAGGCCGATCACTGGGCACGGGAATGGCCGCTCATCTCGCAGCACAAGTACAGCCGGAGTTGACGGTGCTGGTCTCACCCTACAGCAGCATGCAGGCACTGGCCAAGGAGATCTACCCCTGGGTGCCGAGTGCGTTGATGCGCTACCCGTTGCGCACCGATCTGGCACTGCCGCGCATCGGCGGCGAGATCTGGATGGCCCACGGCGAACGAGACCGGCTGATCCCGGCTGCACATGCCAAAACTCTGCAAGCGTTGGCGCCGCGCGCGCAATTGCTGCTGCTGCCGCAGGCCGAGCACAACGACATCCATCTGTGGCCGGCTTACGCAGCGACGCTGCAGCAGGTGCTGCAACTGCAGCGCTAGAACAATGTTGAACCAAACCGCTGACGCGGTGGTTGGAACTCGAAAATAGGAAGACAGGCGCGCCTGAACGTCCTACCTTGATCGATGCGGGCATATGCCCGCGCATCGATCCAGGAG
>Ga0105046_10002787_pt1 | contig 27585 bp, 14 predicted proteins | sample MAT03_FD_78385 | JGI IMG/M metagenome (GOLD analysis project Ga0105046, IMG submission 78385) | Freshwater microbial communities from Lake Fryxell liftoff mats and glacier meltwater in Antarctica - MAT-03 (megahit assembly) | ecosystem: Environmental > Aquatic > Freshwater > Ice > Liftoff... | reverse complement strand
TCCACTTTTTCTACATATTGATTTAGCAAAAGATCTGGAATCATTAAAAAGTTTTGGAATCGAAATTATTTCGGAAGAAGAAGATGGTTATATAATTGGTGCAAATAGCGATGAATTTAAGGTGTTCGCTGATCGGCTCGAACAATTCTTAAATCAAAGCAATAAAAAATTCAAAGACTCCGCTGCCTCAGTACTCGAAGTAATTCCTGAACCAACGGAAAGATTAAAACGAATCCTTTCAAAAAATTTACTTGACAAATGGGAAGGAATTGATCAGATAAACGAAATAGTAATCTACGTAGCTATTTCAAGTTATTTAAAAATACCTGACTACCCGACTAAAAAGGAAGACCAAACCGATGAATCATATGACTCCTCAGTCGAACGTTGGAGAACCCGATACCATCTTTGGCAAATAGCAAAAGATGATTTAGCTAGAGAAAGGCAAACTGCATTTGAAAATTTTATTGAAATATATAAGGCAGAATTCGTCGGCAGGCTAGGCCAGTATTCTGAATTTGATGATGGATTTGGTTGTAAAATCAGGATAAGTGGCGCAGGCTTGAGAGAATTGGCTTTAAGGTTTGCATATGTCTTCAATATAGAAGAACATGATACTTTATATAGTTTTGAAGGAAGCAATGAATTAGAAAATCTTCTTGAGATTGAAATACAAGCTCCGGATAATGAAAGTCCCAAGATATGCATAATTGACAGCGGTATCCAGGAAGGACACAGATTATTGTCTTCAGCAATTGATGAAGATCTATCAATATCTTATGTATTTAATGATACAGATACTTTTGATAAAGTACCAAACGGAGGACATGGGACTAGAGTAGCCGGGGCTGTATTGTTTCCTAATGGAATTCATTCAAATGAAGAAAACATAAAAGCCCCATTCTGGCTTCAGAATGCAAGAATTTTAAATGATGAGAATAAGATAAGTAGTGATTTAAATGAATCCGACCTTATGAGCGATATTGTCGAACGTTTTTACCCTACTAAAATATTCAACTTATCTGTTACAAATAGTCGGCCTGAAGTTCATGTTCATATGCCTATTTGGTCTGCAAAGATTGATAAAATTATCTGGGAAAATGATATTCTTTTTTGTATCGCTGCGGGAAATATCCCACGTGATTCAAATGATGCCAATATACCCGGGATAACCAATTTTATTTCTCAAGGAATAAATTATCCTGACTTTTTAAATGTTCCAAAAAGTTCTATTACAAATCCTGCCTATAGTTGCTTTGCATTAACTGTTGGGTCAATTTGCGATTCAGAATTTGAAGATGATACATTTAAATGTTTTGCAGATAAGGATTATCCATCTTCTTTTTCCCGTTCAGGATTTGGATTGTGGGGAATGATCAAGCCAGATGTTGTGGAATACGGAGGAGATTATGTTTTCAATAAGAATTCATTAGATGTATCTACACACAAAGAATCTTCACCCAATTTAATAAGATCGACAAGAGATAATGGACCAGCTGTTGGTAGAGATGTGGTTGGAACTTCATTCACCACTCCTAAAATCAGTCATATTGCAGCAACTTTACAAAATTTATACCCAGAAGAATCGTGTTTGTTATATCGAGCTTTAATTGTCCATTCTGCTAAGTTTCCCTCCGCTGTTAGAAATATCCCAGATTTCTTACATCATTATGGTTATGGTATCCCAGATATCAATAATGCTACAAGAAATTCATCAAAAAGAGTAACTCTACATAATTCAGGTGAAATCAATCCAAAAAATTCGAATATCTATTTAATCAAAATTCCTAAGGAAATAAGGAGACCGGGTTTAGATTTTAATGTGCTCATAGAAATTACACTATCATTTAAGGCGGAACCAAGAATAACCAGACGCAAAACTCATTCATATTTATCAGCATGGCTTGATTGGGAAACTTCAAGAAAAGGTGAAACTCAAAAAAGTTTTTCTGATAGAATATTATTATCTAAAATAAGCGACGATGAGGAAGAGGAACAACTCGAAGATACCGAAGGAACAAACTCGTCGGAACTAAAACCCGAATCATTTAAGTGGACGATTGCTTCGAAGGCAAATGATGGCGAAATAAGTGGTGTAAAAAGGCAAGACAGCTCTATTCAAAAAGATTGGTGCATAGAAAAATCTTACCAGTTACCTGAGGAATTTCTAGTCGCCGTTAAAGGCCATAAAGGTTGGGAAAAAGATTTAGATAAGGTAATTCCCTATTCTATTGTAGTTAGTTTTGAAATATTAGATATCGAAGTAGACATAGATATTTATAATTTAATAGAAGTTGAAAATAGAATTGAAATAGAAAATGAACGAGAAGTCGTCTTCGATAGTTTATAAACCTTGGCAGCAAATCAAATCATGAGTAACTTAATTCAAACCAAACTCTTCCGCCTGCCTCTTGCAGTGTTAGGCACTAACGTGCAGTGCCTCGTCTTCGAGCCACACAGCACGCCCCAAGATTTATTCATTTATACTTTGGGAGTCGTCATTCTGAGCAGTATTGCTAATTAAGATAATCAACATTGTTTTTAAAGGTTTATATAGTTAATGAGATCCCAGAAAACAGGAGAGAATCATTTGCAATGTCTACATAATCGCTCGGCAACCTGTATCGCCCCATGCGAGAGCCGAGGCATGGCAACCAATCTACAATTTCTGGCGTCATTTTGCCGACCATGGCAAAGAAGTATTATGGTATCCAGGTGGTGGAGGCTGGGTAGGAGACGTTGGGTGTGGAGGGGGGTGCGGCAACTTCATTGCTTCTTTGTTCCTTTTCACTTTCTGCGACAGGGTTCTGAAGTTCATATGGTTTATAGTGAAGCTAAGGAGTTGAGAAAGTTTCCCCTAATAGCTAAGCTTTCGATTTGCCCAACGGCAATAAATGATCCCGCATTTGCGGGAGAACAGAACCTTTGGTGCCGGCTGGTTATGGCGTTTTGGTTGTAAGTATAAGGAGTTACAAACAGGCAGAAGGCCTGTTATTTTTATGGTGCAGGCTTGCCCTCCTCGGCACCCCCCAACTCCCGCAGCCCCGTTTCCACTAGCCAGCCATCATGCAAAACACTAACTTCTCAAAACAGAAATTGCTTATAAAAGCCAGGCCCATACCACTCGCCTTTCCATAACAATTAAAATCCTTAATTTGCAACCACTCTATAATACAACTAACCCCTCTAAATGGCCGACGATAAAAAACAGCAACTCGAACAACAACTCTGGAAAATAGCCGATACACTTCGTGGTAAATGGATGCCGATGATTTTAGGGATTACATATTGGGCTTTATCTTTTACAAATACCTGAGCGAAAAGATGGAGGCTTATGCCAATACTATTTTAAAGCCCGATAAAATAAGCTACGACACGGTAGAAACAAACAAAGATAAAAAGGCAATCTCTTTCTGAAAAAATATCATATACATTGAGAAAAGCGATTTATACATTAGTCTCAAAAATTTAGCTATGCCTTCTAAAAGCTGTCTTTTTTACGTGCTCAGCAGAAGATTACCGCCGTTTTCTTCTTTTTGAACGAGCCACGAATTTTACTCCCCAAAATATTTCCTAGATAAATTTAATTTTTCCGTTTCTGGCAAGTATTACGCAGGATTCACATGACGCCTTTCAGTTCAACCTGGATTGTATACCTATGTTAGGTGTGAGATGATATTCGCCAGCAGCATTAATTATTGGTTTTTAAACCGCCCTATCGGCAGACAGATCCCTGATAGGAAAATCCTGGATAGTTACTTCCGTATAAAACCCTTTTGATTCGTAATCGCCGGATACACGACCTTCAGGAATTATATTATTCTCCTCTAAGTAAATCTCATAAAACAACTCTTTACTCAATACGTCTCCCAACTCTTTAAGATCCACTATTGTAAAATGGATTAATAATTCTTCTGGCAAAAAAATGATGTAATAAGTTATTTTCCAATGACTAAATTTTATCCTAAGATAACATTAGTCCCCACAAAATGATTATGAACCCTTTTTAAGAATAAATTAAACAAAATATGAAAACCCAATGATGATAAAATTTATTATAAAAAAATATATTTAAGTAGAAGAACGGATAATAAGTGAACTTTTTAGAATCCTATTTTCATAGAAATTTGATTTGTTTTCAATTTCATTAATCAATAATTGAGCAGCTAATTTTCCCACCTCATAGCTTGGTTGCATAATGGTAGTAAGTGCAGGGAAAACCACTTCACTTATGGGATCATTATTATAACCTGCAATTGCCACATCTTCTGGGATCCTATAACCTAAATTTTGAAGGTATTTCATACAAATGATAGCTGAGGAATCATTTATGGCAAAAATTGCATTAGGTTTTTCTTTCAATAAAAAAAGTTTTTGAATCTTATCAAGTGCTTCACTTTCAAAATCTTCACAATATAAAATGTAATCCTCCCTAATCTGAAGATTATATTTTGATAGGGCATCAAGATATCCATGTAAACGATCCGAAGCAATTGATAAATGTCGTGGACCTGCAATATGAGCTATGCGTGTATATCCTTTCTTGATAAGATGTTCAACTGCAAAAAATGCTCCTTCATACTGGTTGACAGTTACCTTAGTAGCTTCAATATTTTCCAGAACCCTGTCAAAAAAAATTACGTGAATACCTTTTCGCTGTACGTTAATGAATTCTTCAACATTTGTAGTGTTTTTCGAAACAGATATGAGTAAACCGTCTATTCTAATAGAAACGAGTTTTTTTAAATAAGCCGTCTCTCTTTCTATTGATTCATCAGATAAACAAGACATGATGTGATACCCATTTGCATCTGCAATTTCCATCATTCCGGAAAGTGCATTTACAAAATATTGTGAGGATATTACAGGCATAATTACTCCAATTAATTTTGTTTGTTTATTTACCAGGCTTGTAGCAATATAATTAGGTTCATAATTAAGTTCTTTAGCAAGTGCAAGCACTTTCCCCCTGGTTTCAGGATTAATGTCCTGAAGACCCCTTAATGCCCGTGATACGGTCGAAACTGACAATCGAAGCTTTCTTCCTAGATCTTTTATGGTTACCTGTTTATTTAACATTGACGATATTAGAAAATAAGAAGGTTGCTAACAGAGTTTTTATTACGAGTCATTAGTAAATGCTCATTTGGTAGAAGATTCAGGCAATTTGTCTATTTTAAGTTCTACACATTTTCTTTTCCTTCTCAATGTACAATTTATTTGAAAACAATTTTAAGAAATTTGAACCCTAATGCTTATTTATAAACTGTTACGAGAAAAAATTGATCAATTTTGAATTGATTTTAAAAAAACAATGTTTTAGTAGTATTACTTTTATTCTCACCCGAAGATTTGTTATCTAATGAAGGTAGCTGCTTTTTTCAACAGTTTCTAAATATAGTTTAGTGCTTCGAAATTTGTGATTCGATCGAAGCGGAAGTGAGTTCTGCTGAGAGGCAACTCACCAGGAATAGATTGACCCGACGAAATAGGGATTAAAGCAGGTGCGTTTTGTATTTGCTGTTTGTATTTCTGAGGGGTAATGCCTATAAAAGACCTATGCTGCATATTCAAGTGGCGTTTTATTATTTTAATGATTCGTGGGGCATTAAACTGTTGTATTCATCTTTAAATTCTGCGGCTTTTTCTTTGGCATCTTCAAGGCTGAAAAAAATGTTAGCATCAAATAAATCTTCCCCTGGCTGTACGGTTAAATCGTTCTTCAACAAAATTCTCTTGCGGTTGGACTATAGGGATACTCATCCATTTAATTTCTTTCTTTTTCAACCAAAGCTGAAATCTTTTGGTTGAAAATTCCGATCCATTATCGGACCTCATAGACGCTGATTTTCCATGGCATTTGATTGCTCTTTCCAACAGCTCTATTAGTCGTTTCGCCGGTATAGAATAATTTATGAACATCCCTCTACAAAAACGGCTGAAAGGGGCAATCATATTTAAGGACCTTATTTGGCGGCCACTTGCAAGCACATCATGCAGAAAATCAATTCCCCATTCAATGTTTTCCGGCATCGGTATAAAAGCAGGACTGGCTTTTGTTTTCCGGTATTCTTTTGGTTGGTTTGCTGTATAAGGCATAACCCTCTTTTTCGTACACACGTCTTATTCTGCTACTGGTTTAATTTGGATGGGTCCGGCTGCACCATCGCTGTGTAAGACCGGCAGTAGCCCGCTTTAAGCGACCATTCTCCTGTTCCAAGGGCCGTAGCCGGGGAGTTCCTGCAAGCTCATTCCGCTATACTTAGTTTTCCAATTATGAATTGTGGCATCAGTGATACCATGCTTGCGGCAAATGTCTGCCACCTTTGTACTTCCATTCTGCTCGTTAAGAATGACCAGCACATGTTCTTCTGTAAATCTCGACTTTTTCATACAATTTTAAAATTTAAATTAAAAATCAATTTTAAACTTGTATGAAAAAGTCAGCCACTTACCCTAATTCCATAGAATTCCCTCATGTAAAATAACTTTTTTATGTCCTGCAAACGTTACCGGAAACGTTATTTTCAGATATGCAACTTTCAAAGCCTAAAGCCACATATTAAATTAATAACTTTGGTTAACTGCTAAATTATCAACATATGATTAAGAATTTTTTATTTTCAATCTCTTTAATTATTATTTACATTTTTATTCCACTTATAGGAATTGGACAACAACGACAAATTTCTGGTCGTGTTATCGATGGAGTGGATAACGCCCCTTTACCAGGAGCTGTAGTCAACGTAAAAGGAACTGGTTCTACAACGTTAACAAATGAAAAAGGTAATTTTACACTTTCCGGAGTCTTTAAATCATCTGATGTTTTGGAAATCTCTTTTGTTGGTTATATTGTAAATGAACAACGTATCGGAGACCAAAATCAATTTCAGATTACTTTGAAACCTGATAATGCAACATTAGACGAAGTAATAGTAACTGGAGTTGCAGCCGGAACTCCTAAAACCAAATTAGGGTTTTCTATAGATAAAATAAATGCTGAAAGACTTCAAAAAGTACCAGGCACTGATCCTGCAGCCGCCTTACAAGGGAAAGTAGCAGGAGTTAAAATAAATAAAACTAGTGGTGCACCAGGTTCTGAAAGCGATATACAACTTCGTGGTGTTAAAACAATTTTCGGTTCTTCTAATCCTTTAATAATAGTTGATGGGATTCTCACAGCGGGAGGTTTAGCTGATATTAATGCCCAGGATATCCAATCTATTGAAGTATTAAAAGGTGCAGCTGCTTCATCTTTATATGGGTCACGAGCAGCAAATGGTGTAATTAGTATAATTTCGAAAAGAGGGAATTCCCTTAGTGCAGGTAAAACTGAAATAAGTTTTCGAAGCGAAATTGGACAAAATTTTATGGGGTTTATTCCAGAAAAATCTTCAGCAACGAATCGCATAGTACAAAAAAATCCAATCACTGGAGAGTTAGAAGTTACAAGATTAGGTGCTGCTGATCAGTTAGTTGATAATTTATATCCACAGACCTTCGATAACTTAAAACAATTTTTTAATCCAGGTAATTATATTACCAATTATATATCATTTAAAGGAAATTCTAATGATAGCCGCATTTCAGTTTACTCCTCTCTAGAAACGACAACTGAAGCAGGTGTAATTAAATTAGTTAAAGGTTTTAATAGAACTAATTTTAAATTAAACCTTGATTACAAAATTTCAGATAAGATAGATTTTACCACTTCAAATTTGTTTGCACAATCTGAATCGGACAATCGTGCCAGTGGTGCTTTTGGTCAATTGATGAATACTGATCCCAATGCTAATCTTTTTGCAACCAATGAAGATGGAAGCCCATATAAGGTGAATGTAAATACAATTGCCCAGGCTTCAAATCCATTATACAATATTGTTAATTCGATTAATGAAGGTCAGTCTGAACGTCTTCTGAGTTTCTTTGCTTTAAAATACCATCCATTAAATTATCTTTCTTTTGAAGCTTCTTACGGTACAGATAGAAGTAGATCAGAAAGCTTTTTTCTTAGCCCTAAAGGTCGCCTCGACTATAATTTAACTCCCGATAAGGGTAGTATTTCAAGAGGTAATTCCATTGTAAAAGATCAAACCGTGCAGCTATCCGGGTCTTATTTTAAAAAGCTAAATAATTTCAATACCCGTTTTAAAGCCCAGTATATGTATGAATCACAACACTTTAATAGTTTAAGTGCAAGTGGTACGGACCTCGGTGTAACTGGTATGGGTATAACCACCATTGACCTTGCTGCTACAAAATCAGCGAGTTCTTTTACTTCTAAAACTATAGCAAATAATATTGCTGGATTGATGGTGGTAGATTATAAAGATAAGTACATTTTAGATGCTTTAATTAGAAGAGATGCTTCTTCAAGATTTGGTTCTAATGTTCGTAATCAAATTTTCTATAGGGTTGCTGGCGCATGGCGTGTGACACAGGATTTTAGATTAAATGGTATTAATGAATGGAAACTACGATCTTCTTACGGTGTTTCAGGGTTAAGACCTCCATTTGAAGCACAGTACGAAACTTATACTTTACAAAATGGTTTGACTTCTTCTCAATTTACTCTAGGGAATAAAGATTTAGAACCTTCCTTTTCTAAAGAATTTGAAGTTGGTACAGATATGTTTTTTTTGAACAGATTTAATTTCACATTTAATTATTCCAGGGCTCGAAATACAAATCAAATATTAAAAGTACCGCTCCCAGCTCTTGCCGGGGCACCATATAAATGGCAGAATGCCGGGGAAGTATTATCCCATGCAATTGAAATAAGCCTCGGCGGTGATATAATCAAAACAAAAAATTTTGGTTGGGATGTTAATTTAACTTTTGATAAGATACAACAAAAAATAAGTAAGCTTAACGGTAAACCCTATTTTTTAAATGGAACCCGTTTTCGAATAGAGCAAGGGATAGATTTTGGAACATTGTATCTTGATAGATTTGCCCGATCATTGGAGGAAGTAAAAAATCAGGTTCCTACTGGTATGGACATTAAAGACGTCTTTGCTATTAATAATGAAGGCTATGTGGTAAGGGTGACTGAAATTGGAACAGTAAATGAAAAAGCAATTAAAATTAAAGATAATAATGGAAATATTATTCCACTTCCTTCATCAAATTTTGCTCCAGATTATAATATAAATTTTGCAAATACATTTAGCTTTAAAGGTTTTACTTTATATGGATTATTTGCGTTTCAAAAAGGTGGTAGAGTGTATAATCACTCAGTAAGATATACTACAGAACCAAAATTTTTGGATCAGTCACAAAAACCATATAATGCTGTTAAGCCAATAAAATATTTAGATAATAGCGGACAGGATGGTGGGCTACTGGGATGGGATAATGAAAACCTAATATATGACGCCACTTTCCTTAAGTTAAGAGAAGTTTCTTTAGGATATGATATTAAGGCTTTTAGCAAATATGGATTCAAAAATGTAAAACTGAGTGTTATTGGCCGAAACCTCGTAACCCTTACCAAGTATCCAGGTTTTGATCCTGAAGCAGGAATGGGGAAAGAAGGGGTAGATACCAACGTTTTTAAATTTGATTCCAATGAAGCATATCCAATATTTAGGACGGTTAGTGCTTCTTTATTATTAACCTTTTAATCTTTAATCATGATAAATAATAACATTAAGTTGCTTCTTTTGATCTGCATTATATTTAGTAGCACCTCATGCAAGCAGGTATTTGATGATATTGATGTTCCAAATCAAAATCAACCTCAAACATCTGATCTAAAGGATCAATATTTTGCTCAGATTAAAAATGCTTATGGAGCTTGGTATAACGGAAGTATTGCAGCTAGTCCCGCAATAGGATTTGCTAATGCAGAGGTAATAACTGCTGCAACAGCAAGTTGGGGTTCGGGTCCGATGTGGTTTAAGCCTCGTGGGCCTCTTTTTAATGGTCAAACTCCAGATCCAGTGATCATAATCAATTTTGGTGCTTGGTATAACTATTATGCAGGTATTCCAATAGTTACAAATGTTCTAAAATCTTTGAAAGATCCATCCTTCAAAATCATTATTAATAAAAAAGATTACACAAAACGTATCCAGGCTCATGGTTATATTTTGCAGGCATTACTTTATGGTAATCTCGCTCTTCTTTATGACAAAGCTTATTTATTTACTGAAGAAAGTGGTGATGCTGTAAATTTTAATTATGTTGAGAATACTAAAAAATATACAGAGCTTATCGCTTTTGCACTTGATAGACTTGATAAAGCAATAGTCGTTTTGCAAAATGATTTTGATGAAAATGATCCTGAAGAGGTGATGCCTGGCGTAAGATTCACTAAAGCTCAACTTATACAATTTGCTAATTCTATGGGGGCGCGGCTCCTTGCATGTTCTCCCCGTAACCCGAGCGAAGCAACAGCCATTAATTGGACAAGGGTAAAGCAATATGCAGATAACGGTCTTAAGGAAGATTTCAAAGTTCGTTATGATGAAGGATGGAGAGGTAAAGTGATTAGCAGAGATAACGGAGCCAATAGTTTTGGTTTATTCAATATGGACTGGATTCGAGTAAATCAAAAAGTGATAAATATGATGGCTCCATCAGATCCGGCTGCCATTTATCCCTGGCCTATTGGAGTCCTTGCACTAGGTCCTGTAACTAACTCACCTGATGCAAGATTTAATAAATACTTTAGATATTCAAATATTAATAATTGGTTTGGTCAAGGTAGAACAGGCAGACCTGGTTATGGGTTTTTTATTTTGAGTGAGTATAAATATGTAAGGTATGAAAATGTTGTTCTAACTAATCAAGGTTTAGTTGATCATTATTTAAGGGTAGAGAACGACATGTATCTGGCTGAAGCTAAATTTAGGTTAAGAGAAAGTGGAGTTGCCGAACTCATAAATAGATCAAGAGTTGGATTAGGAAATCTACCGCCAGCTACAGATAGTGATCCTAATTTGTTAGAAAAAATATTTTATGAGCGATATGTAGAATCTGATCTGGTGTGGCTAAATCTAGGTTTTTATGATAAACGTCGTCTCGGACAACTAGAACCTGGAACAGCTTATCACTTTCCCATTCCCGCTGATGAGCTTATTCAACATGGACAAGCTGTTTACACTTTTGGAAGCATTGGTAAAGAAATGTAGAACCAAAATTTAATATAAACTATACCTAATTATTAAAATTAATTTATGAATATTCTAAATTTTTCAAGAGGATTTAAACACATGTTGCTTCTTTTTTATTTAGGTGTTTTGTTTAGTAGTTGTGAAAGAGAGATGGTGAACGAAATTATTTCTGTTACTCCTCCAGAACTTCATGTTATTGTTCATCAGGGTACTAATAAAGCTAACAGAGTTGTAGAAGCTTCTGTTACACTTTATGCAACAGACGCCGATAGAACAGCTAATACAAATTCAATATCCACTGCAGTAACAAATGGTAAAGGAGAAGCCATTTTTGCAGAAAAGGATTTCAAAAAAGGAGAACTTTTTATCAGTGTATCTAAAGGTGCAGTTACCGTAAAGGCAAAAACACCTTATCTTCTTCAAAATGATGGTAAAACTATATTCTGGGTTTCAATTTAATGTTGCCTAAGAGTTCTTTCACTTGGCTAATACTTCAAAAAAAGCTGATTCCCTGATATTGTTTTTTTAAAATGTTGTTGCATAACATTTAAAAAAACAATATCACAATTTCTTTCGACTGATTTTTTATGATTAAAATATTGTTTACTTGTTTGAATGTACTTTTCTTTTTGTCACTAAAAGGGCAGGATCCTCATTCAATACCTGATACCATTAATGTTAAAGTAGCTGTTGTGATTCAAAATCCAAAAATTGTTTCTAAGGGAAACAGGAGAATGCATGAAATCTTTATTACTCCAGGCAGGCTTTATCAATGGCAAGATCCAAAGAAATTAATGGAAGATTATAAGGATAGTTTAAATTCCTTAAGTGGTGGAGTTATAAATTATGAAATAATAAAAGTTTATGACGATGATCAATTGTTTACTCACTTTAAGGATAAAGAAGAAATCCTGAGTCTGCAAAAAATTGTAGAGTTGTTGTCAGAGCCAGATTGGGCAACTTTAAAAAAAGAAAATACGAGTTTCAATTATGAAAAGTTTATTGAATATTACGGTTTTTGTGAAATGCGAGATAAAGGTGAGATCAATGAAGTGTGGCTTTGGACATTTCCTTTTGCGGGTGCCTGGGAATCAACTTTTGCCGGAATAAATTCCTTTTGGTTAAACTCTAATCCGGTACAGGGCACTGCATGTAAAGATCTGCTAACGGTTATGGGTTTAAATTATGAAAGAGATATGTCACTGGCACTTGAAAGTTATGGGCATAGATTTGAATCAATCATGCGGAAAGTTTATGGTCGTTGGGACCATAAATCAAAAGAACTTAATAATTGGGAATTATATACTTCTTACGATAAAATTGCACCTGAAAAAGCACATATTGGAAACATCCATTTCCCTCCAAATGGCTTAAATGATTACGATTGGAAGAATAGGACAAAAGTAAAAACGTATGCAGACACCTGGTATACTTATCCTTCATTAACACCTGTAATACCTAGATGGGTTAATTGCGAAGAATGGCATTGTTCCCACCTGGGTTATATGTCTTGGTGGTACAGGCATATACCAAAATACAAAGGTTTAAACCCTACGGATGGGCATTTAAATAATTGGTGGTATTACGTAGTAGATTATAATGCAGCTATAAAATTAGAATATGAGTTGAAACAACAACTGAAAGCAAAGAATTAATAGTAGTACCTTATGAATAATATTACTAATAATAAATTTCTCTATAATTCAAAGAATAAAAAAATTATACTATTTCTTTTTCTGCTTGTAGCATATACTTCACAAGCACAAAATATTTACCTGTCTAATCTTCGTGCAGAAAAGGATTTCCCACTATACACAACATATGCTGCACCTATGCAGCGATCCAACTTTGTGCTTGATGAGGGTTATGAATTTAGGTTTTATGTTGATTCTCTTGGAGCTGATTTTACTACCGATACAGGGGGTGATATATGTATTGGTTTTCGGTTAAATAAAAAATGGGTGTATAGAACCAAGGATATGTATAAGAAGCCGGTTATAACTATTAGTTATCCCGATATAGTTAAATATGAATATTTCCCTTTTAAAGATATTAAGGTTGAAGTTTTTTTTGCTGTTCATAGTTCTACAGCTGCTCTGGTGGATATTAAAGTTTATAACAATACTGACAACCAGGTAAAATTGACGGTAGTACCTTTTATCCGCAATAGTTACAGGGCTTTTACTAATGTTGTAACTGCAGGTAATCAAATATTTTTTAATCATGAAGAATATCCCGACGCCTGGACTGTTGGACATAAACTTCCTTATACTGATAGTATAAAAAACATTTTTTTAATATCAGAAAAACCCGAGTTTTCAGGTGGATTTACTAGCGAGAATTATGAAGCACCTATTATACCCTTTGATGTAGATCTCAATGGTAAAGGTGGCATGCAAGTTAACGGGAGAGCATATTTACCTGGAAAAGTACGAATTACTGACGCTAAATCTGTGAGAATTCAACTTTTCTTAGGTGATGACTTCTCTAGAATGATAACTGAAAAAAGTCCTGTTTTAGGCAGTCTACAACCAGTAATAGATAATGGAGGATATTTTAAACTCGAAGCATCTTTATTTAATTCTTCGGAAAGAAAATACCAGATTACAGCGCAGCACAACGAGAATATGAGTGGTACCACCAAAGGTAGTTTCATAGATAAAGATATAATTCGATCAGATGTAAACCTTGAACCGAACAGCTTACCTGCATCTATAAATGAGCCAAAAATTAAGGGTTCAAACAACAACATTACGCTTTCATGGCAACCATTAAAGCAAGGATTAAAGTATTCAATATATAGAAGAAGTTATCCTGATGCATTATATATGCGAATAGCAAATCAGATCAATTCAAATAAATACATTGACAATAACATTGAGGGTGGAAATATTTATGGATACGTTATTATAACTCATGAAAATGATCAAATGAGCATTCATTCCCCAGAAGTTAATAATATTCCTAAGACTTCATTTGCAGATTTCAAAATCAAAAATTCTAACCCATCTTCCCCTGCTAAATATTCTAAAATCTTAGCTTTTAGCAAACTATTAAAATTAAAACCTAATTCAACCTACGAATTTAGAATAATTCGTGCTGTTACATCTATTAAAGACTCATCTAACAAATTGACAAGTGAAGCCGAATCGCTCTTATCCGTCAAGTTAGATCGGTATATTAAAGACAATGAAACATTATTTTCTAACACGCCAAAGGTAAATTTTGATAACCCGGATAAGCTAGCTCTTTATTGGAGTGCTAACAACATGATGCGCCAGGTTTTTTATCCACCAGAAGGGAAATCTAATTTCAACTATTACGTATTCTCACGTGAACCTACCTGGGGTTGGGGACATGGAGGCCAGGTATTTCATGAAAGTATAGCTATGCTTGCATATGCATATATTGATCCTTTAAGTGCAATGAATTCCCAAAGGGTTTATTTAGAGAGGCAATATCCAAATGGATATATTAATTACCGAACGGGGTCATATTTAGATGAAATTATTGAGCATAATGGACAAGTAACTTCTTCCGCACCATGGTATTCATGGCTTAATTGGGAGGTTTACAAGATAACTAAAGATGAGGGATTCCTTCGTGACATGTATGGATCATCCAAGAAATTCTTTGAATTTTACGTTAATAACAGAGATAGTGACAAAGATGGATTATGTGAATGGGGTGGTGAAGCTATACTTGAATCTGTACGTGATGCATTAGTTGCTGTTTGGGATGAAGTTGGTTACCCTTCAAATTTCGAGAGTCTTGATTTAAACTGCATGCTTGTTATGGAAGCCAAATCACTGGAAGCGATGGCTAATAAGCTGCAGCTGAAGGAAGAGGCGGCTTATTGGAAAAATGATCATGAAAGAAGAGCGGCTTTGATCAACACAACATTTTGGGACGATGTAAATGGATTTTATTACAATGTTGATAAGAATACCCACCAGTTTACATTTAAAAAAGAAAATGATCTGAAACGGGATGAGATTATTGGATTTCTTCCATTGTGGGCAGGCATTGCTGATACAGCAAAGGCAGAAAAATTAATAAAAAAGCTTACGGATCCCGATCAGTTTTGGCGTCCTTTCGGAGTTCCATCATTATCTGCCAAAGATTCTTATTATAATCCTAAAGGTTATTGGAATGGCCCTGTATGGGTTGAATGGAACTATCTAATTATGCGAGGTTTAATAGATTATGGGTATTCGGTAGAAGCAAAAGAGCTGGTTGATAGAGTAGCAAAAGGAATGACGACTACACTGAGACAAAATCATAACCTCTGGGAGTTTTATAGCCCAGATGAAGCATGGGGAGGTTATCATAAGACATATATATGGGCGGGCATCATTAACCGGATGATGATGGATACTGACAAAAGTTTTTAAAAAGTATGATTAAAACAGTTATAAATATTTATAGAGGACTTTTTTTAGTAGGGCTAAGCTTGTTCTTAAGTCAATGTACACCTGTTAAAATAGTCAACTTTAAATCCTTGTTACATGAATTAGCAGATAGAGAAAGTATTGCACAATATCCTGCTCCTTCATATTCATTGTCTCAATTCAGTAGCTACGATAGGGCTACAGTAAAACCGGGTGACTCTACCTGGTTTGCAAATTGGGATCGTTCCATGTTTATTCGTGAGGAAGTTAGAGAAAATAAAGTTGAGTATGTGATGTTCGATACAATTGGTCCTGGCGCAGTGGTTAGATTTTGGATGACATTTGCGGGTGAAAATAGTGGAGAAGGTATTCTAAGATTCTATCTGGACGGAAATCCCGAGCCGGTTATCATTGGTTCAGCGCTTAGTATTTTAAGTGGGAATAATTTGGTTAAAGGTCCTTTGGCTGCCTCTGTTAGTGAATCAACAGAATATAAAATGAGAGGTCACAACCTTTATTTGCCGATACCTTATTCAAAAAGTTGCAAAATAACTTATGAAAGTAAAAATATTAAGGATCCCGGAGCTAAAACAGGAGGTGAGGCTGTGTATTACAACATTAACTACAGGACATATAAAAATGCGGAAATAAAAACTTTTTCACTAAATGAACTGAATAATGAGAAAGCAGTTTTAGAAACTGTTCAAAAAAATCTTACCATTATGTTTCGGGGAACTGAGAATTTAAAGATGAGCTCAAGACACATCAAAGCTTTAATTGATCCGGGGAAATCATTTAAAATTACTTTACCAACCGGAGGAAATGCAGTTCGACATCTTAATATAAAGTTATCCGCCGAAAGAACAGAACAGGCTCTTCGCAGCACCATCCTAGAAATGAAATTTGATGGAGAACAGACAATTTGGTCTCCTGTTGGCGACTTCTTTGGAACCGGATATCAAATTCGACCTTCTAATACCTGGTATACAAATGTAGATAGCGTTGGACTAATGTCTGCCTGGTGGGTCATGCCTTATCAAAAAAAGGCTGTTCTGACACTGCACAATTTTAATGATATTCCCGTAACAGTGGAAGGAGTAGTAGAAACAAGTCCTTGGAAGTGGGATAAAAGAAGTATGCACTTCGGAGCAAGTTGGCACCAGTTTACCAATCTTTTTACTGGTGAGATGAAAAATAATGAAGGAACCGGCGATCCTTTTGATATAAACTATGTGGAGTTAAAAGGTAAAGGTATTTATGTGGGAGATGCTATTACTTTATTTAATACAGTTTACGCATGGTGGGGTGAAGGTGATGAGAAAATATACATTGATGGCGAAAAATTTCCTTCACATATTGGAACTGGCACTGAAGATTATTATGGCTATGCCTGGTGCAGACCTGAAGTATTCTCTAACCATCCTTTTATTGCCCAACCTGATGGTAGTGGCAATTTTGATCCTGGATATACAGTAAATATTCGATTTAGAGGACTCGATGCTATACCATTCAGCGAAAGTTTAAAATTTGATATGGAAATGTGGCACTGGACACGAGCGAACATAAATTTTGCACCTATTTCATTTAGATATATGATTCCTGGAGGCACTTCTAATATAAAACCTGATTCTGTCAGTGTCAAAAAAGCAATAGTTCTTAAACGTTCTGATCTGGTATCACCCATAGCTATTGATGGAAAAATTCAAGCTGAAAAAATGGTTCTTGAAAAGATTACCGGGGGGGATATAAGATATCAAAATACAAAACGTCATGGCTGGGGCGATAATATGCAGCTTTTTTGGTCTGGTGCCAAAGTGGAAGACAAATTAACCCTAAGTTTTATTTCAGAAAAGGAAGGTGAATTTGATGTTACAGCAAGACTAACCTTTGCTCCCGACTATGGAAAATTTCATATCACTATAAATGATTTGAAATGTGCTGACATAGTAGATGGATATAATTATAACCTTTTGGTTAAAACTATTAGTCTTGGTCGCTTTCCAATTAAAAAGGGAAATAATATTCTAGAATTAGCTGTAGCAGAAGCCAGAGACAATGATAAAAAAACAGCATTTATGGGGATGGATTATCTGCTTATCAATTAAGGAAATCAAAAATTTAAATTCGTCTAGAATGAAACCAAATGAAGACATTTTTATTAATTAGTATGTTGACTTTAAGTTTATTAAGTAAAACAAATGCGCAGCCATGTATTAATAACAGGGCGCCACTTAAGATTAAACCAAATATGGAACTTCCATTGGGTAGTATAAAACCGTTGGGTTGGCTGAAACAAATGCTAATAAGTCAAAAAAATGGTGCTACTGGTCAGCTGGATAAATTGTATCCTCTTGTTATGGGTCCTCGTAATGGTTGGCTTGGTGGCGATGGTGATCAGTGGGAAAGAGGTCCTTACTGGATTGATGGATTATTACCTCTGGCATATATACTAGACGATGATGCTCTGAAAGCAAAAGTTCAACCATGGATAGAATGGGCTATAAACAGTCAGAGAGCAGATGGGTATTTCGGACCTTCAAAAGATTATAGTCCTGAAAAAGGAATTCAAAGAAATAATTCTCAAGATTGGTGGCCAAAGATCGTGATGTTAAAGATCCTGCAACAATATTATTCTGCTACTGCTGATGATAGAATTATAAAATTGATGGATCGATATTTTAAATATCAACTGAAGACACTTCCAGAAAAGCCTCTTGGACATTGGTCTTTTTGGGCTGAGTATCGATCTGCAGACAACTTACAGGCTGTATATTGGTTGTACAACATCACAGGTGAACAATATTTATTGACTTTAGGTGAACTTATTCATAAACAAGGGTATGATTTTACTGACATGTTTCTCAATCGAGATGATTTATCGAGAATTAATACCATTCATGGAGTGAATCTTGCCCAAGGTATTAAAGAACCAATAATTTATTATCAAAAGCATCCTGATAAAAAATATATAGATGCTGTAAAAAAAGGCCTTGCAGATATTAAGAAATTTAACGGGCAACCACAGGGTATGTATGGCGCTGATGAAGCTCTTCATGGCAAAAATCCAACTCAAGGTTCTGAACTATGTTCGGCAGTTGAACTAATGTTTTCACTTGAAAAAATGTTGGAAATTACGGGTGATCTACAGTTTGCTGACCATTTGGAGCGTATTGCTTTTAATGCTTTACCTACTCAAATTTCTGATGATTTTATGGTTCGTCAGTACTTTCAGCAACCCAACCAGGTAAAAATTTCCAGGAACCTACACAATTTTGATATTAACCATGGTGAAACTGATTTAGTATTTGGATTTCTAGCTGGATATCCTTGTTGTACTTCCAATATGCATCAGGGATGGCCAAAGTTTACGCAGAATTTATGGTATGCCACTCAAGATATGGGGATTGCTGCTTTAGTTTATTCTCCAAGTGAGGTAAAGACGAAAGTAGCAGACGGAATAGAAATAAGAATCATTGAGGAAACTAATTACCCTTTTGATGAAAAAATAAGGTTTACAATTCATGTTGACAATGAGAGTAAAATTGGAAAATTTCCATTTCACCTGAAAATTCCTTCCTGGACTAAAAGTGCTTCTATATTTATAAATGGGCAAAGCTGGAATGATTTACTTGAATCTAATAGTATTGTAGTGATTAACCGCACATGGAAATCTGGTGATGTGGTGGAACTTACAATGCCTATGCATGTTGAAACAAGCATTTGGTATGAAAATGCTATGGCGGTAGAACATGGTCCACTTGTTTATGCACTTAAAATAGAGGAATTATGGACAAAAAAGGAAGTTACAGATGATCGTTTCCGCTATGGTGATGATTTTTATGAAGTAAATGCAGGATCTCCATGGAATTTTGGGATTATAGATTTCGATAAAGAAAAAACGCAAGAAGCTTTTTCCGTTATCAGAAAAAAATCAACACCCGAATATCCATGGAACCTTAAAGAAGCTCCCGTAGAGATTAGAGTAAAAGGTAAGCAAATTCCTTCATGGACCCTCTATAACAATATGGCTGGTCCTCAACCGTATAGCCGGATGATTTATGGAATGAAATCTTATAATGAACAAACAGAAACAGAACTCATACTTATTCCATACGGGTGCACTACTCTTCGCATTTCAGAGTTTCCAGTAATAACATTATACCCTCCCTTAGCCAGGTAGTAAATGAAAAGATAAATCAATTAAATAAATGAAAATGAGAAAAAAAATAATATTAATTAGTGTTAACTTAATTCTATTTACTGTTATTACAAAAGCACAGGAATTAAATAAGATTTCTTTATACCCCGGACAAAGGAGTATTGAATCTTTTACATCAGGAAATAAAACAATTAAACCCGAAGGAAAAGTTCCACTCGTATCATTTGAAATAGATACAAAGCTGACGAGTAGCATTGATACTAATGAAAGGATCGAAGTGAGTTTTTTTAAAGAAGAAGCGTTTAAACAAGGATATAAGGGAATAATTACGTTTAAGAATACTTCAAAAGATACTATACGCCTTTCTAATGTGGTTCCCTTTGGAACAGTTGACAAATTAGTTTACATAACAGGCAAAGGAGATCATTCTCTTTCACGAACTCACATCTTTCTGCCAGACAAAACACCGGTCAATGTAATTGTGCCTGATAATGCCTGGGAATTGGGTTATTCAGCCATCAAATTGACAAATGATCAATCCATTTGTGCATTAGTTCGGCGAGATATTAAAAGTTTAGAAAAAGCTACACGTCGACGTTTTGAAACTGTTATGGCTCCGGGTGGTACAGTAAAGTATAATTTCTATGCTGATGTTTATTCTGGGGAATGGCAGCAGGGTTTAAAGAAAATTTTCCAGGAAAGGTATCTATATGATGTAGTATCTTTTGATAATTCACTTTTTGAGAGGGAGGATCTTAAATGGATACGACATACATATATAATGCACCTGATTATGGCTTGGGATAAGTTATATTATAATAATGAAGACAATAATTTTCACTTAGCTGACTTTTTAAAACGTGGTAAAAGATTATACGGAGGTGATGATGCTATTGGCATCTGGCCTACCTGGCCTACCCTTGGCTTAGACCAGCGTAACCAATTTGATATGTTTCGTGATTTGCCCGGAGGATTAGCGCAGATTAGACACATCGCAGATGTGTCACGAAAATTTGGGACTGCCTTTTTCATTTGCTATAATCCTTGGGACGAAAGTACACGTAGTGAAGGTCATATGACGGGTTTAGCTGATATCATAAAAAATACAAGTGCCGACGGTGTAGTGTTGGATACCAGAGGAGGTTCGAGTGTTGAGCTACAGCAGGCTGCAGATAGTGTTAGGAAAGGTGTGATCATGTACAGTGAGGGTATGGCTGTACCCAAAGATATGCAGGGCATTGTTTCAGGTAGAGTTCATAATGCTTTGTATTATCCACCTATGCTTAACCTTAATAAATTTATTAAACCTGAATTTGCTATTTATAGAGTAGCCGAATTATATAAAGAACGTATAAAGCGGGAATTTGCTACATCTTTTTTTAATGGTTATGGTACAGAATTAAACATATTTGCTCCCGGTCAACCTGAATGGATAGCAGACCAATATAAATTCCTTGGACGAACTTCAAGAATCCTTCGAGAGCATACATTCAATTTTACTTCAAAAAATTATACACCATTAATTAAAACAAACGCTGATAAAATTTATGTAAACAAATGGGTACATCATGCAAAAACTATTTATACTATTTATAGTATAATACCTGAAGGATATAAGGACCTTCTATTTGAGGTAGAACCGAGTAAAAATACTCACTATGTTGATCTCTGGCATCATGAAGAATTAACGCCTATCAAAAAAGAGGATAAATTTTATATTGAAGCAGAAGTCAATTCATTTAATAAATCTGACCTCGGGACAAACAATGAGGGTGAGGTAGATTGCATAGCTGAATTTCCCATTATCTTAACTTCTAAATTAAATGGTGATGTTCTTTCAGTGAGCGCTAACGAAGGAAATAACATTAAAATTTGGGCAGGCTCCCCGGATTATGAAAAGAAACCACTTCAACTCAAAGTGGGAAGCCACGAAATAAGCTTGCTAAAAAACTTTGGTCGGTTTGAAGGTAAGTTTATCATTCAAGTTTTTATAGATGATATTTTATTGGATCAAAATGTAGTTAATATCAAGCCAGGTACACCTCGCCTTGCAACTACTTCAAAAAAAACATTTACTGGTGGCCTCGTTTCTGGAATGGTGAAGATTGATACTGGAAAATTTACTTTTAACAGCACCCATGGAGATAATTTTATTCCATATCCAAATTTTAATGAAGGCAAGATTTTCCAGATGCCTTCTTTCTTAATGGATAAATTCCCTGTAACTAATTTACAGTTTAAGACATTTCTGGATAACAGTAAGTATGAGCCTTCAGATACTGCTAATTTTTTAAAGCATTGGGTTAATAGCAAAATACCTCCAGGTATGGAAAATCATCCGGTGATTTATGTAAGCTATGAAGATGCCAGTGCATTTGCAATTTGGGCTAAAAAAAGATTACCTACAGAGCTTGAATGGCAGTACGCAGCGCAAACTACGGATGGAAGAGCCTGGCCTTGGAGTGCAAGCACTAAAAATATATATCGCGAACAGGAACCTGTTACTGAAAGTTTAACAGTCTTTAAGATCAAGGGAATTGATTCAACATTTTCTAACCTTGGCAATGGTTTTATGGATCCTGTAGGAAGTTATCCTAAAGGAAGTAACCCATATGGTTTACAGGATTTGGTAGGTTCGGTTTGGCAATTAACAAATGATATCTATAAGAGCGGGTCCTACGATTATATCATCATGAAGGGTGGATCATATTACAATCCCACTTCCAGTTGGTGGTACGTGCAGGGAGGTCCCAGAGAATTACATTATCGTCAGTTTCTATTAAGGGTTTCACAAGGTTTTGAAAGGAATGCAACCGTAGGCTTTAGATGTGTAAAGGACCTAAAATAAAATAAAAAACAAGGTAAATAATATTGTTTGGTATCTAAGATTATCAGACTTCTTATAATTTCCCCTTTGAACAAATACGGGTATTCTATTTATTGTCAATTACATTCAATACTTCACCTGCGTCATGAAATTATTTTTAATTATACTTCTATTCTTTTCTTCTGCTTCAGTTTATTCGCAAAGTAATAAATCAACCAGTAATAAAATCGGAGTTATTTCTGTTGATCTTCCTGCAGAAGAATTATCTTCTGTTAATGCTTTCCTGGATGATCAAAAAGATTTTTCAATTTTAAAATTAAAATATGAAACATTAATCAAAGGATCGCTTAAAGATTTAGGTTTAAATCATATTTGGATTCATAAACTTTCTCCTACAGTAAACTCCAAACAAGCAATAGAGTGCGGAAGTGCAATAAAGACTTTCGTAAAAAATGGAGGGAATTTGATCCTTTCGATGGAAGCTGTAAGCTTATTAAATGATTGGGGAATAGAAAAAAATTCTTTTGAAGTAAAAATAGATTCAGTAAAGGACAATGGATTTGGAAGACCTTTGGGATTTCATTCATTTAAATCACACCCCATCTTTGATGGTTTGCATGGTGGTGCCTATTGCTGGAAAGGAAAAAAAGATCACATCATTCGCAAACTAGGATTCTTTAATGATAATCTACCTGATACGTCCATAGCGAAGGTTATAGGGATAGAATGGTCTTATATAACCTTTCATGAACAAAATAAACTTGTATTGGAATACCAGTTGGGTAAAGGCAAGATCATTGCTGTGGGAGCCTATTCTTATTTTGCTGCTGAAAACTTCAATACTTTACAACTACATAAATTTTATAGAAATTTATTCGATTATTGTGCCGGGCAAAATAAAGGTATTGAAACAAATTACTGGAACTATAGTTTGCAAAAAGTTCTTCCACTTGATGATCATTTTTCGAAAATTGACATGCTACCTTCCACACAATGGAATTTACCAAAACTGCCACTAGAGATTACAAAGCAGGATGCTAATAATGATTTTGTGAGTTTGGCAGGTAGAAGGATGTTAGTTATGGGCAAACAAAAAGGCGGTATTGATGAGATATGGACTCATCCATTTATGTCTTTTAGAGATGTGGAAGCTGCTGTTGTTTTAAAAAGTGTGGATAGTACAATTTGGTTAAATAATCAAACCCCTTCAGTGACCGTTTCGCCATCGATGATTATCAGAAAATATCATTTTAACAATACCGTTTTAAAAGAGGTTATAACAATATCCATGGACAAGCCAATTGCAGTTGTCCATTATGAGTGGGAGGGGGAGGGCTTCAAAAAGATCTTGATAAAATATACTTCTAACTTCCGTTATATGTGGCCTTATTCTGACAAGGCTTCGGCTTCAATCAGATATAGGTGGGCTCCCGAATTAAATGCAGCCGTAAGCTCTGCGCAAAAAGGTCAACTAGTGAATATGATAGGATTTAGTGCTAAACCAGATGATTATATGCTAGGGCAGTTTCAAGGATTTGAAATTGAAAACAATAAACTAAAAGGAAATTCTACTGACTTGATTCAAACAAGTGGAATTTTCAGTTTTAATGTTGCGGGTAAAAAAGGAACTCTAAACTCTTACCTTGTTGCTGGAAATGAAGGAGTGCATAATACAGTTAAAGTTTATCATCAGGGATATAAAAACTTTGAAAAAATTTTTGAGAAGTCATCAAATTATTTTGCTAAACTTTTGAAGAATAGCATGTCGGTGACAACGCCAGATGAACAATTTAATGAAGGATTCAAATGGGCTATTGCACGTACAGATCAGTTTTTTCAGGAAACCCCGGGACTGGGAACATCTTTGATGGCTGGCTTTGGAACAACTTCAAGGGGTTGGGGTGGAGGACAAAAAATAAGTGGTCGTCCTGGTTATGCCTGGTATTTTGGCAGAGATGCACAGTGGTGCGGAATGGCTATAAATGCTTATGGTGGACATGAAATGATTAAAAAGACGCTTGATGTATTTGTAAAGTTTCAGGATCTGACAGGCAAAATTTATCATGAATTAACCTCAAGTGGTGCAGTTCATTATGACGCTTCAGATGCCACTCCTTTATTTGTTGTATTAGCAGCAAATTATTTGAAGTATTCCGGGGATCTGGGATATATAAGTAAGATCTGGAAAGCCATTGGGAAGGCAATGGAATTTTGTTATAGTACAGATACAGACCATGATGGCTTAATAGAAATAACCAATGTGGGTCATGGATGGATTGAAGGGGGAGCTCTTTATGGCGCACATACAGAAATTTACTTAGCTGGAGTTTGGGCAGCAGCATTGGATGCAGCATCTTATATGTCCTTATTGTTGAATCATGATAGCTTAGCCACAAAATATAACCACGGTGCAAATAGGGTTCGAAAAATCATTGATGAAGAATTCTGGATTAATGAAGGGCAGTATTTTTCTAATGGGAAAATGATTGATGGTTCTTTTATGAAAGAGGAGACCATCCTGTCAGCTGTACCAATATATTTTAATGCTGTTTTAGACCCAGTAAAAGCATTGAAAACTTCTAACTCATTTTCCGGTAACGGCTACTCCACTGATTGGGGTGTAAGGATCATACCCGAAGAAAGCAAGAACTTTAATCCCAAAGCGTATCATGCTGGTATGGTATGGCCCCTGTTCAGTGGTTTCGCTTCCCTTGCTGAATATAAAACGGGTGCTTATGTAAGCGGCTATAGTCACATAATGGACAATTTGCTGCTTTACAAAAATTTTGGACTTGGCAGTGCCGAGGAGACCCTAAATGGCATAGTTTATAATCCTGCAGGTGTATGCAGTCAACAGGGTTGGTCCGAAACTATGATACTACAACCAATCTTTGAAGGAATGATAGGTTATTCGCCGGATGCCCTTTCTAATCAAATTAAATTATCACCCAGATTTCCCTGGAATTGGGATAAGGTAGAAGTGAAGCAATTACGTTTTGGCAATCATAGAATAAACTTTACAATGAATCGTACTACGGCATCCACTACCTTTCAATTTGTTAATGCAACAAAAAACAGGTGTAGTTTATTGTTATTTCCATCCATGCCTGTTGGTACTACAATTCAAAGAGTTTTAGTTAATAAGAAAGCAATAAAATTTTCAGTCATTAATAAAATTGAAAGTGTTGAAGTATCTATTGCAGAAATTAATTTAAATGATAAATGTATTATTGAAATACATCATGAAGGGGGCATAGGAGCTTTAGCTATTACAAATGAGCCAAAACCAAGTGATATAAATAGAGGTCTTAAAATTGTTAATCAGGAATTAAATAAAAATACTCTTATTGTTATTGTAGATGGATTACCAGGAGAACATTATGAAATGGAAATTTATTCCAATTTTAAAATTAAGACTATTGAGAATGGAGAAATGATAAGCAAAAAAGAAAATATATACAAGATTAAAATCGTTATGCCCTCTTCTACAAATAAATATGTAAAACAAAAAGTTGTATTGAGTTGGTAATACACCCGTACCGGACAGAAGCCAGCCAGTAGGAAGGTTTCATGATGTTTTCTTAAGAGATGGAACACCTTTCAGGCAGGAAAAAGTAAGCCTGGTTAGAAAATTAAATTATGAGCCTATACAATAAGATTTTGTTCATTTGGTCATGCATTTTCTGTTGTTCTTTATTACTGCGCTATATGGTATACAGGCTTTCAAACTGCTATAGCGCATAAGCGGCATCACACAAACCTATCAAGTTTTTAAAACCTTATAGGTTTAGCACTCTATCCAAAGAGAAGAAGGCGTTCCGATCTTTTCAAAAATTACCTGCACCTGAGAGCTGGTATAAAGGCGGCCCACTTTTTTTCTTCCCCGACCGTATTCCGCTCGTAAACTGCACCACCCTCACTTTTCTCCCCTTTTGTTTTTCTAAGCCAACCCTTCATCCCTTACAAGCCGTTGCCAGTAGTTATTCCTGCAACATATCCCACCGGGCAAGTACATCTTGCCTCTCTTAGCAAGTTGATTAATTTTACTGGTTCTTGTTGATTTTAAAATTTTGCGTAGAGATTCCTGACCATGAGTACCCACCATTCCTGTTCATGGAGACCCACCATTCCTGGCATGGAGACCCACCCTTCAATAACGGGTTTATTCAATCATCGTTTGGTTATTGAGCGAACTGGCCCGCCGGGGCAATGCCGAAGGCAAAAGCAAATTTATTTTAGACGACCTGGCCAAAGTACTTACCTCTATTGAGCAAAGTACCATGGGCAGCGAAAGCGAAGAGGATTTTGGAAACCTGTTTGAAGACCTGGATTTAACCAGCAGCAAACTGGTTAAACAGAAACCGCTAAAAACGAACTTATAGTAAAAGTGTTGTCTCATTTAGAAGCCATTGATTTTGATTTAAAGAATACCGAAAGCGATGTATTGGGTGATGCCTACGAATACCTGATTGGTAAGTTTGCCAGCGGTGCCGGTAAAAAAGCCGGTGAGTTTTATACACCACAGCAGGTGAGCAGCGTATTGGCACGCCTGGTTACGGTGGGTAAAACAAAATTAAAATCAGTGTATGACCCAACCTGCGGCTCGGGTTCGTTGTTGCTGCGGGTGGCCAAAGAAGTAAAAGAGGTAGCTGCTTTTTACGGACAGGAAAGCAACCCTACCACTTACAACTTGTGTCGCATGAACATGATCATGCATGATGTGCATTACAAAAAGTTTGACATTAAAAATGAAGATACCCTGGAGCGGCCTCAACATATTGACCAACGTTTTGAAGCTATTGTTGCTAACCCGCCTTTTAGTGCGGAGTGGAGTGCAAGCCCGTTGTTTATGAGCGACGACCGCTATGCGCCTTATGGCCGGTTGGCTCCCAAAGGCACTGCCGACTTTGCTTTTGTGCAACATATGCTGCACCAACTGGCAGACAACGGAACCATGGCTTGTGTATTACCGCATGGTGTTTTGTTCAGAGGCGGCGCCGAAGGACATATACGGGAGTATTTAATAAAAGATAAAAACCAGTTGGATGCTGTAATTGGTTTACCTGCCAATATTTTTTACGGAACAAG
>Ga0105046_10002785_pt1 | contig 27610 bp, 25 predicted proteins | sample MAT03_FD_78385 | JGI IMG/M metagenome (GOLD analysis project Ga0105046, IMG submission 78385) | Freshwater microbial communities from Lake Fryxell liftoff mats and glacier meltwater in Antarctica - MAT-03 (megahit assembly) | ecosystem: Environmental > Aquatic > Freshwater > Ice > Liftoff... | reverse complement strand
TTCTTCGGCCCGCCGGTCATCACGTACGGATGTTCTGTCACCACCGGGATCTCGCGCTTGATCAAGCGTGTGATGTCCCGCAGGAATTCCTTCTCCTCATGGTCGCAGAACGAAAGTGCGCGACCGGACGCTCCCGCGCGGCCCGTGCGGCCGATACGGTGTACGTAGGTCTCCGGGATGTTCGGGATGTCGAAGTTGATCACGTGCGTAAGGCCGTCGATGTCGATGCCGCGCGCGGCGATGTCGGTAGCGACCAATGCACGGATCTTTCCGTCCTTGAAATTCTTCAGTGCGGCCTGGCGGGCGCTCTGGCTCTTGTTGCCGTGGATCGCCTCGGCGCCGAAGCCGGCCTGCACGAGGATCTTGGCCACCTTGTTCGCGCCATGTTTGGTGCGGGTGAAGATGAGGGCCTCGCGAATGGCGGTGCCTTCCAACAAGTGCAGCAGCAGCTTGTTCTTGTCCGTGCGGTCAACGAAGTACATGTGCTGGTCAACGGTCTCGGCCGTAGTGCTCTGCGGCGCCACTTCCACCCGGATGGGATCGGTGAGGATGCTGCCGGCCAGCTTCGCGATCTCGTTGGGCATGGTCGCGCTGAAGAGGAGCGTCTGCCGCTTGGTGGGCAGTTTCGCGATCACCTTCTTCACATCGTGGATGAAGCCCATGTCCAGCATGCGGTCCGCTTCGTCCAGTACGAAGATCTCCACGTGCTTCAAGTCCACGTAGCCTTGGTTCATCAGGTCCAGCAGGCGACCCGGAGTGGCGACAACGATGTCCACACCGCGGTGCAGTGCATCGGTCTGCGGTTTCTGGCCCACACCACCGAAGATCACGGTGTGCTTCAGTTGCAGGTTGCGGCCGTAAGCGGCGAAGCTCTCGCCGATCTGGATCGCCAGTTCGCGCGTCGGGGTCAGGATCAGGTTGCGGATGAAACGCTTGGGGCCTTGTGCCGGGCGCAGGTGCAACTCCTGCAGTATGGGGATCGCGAACGCGGCGGTCTTGCCGGTGCCGGTTTGCGCGCAACCAAGCAGGTCGCGGCCCTTGGCCAGATGCGGAATGGCTTGTTCCTGTATCGGGGTGGGATGGGTGTAGCCTTCGGTTTGAAGGGCTTGGAGTATGGGCTCGATGAGCCCGAGGTCATTGAACGTTTTGCGTTCCATAGGTATGTAACTGGTGTGTTCAGGCCATTGTCCCTGGACACACCTTTTCAAGTGTTCGTGTGGATCGCCCCGTCGATCGGGTCCGGCGTGCAATGATCCGCTGGGGATGGCGCCTGGACAGTTGCTGTGAAGCGAAAGCTGGGCGCTTGGGGCGTGCCCGCCGATGGCGGACGGGCCAAATGTACGCGAACTTCCCCGGAAGGTTCGAAACGCCGCGTCCAACGCGGCTTACAGGACATGTTCGATCCGAAGGAGATCTTAACGGATCAACGTCACGTGGCCCAGGAACATCCGGCGCTGGCCATCAATGAGGCTGGTGGATTCAACCTGCCATACATACACATCCTGCTTCGCTTCGGAGCCGCCGACGGTCCCATCCCAGGGATCGCTTGCGTCGCTGGTCTCGAAGATGCGCTCGCCCCAGCGATCGTACACAGCGAAGAGGTGGTTCGATGGATCCTGGTCCTTCACCACGGGAAGGAATACATCGTTCACGCCATCTTCGTCAGGTGTGAAGGTGTTCGGCACATACACGCTGAAGTGACCATTGATCACCACCACGAGCGTAGTGGTGTCCATGCACCCATTGGTGTTCGTTACGATGAGGGTGACCGGGTATTCGCCTCCATCTTCACCAGGGAAGGACAGTTCGGGGTTGGTCAAGGTGGAAGTTCCAAGGATACCGCCCGTGCCGAAGGCCCAATCCCACAGGATCACGTCCTGTGAACTGGAGTTCGCGAACACGATCTCCGGTTCGAACAGATCGGTTGGTTGCGGTCCGAAGGTGAAATCGGAGGTAGGGTGATCGAACACGGTGACCACGTTGGAATACGTCGTATCCCCCAGGCAGCCTTCCGGAGAAGTGACGGTGAGGCTCACATCGTAAATGCCCGGCTCCGCATAGCTGTACGTAGGATCGCACGGGGCACCGATCGAGCCATCGCCGAAGGTCCACGCGCAGCCATCGGGTGTTATGATGTCCGTTGTGGTGTTGGTGAACACCACTTCCAGCGGATAGCAGCCGCTGTCCGGTTCCAGCGTGAAGGTCGGCTCCGGATGGCCGTACACGGTGATCATGTCCGGCACGGTAAGGGAACCTGCACACCCCCACGGGGTGGTCACGTTGAGGGTCACGGTGTAAATGCCGGGTGTTGCAAAAGCATAGGCCGGATCACAGTCGGTTGAAGTTCCGCTATCACCGAACACCCAATCGCAGCTCCCTACATAGTTGGGGTCGGTGTTGTTACTGAACTGCACCATCACCGGTGAGCAACCGTAGGTGGTATCCGCGGTGAACAATACGGTTGGGGAGTCCACCGATGTGATCAACGCCACCATGGTCGTGTCGTCGATGCACCCACCCGGGGAAGTGATCGTGAACTGGACATCCCAGAAGCCTGCGGTCGTGTAGGTGTGGTTGGCGTCCAGTGTATTCGCGGAAAAGCTATCACCGAAGTCATACACCCCGGAAGCTACCGGCCCCGTGGACGTGTTTGTGAACTGCACCGGCAGGTCGATGCACCCGATCAATGTGTCCGTCGTGAAGGATGCCACCGGGATCTCGAAGACCTCAACCGCGTTGACATAGGTGGTGTCCATCGGACACACATCATCGTATGTGATGGTCAATGTGACATCATACACCCCGGGAGGCACGAACGTCATGCTGGGGTCGCAGATCAGAGAGCTTCCCCCGTTGCCGAAGGCCCACTCGCACAGCATGGGCTCGGTGGAAGGAGTGGAGTTGGTGAAGGACACCGCATGTGGTTCACAGCCGTCCGGATCGTCCATGGTGAGTTCGGGGCCTGGATAAACCGGTAGCTCAGCGAGGAATTCCGTGATAACGCAGGTCGTATCGTCCACTTGGTAGTAGAACTGGTAGAGACCTTCATCCAGACCATTCGCGGCCAGATCGAGTATGGTGTCAGTTTGCCCCAACAACGCCACCCCTTCTTGGTACCATTGGTAGATCCCCGTGAGCGTATCGGGATGTGCGTATAGTTCATGAACGACGGTGCAGGAGCCATCCAGCGGGTCGATCACCGCGTCCACCACTTGTTCAATGGTCCCGTTGTAGGCCACATCCTCGCCAAGCTGCAAGTCGTCATAGAAGAAGTAGGGGTTGTTACCGTTGCCGTCCGTAACGTAGTCCGGGGGCAGCACACATGGCGATCCAAGAATTATCGTGGCCACATCGAAGGGTGGCGTGAAAGTGATGGTCACTGTGCTCCAGGTATTACTGGGCGTGTAGTTGACGCTTCCCAGTTCTGTCCATCCCATGCCCACAGGACAGTCGAACGTGTTAACGGGGAAGGGCACGCAACCCGACAATCCGAAAATGGTGATGTCGACCGGACCGAAGAGCGGGGGCTCGGCAACGGAGAAAACCCCGTCTGTGTTGATCGCCGCCACATCGAAGGTCATGCTGTACTGCTCACCTGCCAGCATAGGTCCGGTCAGGCAGGCTCCCAGGTACTCCTGCCAGCCTGGGAACATATAACCACCCGCCAGGCCAGCACCGTCCGGCACCGGTTGGGGAAAGATGGGCGGGTAATAACTCTGCGTATTGAAGTAATCGCTGGTGGGCTGTGTGGCTTGTTCCCAGCCTGACGCGCAACTCAGTTCGCTCCAGGATTGTGGCAGACAGTCGGTGTCTTCAAAGGACGGGTTGGGGATCAACGAGACGTCGCCCCCGATGTTCAGGCCGTTGATGCACACACAATCGGTCGTATCGTTCAGGTCGAACAAGCCATCGCCATCATCGTCCAGCGCGTTGAAACAGTTCTCCTGGGCCAAAAGCGTGGAGGCTCCCAAGGCAAGAAAGAGCAGAAACGTGGAACGGATGATCGGCATGTTGGCTGGTATTCGTCGGTATAGACGTTCGATCACCGCTTGCGGTGGCCCGATCGAAAGTAAACCTTCCCGCGCCTAGTTGTGCGTGGCCAGTTTGCTCACCATTTCCTGGGTGAGGCTGCTTGCATCCGGTCCGAAGGCGTTCACGAGGATCCCTTTCACCTTGTCATCGGCCGAACTGATCGCGTACACAATGCTTTGGTCCTCCGGATCGCTGTTGCCTTCGAAGCGGTGGAACTCATCGATCTCGAACCCCGCAGGATCAAGGCTGGCGCCCTTCGCATCGCACACCAGGCAATTACCGGCCAGTTGCAGATCATCCGTGTAGCCGCGGCGTTGTAGATCGTTCACGGCTTCGGAGAGAGTGTCGTACGCGCGGATGGTCACTTGATGGTTCTGGTTACGTCGAGCATATCCTTGATGCCGCCAACGCTGCTCAGGATGGCGGTAGCCTCGTAGGGCATGTACACCACCTTGTTGTTCTGGCCACTGGTCATGGCTTCCAAGGTCTCCAGGTACTTCATGGCGATGAGGTAGTTGGCCGGATCCGCGTTGGCGCCCTTGATCGCTTCGGTAACCAGCCGGATCGCTTCGGCTTCACCCTGCGCACGACGGATACGTGATTGCGCGTCGCCTTCGGCCTCGAGGATCTGGCCTTGCTTCTGGCCCTCGGCGGTGGTGATCTGCGCTTGCTGGATACCCTCTGCCTGCAACACCGCTGCGCGCTTGCTGCCTTCCGCATCAATGATCTGTGCCCGCTTGTCGCGCTCCGCACGCATCTGCTTCTCCATCGCTTCGCGGATGTCACGCGGCGGGTTGATGTCCTGCAATTCCACGCGGTTCACCTTCACACCCCACTTGTGACTGGCCTCATCCAGGATCGCGCGCAATTTGCCATTGATCGTGTCGCGGCTGGTAAGGCACTCGTCCAGGTCCATTTCACCGATCACGTTCCGGAGCGTCGTCTGGGTGAGCTTCTCGATGGCCATCGGCAGGTTCTCGATCTCGTACATCGCCTTCACCGGGTCCATCACCTGGAAGTAGAGCAGTGCGTTGATCTCGGTCATCACGTTGTCCTTCGTGATCACGTTCTGCTTCGGGAAATCGAAAACGGATTCACGCAGATCGATCCGTTCCTTCTTGATGAACTGGATGTACTTGTTGCCATCGGGCAGGTCGCGCGTGAGGCGGGAGATGATCTCGCGGGGTTTGTCGAACACAGGAATGATCACGTTGAAACCGGCGTTGAGCGTGGTGCGGTATTTCCCGAAGCGCTCGATGACCATGGCTTCGCTCTGCTGGATGATGCGAACGCCCTTGGCGATCATGAACACGACGAAGAAGGCGATGAGGATGAGGATGATGGTGCCGGGGTCCATGGGTGGTGGGGATGGGGTGGATGCGTAACTGGCCGAAGGGCTGACGATCGCGTCAGATGGGATCTATGGGTTTCACGATCAAGGTGTTGCTTTCAACACGCACCACTTCCACAAGGTCACCCACGCGCAGGGCCCGGTCGGTGGTGCATTCAGCGCGCCAGTCATCGCCGGCAGCGCTCACACGGCCGAGCCGCAGGCCAGGTTCAAAGTCCTGTGTAACACGACCGCGCTGGCCGGTCAGCGCGTCCGTGTTGGTGCGCACATTGTTGCTCTTCCACATGCGCTTCATCAGCAGCGGGCGTATCGTTACCAGTGCGATGACGGAGAAAACGCTGAAGGCCACCAGTTGTGCGCCGGCCTCGAAACCGAACGCGGCCAGGAGGCTTCCACCCAGACACCCGATGCCCAGGCACAGCAGGAAGAAGCCCGGAACGAAGATCTCGGCGATGAACAGCACGATCGCCAGTCCAGCCCACCAATGCCATTGAAAGAAGTCCATGTTCGAAGGATCGATGCCCAAGATAGGAGGGTTGCGCTTCGCACACGGCGGCTATGCGGATGAGCGGCGCGCGCCGCTGATGAACGTTATCGCGGCTGGTCAATGCGACTCCCGTACTTTCGGCACGCATGATCCGGCGGACGATCGCACACCTCCGCACCCATAAGGGCCGGGATCAGATCGTTACATACGCGACCGAGGGAGCCGCTCTGCTGGGCATGGTGCTCACCTACCGGCTCGCAGCACAAGCGAGCAAGCAAGATCTCGATCTCTACGTCATTGCCCGGCGCACCATCGCGTTCGCATTCCCCGTGGTGCTCATGGGCGCCATGGTCGGGCTCACGCGCTTCGCGGCTATGAGCACCTCTCCGGAGGTGGCGCGGCGCTACCTGCGTGGTGCGCTGTCCTGGGTAGTGCCGATCGGCCTGGGCGCAGTGCTCATCTGCACCTTCTTCGCACGGCCGCTCGCCTGGGTTATTTTCGGAAGCGAGGCAGGAACGCCACTAATGGCCCCGATCGGCGCCATGACGCTGGGCATCGCGTTGCACGGTGTCGCGTACGGGTTCCTGCGCGGGCGTGGTGCCATCATGCTGGCCAACGGTCTTCAACTCTTCGTGCTGGCCATCGCCCCGTGCCTGGCGTTCGTCCTCTTCTCGGGAATGACGGCCGTCCTTTGGGCCACAGGCCTCGCGTGGATCGCCTCCGCGCTGCTCTCCATCGGCCGGAGCATTGTGCTCCCGGCGGGCCGGTATCGCCGCGAGGGTGCGGAGCTGCTCCGCTATGGGTTGCCCCGCGTTCCGGGCGACGTGGCTCTCGGTGCATTGCTAACGGTACCGGGCTATGTGGCTTTGCGTACGCACGGCCTCGATATCAGCGGTGAAGTAGGCTTTGCCGCCACGCTGTTGAACATCGCGGCCGCGGTCTTCTCGCCGGTCGCCTTGCTGCTGCTGCCCGCCGCATCGGCCCAACTGGCCGTTGGCGACCACGCCGGTCTGGCCGAACGCATCGGGCGCATGTCCAGGCTCATCCTGCTGGCTTCCATAGCACTCATGGTGGGCTTCGAGCTGCTGGCCTCGCCACTGCTGTCGATCTACCTCGGCCCTACGGGTGGGCAGTACGTAGACATGTCGCGGCTCATCTTCCTCGGCGCGCTGCCCTTCGCTTACTTCAATGGCATGCGCAGCTTGCTCGACGCCTACTTCCGCACACCGCGCAATGGGGTCAATCTCACCATGTCCTTCTTCATCCTGCTGGCGGGCAGCGTGTTGCACCTCTCCGTTCCCACACCGTGGTACACCATGGGCATCGTGCTTCTTATCGCGCTGGGCTATCTGGGCTATGCGACCTGGCGCGACGTGGTCTTCGTACGCAGTGAACTGGAGCGCGTCGCTGGCCGGGTACAGGGTGACATCGGCGTCGTGGTGGTGATCCCGGACCGGGAGGATGGTGATGCCTACAATGGCTCGCGTGAACAGGCCTCCCGCTTCACCGTGCACGGCGCGCGCGTATCCCTCTTCCACCTGGCCTCACGTACTTCACTCACGCAACTCTGGCGGTCGCGGTTGGAATTGAAACGGCTCTTGCGATCGGCGCGCCCCGATGTGGTGCATGTGCATTATGGATCTGTGGCCGCCCTCTTCACGGTCCTCACCAGCTCGATACCGGTCGTGGTCACTTTCACGGGAGACGACCTGGATCGCCGCTCCGTACGGGGTGCGGTGCGATCCCGTCTCGGTGGGTTCTTCTCGCAGGTGGCCGCCTTCTTCGCGGCCGGGATCATCTGCAAGGACGAACGCGTTCGCGAGCACCTCTGGTGGCGGACCTCCGAAGCGTACGTGATGACGGACGATGGCAGCGAGGATCAGGCGCTGAAGGTCCTCGAACACTTGCGCAGCGTGGCACTACACAAACCCACCGGTACATGAAGGTGTTGATGGTCGCGGCTGCCAGTTCGGTGCATGTGGTGCGCTGGGCGAACGCCTTCGTTGCGCGCGGCCTCCAGGTGCATCTCGTAAGCCAGCACGCTCCGGCACCAGGTTTCGATATGGCCGTGGTGCTGCATCGCCTTCCTCACCTGTTCGGTGCGGGTTATGTGTTGAACCGCTTCAACCTGCGTCGCATAGTTCGGAACGTGCGGCCCGATGTGATCAACGCCCATTACGCATCGGGCTACGGCACCCTGGCCGTATACGATGCGAAGGCACCGCTGGTGCTCAACATATGGGGCAGCGACGTTTACGACTTCCCCGATGCTGGTCTCCTTCAGCGGTGGTTGGTGCGCAAGAACCTGCGCCGCGCCGATAAGGTGGTCTCCACCAGCGAGGCGATGGCGCGCCGCACAGCGGAGGTGTGCCCGGGTCTTGGTCGGATCATCGTTGTTCCTTTCGGTGTCGATAGCACGCTTTTTCATCCCACCACCCCAGGAGCGCACGCAAGTGGTGCGATCACGATCGGCACCGTGAAGGCGCTCACCCCCGTCTATGGCGTTGACATTTTGATCAAGGCGTTCGCTCTTTTGCGGAGAACAGCGGAAGGCGGTGATACCCGGCTGCGGATCGCTGGCGGAGGGCGGCAGGAAGCGGAGTTGCGGCGACTCGCAAAGCACCTTGGGGTTGGCGCCTCTGTACACTTCGTTGGACGCTTACCGCATGAGCGCGTTCCCGACGAACTGCGCCAGCTGGACATCTTCGCCGCACTGAGCCGGGAGGAGAGTTTCGGCGTTGCGGTGATCGAAGCCTCATCCTGCGGCTTGCCGGTGGTCGTATCCGATGCCGGTGGGCTTCCCGAAGTGGTGCAGCATGGTGTAACCGGCGCCGTCGTGCGGCGCGACGATCCCGAAGCGGCGGCGGAGCAATTGCGCTCCCTGGTCTCTTCCGCAGAGTTGCGCAGGAAGTGGGGTGCGGCTGGTCGGGCGCGCGTGATCGAACGCTTCGAATGGTCCGCGTGCGTGGACCGGATGGTGAATGTGCTGGAGGAAGCACGGAAAGCACGTTCATCCCGATGAAGGTCATCTTCCTCACCCAGTACTTCCCACCGGAGATCGGGGCGCCGCAGAACCGGATCAGTGCCACAGCGCGCGCGTTGCAGGCGCATGGCGCCGATGTGACCGTGCTCACCGCGATGCCCAACTACCCGGAGATGCGCGTGCATGCGGGCTACCGGGGAAAGTGGACCGTGAGGGAGGAAGTGGAAGGACTGCGGGTGATCCGCGCCTGGCTTCTGGTGAGTGCGAAGCGCACCATTTTCTGGCGCCTGTGCAATTACTTCTCCTTCGTCTTCAGCGCGCTCATCGTTGGGCTTTTCAACCTGCGCCGCAGCGATGTCCTTTTCGTGGAATCACCGCCGCTCTTCCTGGGTATAACGGCGATGTTGCTGGCGCGGGCGAAGCGGGCCAAGCTCGTCTTCAACGTGAGCGACCTGTGGCCGGAGAGCGCTGTGCAACTCGGATTGGTCACGAACCGCACGCTCATCGGGCTCAGCACACGCCTGGAAATGCGGTGCTATCGCAAAGCCGCGCTCATCACCGGTCAGACCCAAGGTATCGTCGCGAATATCCAGCGGCGCTGTCCGGACAAACGTGTGTTCTGGTTGCCGAACGGCGTGGACTTCGATGCGATCGCCATTGCCGGGGAGCATCCCTCTTCAGGATCAGGGCGACCCTCGGGGATGTTGACACTGGCGTACGCCGGGATCCTCGGTCATGCGCAGGGGTTGGAGGTCGTCCTGCACGCTGCGCAACGGTTGAAGGAGCGGAGCGACATACAGTTCCTGCTGATCGGTGAGGGTCCGGAGAAGAAGATGCTGGAAGAGTTAGGGGCGCGACTCGAATTGGGCAACGTTCATTTCGTGGGCCGCATGCCGCGCGCTGAGTTGCTTGAGCTGCTTCGTTCAGTATATGGTGTTGTCGTGCCGCTTCGTAAGAACGACCTGTTCAAGGGCGCCATCCCCAGCAAGATCTTCGAGGCCCTCGCGCTTGCAAAGCCCCTGCTGCTGGGCGTGGAAGGGGAGGCGAAGGAACTTTTCATTGATCAAGGAAAGGCTGGTTTCGCTTTCCTGCCAGAGGATCCGGATTCGCTCGTTGATGCCGTCCTCCGCCTCGCGAGCGATCGCGATGTGGCGCGCGCGATGGGGGAGAGCGGAGCACGTTATGTGCGCGCGCACTTCGATCGGCAACGCATCAACGCGCGCTTTTGGGATGAACTTCGCCGCATCGTTCCGGAGCACTGAACCATGGTCCCTACCAATACATGGGCTACGAACATGCGTGATCACTGGCGGGATCTTGTTCATGTGCATGGCCCCATCGGCGGTTTTGCGTTGATCGCCTTTGCCGGCCTGCTTCCGCTCTGGCACGCGGTGCTTCCGTTGCTCATCGTGCTGCTCGCGGTGTCGCTCGTCGTTCGCCACCGCGCTGCACCTTTCCGCTGGGACCGCTCCGCCTGGGCAACGCCGCTACCGTGGGCCATCGCTTTCTACCTGCTGCATGTCATCGGGATGGCGTGGAGCGATGATCAACCGTTCGGCTGGAGCGACCTTGGGATCAAGGCTGCGCTACTTGTGCTACCGGCGATCTTTCTCTGGCTGCCGCGCGAAGCACGCACCGGACGCGATGTGGTGCTCTTCGCTTTCTGTGTTGGATGTTCCGTAGCAGTGGTGAGTTGCATCGCTGTCATGATCATGCGGTTGGCGATGGGTTCGGAACTATCCCCCGGACAGGATGTATTCGGTTCACGCTTCTCGCTCTTCATGCACCCGAGCTATTTCGCATGGTACCTCAGCGTGGCGATCGCCGCATGGTGTCTGTTGCCGATCCAGCGATGGGTGCTGGTCTCATTGGATCGGCTGGTCATCGTCGTGCTTTGCCTCGGTGTGGTCCTCTGCGGAAGCAAGTTGGGCTGGGTCCTTCAACTGCCGCTGCTGATCGCCTTGCTGGCGCTGCGCTGGCGCGATACCCGCGTGCGTAATTCCCTGCTGGGCCTCTTTGCGGTATTCATCATCGGTGTCGCCGTGTTGCTCGGTGGTTCCAGCTATGCGCGCGATCGTGTGCAGGGGATGTGGCACGCGATCACCGAGACCGAACATGATCCGCAGGCGCGCACAAGCAGTGAGGTGCGCTGGCTCACCTGGGGTGCGGCCGCCGAGTTGTTCCAAGCCGATCCGATCAAAGGCACGGGAACCGGCGATATCAAGAACGAACTGGTCCGTCTGTACAACGCGAAGGGCTATACCGCTGCGGCCGAGATGCGCCTCAACGCCCACCAGCAGTTCCTGCAGTCCGCCGCCTGCCTGGGGATATTCGGACTGCTTTTCCTCTGTGCCATGCTGCTCGCACCGTTCTTCGGCGTGGGCCGCCACGATGCGTTCACGGTCATCTTCCTCTTGCTGGCCGTGTGCAACTGGGTGGTGGAGAGCATGCTCGAAGTGCAGGCCGGGGTGATCTTCTTCGCCTTCTTCGCCGGCATCATGTCGTGGTCCGGCGAGCGATCTTCGCGCCCATGATCCCGTTCAGCCCACCCCGCATCGACGACCGCACCGTGAAGGCGGTGGAGGAGGCTTTGCGCAGTGGTTGGATCACCACCGGGCCACGGACGAAAGAGTTCGAGCGGCGCCTCGCGGAATACACCGGCGTTCCCAAAGTGATCGCCCTGAACAGTTGGACGAACGCGTGCGAGCTGGTCCTGCGCTGGTTCGGCGTGGGTCCGGGCGACGAGGTGATCCTGCCCGCGTACACGTATTGCGCTACGGCGAACATCGTCATGCACGTCGGCGCGAAGCCCGTGCTGGTGGATGTGCTCGATGACTTCACCATCGATCCCGAGGCGGTGCGCAATGCGATCACACCGCGCACCAAGTGCATCATGCCGGTGGACATCGGCGGTCTCCCCGCGGACATCTCTTCCATAGTGGCCATCGCCGAAGCGGCCCGCGCGGGCTTCCGCGCGGCGAACAGCGAGCAACGTGCATTGGGACGACCGCTCGTGCTCAGCGACGCCGCGCACTCCTTCGGTGCCACCATCGGTGGAAAGCCCCTGGGGACGCAAGCCGACATCACCGGCTTCAGTTTCCATGCTGTGAAGAACCTGACGACCGCTGAGGGAGGAGCGCTCGCCTTCAACCTGCCGGAGTCCTTTGATGCCGAGGCGCTGTACAAACTCTTCAACACCATGAGCCTGCACGGCCAGAGCAAGGACGCGCTGGCGAAGACACAACCGGGTGCCTGGCGCTACGATGTGGCCCTCCCCGGCTGGAAGTGCAACATGACCGACCTGCAAGCCGCGATCGGCCTGGTCGAGTTGGACCGTTACGACAACGATACGCTCCCGCGTCGCAAAGTGATCTGCGAGCGGTACAACGCTGCGTTCGAGGAATTCGCGACCGGCCCGGAGCGCGGTCGAAAAGTCGTGCTGCCCCTGTTCACGGACAGCACCCGCGAAAGCAGCTACCACCTGTACATGCTGCGCATTGCAAAGGCGAGCGAGGCACAACGCGACTCGATCATCACCGCCATCGCTAAGCGCGAGGTCAGCGTCAACGTCCACTTCATCCCGCTGCCCATGCTCAGCTTCTACCACGGCCAGGGTTATCGCATCGCCGACTATCCGAACACGTTCGAGCAGTACAGCCGCGAGATCAGCCTGCCGGTGTACTACGACCTCACGAACAAGCAGGTGGATACCGTGATCGCCGCGGTGCTGGACGCGGTGAAGGAGGTGATGGGCACATGACGAAGCGCGTCTTCGACATTTTCGTTTCGGCCACGGCGCTGATCGTGCTGCTCCCCGTGCTGATGCTACTGGCGCTCGCTGTGGCGTTGAACTCACCGGGTGGAGCGTTCTTCCGGCAGACCCGCGTGGGGAAGGAGGGACGCAACTTCCAGTTGCTCAAGTTCCGCAGCATGCGGCCGGGCAGCGAGGCGCATGGCCAGATCACCGTGGGTGGCCGTGATCCACGCATCACGGGCATCGGTCAGTTCCTGCGCAGGAGCAAGCTCGATGAACTTCCGCAGCTCTGGAACGTGTTCATTGGCGACATGAGCCTCGTGGGGCCACGACCCGAAGTGCCGAAGTACGTTGCGCTCTACACACCTGAACAGCGTCGTGTGCTCAGCGTGCGGCCCGGTATCACCGGTTTGGCCAGCATCGCTTACATCAATGAGAACGAGGTGCTGGGTCGGAGCGCCGATCCCGATCGGACCTACATCGGGGAGGTGATGCCCGCCAAGCTTGCGCTGGATCTGCGCTATGTGTCGGAGCAGGGCATCATGCGGGATATGAAGATCATCCTTAGTACGTTGGTAAGGGTCTTCTCATGTCATCGGTGAGTTTTAGAACAAGGGTTTTCTGCGCGCAAGGGTAGCACTGAGCCATCCGTGGAACTGCGTTGGTGCGGACCGGTTAAGTTTGAAGGATGCATATTCGTTCTTCTCCGCCAAAGCCACTATGGTTGGGCTTGTTTCTTGTTTCCTTCTCGCTCGTCCTGCACCTCTGTCCTTGGTACAGTTCAGCGCTGAATTTGAGCAACGAAGAATGGAATCCGCACGGGTACTTGGTCTCCAACGATCTGGTAGCGTATGCGGTGCATGTGCATGCGGCGATCGAGCCAGCGTTCGTTCGAAGGCCGCTCACCACATGGATAGTTCAAGGTGCGATGGCGTTAGGGCTTCCAGCCGCCTGGGCTTTCATCATACCGTCCTTCCTGCTGTTACTAGTTGCAGGTCTGCTGGTCCGACGCATCGCCGTGCGTTGGGGTATGGATGCGTGGTCAGCTGCGTTAGCACAGGTGGCGTTCCACTTACTGCCCACTGTCTTGTTCCTGTTCGGCATCACCATCTACGGATATGATGAACCCTTGCAGTATGTGCTGATCTTATTGGCTCTGGAGGCCTTCACCCGTGATCATTGGTGGTTGTGTTTGTTGTTGTTCTCATTCGCCCTGATCGCCCGCGAATCAACCTTGCTCCTGTTCCCCTCCCTGGCCTGGGTAACGATCGCACATGGGCGCGGGAGTATGATGCAACGATGGACCCGTGCAGGGTCATTCGCGGTCCCGTTGATCATATTCGCGCTTTTTCTGTGGGTCTTTCTGCGGCTTTCCGGCTTGGTTGAAGGAACCCGCGACGACCTGCAGGGACGCTGGGAATTCTTTGAATTCAACTTCGCCAATGGCGACATGGCCGGTGAATCATTGTGCTTCGCTTTCCTCGCTTTGGGCTTGCCTTTGTTCCTGCTCGCGCGCTATGTTGTCAGCGTTCACTGTTCGGTTGTTCATAAGCAATGGATGCAAGCGTTCCTCATCGCTTTGCTACTCAACACCGCGGTGGTGTTCGTTGCTGCTAAAGCGCGTGAGGCGAGGCTTTTCGCCCTGCCTTTGTTGATGCTACTGCCTCTGTTGGGTGCTGCTTGGCGCACAGAGATGGAACGGCACGGAGGCTTCCGGGCGATGCTTGCCGTGCTTCGTTCATGGCCTTACGTCCTGGCTTTCATGATCGCGCTGTGTGTGATCATTCTCATCTCAGATCACGTTTTCGTCCTATCGGATACGGTGCCAAGTCAGAATCTTTATCACGAGTATTTTATCGGTCAGGCGCTGTTCATGTCCACCTGTATCCTCTCGGACCTGAAGAGAGCGTCGAAGACGGCCACGCGATCGCTATCGTGACCATGTAGGGTCAATTCGCTAGGAATCCTCCGCCGGCCCCAACAGGTCCCGCAACTTCTCCAGTTCTTGGGCGCGGTCGTTGTCGCCCAACTTCTGGTAGCTGTTCGCCAGGTTGTTCATCTGGCGGCGGATGATGTCCATGTTCGTACACGGACTGTAGAAGGAGGCGCGTGGCTCGATGTTCAGCTTCTGCAGGAACTCGTTGATCTCGTTGCGCCCCAGGATGTCGCCCTGGCTGAAGGCGTTCACATAGAAGAGGATGTTCTCCTCGCCCTGCTGGCCGTGGTCGGCACCTCCGATGCTCTCCTCATCGAGGTAAGCCAGCACGAAGTGGTTGGGCAGGTTCACCCCGCGCAGGGGCAGGTGTAGATCCTCGGCGAGCACTTGGTAGATGATGGCGAGGGAGAGGGGGTTGCCCTTTCGGCTGTCCAGCACCTCGTTGATGTAGGAGTTCTGCGGCGCGTGGTAGTTGCGTTTGTTCCCCTTGAAGCCGTGGATCTGGAAGAAGATGTGGTTGAAGACCCGGATCTTCTCGAAGGCCGTCAGGTGGTCGTTCAACTCCAGCCAGATGTCCTGGCGGATGGAGGCGAGCCGGGCCTTCACTTTCTGCTCGTCCATGTCCGGATAGCGGTACCGGCTGATGATGAGCGCGCCTTCCAGCAGATCCTCACCACCGGCGGCTTTCCAGGCCTTCAACCGGTCGGTTACACCGGCCAGATGGATCGTGTGCAGGATATCCTCGATCCGGTTGCGGAAAAGGTCGCCGAGGTCATCATATTCCCAGGCACGCTCCAGCACGGGCACCACGTTGTCCCCCAACTGCACGATCCGCTGCCGCACCTGCAGATAGACCCCCTCGTCGGGATCATCGATCAGGGTGATCAGCGCTTGGATCTCGTTCTCGCTCATGCTTTGTCGGCCGTAGCGTTGCGAAGGCTGGGGGGAAGGCGGATGTCCTTCTCTTGGGCATGGCGAAACTACCGGCATGCCACGGGCGCCCCTGTGCCGCGGTCGCCCTTGTTTCCACAAGACGGCTGTTGATGGAAGGCGGTTCGCCGAAGTGAACAGCGATCTGTGGAAAGCCGGCCGCTGATCGCTGGTGCGGAAGGCTTCCCAAGCGCGAACAGATGGGCTGCCGATCGGTGGCCCAAGGCACTGCCCGACCGATCTTCGCACCGCTTATGAAGCGCCCCCTCACCATCGGTTACATCACCGTGGACGATCCCCGCGATCGCCGCACGTGGTCGGGGATCAATTCCTTCCTGCTCCTTGCGCTTGAGGCCAGGGTGGAGCGCGTGGTGGTGCTGGGTCCGCTGCGTCCGCAACCGGTGCTGTTCTTTTGCCAAGTGTTCAACTGGTTCGCGCTGCGCCTGCTGGGCAAGCGGTTCAACTACCGCGATTCGTTCCCGATGGCGCGGGGGTATGCGCGCATGCTGGAGCGAAGGCTGGCGCGCGAACGCGTGGATGTCCTTCTCGCCCCGGCCGGACTGGCCACCACCGCGCTGCTGAAGACCACTGTGCCGATCGTGTACATCAACGACCGCTGCATCGCCGGGGCGCTGGGCTACCACAAGGTGCTCAAAGACCTGCTGTCCTTCTCGCAGGAACAGAGTCTGGCCTTGGAACAAAAGGCGTTGGAACAAGCCGCGCTGGTGATCTACAGTTCGGATTGGGCGGCACAGGCCGCCATGGCCTCCAACCCGCTGGTAGCGGACAAGATCCATGTCGTTCCCATGGGCGCGAACCTGCTGGATCCGCCGCCAGCGCCCGATCCGCACGCGGTTCCCGGCCGGAAGTTGAAGATGCTCTTCCTCGGCGTGTATTGGGAGGACAAAGGCGGACCGATCGCCTACCAGGCCCTGCAAGAGGTGAAGCGGCGGGGCATCGATGCCGAACTGGTGGTCTGCGGTTGCACCCCGCCTTCCGAATGCGATGATCCCGATCTGGTGCGCGAAGGCTTTCTCAACAAGAACGTTCCCGCCGATCTGGAGAAGCTCGTCAATCACTTGCGCACGGCCGATCTGCTGATCCTGCCCACGCGCTTCGAAGCGTACGGGATCGTCTTCTGCGAGGCGGCTGCCTATGGCCTGCCGGTGCTGGCCACGCGCACGGGCGGAATACCGACGATCGTGGTGGAGGGGGAGACGGGTTTTCTCTTCGATCCCAACGAGAATGGCATCGCCTACGCCGAACGCATCCTGCAGTTGCGGACGCATCCCGAACAATGGAAGGCGATGCGCATCGCCGCGCGCCAACGGTACGAGCAGCTGTTGAACTGGGATGCGTTCGCCGATCGCCTGCTGGGCTATGTGGACGCCTTGCCGATCAACAGCGCACGGTAGCGCTCCCTGAAGGTCTGCGTATCGAAGTCGGCTCTTGCGCGTGCGAGCGCCGCCACCTTCGTGCGCAGCAACCGATCACGGTCCGCGTCGAGCGCCGCGATCTCGGCGGTCATTTCTCGCAGAACGACCGTCGCTTCCACGCTGGTGGTGATGAAGGCCGAGGAGGGGTCGACGCGACCGGGCACGTCGCCCACGGGGGTGGAGAGCACCACGAGCCCATTTGCCATGGCCTCCATCACGACAAGGGAAAAGCCTTCGCGTGTGGAGGTGAGCACAAGCAGGTCATGATCGCTGTAAAGCGCGGACATGACTTTGGCATCGCCGATGATGCCCTTGAACGCCACGTGGGGATGCCCTTCGCGATGCACCGCACCGGCAACTGTGAACCGAAAGCGGCCCGGTAACTTTCTTTCAAGCTCAGCAGCGATCAGCAGGAAGAGGTCAAGGCGCTTCTCCGGCGAATCACGCCCGACCATGAGGATCCCGGTCCGTTGGTGCTCCCTCACCTCCCCGAACAAGGGCACGGCGCAAGGTGATGCCAACAGTTTGGCCGAGCGCAGCGCGGGGATGTTCTCGTGGAAAAGGAACTTGTCGAATTCGCTCAACGCCATTCCCGACGGGAAAAGGTAGCGATCGATCCGGTCGAAGTGTTTCACCCATGTCTTCTGCTGCAGGTTGGCGCCCGGTTGGTACCGGAAGGCATGCAGCATGTAGTAGCTCCTCACTTCACGCTTCAAGAGTGGAAGCAGATCGAAGAAGGTCGTGGTCATCGAACTCAGGAGCGTCGCATCCATCAGTCCATTGAGCTTCCGGGCGATGGCCTCGTTGGCGGCCTTCCGGGTCCATGGATGGTTGAGCAGGCGGGGGATCTCCAGCAACGTCCCACTCTTCGCGAAACGGTCCGCGAACGCGCGGTCCGATGAGAAGCCGCACATGATCACCAGCGGATGCTTGTCGGCTATGGCAGCGGCGATGTCGGCATGCACCTGCTCGGCGCCGCCCATATTCAAGTAGGGAAAAAGAAAAACGTGCTGCCCGTTCCATTGGGCCAGCGTCCGTCGCAAGTTGCTCCGCTCACGCAACGATCGAACGGGGGAGTAGGTCAGCACCCGGTAGGTGTTGCGCAGTAAAGGCGGTAAGACATTCAGCTTGATATGGCGGGCGACGCTGCGGAACTGGGCCTTCAACACCGCCAGGTGAAGCCTGCTGAAACGAAACCTGCTCCACTCACCCTGTAGGAAACGCCGACGCATCACGAGCAGCCGGAGCTCCAACGGCCGTCGCGCCCTCGCAGCCCCGGTGAAACTGTGCGGATGTTGCCGGTAGAGCAGAAGGGTCTCCGGGATCTTCGCGATCCGGAGTCCACGCGATAACATGCGCAGCCACAGGTCCCAGTCCTCACCTTCCACCATCCGGGCCTCATAACGCAGGGATCCCAAGGCCGACCGCCGTATCATCACCGAGGGATGCGCGATGCAAGTGGTGCGGGGCATCATGGCCCGGATCTCCTCCTCGGTCACCGCTTCGCGATCGGTATCCCACTCGCCCGTTACGGCACCATCGGGGTTGATCAAGTCAACGAACGTGGCGACGAGGCCTATGCCTTCATGTTCTTCGAGGTAGCGGAACTGCTTTTCCAACCGCTGCGGGAGCATCATGTCATCCGCGTCCATGCGGGCGATGTAGCGGCCGCGGGCGTGGTCCAGACCGTCGTTCAGCGATGCGACGAGACCCATGTTCTTCTCGTGGGTGATGATCCGTATCCGGGGATCGTCGAACGAACCGATGATCATCGAGGAGTCGTCCGAGGAAGCGTCGTGGATGATGAGCAGTTCGAAGTCGGTGAAGCTTTGGTCCAATGTGCTTTGGACCGCCTTTGCCACATAAGCGGCCGCGTTGTACACGGGCATGAGGACGGTGATCGCGGGGGCGGTGGTCATAGCTTGATCCAACCTGCGGGGAGCAGATCCTTCGTATCGATGGCAGGGTCGATGAACCAACGGCTCGGTGCGATGACCAGTTTCTTCGGATCGGGGTTCAGCCACGCGCCCCACCAACTGAAGCTGCTGTTGGCGATGATGTGGTGACGGCATAGCGACATTAAGCGCATGTCCTCGTACCCGTGTTCACTGTCGTTCAGGTCCACGAAGACCATCGCGTAGGAGGGGTCCAGCTCCGCTCTGGCCCAGTCCTGGTCGTCGGAGAAAATGAAGAAGGTGGCATCCGGATGTTGGTCCTTCATTCTCCGCATCGCGCGCGCATAGTAGTCAGCATCGCATGTACCATGGACGGCGTTCGCCGCTGCGTGGTGTATGTAATCGCCCCTGCGCACGTGGACGCTGATCGCACGGGTGGCTTGGATCCGCAGGGCCATGGCGCGGTTGGCCATATCGGGTTCCGTAGCGGAACAGAGATCCCTACGGATGCGGTCTTCCACTGCGATGAAGTACTTCTCCGATTGCCAGTGCCCTTCGATGTAAGTGTGGTCGGCCACCTTCAGGACGGAAGGGTCGAACGAGAACCGACGTTCCGTGAAGAAGTGGTGTTTGGTGAACGCGGGGAAGGACCTGCCCCACATGCGCTTCAGTCGCGAATTGCGCGCGGTCGCGAAAGCGACCAACTGCTCGGTTGTAGCGCGCTCGTAGTGCAGCGTGAAAATGTCGAGTCCGAAAGGGCGCGCCGTGTGAGCACCCGGAGGCAGGTCGAAGAACGAGAGATCGAGGTACGGCTTCGCATCCCGCGACAGCGCGCGCGCCAGGGCATATTGGAACATCTGGTTCCCCAAACCACCGTTCACCTTCACGATGATCATCGGGGTTGTTGGCTTTTCCGGCGCATCGCGCTGATCCTCTTCAGGAGGAGGTACCCTCGCAATGACCCAAGGGTGCGTGCGAAGAAGTACTGTCGTTGTTCACGCGATAGCGTTGCGTTCACCAGGGCCAGTGCTGCGTCCGGGTCCACGGACCGGCGCGTGAACTCCGCGATCAAGTGGCCCCATTCGCGGCACACGACCTTGTTCTTCTTGGCGAACGGGAACCACTTCATGTAGAAGCGCAACATGTTCCAGAGCATCTCCATGACATCGCGCTGCGCGTTGCGATCATGGAAGCGGATCGCCACGAGATCCCGATCCACAAAGTCCAATGCATGGTACTGAGCGATGCGCAGCCACATGTCCCAATCTTCCGAGCCACGCAACTCTTCATCGAAGGGGCCCGTGCGCTCCAGCACGGCGCGGCGCAAGAGGACGCCGCTGGCGCTGCCGCTTACCCGGTTGCTGAACAGGAGTTCGGAGAACACATGCCCACGCAGTCGCGGGGGATCGGGTACCACGTCGTTCCTGGGTTTGCCTGCTTCGTCCACCACATGGCACGCGCAATACACCAATGCCGGTGGTTCGGCGGCCGGTCGTTCCATGCAGGCAAGTTGGTGTTCCAGCTTCATGGGCTCCCATACATCATCCGCGTCCAACAACGCCACGTACGGAGCGGTGCCGTTCGCGATCCCTGCGTTGCGCGCGGCGTTCGGTCCTTGGTTCGGTTGTTGGATCAACTGGATCCTTACGGCGGAGAGGTTTTCGTTGATCAAGGCACGCATCCGTTCCGCTCCGTTGTCGGTGGATCCATCATCCACCACGGTGAGCGTACGTGGAAGGACCGTTTGCCCCAGCACGGATCGCACGGCTTCTTCGATGTATGCGGCCGCATTGTGCAAGGGGATCACCACGTCCACGTGGCTGGGAGGATGGGTGGCCGCCTCCATCACGACCTTGAATAAGATGCCATTGCGATCACCACGCTTTTCAGGAGCCTGTCGCACACCGCCATCAGGATGTTCGAACGATCCAGTACATGGAGGCCCATGAGCCTATGCCTGGCATCCGCAAGGAGCATGCGGTGACCGGAGCGATCTGGTGCGATCCTGTTTACTGCGCCGCGCAGCACGCCATACGCACGACGCAGTTCAGCAATGGTGGCCTTGGAGTGCCGGAAGCCAAGCCAGGCAATAAGGTCAACGCTCCGCTCATCGGCATCAGGCACGTAGTGGCGAAGGTTCCTGCGGCGTTGCTCCCGCACCATTTCGGGTGCATTGCGTGTGGTGCCGGTGAGCCCACTGGAGAGCATGCGGTACTCGAGCAAGGGCACGGGAAGGTTGGCTGCGCAAGTATGCCGCGCAATTCGCGACCACATGTCGTAGTCGTCCCAAACGCCGCGCTCCGGTGCGAAGCCCTCCACCTGTTCCAGAACTTTTCGACGGAACATGACCGTGCTGCTCACGAAAGGGGAGTCGAACAGAAGCCCGTATTGGATGGAGACATTGTCCGTGGGTGGATGGTCCATGGGTCGCAGGGGCGTTCCCTTGGCACACACCTGCACTGCATGGCTGCCGAGGATGCCGACCTCCGGATGCGTTTCCATAAAGGCCACCTGTGCCGCGAAGCGCTCCGGCAAGGAAACATCATCGGCATCATGGCGCGCGATGTATTTCCCTTTCGCCAACGCCATTGCCCGGTTGAGTGCATGCGCCACCCCTTGGTTGCGTTCCTGCAACACCAAGGTTATGCGCGAATTCAAGTTGCGTCGAATTTCTTCTACTGAAGCATCGGTGCTGCCGTCGTCGACCACGATCAGTTCCCAATGCGCGTACGTCTGTGCCATGACACTCTCTATGGCCTTGCCCACATAGGCTTCCGTATTGTACACGGCCATGATCACGCTTACCAGGGGTGGTTCGGCCGCAGTGCTTGGTCGGTCCATGGCGTGTGGTTTTCAGCGCATGCCCACACGGCGTTTCGCCACCTTCAAGAGCGCACGCAACAAGGCGGCACCACCGTACGAGTCCAGTGGTGGTGTGGAGGGCGGCGGGATCGCATAGTGCGTATGTGCGATCAGTTCGATCCGATCCACCGACCGCACAGCAAAGGGTGCTTCCCACTGAAAGCCCTCCATGAATAGATCGATCAGATCGTCGATCGTCTTGGTGTGCCCGCATGCCATGGTTTCGAGCATCAGGGTGTGCAGCGGTTGGAACTCGGCCAGGTGCGTAGAAGCCTTCTTCATGTGGCGCATTTCGCCGTCGCACATTTTCAGGAAATTCACATGCGCCGGAATGCTGTAGACGAGATCGTAATAAGCAAGGGGGTACTCGAAGTAGCCGCGCTTGCCCACACGGAACACTTCGCTCAAGAACCGCGGCACATCCGGCACATGCTCCAGCACATGCGAGCAGATCACGTAGTCGAAGGACTTGTCGGCGAAGGGGAAAGTGACGCCATCGTAGAACACGAGTTCCTTCTGTGTCTGTAGCGGCCTTGCATGCCCGAATTGTTTGGTGTACTCGGCGGGATCGTCGAAGGCCATTTCCAAGAGCACATCGGCGCGTGGATGCGGATCGGCACCCGGCCCCACATCAAGTACGCGCTGTCCGGGCAGTATACCGGTGATCCGGTCGTGGAAAAACATCAGTGGATCGGGGTTATGGCAACGTTCATCTGGTTCACGATCATGCCGCTGCGCGTGTTCAGGATGCGTGTTTCACCGGCCAGCTCGCTCACGTCGCTGATGGTTATGCTCGCGCTGTCCGGAACGTAATGCAGCACACGGCCTTGTGCGCTCAACCCTACGATCAGCTTGTACTGCCCACCGGCCAGGTGGATGCCGTCGTTGGTGTACACCGCTTCGTAACGTCCGGGTCGCAATGTGCGCGGCTCGCTCCAGGTGGTGCGTATGGGCAGGTCCAGCAGGGTGCTTAGGCCCAGGGCGATCACGAAGCCCTCGGTGGGCTTTTCCACCGTGAACCGCGTACGCACCTGCCACGGCGCGCCGATGGGGATCTCCGCTGCTGCCTGTCCGTTGGCATCCTGCACTTGCAATTCGGTGGCGTAGGCGTGGTTCGGTTCCTCGGGTTTCGCCAGGGCGAAGGTGGCCTCTGCGGTAGCCTGGCTTTGCAGGTAGTGTTGCACCACCTGCTCCATCGGGCCGGTGTGTACCAGCCTCCCATTGTTCAGCAGCAGGCCCTTGTTGCACAGGCGTTGCACGGCGTCCATCTGGTGGCTCACGAAGAGAACCGTGCGTCCTTCGCCGGCCGCGCTCTCCATCTTGCCCAAGCACTTGCGTTGGAAGGCAGCATCGCCCACGGCGAGCACCTCGTCCACGATCAGGATCTCCGGCTCCAGGTGCGCGGCCACCGCGAAGGCGAGCCGCACGTACATGCCGCTGGAGTATCGCTTCACCGGTGTGTCGAGGAAACGTTCCACCTCACTGAAGGCGACGATCTCATCGAACTTGGCGTTAATCTCCGCGCGGCTCATGCCGAGGATCGAGCCGTTGAGGTAGATGTTCTCCCGACCGCTCAGCTCCGGGTGGAAACCGGTGCCGACCTCTAACAAACTGGCCACACGACCGTCGATGGTGATGCGCCCTTTGGTTGGTGCAACGATGCGACTGAGGATCTTCAGTAGGGTGCTCTTGCCCGCACCGTTGCGGCCGATGATGCCCACACGATCGCCCGCCTGCACATCGAAGCTCACATCGTCCAACGCGCGGAACTCCTCCGTTGTCACCACGGGCTTCGTCCGCCTGAACACCGAACGCGCCTTGTCGGTGAGCACATCGCGCAGCGCCACGTATGGCTCAGCGCGCTGGTGGCGCAGCGTGTAGCTCTTGCCCAGGTGCTCTACGGAGATGATCGGGCTGCTCATATCACGTCGGCGAATGAGCGTTCGGTGCTGCGGAAGTAGCGGATGCCCACGAAGAGCATCAGCAGGCTGATGCCGATGGAAACCAGGAAGCCCTCCAGTTGGATCGCCGTTTGCCCGCCCAGCAGGCACCAGCGGAAGCCATCGATCACACCCACCATCGGGTTCAGCGCGTAGATCCACTTCACCACCTCCGGGATACGGGCGCTGTTGTAGATGTCGCTGCTGGTGAACGCGATGGGGGATACGTACAGCCCGAACTGCACAATGAACGGCACCACGTAGCGGAAGTCGCGGTACTTCACGTTGAGCGCCGCGATCAGCAGGCCGCTACCCAACGCGGTCACTAGCGCTAGCAGCAGGAACAAGGGCAGGAACAGGATCCGCGCGTCCGGCACGAAGCGGTAGGCCAGCATGAGCACGAGCACAATGGCGAACGAGATCAGGAAGTCGATCAGGCAAACGATGATGGTGCTGGCCGGCACGATGAGGCGCGGGAAGTAAACCTTGGTGAGCAGGTTGCTGTTGCTGATCAAGCTGCCGGCCGCATCGCTGAAGGCCGTGCTGAAGAAGGTCCACGGCAGGGTGGCGGCGGCCACCAGCAAAAGCCGGGGAACACCCTCGGGCACCTTGCTCTCGAAGAGCCAGCCGATGAAGGCCATTACCGAGAGGGTGAGCAGCGGCCGCAGCACGCTCCACGCGATGCCGATCACCGTCTGCTTGTAGCGCACCAGGATGTCGCGCCAGGCCAGGAACCAGAACAGCCCCCGGAATTTCCACAGGTCGCGCCAGTAATGCTTGTCTGCCGAGCCGGGTTCGAGGATGATGCGGTGTTGACCCATGCCTTACCGCGGTGCGCCGCAGCGAGCGCAATAATACCGCTTGCGGCGCGGAGCCTCCGTTACCCCGCCGCCTGCTCCAGCCCCACCGCGATCATGCGGCCGGCTACGAGCGCAGGGTCCCGAGGCGGAGACCCTGCGCAGGGGCAAAGTGCCACCAGGCAGCGACATTGATCACCACATTGCCCCGCTTGTGCCCTGCTCTGCGAAGCGACGCGCCTCTACGATGGCTTCCAGCGGGTAGCGCCGGTCGATCACGACCTTGAGCCTCCCGGCTTCGATGAGCGTCTTGATATACCGCGCGTGTCTCGCGAAAAGACCATCCCGTAACAGGAGACCCAAGCGCACCACTACGAAGCGCCACGCTCGGCCGTCCTTCGCGTGCAGCATGTAGGTGCCGGCCGCTAAGGATACTAGTGATGCCAAAAAGGAACAGTGCGGGTTGAAGGGTGTAGTCCGCGAATTGGAGCCATGGAGTCGTTGCCCAGAAGAGCGCAAGTCTATCACCTGCTCCTTGTAGTCCGCGAACCTGTCTGCCGCAGGCAGAGCGGTAGGTGTTGAAACTTCTCGCGCACAACCACCGCGATCAAGTTGACGAGGGCGCGTTTGTGGTGGGCGATGTCTACCACCATCATTACTCGGGAAAATCCAACCGACCCAAGGCGTCTGCCATCGGCACATTAAGATCCAGGACCTGCGTGGTCACCCCATGTCCTTCGCCACGCAAACGTTCTATGCGCTTCGTATACCCTCCATCCTTTGTGAGCACATGGCTGATCCCCGGAGTTGCTTCGGCTTGCGCGAGCAATTTCACGTCGTTCAGTACGATGGTCCGCTCTTCGGTCCCGTCTTTTTCGCGAAGCTTCAACAAGGTATCCATGAACGGGCCTGCACGTCGTGCATGGTCCACGTTGAAGGGAAGCACGCGCATGTTGCGCACAGGCAGTTGTTCGAAGTCACCCTTCACGCACCACTCGGCGATCACGATCGTGCTCAAGTACATGGGCACCTTACGGTTCAGTAATTCGCGGAACCAGGCCTTCGCGTTCACGCTCAACGGATCATCCGATTTGAGCAGGCGGATCACGAAGCTGGTATCCACCAGCACACCGCGAACGGACTCAAGCCCCGTATTCGCCCCTGACATCGTTGAGGTATTGGTCCGGGTCAATATCCTTCAGCCAGGTGTAGGCCTTGGCCTGCAGGCGCTTCAGGTAGGCGTCTTCGTATTGCTCGTCGTAGTCGATCAGTTCGATGAGCTTGAGCGAGCCTTTCTCGATCTCGCCTGTTTGCAGGTTCTGGCGCCCCATGGCACGTATGCCCATGCGGTGGTAGAGAATGTTCTTTTCCAGGCCCTCCAGGAATTGCTGCTGTGCATCGATCACATACATGCCCTCGCCATCCACCGCCAAGTGGATGTTGGGCTTTTCCTTGCCGCCGGCATCCACCACCTTGCCATAGAGGTACAGTTCGGTTTCCACCGATGTAGCCTCCGTGCGCAGGTAGTGCGTGGTGCGATCGATCCGCACCTCGCTGGCACCGGGCAGGGATGTGCGCAGCGTGAAGGCCAAGTCGCTTTCCTGCGCCCAGCGCTGCATCGCCTCAATGGCCCGGGCCGTGCGCGGCTCCAGCACGTCCACCGTGCCTGTGGACGCTACCAAACTCAATACGGCTCCGGTCTTGGCTACGGCCTCAACACCGGTGCGGAAGATGTTGCGCACCGATCCCTCTTTCACTTCGTAGCTGATCACCGGCCGTTCGTGGCGGTTGTTCGGGAACAGTAACACCTCCACCTCCTCCAGCAACTCCCGTAGGGCCCTGATGTCATAGTCCTCCGGCATCAAGGGCTTGCCAGCCTTGGTGCCTTGGATCACTACTTCGAAGGTTGCCGTACGTTCCACTTCTCAAAAGTAGTTGGTCACTACTCACCGTGGGACTTTCTCCATCCCCCTCACCATCTCCATCCCGGCTCGTAGGCCGTGACCCCCACGCTCACCATCGTCACCCGCTTCAGCAATTCTATCACCTGCTCCTTGTAATCCGCGAAGCGGTAGGTGTTGAACTTCTCGAGGATCTTCTGGACGCTGGTGTAGTACTTGTCAATGGCCGGGGAGGACATTGAGCGAAGATGCGCAGAAGCGCACGGTCCAACGTGGTATCAATTCTGCGCGCAACGCTGCTTTCCATTTCTGCACAAGAAGGGGATGCTTTCCCACCCCTCAAAAAATACCCTGGATCGGGTATTGTGCGGGCCTGCGTGGTAGGTCAGTTTTGCTCGAACAAAAACCAACACCATGAAAAACCTACAGATCCAATTGGCCAAGGTGGAGTGTATCTCGGAATCGTTCGGTGAGTGGGGCAAGGATGAGATGACCCTCATCGGCTTCGGCATCACCAAGAGCGGCAGGCGCTTCTATCTCCAGAACCGCGCCCTGGGTTCGTTCGGTACAGGTGATTCCGCCTCCGGTGGCGAGAATTATCCCAAGGTGCTCGTGGACATGGAAGTGCCCGAGAGCGAGGATGGCCTGAGCATTTGTGCCTGGCTTATCGAGCGCGATGGTGGCCAGCTTTCGCTGAGCACCAGCCGGGAGCAGTTCATGAGCGTGTACGAAACCGGGTACCAGAACGCCCGCGCGGCCGCCGAGGTGCTGGACCTTACCACGGAAGGCCGCAACCTCTTTGCCTTCGCACAGGCCATGATGGGTATGCGGGTATTCATGGACGCGCGTGCCCAGCAGGCCGGGGACCGCGATGATCAAGTGTACACGCACGTCTTCCGCAACCTGGGCACCACGGGCCTGCCCCGTATCGAGATGAACCCCTTCACGCTGGAATTCCTCAGCGAGTTGCACTACCGCCTCACCTTCCAATACAAAATGGCCAGAGTGCTGGTGACCGCGTAATGCGCATGCCACGTTCAACGCCGGAACGCCATCGCGTTCCGGCGTTGAACTATTTGTACCGTTCAGTCCTTTGCGCGCTCGGCTCTGGTGGACATCTCCAAACGCCATATCTCGGCGTTCGCAGCGCCTCTGCGTCTCTGCGGTGAAGTAGGCCTGCCGTTCGCCCTACGCCCAGCGCTCCGCCTATTCCACCACAAAACGCACCACCTCAACGGTGCCGCCGGACCAGACTTGTGCGCAATACAAGCCGGGCTTCTGGGGTGGTACACGGAAGGGGCCTTGC
>Ga0105046_10002783_pt1 | contig 27616 bp, 18 predicted proteins | sample MAT03_FD_78385 | JGI IMG/M metagenome (GOLD analysis project Ga0105046, IMG submission 78385) | Freshwater microbial communities from Lake Fryxell liftoff mats and glacier meltwater in Antarctica - MAT-03 (megahit assembly) | ecosystem: Environmental > Aquatic > Freshwater > Ice > Liftoff... | reverse complement strand
TCTCGCGCCCCAGGAGCGCGGCGTCGTGTGGCTCACGCACCCGGCTCAGTCCTTTGTGTGCAGCGGAACCGTGGTGCACCCCGAGTTGATCGTGACAACTCTGCACTGTGCGTTCGCGGTCCGTCCGGAGGGCGATCACGTGTTGGCGGCTGCTGGCTTCCGCGTGGGATTTGGACCCAGCGAGGAAGCGTTGGTCTTCCGGAGCGTGCGCTCGCTGGATTGGGTCGGAGCCCCCCTGGAAGGTGCGGTGAACGCAGCGGTAGCCGCAGGGCAAGATGTTGCCGTACTCCGCTTAACGGCTCCAGTTCCTGAAGGAACACACATTCAAAGCATCGACTGGGACTATGCTGCCCAATCGGGACAGAGGTTTGTGATGGTGGGGTTTGGGCTCTCTTCACTCACTCTAGGCACAAATGGTACCCGACGTTCGGCTACCGCGACGATTACAGGTTTTGATCCAGCGAGCGGTATCATTCAGTTGCAGGGGCGAAGTGCTTGCTTTGGGGATTCCGGGGGGCCCATCTTGTTCGGGAGTGCTGAAAGCTGGGTGGGCGCGATCAGCCAAATTGGGGGCTCCGACGCTGATCATTTTTGCGACATCGGGTTAACCTTCGGAGCCACCGTGCTCAATCCCGGTGTACGCACGCTGTTGACGCGTGCATTCTCCGGGGTCGAACGTTGCGTGCCTGAGGTCTGCGGGAACGGGCAAGATGAAGATTGCGATGCTGTCGCTGACAACGGCTGTGCGGCTGCCGGGGGAGCCGGGGGTCAAGGTGGCCGAGGGAATGATCCGGTGGGCGGGGCAAGCATCGCCCTCGGTGGGAACGCTGCGAGCGGAGCTGCTGGTCGGCCACCAGTTCACATCGGAACACTGGGGCCATTCGGAGGGTCGCTCAACCTCGGGGCCGGCGGGGCCGGCGGCGAAGCAATTGGCGGCGAAGCAATTGGCGGCGGCGGACGTGAACCAGCGAGCTCACTCGTTCCGCAGCTTTCAGCACACGGCGGCTGTTCACTGGTTTCACCGAAAACAGGGACTCGCGTCCCTTCGCTTCTCAGCCTCCTCGCTATCGCAATGGCGTCACTCTTTCGAGCGAAGCTGCGACGTCACTCTTTCGAGTGAAGCTACGGCGAACAGACTTCCGAAGCAGACGACCGGCCTTACTCGGCTTCAACGGCGCTGAACGACCATCTTGCGCGGGACCTGCCCGCTCTGCTCAAGGAGTTTCTTGGCTTCCTGCTGTAGGAGCGGATGCGTCTTCTTCATCATGAAGCCGCCCAAGAGCCGTACATCTTGCTCGAGGAGCTTCTTCAGGGCGCGCCGCATACCTTTGGTGTCGCTCAGATAGGCGCAACAATAAGCGCGGGCGCGCCACAGCTGGGGGCGAATTTGGGCGTAAAGCTCATCGTCGGGATTAAAGAGATCGAGCGTTTCGGCGGCCTTTTTGGCGAGTCCACTTCTGGCCCAGGCTTCGCTCATCACCGAGGCAATCATGGCGCGACTCTTCGGATCCTGATGCCGCTTGATCTCAATGTTGTCCACCAACTGCCGGGCTGGACTCACCTCACCCAGCATCAGATGGATCATCGCCCGCTGCGAACGGGCTTCGTCCGCAATAGGCGCCAAGACTTTGTTGAGATTGATGAGCTCTAACGTCGCGAGAGCTTTGCGCGGATCTTCTTGAAGCTCGACCTGAGCTTTGGCAAAAATCGCCGCCGGATCGCTCTTCTTGAATGAGGACTCGAGCTTCTCAAGCGCGGCTCCACGGTCGCCGGAGGACTGCATTTCTCGGAGGATGCTCGCCACCCCTTGCGCCTTCTGCGACTGGCGGCGCGCCCAAACAAACACACCTATTGCCAACCCTGTGGCGATCGCCGGAACTGCGATCAGTATGCCGCGCGTCGTGGTGCTGTCGACGTAGCCGGCAATCATGCCAAACACGATCCAGAGCGCCAAGATCGGAAGACCCAAGCGGGTGAGCAGGCCCTTCAGATCCACACCCGACGGCACCTCTGCGCCGGAATCCGCTCCACCAACCACCCCGCTAGCCGATCCGGGAGGATTCTTGCCTAAAGCAGCTTCTTCCTGGCGTGCCTGGCCTCTTTTGAGCTTTCGAAGTTCGTTGCCCACACGGGAGCTATAGCCTTCTGCGGCGCACAGACGCAAGGCGCGTGGGCCAACCGGTGTGCGACAGCCGGCGCACCTCGAGAGAGTTGCCTCAACTCCATTTCACCAATCAGATAGTAAGCATGCTTACTATCTAGATCTGCGGCGAAGCAGCTCTCTCCGCCGAGATTGATTCCGAACAGGCCCCTGCCCCTTTAGCGCCGCAGTTTGCTCTGCTTATAGGTCGTTCTCAATTTGACCTAGGCGGTATCGGGTGCCCTGGGCGGCGAGGCGATGCTGTCGCGCGGGATTTCTGGGAGTGCTTCGAAGCGGAAATGATTGAAGATGCTCAAGACCACTGAGAGTGTGGGGACGGCCAAGAGTGCGCCCCAGAGCCCAAAGAAATGTTGACCCACCACTAACGAAAACACGACGAGCACCGGGTGAATTTTGGCCGCAACACCGATAATTTTTGGATTCAGGAAGTTGGCTTCGAGTTGATGGATGCCCAAGATCCAGAGCAACACCCAGAGTGCGATCCAGAAATCTTGCGTCAATCCCACCAGCACGGCAGGAATGGTGCTCAGAATGGAGCCAAAAATGGGCACGATGCTCATCACGCCTGCCACTGCTGCCAAAATGGGCCAGTACTTGAGGTCAAACATCCAGAATCCGATCGCGCTCAGCACGCCGTTCACTAGGCAGATCAGGAGCTGACCGCGCACCACACCCGCGAGACCTTTTTCTAGCCGCACTAGCAGCAATTCGAAGCTAGGGCCCGAGCGCGCAGGCAACAGCGACTGGAAGAATCCGAACACCGCCTCACGTGTGTGCATCAGATAGCCCGCGACCATCAGCGTCATGAAAAACGAGAAAATCCCGTGAGAAATGGCGCCAATCACAGTTTGCCCCAGCTTAAAGAGCTCGACCACATTCTGCTTCGCAAAGCGCAGAAAGACGTCCAAGCCGTCGCTCATCAGCTTCTCGAGGCTGAAGCTCTCGTCCACGTCGTCCACCGCGACAACCCGCCATTGGCGTTCTGTCTCTTGGATGACCTCGACTCCCGAACCCAGAGCGAGTTGGTAACCGCCCTCTGCTCTGGGAATGACTGCAATGGCCCCGGAGGTGGGTGCTGTCGACACGCCCCCCGGTTTTCGTCCCCGGTGCTCTTCGACCCAGGCTTCCGCCAAGGGCCCCCAGTTTCTCGTAGCGTCGCGAATTAACGTCGGGGCATCACGCGTGAACCGCTCTGCCTCGGCGTACATGCGTGGCGCCAGCAAGGCGACGCTCATGTAGAGCGAGCCCAATACCAAGAAATACACTAGGATAATGGAGGCGCCCCGTGGCAGCCCCGTGCGTTCGCCCAAACTCACCAGCGGTGTCAGGACAAACGCGAGCACCAGCGCAAGAATAAACGGGAGCAGAACGGACGACGCCCAGATCAGGACACCCAGCAAACAGACGGCGCTGATCCCCACGAAGAGGATTCGCCGTCGTGTCCAACCGGAGTACTCTAGCTCCGGGCGTGCCGTCATTTTTCTCCGCTCACTTCAACACTGTGGGTGATTATTCGGAATCCTCGTCCGCCTCAGCAGCAGGGGGCTGCGAAGGAGAAACGCTGAGGCCCTTCAACTTGGCGGCCAGGACGTCACCCAGGGTGGCGCCTTGTCCAACCTGCTCGCGCCGCATCACGCTGAGCGTTTCTGCCGCCGGGCTTTCTCCAGGCTGCCGCATCGTCAGCACCACACGACGATCGATGGTATCGAGGTTGGCGACTTCCGCGCGAATGATTTGACCCGGTTCAAGCACAAGATTGGCAGGCATTTCGTTCGAGGGGATCAGGGCTTCAATGCCTGACTTCACCAGGACGAAGGCGCCGTAATCTGCAAGGCGCAGGACCCGAATATCCTCGAGCACGGTGCCAGGCTTGTAGTTCGCCATGAGATCATCCCATGGATCGTCGAACAACTGCTTGACGCCCAGGCTGACTTTCTTCTCATCGTGATTGATCGACAGGATGATGGCTTCGACGTCATCGCCCTTACCGTAAAGATCGGCGGGGTTATTGACCTTGACCGTCCACGACAGATCCGTCTTGTGCACCATGCCGTCCACACCCTCTTCGATACCGACGAACACGCCGTAATCGGTGAGTGAGCGAACCTTGCCGGTGACTTTATCGCCAGGCTTGTACTTGTCAGTGAAGAGACTCCAAGGATCTGCCTCGAGCTGCTTCAAGCCCAAGCTGATGCGTTTGGCCCCGGAATCAACTTCCAGAACCTGGCACTCAACTTCCTGGGCAATCTCAAGCATCTTGGAGGGATGCTTGACCTTCTTGGTCCAGCTCATTTCCGATACGTGGATCAAGCCTTCAACGCCTGGCTCCAGCTCCACGAACGCGCCGTAATCGGTGAGGCTCATGACCTTGCCCTTGACGCGCTTACCGAGCGGGTACGCTTCCTGCGCGTGATTCCAAGGATCTTCCTGCGTCTGCTTCATGCCGAGGCTGACGCGCTCTGTCTCCGGATTGTACTTGAGCACCTTGACGGTGACCTTGTCGCCCACCTGAAACACTTCGCTCGGATGGTTGACGCGTCCCCAGGACATGTCCGTGATGTGGAGCAGGCCGTCGATACCGCCCAAGTCGACGAAGGCGCCGTACTCGGTGAGATTCTTGATCGTTCCGTCGAGAACCTGACCCTCTTCGAGAGTCTTGAGTGTGTCGGCCTTCATTGCGTCGCGCTCTTGCTCGAGAAGCACACGCCTGGAGAGCACGATGTTGCCGCGCTTCTTATTGAACTTAATAACCTTGAATTCGAAGGTCTGTCCGATCAAGCGCTCCAGATTACGGATCGGTCGCAAATCAACCTGCGAACCTGGCAAGAAAGCCTTGACGCCACCCCGAATCGTTACGCTGAGGCCGCCCTTAACGCGCTGGCTGATGGTGCCTTCGATGATCTCGTCGCGCTCGCAAGCCGCGGAGATCTCGTCCCACACCCGCATCTTGTCGGCCTTCTCTTTGGACAGAGAAATCAGGCCCTCATCACTCTCGCGACTCTCAATGAAGACGTCGACGCGATCACCCGCCTTCACGGTGATATTGCCCTGAGCGTCAGCAAACTCCGAGACGCTGATCGTCCCCTCACTCTTACCGCCAATATCGATGATGATATTGTCGCGCCCGACGTGGATGACATATCCACTCACGATTTGCCCTTCACCTGCGAGCGCTGAGGTGTTGGTTGCATCTGCGACGCTTTCGAACAAAGCGGCAAAACTGAGGTCGTCACCCTGTGGGGTCGTCAGTTGAGTTTCAGCCATGGTAATGTTTTGGTGCTCCTAAGAACAATCTGGTCCGAGCTTCGCACTTGCGTGTAGAGCGTGGGGTTAGGGTTTATTGATTGAGGGGGCGTTCAGGTAGCGCACCCACGAGAAGGCGTCAAACGCAAAAACCGAGCCGAATCACGACATCTTCGCTGCCTGGCCCTCATGGGCGCACACTGCTTGGCCTGGCGTGAGCTAAAATGGCCTGGGCCGCCAACTCGGCATAGGCCAGCATTGCCTCTTTCGGCCAGCTGATCCTGACACGCGCGCGTCCAGCGCTGAGCTGTTCAACGCTGACTTTGGCCCTCGGGAGCGTGTCCAAATGCAGTGTATTTGCGGCAGCTTCAAGCATTGCGCGGAGCGCTGACTTATCGGGGATGGCGTTGGATCGAAAATGCAGCTCCAAATCGAGCGTCACCTCCGACCCGATCTCAACCTTACCGTTCAGCCCCGCAAGCTTGCTGAACTCTGCTGCCAGCTCGGGCTTGGGCCAAGCTGCAGCCACGGCCCGCTGAGCCAAGCTCTGCCATTCTCCCCCCGAAATGACCAAGGCTCCAGGCCCCTCAATGGGCAATAGGTGCCCTGCCGCGAGCAGGCCAAGCTCAACGCCTTTCCGGTTGCCCAACAGCAACGCGCCATCAACGGCTTCAGCGAGCGTGAGCTCTCGGGTCAACTGAAAAGCTGCAACGGCGCCGGCAAGCCTCAGTGGAAAAATCGCCTGTTGAGTGGAGCTGGCATACTCCGCCGCAACTGCTTGCGCGACACGCTGGGACGGAAACTTGCCAGCGATCACGCCCAGCCAGTTACCCGTATTGTCCCAACTCAGCAGCAGCTCCCTGAGGTCGATGGCCAGCTGGACGCCCGCCTCGCTCTCCAGCCTGCGAACACGAGGGGCTTCCTTCGTGCTGGGCGTCGGCAGCTCATTCAGCAACGGAAACAGGCTGCGGCGGACTGGCTCAAACAAGATCACCTGCTCGACATCAACGCGCACAGCGGCCGAAAAGGTCGCAGGAACATGCGAAGCCGCCACCCGTGTGAAGCCCACAAACCGTGTGTAGAGGAAGGCGCCACCGGACACCCCCAACGCGACGGCTATCGCAAATACAGAAAAAATCGCGCGATGCGAGAGACCTCCGCGACGATCGGTTGGCGACATGGAGCGCCCGCGTAGCACGGGTTGGCGCTTAACTGCGACTGTTAACGAAAGTAAGACTGGCTGAGCCGCACAGAGAGCAGCAGCGACACACCTTGCGCCTGCGTTTGTAGCGCATTCAGGGCTCCCCCGAACTTCGGATACAGTTCCTTACTGACCGCCAAGAGCTGACGGATCAAACTGAGCGCTTCCGCTGCCGCCTGCTCCGTCAAAAACAGCACTTCTACCGATACTTTCAGCGTTTCGCCTTCGGACTCCAGAAGCCCCGACACCTTGCGGGCCTGTTCGAGGAGCCCGCTCAACTTCGGAGCACGGGCGGCCAGAAACACCGGGAGCACCCGGGGCCGTAGCTGAAAAGACAGGAGCCCGCTCGCCATCGGCTCCAAACGTTTTTCATCGGGCCCCGCGGCGATCACCCGTTCAACGCTGTCGATTTCCGCTACCGACACGAAGACGAGCGTGTCATCCCCATGTGCGTAGGCTCGCGCAGGCTCTGCGCGCTTTGCGCTCCCTCGCCGTTCGTACACGCGCAGCAAACCTCCGAGCGCTAACGCGGGACTCCAAGTCGCAGGGTCTTGCCGATGCAGGTCCGTGGTCGAAAAATCGCCGCTCAAGACCAGCACGCTGTCGGTGGTTGCCGCCGAAACTGAAGGCCGCAGCGCGAGCCACGCGCTGTGCGCTTGCTCCAAAGCTTGGCCAAAAGCCCCTGTTTTCGCTCCCTGATTCTCAGCCTGAGCGTGCAGCTTCAGCAGAGCGTCAGGCCCGAGCGCGAGCCGAAGCTGCTTCAAATCCAAACGAACCACCAGATCCAGATCGTTCGTCAAGAAATCAGTGGCGTCGAAAACCTGGGGGGCTGCGCCAGGCCTACGCACTTCGAACGCTGTGCTGCGCTCGCAGCCAAGCGCGCCAGGAAAGCCAAGGAGCAGGCTCAATTGGGCAAAGACTCGACGCGGAACCAGGCGGCTCATGCCGTGGGCGGGAGCTCGTTGGCGACAGCCCGCACCCGTTCAACGATCAGAGCCACGACCTCGTCGATGCTCAGCTGCGTGCTATCGACGATCATCGCATCGTCCGCTTGGCGCAGCGGCGCAATCGGCCGCGAACTGTCCCGCCGATCCCGTTCTTCCACTTCACGTGCCACTTCTTCAAGCTCGGCTGGCGCACCTTTGGCCCGCAATTCCTCATGGCGGCGCTGAGCTCTCACTTCGACGGCTGCGGTTAAAAAGAACTTCGCCTCCGCTGCCGGGAAAACGACGGTGCCGATGTCGCGCCCCTCTAACACAACCCCGCCTTCTTTCCCTGCGGAGCGCTGCATCTCCAGCAACGCTTCTCGCACGCGCGGGATCGCGGACACGCGACTCGCACCCTGACTGATATCCGCAGCGCGAATTGCCTCAGAAACATCGCGTTCTCCTAACAAAATGCGCCGCCGCGAGCTTGGCCCCAGGGCGAAACGAATGGCCTCGGTTCGAGCAAGCTCTTCAGCCACCTGCCCCACCCGAGCAGCATCTTCCCAATCGACGCCCGCTTCCTTGGCCGCAAGCGCCACCGAACGGTACAGCGCCCCGGTATCCACCAGCGTATACCCGAGCGCCTCCGCGACGCGTTGGCTCACGGTGGTCTTGCCTGCACCCGCTGGACCGTCGATCGCTACCACCAGGCGCTTCATTGGGCTTGCCCCTTTGGTGTATTCGCGTTCAACCAGGCATCCGCTTGCTCCAGGAGCTGGCCCACCGCTCGGCCATCAATCTCAGCCACGACTGAAAGCTCACGCTCCTTGGGTTGAACCTGGAGCTTCTGCACGGGCTGACCGATCCCCATGAGCGACATGAGGAATGAATAGGAACTGAGGTTTTGGTAAAGCTGGGTCAAGTTGTTGCCCCCCTGAAGTGCCGAAGCGGCGTCTGCATAACTGAACGTACCGGCCAAATTGATCCCGGGTGCTTGAAAATTACCGATGAGCCCAATCGTTTCCAACCCGATCACGAGTGGCAACTTCTGGCGCACGGCTTCTGGCACCGGGGTTGTACGAAAATCTGCGCCGAGCACGATCGGCGGCATCGGTTGGCTGCCGATTTGGGTGGCAAACCAAGCTGGAATTTCGCGTTTCACACGTCGCTGTTGGATGCGATCCAAGGCGCGCCGCAGGCCCGTTGGATTTCCCACCAGCAAGATCCTGGGGCTCAGCGCGACAAATCCTAACTGATCAGCGACGAACACCCGACGTTCGGCATAGTGTGTTTCAGAAATTGGAATGCCCTGGGGCGTCTGGCGGGTCGTGGCCGCAGCAGCCTCGAGCTGCTCGGGATTGAAGCTGCCGAGCGCTACACCCAGAAAATCAGCGCCTTGCATGGAATAGGCGCCCAAGAAAAGCGCTTGCAGATCGCGACGGGGCTCAAAGCCAGCGCCGGCCGGGATCGGAGCCCGACGTGCCCAGATCCCGAGCAAGCGTGTGCCAAACTCGGAAGCGAACAGCTGCTGCGCATCCAGATACCCCACCGCAACGGCGCGCCCCGGCAAAAGAGCCACTGGATCACGCTCCAGCTCCTGGATCGACAGCCCTTTGCCTTCGGCGGTATGCACCACCACTTCTTCCTTTTTCGCACAGCCGAGCCAACAGCTAAGGCTCAAGGCCAGCACACCCAGGCTGAAATACCATTGTCTCACGCCAACACTCCTTGAAGGGCGGAATACAGCCGATCATTCTCGGCGACGGTTCCGACTGTAATGCGCAGGTGCCGCGGATAGGGGGCGAAAGGCCGAACAATGACCCCTTTTCGCAACAAAGCTTCGTAGACTTCGCGTGCGTTCCGCTGCGTATCCAGCCACACGAAATTGGCTTGACTGGGCGTTACCTGGAAACCCAAACGTGCGAGCTCCTGCGTCATACGCGCTCGTTCAACGCGGTTGAGTTCGCAACTCCGAGCTACGTGCGCTTGATCCCCGAGCGCGATCACGCCCGCCGCTTGCCCCAGATGGCCCACATTGAACGGCGCGCGCAAACGATTCATGTAGTCAATCAGAACCGCTGGCCCGAGCGCATACCCCACGCGCAACGAGGCCAAACCGTACGCTTTCGAAAACGTTCGCAGCACCACCAGGCGTTCACGCAAATGCCGCAGTTTCGAGCAATCAGGATAGTCTGTGGCGTCCGAGTATTCGACGTAGGCTTCATCCAACACAATGATCACGGACGCAGGCACATCGCGCAGCAAACGTTCTAGTGCTTGGCGCCCCACGTAAGTTCCGGTTGGATTGTTGGGGTTCGCAATGAACAAAAGGCGCGTCCGGGGCGTCACGGCTGCAGCCATCGCCTCCAGATCGTGCACTTCGTTGAGGAGAGGAACGGCGCTGAACGGCACGCCATGCGCGAGCGCACCCGCGCGGTAAATCACAAACGAAGGTTCGCCGAAAACGGCGTGGTGTTCACCGGTGGTGAACGTTCGATAAAGCAACTCCAAGAGCTCATTCGAGCCCGCACCACAGATCACCTCGGCCATCGACACGGCGTGAAAATCAGCGATCGCTTGGCGCAGCCTGTACGCCGCCCCGTCCGGATAACGCCCGATTTGTGCGAGCAGACCAGGCAATGCCGCCAGCACTTGTGGACTGGCTCCGAGCGGATTCTCATTCGAAGCCAGCTTCACGGCATTCTCGATGCCAAGCTCCCGCTCGAGCTCTTCCACCGGTTTGCCAGCTTGGTAGGGCCGAAGACCTTCGATACTGGCCGTGACGAGTTCTGACATAAGACTCCGCGTGTGCTCAGGACTCGCTCGGAAAGCTTCCGAGCACTTTCAAATACTTGGTAGAACGCCTCACCGCTTCGAGCGCCGTGACCACTGCGCGATCCGAAACATGGCCACCGATTTCAACGTAGAATACGTACTCCCAGCTGTCGGAATCGTGCGGGCGGGATTGCAACTTTTTCAGGTTAATACCTCGTTCGGCAAATTGGCTCAGGATGCCGTGGAGGGCGCCCGGCGCATCGTCGCCTCCGAATAGGAGGCAGGTGGTGTCGTTACCGGTTCGCATGGCGGGCCGGCTACCTACGACAGCGTAACGGTGCTTCAATTCTGAGTCAGCGCCCACGTTGGCTCTGAAGGTAGCTAACCCAAAATCCTCACCGCAACCAGCCGGAACAAGACATGCGCTGTTGCCAGTTTCGGCCGTCTGTTGGGCTGCGGCGGCTGGAGACCGCACGTCGACCACCACTGCCTCGGGAAACTCCATTTGGAGGAAACGCTCGCAGGCCGCGTGCGCGTGCGGAGTTGCAAAAATACGTTCGATCTTAGGCGATCCTGAGCGGCCCATCCAATCGTAGTTCGCTGAAATCGAGCGCTCCGCAACGATCGGTAGATCTGTCTTGGCGAGCTCAGTGACAGACAACTGCACCAACCCCTCCGTCGAAGACTCCAGCGGGATAACGGCGAACCCCACGCGCCCACGGGCCACTTGCTCAAGGGCTGCTTCGGTGGTGGGGCTCTCCTCCAACAACGCGTTCGAACCAAAGAAGCACTTCGAAACCTCGTGACCAAAACCGCCCAAGGGCTCCAGAAAAGCCACCCGGACCAGCTGTTCCAGTCCGCGAGCCTCAGCGCTCAGCGCCCGAAATATGGTTCTCAAGCTCTCTTTCGGCAGCGGCCCCTCGGACGCCGCGGCAAGCTCAGCGAGCCACGCCGCTTCAGGCAGCTCTGTCATCACCAGCTTAACATCAATCTCGCGCAACGAGCGGATTTGGAGCGAAAGCACCGCTCGCTGATTGAGGCGCCCGAGAATTTCCAAATCTAAGGCGCGCATCGCCTGGCGCAGGCGACCGAGATCAGAATCTTGGGGTGGACTCATGGGGCGCATTTCACCAGCTCACTCGCCTGCTGGCCAGAGGAGCTTGTTTGAGAGCTAAGTCGTGCTGCCGCTGGTTGAACCGCTGCCTGACGAGGCCGCGGCCGGGGTGCTCGCGGTGGAACTAGGCGCAGCAGAGGGCGATGCAGGCGCCGTGGCGGGCTTATCGGCCGTTGTACCGCCTGCGGGCTTGGACGAGTCTGAACTGGACGAGTCTGAACTGGACGAATCTCCAGCGTCCGGTTTCTTTGCGGCTGCACTGGTGTAGCCGTCGGCGTACCAACCACCGCCCTTGAGGATGAAGCCCCCTCCGCCGGAAACCTGGCGCTTTGCGGTCTCCTGACCGCATGCCGGGCAGTTCCGGAGTGCGTCTGCCTTGATCGATTGCTCCGCTTCCCAAGTGTGGGCGCAGGCGCTGCAAATGTATTCGTAGGTCATGGGCGACTCGGAAATGCGTCCGCGAACAGCGCCTGTCAACCATCATGGCTGGGGTTTGATGCCCCGAACCCTGCTTGAAGCGGGACTGACATGCTGATCTTTTGATCTGACACTGCACTTTTGGGCTTGTGCGCAGGTGTTCAGGGTCGTACAAGTTAAGTTGCACGACGTGGCCATACATCACACTTGGTTGCGTTAGGCTGGCCGGACTGTGGGCAGGTGCCGCTCGCGGGGCACCCTCACCTAGTTAATACTCGCGGGGCCTATTCGTCTTGGATTATTGCTGATGCATATCAAGAAGCTGGAAATAGCAGGGTTTAAATCCTTCGTAGATCGGACCACCATTCATTTTGATCACGACGTGATTGGTGTCGTCGGGCCGAATGGATGCGGGAAGTCGAACATTGTGGACGCCATCCGTTGGTGCATGGGCGAACAGAGCGCCAAGCATCTCCGCGGACGCTCAATGGAGGACGTGATCTTCAACGGGTCGGACTCGAGGAGTCCGGCTGGCCTGTCTGAAGTGACGCTCACGTTCGACAACACCAACCCGGAGTACGCCGAGTCCCTCCCGCTGGAGTACAAAGATTTTCCTGAAATCGCCGTCACCCGACGGCTGTTCCGGGACGGTACTAGCGAGTATCAGCTTAACCGCACGACGGTAAGGCTGCGCGACATCACCGACCTGTTTCTCGGTACCGGCGTAGGCACCAAGGCCTATTCAATCGTTGAGCAAGGCAGAATCGGTCAGATTGTTTCTGCACGCCCCGAAGATCGCCGGCTTTTTATCGAAGAGGCCGCCGGCATCACCAAGTACAAGCATCGGCGCCACCAAGCCGAGCGCAAGATGGAGCTGACTCGCCAGAATCTCGCGCGTGTGAGCGATATCATTGCCGAAATCGACCGCACTCGGGTTTCGTTGAAACGCCAAGTTGCCAAGGCCGAGCGCTTCCTGGTGTATCGCGATGAGCTCGAAGATCTCGTGCTCCACGATGCTTCGCATCGCTTGCTGGAGCTACTGGTTACTGAAAGAGTGGATCGCGATGGGCTGCAACGGGCCCAGAGCCTTTCGGGCGTGCTGAAGGAGCAGCTCAATGCGGCCGACGCGGGCCTGGAAGAAATCCGAGTATCTGCCACCGAAACCGAAGTTTTGGCCGATGAAGCGGCACGCCAAGCGTTCCAGTCAGACAACGAAGTGAGCGGGCTGCAGGCAGAGATGGACCGCGCCCGTGATCGGCTATCTCATCTCACGGAACGGCTCCAAGCGGCACAGACCGAACACGCGGAGATCTTGCCCAAGCTCGCAGATCTCCGCTCCGAGCACTCCGACCTCCTGCAGCGTGTCGAATCCCTCGCTACAGACGAAGCCGCCCGTCAGGCTGACGCCCAAGTTGAAGATCTGAAACTGGAAGCCATCAGAACGGATGAATCCGTTGCCAATCAGACGGTCAACGGCGCGCGACGTGAAGTGGCGGAGGCCACCAACCGCACCACCTCAGCGGAGGTCCGTCTGGACGGGTTAGTTCAACGGATTACGGAAGCGCACACGCGTCGCGACAAGCTCTCGGCCGAACATCAGTCCGTGCTCGGCGAACAGAACGAATTTGAGGCGCGCCGCAATGCGCTGGAACAAAGCGTGGCTCAGACTGCCGAAGGCAAACGCCTCACCTTCGCCGAACAGGAATCGCTTGAAAAAGAGATCCATGTGCTGCGGAGCCAGCTCTTGGACAGTGAACGCGCCGTGGATGGTCGCAAAAATGAGCTGAGTTTGCGCAGAAATCGCCTGCGCGCGCTCGAAGAGCTGCACCGCCGTCTGGAAGGTGTGGGAGCCGGAACCCGCGCAATACTCGGCAAGGCAGATCCGAACGTGCTCGGTATGGTGGCGGATCGGATTGAAGCCCCCGAGGAGCTCACGCTGGCATTCGCCTCGCTCTTGGGCGAACGGCTCCAGTATATCGTCGTGTCTGAGCTGGCTCAGGGGCTCCAGTTATTGGATGAGCTGCGCGAGAAGCAGCGTGGCCGCGCCAGTGTTGTCGCGGCAAGGCCTGGCTATGTCGCAGGGGCAGCTCGAGCTTTTGGGGATGAGCCCGGCGTGCTCGGCGCGCTGGCGGACCAGCTGCGTTACGACCCCAAGGATGAAGCCCTGGTACGAGCGGTCGTGGGCGACGCGATTTTGGTCACCACCAGCGAGCATGCTGTACAGTTCGTGGCGCGTCACCCCGAGTTTACTGCCGTCGCTCTGGACGGCACGGTAGCGCGGCCGAGCGGGGTCGTGAGCGGTGGCGGTGGCGACGAAGTGGCCTCGGCAATGGTCGAGCAAAAACGCGAAATGCATTCGCTGACGAACGAAGTTGCGCGTTTGGATGCTGAGTATCAGAAGCTTTTCCAGAGCCACAATGCGTTGCGCGCTCGCATCACAGCTGTGGAAACAGCTGTGGATCGAGCCCGAAAGGGTGCGCACGAAGGCGAATTGGCCCACGTGAGCGCTGAAAAAGACCTGGTGCGAACCAACGCTGAGCTTCAGCGCTTGCGGACGCGGCACTCAGCTATCGCCACTGAGATGGCTGAGCTGGAGGCGTTAATTGCGCGCAGTACTCAGGAAGAACAAGAGTCACGCCAACAATTGGATGTGCTCAAGAGTGTTTTCGAGCAATCGCAGACGGCTCTCGCCAAGGCAGAAGCACGCGCCCTTTCCTGGAAAGAACAGGCTGGCGCTCAGGCTCAGTTAGTCATGGATCGCAAAGTTCGCTTGGCACAAGTGCGTGAGCAGCTGGACGCAACAAGAGCCTCAGCCACGCGCGTGGAGTCGACCATTTCAGAGCTGGTGACACGAGCGAATCGCCTCCAAGAGGACATGGAAGAATCCGCGGCGAACTACGGAGAAACCGCAGCCGTACTGATGCTCTCGCGCGAAACTCGGATCGTGGCGCTCGATGGCGCACGCTTGGCCCACGAACGTCTGACTACGATTCGCGCGCAATTGGACCAGGCGCGCCAAGCTCTCACCGAGCACGAAGCAGCTCTGAAGCAGCTGCGCGAAGAGCTCGGGCAGATCGATGAAGCGAGTCGCAAGCACGAAATGTCGGTGCAGCGCAACGAACTCGGGCGCACGCATCTCTTACAGAACATTCGCGAACGTTTCCGCGGGCTCGACCTCAACCGAGTGGTCGGCACCTATCATTTGCGCCTGGCTCCCGATGAGGAGCACCACCGTCGAATCGACGAGCTGACTAAGCTCATTGATCGGATGGGGCCTGTGAATCTGGATGCGAAGACGGAGCACGACGACGCAGAGACCCGTTTCGTCTCACTTTCGGCGCAAAAAGAAGATATTGAAAAAGCACTGCTCGACCTGGATCGGGCGATCAAGCACATGAATCGCGAATCAAAGAAGCGTTTCCAGGATGCCTTTGATTCCATCAATGCGCTGTTCCGGGCCACCTTCTCAAAGATGTTCCATGGGGGGCGTGGCGAACTCCAGCTCACGAACGCTGAAGATCTCCTGGCAACGGGTGTGGATATTATTGCGCAACCACCTGGCAAGAAGCTTGGGAATATTGAACTCCTGAGTGGCGGCGAGAAAGCGCTCACCGCTGTATCGCTGATTTTTGCGATTTTCCAGCATCGCCCTTCGCCTTTCTGCATCTTGGATGAGGTCGACGCGCCGCTCGATGAGGCCAACGTGACGCGCTACAACGAGGCAATTCGCTCGATGACGCAGCGGAGCCAATTCATCATTATTACGCACGTCAAGAAGACGATGCAGTGCGTGGACGTGCTGTACGGCGTGACCATGGGCGAGCCCGGCGTTTCCAAGCTCGTCAGTGTGAAGGTCAACGAAGGCGTGCAGGCTCGTAGCGAAACGTTGGCACCTCGTCACCGCGACAGCATGCTGAAGGGAGCGCCCATCGATACGGTGCGGCCCGAGAGCGACGAGGGCGACGAAGTTCAAGTAGCTTAGGACCGTCGCGTCCCAGCCTTGCCATTTTCTGGGCAGAGGCTGCCTCAGTGAAAATCGCGTGAGACGCGCTTAAAATTCGCTTGGTTGAGCTCCAACCGCTGAAGCCTCTCGACGATCACGTGGATTGTCGGAAATTTTGCGGGAGCCAGCTTAGGCGGAGAAACAGGCATGAGCACTCCTTGAATCGGCCCCGCCGCTAGATTTGAGCCGTTCACCTCACGCTCCACTTCACCATAGGCTAACAGCAATGAGGCGTGCCGTGCCACCTGCTGAAACTGTTCAAATACATTGCGCCAAAGCACCAAATTAATAAATCCGAACTCATCCTCCAAACTAATAAATACAACACCGCTCGCCGTGCCAGGCTGCTGCCGCGACAGCACCACGCCTGCTACCTTCACCTTCTGTCCCTTTTTAACCCGCGCCAAGCTGCGCGACTCCAAAGCCCCCTCGCGCTTCAAGAACGAACGCAGATGTCGCATCGGATGATCCACCGTGGAAAGGCCCTTGTTCGCGTAATCGAGCAAGAGTGTTTGCTGAGGCGCTAAAGGCGCTAACTGGATCTCGGGTTCAGCTAACGCACGCCCTTGAAAGAGCCCATGCAATTGAGGGGCACGTGCTTGCCACAGCGCTTGCCTGCGCTCAGCTATCAATTCTCTGAAAACGCCGGCTTCAGCTAAACGCTCCACCTCATCTTTCTTGAGAGCAGAACGCTCCACCAGATCCCGCAAGTCATCAAACAGCCGTTCTTTTCTAGCCTGCACCAGGCGCCGCCCAGCAGCTTCACTGAGCCCCTTGATCAAACGCAAACCGAGCCGGATCGAACGCTGCGCTCCCGGCTTCTGACTTCGAATCGCACTGCCGGTGCCCGCTTCCTCCAAGCTGCAATCCCACTCGCTTCGCAGCGCACACACATCGTGTACCAGTACGCCATGCCGTGCAGCATCCTGGAAAATCGTGGAGGGCGAATAGAAACCCATCGGCTGCGCATTCACGAGCGCGCAGGCAAAATGCGCCGGATAATGGGCCTTTTGCCAAGCTGAAGCATAAACCAACAGTGCAAAGGATGCCGAGTGTGATTCAGGAAATCCATAATCACCAAAGCCTTTGATCTGCTCAAACAACGCTTCCCCAAACGCCCGTTCGATGCCCTTTTTTTCGAAACCTGTGAGCAAACGTTCGCGGTGCCGCAGCAGGCGCCCTGTTTTCTTCCAGGCTGCCATATCGCGCCGCAGCTGGTCAGCTTCTCCGCCGGTGTAGCCTGCGCCAACAATCGAGATTTGCATCACTTGCTCTTGAAAGAGCGGCACCCCCAAAGTGCGCTCCAGAATCGGCCACAAATCGAGATGTGGTACGGTGATCGGCTCCTCGCCATTCCGCCGTCGCAAATAAGGATGCACCATGCCGCCCTGAATCGGGCCAGGCCGCACCAGCGCCACTTCCACCACCAAATCATAAAATTTCTGAGGCCGCAGCCGCGGCAACATCGCCATCTGAGCTCGGCTCTCGATCTGAAAGACACCCACCGTATCGGCGCGGCACAGCATCTCATACACCTCCGGATCTTCCGCTGGAATGCGCGTGATCACCTCCAACGGATCAAAGACCTCCTCTTCCAACACCGACCACGCTGGCCCGTGCTCCTGCTCCTGCTCCTGCTCCTGCCTCTGCCCCGACGGCGACGGCGACGGCGATGCAGGCAACCGCAACCCACCATCGGCATGAATACTCAACAAAGCCTTGCGAATCGCAGTTAACATCCCCAAACCCAACACATCGATTTTAAAAAACCCCAGCGTCTCCAGATCATCTTTATCCCAAGGCACCACCGTGCGTCCTGGCATACGCCCGGGCTCGATAGGTGCCACTTCAAAAAGTGGCGTCGCCGACACCACAAAACCCCCGACATGAATCGAAAGGTGCCGCGGCATGCCTTCCAGCTCCTTGGCTAACTTCAAGATCTGCCGCACTCGGGCATCTTCCGGATCGAAGCCCATCTCCTTCAGGCGCTCAGCGGGCACTTCCGCGGGATCCCAATGCGTGATGGTTCGGCTCAAGCGTTCCACTTGTTCCAACGACAACCCAAAGACCTTGCCGACTTCGCGCAAAGCACTCTTGCCGCGATAGCAAATCACCTCAGACACCATGGCAGCCCGCTCGCGCCCATAATGCTCATAGATCTCTTGGATCACTTCTTCACGGCGCTCGTGCTCAAAATCAATATCGATATCAGGCGGCTCAGCTCGCTCCTCGCTCATAAAACGCTCAAATAAAAGGCTCGAACGCGCCGGATCCACCGCCGTGATCCCGAGCGCGTAACACACCGCACTATTGGCAGCACTCCCCCGCCCCTGACAAAGAATGCGCCGGCGACGCGCCATTTCCACGACTTCCCAAGTACTCAGAAAATAGCTGGCCATCTGGAGCTTCTGAATCAACAAAAGCTCCTTTTGCACTTGCTCAGCAACACTGTTGGGGACCCCATTCGGATAACGCACCTCCAAGCCCGCAAGTGAAAGCCGGCGCAGCTTTTCATCTGCTGTTTCGCCGGGCGAAAGCGTGCACGGAAAGCGATATTGAAGCTCATTCAAGCTGAAGAGCAGGCTGCTCGCGACCTCCACGGTTCGCCCCACCCAGGCTAGCTGATCGTAAAAAAGACGCTGCATTTGAGCAGGCGAGCGCAACTCCGCCTCTTGATTAGCTAAAAGCTCGGTGCCAGCCTGATCGAGGGTGAGCCCACGCCGAATACAGTGCAACACATCGCGCAGCGATTTTCTTTCTCGCTCATGAAAGAGCGCCCGTGCTGTAGCAATGATCGGCATTCCGTAGCGCGCGGCCCAACGCCCCGCTAGACGCTCGCGCTCGCGCTCATGCCCATCTCGATGCCGATAAGTTGCGACGAAAGATCGCCCCGGAAATACGTCGCGCACCACACCCAAAAGCTGCTCCGTAGCTGTGCTCGAATCCCCCACCGCTTGGGGCATCGGCACCAACACCAGCAGCCCTTCGGCATGCGCCGCTAGCCATTCTGCCTCCAATAAGCTCTCGCCTTTCGGTCGATCACGGTGCGCCAACGTGAGCAACCGACACAAATTTTCGTAACCGCGATGATTTTCTACTAACAGATTCAAAACGATCGGTTCAGCTGCCCCCTTGGGATCCGGCAACACTCGATGCCCCGCTGAGCCACACGCCAGCCCCAGGCTGAGTTCCGCACTCACGATCAGCCGTTGCCCAATTTCTTGAGCCCGTGTGTGCGCACGCACCGACCCATACAAGCCATCTCGATCCGCGAGAGCGAGCGCAGCAATCCCTAGCTCTTTAGCTTTATCAACGACCTCCTCCGGACGCGAGGCTCCACGCAGAAAAGAAAAACACGAACGTGCTGATAATTCCGCAAACATGTGCGCGCATTAGTCATAAATAGCTTGAATATAATGCGAACCACTGTCCCGATTCACATACCCGAGCACCGCTAAGCCGCCCTCGGGGCCCTTCAACCAAAGCCGCACATAATCACGCGAAACAGGCCGTTTCGACCACCATTGCACCGCCTCCAAGCGATGATCAAACAGCACACGCTCAATGGTATACAGATTAGCACCGAGCCCAATAATCTCTCCCACCTTGAAAGCGGCTTCAATCAGGATGGCTTTTGGAAGCAGGCGGGTTGGGGTGCGCACTGCCGGAGCTGGACCCTCCTGCACGCTGAGTTCACGAAACGGGATCGCACGCAACGGGCTCGCACCCATGCCACCCGAATTACCAGCTCCAGCTCCAGCTCCAGCGCCGACACCAACTCTCAGCAGCTCCTTGGAAACTATCGACTTACGGCGTTTTCGCTTAATCTGTTTTTGATTCGAGCTACTCAACACGACTGGGAACAGCGCGCTTCTGGCTTCTGGCCGATGGGAATCCAAAATCCGCAAGACACCGACATTTTCTCGCCCAAGGTCGGCATTCAGCTCAGCTAAAAGCACGGCTAATTCACTTTCATCGAAGGCGCGTTCCGTTAGACCTGCGACCACGCTTGAGAACGTCAGCTGCCGGCTTTGCGCTGGCACAATCGAGGTGATCAGCAAGCGCACGGCCACAGTGGGAGACTCGAGCTTCAAGCGTTCCAGCTTGCTTCGCAGCACCCGCAACAGCTCCTCTTCCTTCCAGAGAGGGGAAGCCAAAACAAACGATAACTTGGTATCCAGTGGGCGCCCGTGAAATTCGGCAATCGAGCGATCGTGTTGCAGGTGGAGCTCCAAGGCTTCCGCCGCCTCACCTCGCCCTAAAAGGCGCACGCAGACTCGCGCCAAAAGCCCACGCAACACGAACAACAGCGGCTCGACTCCTGAAATGCCGTCGAGAAAGCTCACTTGCTCAGCCAGCACACGCGGCGGCTGATACGCAACGAGCGGCGTTGGATCTTCGCCAGCAGCTAACCCTAAAACCTGCGCGGATTTTTCTCCCAACCGAGCACTGAGCGCCGCCTTTGGCAAGGCCTGCAGCTGCCTCACATTGAGCACACCTAAGCGTGCAAAAAAACTCAGCTGCTCAACGCTTAACGGGAGCGCCACCAGCGGCAACATCGCAACCTGCGGCGGGCCAGCTTTTTGAGATCCCCACAAGGCAAAGGCTTTAGCCAACAGCGGCCCTTCAGCAATTGCTGCGCGCACCCGATGCCCGAAAGCCCGCACGCGTTCCACCACTTCACTCAACAGCGCCGCTTCGCCACCCCGCAAATGGCTGGCACCCGTGATATCAACCCAGACCGTATCTGGAGCACCCAGCGCTACGAGCGGCCCGAGGTCCATCACCATTTCCGCAAGCCGACCCAAAGCTTGCTGCAACTGCTCTTCGGTGACTTGGAAGACTTGCAAGGAAGCTTGCACCGCCTGTGCTTCAACAATGCTTTGCCCGGCTCGCACACCTAAGCGGCGCGCCTCAGCATTCACGGAGCAAAGCGGAGCGCTCACCTTCAGCTGGGTGTCATAGATAGGCTCAAATTTCGCGCCTTCCGCCCCTTTTACCAACACGACGCCAAAAGCGATCTGTTTTCGCTGCCGTGCGCGCTTCGACTCGGCCGGCACAGCTTGCGTATGGCCACGTCGAGGATCGACAACGGCTTTGCTCGGCACTTCGCCGGGAGCGATCAGATTCTGCTCGATAAGCTCACACAAGAGCTGTGGGAAAACCAAGGCCAGCACACGCCGTGATTTCGTCTTGGGCGTGAAGAGCGCTGGATCGAACAGAGTGCGAGCTTCCACAATCCTGGCCCTTCACTTGGCGTTGATGTTGATGTTGATGTTGGTGTTGGTGCTCACGTTGCCTGAAATAAATGCTGACGCCTTACGCAAGGGCTGTGCTAATTTATTTTGCTCTGGCAAGAGCTCGATAATCTGCGGTGAAAACATGCGCCCTGAGCGATCTTTCTTAACCGACACCTTGAGCCTTCTGGGATCTACCCGCGATAACTCAATGCGCTGAGCGACGGGCAGCGGCAGCGGCCGATGTGAACGCGCATCAGTTAACAACACAACACTGCTCATGGAGCCTTCAACCAAGAGCGCGAGTTGGCGCACCCAGCGAGCCCAGGGCCCCAAGGGAACATTCAGCTCCGCACCCGGCACCGCCGCCAGATCGAGCACCAAGAGCGAGAACACCCGACTACTCGCCATGCGCACCGCGACACGACTCAGCGCCGAAAGCGGCGGACACACCACCAACAGCCGCTCCAACGCCACCTGAGCCTGCTCAACCCCGGGCCCGTACAGCGTGCCCCCCGGATCGACAAAGGCACACCAACTCGGCTCTCCAGCCCGGAGATAACCCTCCTGTTGGGCCGATCGACAGGCCGCCAGTGCCACGCTAGAGCCCAAAGACGCCCCACCCTGGCTCGCCAGCTCCACCACGCCACCCCGCAACAGCCCACCATCCGGCAGCACGGCATCCAGGGCTTCCAGCGTAGAAAACGCCTTTTTGGCGAGCGCTTGGGCCTGCTCAACGGGAGCCTCCGCTCGCCACACCAAGCGAGACGGGAATTGATCGAGGAGGGCTTGCGGCAGGGCCATGAGTACTGAACATAGCTTCAGCTGAACAAAAGAAAAGCTCCGGGGTTCCCGAGGTAGGACGAAAAACTTCCTACCTGTTCGCAATCCTCAAGCCTCTTGCCGACTTACGCGTTGGCCAAAATTCTCTAGCCCCCCAACACCCCCGCCTCTAGCCCCTTGCCCCCTCGCCCCTCTGCCCCCGCAGTGTTATCTCTCGTGACGATGGCAACTTCCGATACATCTTCGTTTGAGACAGCCATTTCCGTTCCTATCGAAGCCAAGCTGAGCCGGCTCCGTGCGATCGTGCGCGACATGCAATCTGTCTTGGTTTGCTACTCGGGAGGCATTGATAGCGCGCTGGTGCTCGCGATCGCGCATCAAGAATTGGGCGCCCAAGCGATTGGGATGACCGCCGTGAGCCCGAGCTTGCCTGAAGGGGAACGCGCGGACGCCGCACGCATTGCAACCGCTCTCGGTGCTCAACATCGCTTCGTGAATTCTAATGAGATAGCGCGTGCGGGTTACGTCAAAAATGATTCTGATCGCTGTTTTCACTGCAAAACAGAGCTTTATAGCGTCGCGGAAGCCAAACAAAAAGAATGGGCTTTGAGCTTCATCGCCAATGGCACCAATCTGGATGACCTCGGTGATTATCGCCCTGGGCTGGTTGCTGCTGAAAATGCCCAGGTTCGCAGTCCACTCATTGAGGCCCAATTCTCGAAGGCCGATGTTCGAGCGGCAGCTCTCTCGCTGGGCATGGATGTTTGGGACAAGCCCGCCGCAGCTTGCCTCTCTAGCCGTATCCCCTACGGCACGAGCGTCACCACCGAACGTTTGGCTCAAATCGGAGGCTTCGAAGCCGATCTCAAAGCTCTCGGCTTTCGGCAACTCCGAGTGCGTTGGCACGATAAGATTGCCCGCCTCGAAGTGGCGCTCCAGGAGCTGCCGCGTTTGATTGAGCCTGAAATCCGGGAAAAGGTTGTGGATTTGGGGAAAAAACACGGATTTTCGTACATTGCACTGGATCTTGCTGGCTACCGCATGGGCTCACACAACGAAGTGTTGGTGGGTAAACATTTGCGGGTGGTTTAAGCCAAGCCGTTTCGATGCCCTCGGACACACCCCACGATCCGCGCACTATCTTGCGCGAAGTTTTCGGGTATTCCGAGTTTCGTGAAGGGCAGCGCGCAGCGATCGATTCTTTGATCCTAGGCGGCGATGCGCTGATCCTTTTGCCCACCGGAGCCGGGAAGTCTCTGTGTTATCAGGTGCCCGCGCTCGTGGCACGGCGCCGCGGCGGTGGCACCACGGTGGTGATTTCGCCGCTGATTGCGTTAATGCAAGACCAAGTATCTGCCCTGCGTGCCAAAGGTGTGGCCGCGGCAGCCATCAATAGCCATCAAGATCCGAGAGAGCAACGCAACGTGGTGCTCGAATTCTTGAGGGGCGAATTGGATTTGTTGTACGTGTCGCCGGAGCGCGCCAAGTTGGATAGCTTCAGGCGCCTGCTCCGCAAGGTGCCGATTGCACTCCTAGCCATTGATGAAGCGCATTGTGTGAGCCAGTGGGGGCATGATTTTCGGCCCGAATATATGGAATTGGGGGACCTTCGCGACATCGTGCAGGCGCCCATGGCGGCGCTCACCGCCACCGCTACTCCGCGTGTGCTGCTGGAGATCCAAAAACAGCTCAAACTAAAAACGCCGACGCTGGTGCGCGGTAGCTTTGCGCGACCCAATTTGAGTTTTTCGGTGCAACAGCTGCGCAAAGATAGCGACCGCATCGCCGCACTCACAGCACTCCTCGACCAAGCCCAGCTCCGAACTCCCAAGTCGGAAGGGCGAGCCATCGTCTATTGCAGCACACGCAAGAAGTCGGAAGCTGTCGCCACAGCGCTCAAAACAGCTGGTTTTAAAGCTACTTTTTATCATGCCGGGCGTACCAAGCTGGCGCGCGAACGTGCTCAAGCAGGCTTCGAGCTCGGCCGTTCGCGTGTGCTCGTGGCCACGAGCGCCTTTGGCATGGGGATCGATTATCCCGACGTGCGTCTACTCGTACACTTTCAAGCACCGGGCAGCATTGAAGCCTACTATCAGGAAGCTGGGCGTGCCGGCCGCGATGGACTCCCCGCACGTTGCGTGCTGTTTTTTGGGCCTGGTGATTTGATGACTCAGAGGCGCTTGCAGCTCTCGGGCAAAGTGAGCCGCGTGATGCAAGAACGCACCGAAGCGGCGCTCAGCGCTGTCTCCGCTTACGCCGCCAGCACGGAATGTCGCGCCAGCTTTTTATGCGAATACTTCACCACCCAACCCGCTCCCGTTTGCGGTCACTGCGACGTGTGCAGCACTCCCGCTTCGGCGCTGCTCGCGACCCAGCACCACCTTCCGCGTCCCTCGCTGCAGCCAAAGCCAGAAATATTGGTGCTCGACGCCTCCGCAAGAGCATTGATCACGAGCGCGGTGAGTGCGCTCACGCGACCGGTTGGCAAAGCGAGCCTGGCCAAGGCCTTGCGCGGCAGCCGCGCCAAAGCACTCAGTCGCGGCGGGCTGCTCAAGTTGGCCGAACACGGGAAATTGGCCGAACACACCGAAGCTGAAATCATCGCTAGCATCGACGTACTCCTTACGGAGAAAGTCCTGGTGCGGCGTGGCGTGAAGTATCCAACGATCTGGCTGAATGGCAAACCCGTTCGTGGGCTCGCTTCCAAAGACACACCCGAGAAAGGTAAGCCGGGTCGATCGCGCCGCAGCGATCTGGTTCGCGAATTGGAAAACTATCGACGAAAGAAAGCCAGCTCACTTTCCTGGAAGAGCTACATGGTTTTCCAACAGCGGGTTATCCTCGCTGTTGACCAACAGCGCCCCACAACAACGGCTGCCTTAGCAACTATCCCGGGGCTTGGGCCAGCCAAGATTGATCGCTTTGGCGAAGACATCCTCGAGATCGTACGCCGCAACATTTAGCGAGCCCCAAGCCCTCGAAGATTCCCAGCACCGCGCCTCCCAACGGAGCTCAAATTTTAGCTATTTTCAGGGGAACCACTATTTGGCGCCCATGTAGGCGGCTTCGTTCAGCCTGGTGAGAGCTGGTCGCCCCGGGCCAGGTTTTGTAATCTTTTTGGCCAATTCCCGCGGCTCATCACTGCCGCTCCCTGAGTTTCGCTTCCACCGAATGACCAAGCCCATCGCATCTGCCGAAAAACAGGCAGAAACAATTGCTGTCTCGCGCCTGGACGCGGCCTACGAGCCAACCTCGGCTGGCTTCTCGGCGCATCCGCCGGCTCCCGATGTCGAGGACGACCTCATCGGCGCCGTGCTCAATGAAACCTACGTGGTGGAGCGCTGCATCGGCGAAGGTGGCATGGGCCGCGTGTATGAAGCCCGCCACACGCGCATCACCAATAAGCGTTTTGCGATCAAGGTCTTGTTGCCTGAGTTTGCGCGCAATGCGGAAGTGATGGTGCGTTTTCAGCGCGAAGCCGAAGCCACAGCGAGCATCGCTCACCCCAATGTGATTGGCGTCTACGACGTGGATCGCACACCGCAAGGGCTGGCCTACTTGGTTTGTGATCTGCTCTTAGGCGTGGATCTTTCAGAGCACCTGGAGAAGGTAGGTCGGTTGACTTGGCAAGCCACGGTTCGCATTGGAGTCCAACTCTGCGACGCGTTGGCCGCCGCTCACGCACGCGGCGTGATCCACCGGGATTTGAAGCCTCAGAACATCTATCTCTTGGGCGTTCGCGACCAGGGCGCCAACGCGATGCTGGACATCCGTGTGCTTGATTTCGGCCTGTCCCGCTTTGCCGACGGGACCGACGATCAGCTGACTAAAACTGGCTTCATCATGGGCACTCCGAGCTACATGTCTCCGGAGCAAGCACATGGCCAGCGGGGTGACCATCGCATCGACATCTACGGTGCTGGCGCCATTCTGTACGCAGCGCTCACAGGCAACGCACCGTTTGAAGGGTCCACACCACAGCTCACGGTTCTCGCGGTGATGGGAAGAGAACCTAAACGGCTGCGCTCGATTGAGCCCAGCATTCCCGCAAGCCTTGAGTTGATCGTTCAGCATGCGATGGCAAAAAGGCCAGAGGATCGCTACCAAGACTTCACCAGCATGCGGGCAGCCCTGGCAGCCCTCGACACGGCCCCACCGAGCGTGGGCCTAGCACGCGCGCCCGCAGAATCATCGATTGCTCTCGAAACGCAAGGCGACAAGGTACAGAGCGCCCGCCCCAAGTTGATCGCTCTCTTGGCTCTGATTGTCTTCGTCCTCATGTCGGTTTTCGCGGTGGCCGTCGCAGGTATTGAGCTCAGCGTGGGGCACCGATTTTCACCCACCGAGTTTACCTTGCTGATGCTGGTGGCGCTCGGCACAGCACTCACGCCGAGCATCCTGATCATTGCGAGGCTTCGGCGAGCCTGGGGCAATAGCGCACGAGTTCTCGGCTACTTGGATCGCTTGTATCCCCCGCTCATCGCCGGCATGAGTGCTTATGGCCTTGCTGGGCTGCTCGTGCGGTTAGCCGATGATGTGCTGACTCGCTACGGTTGGTCTCCGCTTGGGGTCGTTGCCGAAGGCTCGACATTTCGAGGTTGGGATCTGTTGCTTTCCCTGATCGGATTGGTCGCGGCCGGCGCGGCGATTCTGTACGACAGCCAGCGACACGATAAGAGCACACGCTTTCGGCGCTTGCTCCTAGCACCCACGATCACCTCTGGTGCTGTCTGCATCTCAGCGCTACTGCTGCTGCTTGGCGGGTCATGGCGGCTCAAGGCCGCCTCGGCTGGGCCAGCTGGGGAGCCCTCCTCCGTGGCCAACCCCGCGCCAGTCAGCCCTCGTCCGCTCGATGCCGCGATAACGCCCCCGGCTGACAACCAGCCGCCCGTTCCAGGCCTCCCTTCTCAGTCGGCCCAACCGGTCCAGCCCGGCCAGCCCACGCGCCCGAGCGACACCGAGCTGGCACAGGCTATCGCGCTTGGCGTTGACGGACTTGTACCACTCGCCGAGCGCTATCCCAAGGAACCTCTGGTGCTCTCGCCTCTGTTCTACGCATTTGCAAGCCGCGCCGTCGGCCGAGCGGATGCCATGGTCATCGCCAAACGTCTACTCGGCGTCAGCCCCAGCGCGGCCCTGGATAAGGACTTCGGGATCATCATCAAAAGTGCTGCGAGCACCCCTGGCCAGGCCTCCGACCAGGCCTTTGAACTCATGGCTCGGAGCATGGGCAGCACGGGTTTGGATCTGTTGTTCGAACTCTCAAACACCAATCCGAAGCTCAAAACGCGCGCTGATAAGCTGCTTTCTGATCCAACATTGCGTGCCGCCGCAACCCCAGCCCTCAGCATCGCCTACGAACTGCGTGAGGCTGAAACCTGTGAAGCACGACTTCCTCTTCTCGCTCGTGCGGCAGGGCTCGGCGACGAACGCAGCATCCAACTCTTGAATCCACTCACCATCGGAGCTAAGCGGGGTTGCGGGAAATGGAAGGCCAGGCCTTGTCCCGCAAGCTGCGCCAAGAACGCAGAGGAATTCAAAGCCGTTATGGTTAAAATCCGGCAACGACTGGGCCCGAGCCGCTGACAAGAAGCTGCTCATCCGCCCGCCAGCTGATTCCGCCTGGTTTCTAGCGTTGAGCCTTGCCGGGACACTCCGAGCCTGGTTGGATGTTAGCCATGAAATACCTGCACACGATGGTGCGCGTGAGCGACCTTGAGAAGTCACTCGATTTTTATGTTAACAAGTTGGGCCTA
>Ga0105046_10002782_pt1 | contig 27617 bp, 20 predicted proteins | sample MAT03_FD_78385 | JGI IMG/M metagenome (GOLD analysis project Ga0105046, IMG submission 78385) | Freshwater microbial communities from Lake Fryxell liftoff mats and glacier meltwater in Antarctica - MAT-03 (megahit assembly) | ecosystem: Environmental > Aquatic > Freshwater > Ice > Liftoff... | reverse complement strand
GCGGGACGCGGCCGAGCTGTCGCTGCCCGACTGGACCCGCAGCAGCTTGATCGCGACGCGGCGGTCGAGCTCCTCGTCGTATGCGGAGTAGACGACGCCCATGCCGCCCTCGCCGAGCTTGCGTAGCAGGGAGTAGCGGCCGAGCAGCGCCTTGTGTGGAGCGGCAGGCAGGCCCTCACCGGACAGGTGTTCGCCGCTGACCTCGCTGACGCCGGTGTCGACGCGCGTGCGATCCATATGCGCAGCGGACCGGCGGATGCTCGCCGTCAGCGAGGACGATGCATCGGCTTCGGGTGCGCTGCGACCCGGGTCCGCCTGCTCTCCGCTCGCTGTCACGATCTCAGGGTGGCAGATGCCCGTGGGCCCGACAAGCGAGCCGCGAGCGGTGGCGCGCCGCTGGCGGAATTGTCTTTATGTCCCTTGGGACAGGTCGGTATTGGTCGCGTTGACCGGCGGCGGGTTTCCTCCTACCGTGCGATGCGTGCTGCTCGAACGACGATCCATGACCTTGTTTATCGGCGCATTAGCGCTCGGCGCGTGTGCCAGTGGTGAGGAGGCGGACACCGGCTTCGCGTCGTTCCCCGCGACGGCGCCGATGTCTGCGGGCACGACGGAGGTCGGCGGGAGCACCGGTGATGCGCCGACGACCGAGCCGGTGACGGGCACGACGACGGGCACACCGGAGACCAGCGAGGGCACGACGGGCGCGTCGGTGACGACGGGTCTGACGAGCACGGGCGAAGGCACGACGGGCGAGGGCACGACCGGCGAGATCACCGGTTCGACCGGTATCGGGGAGGGCGGCTGCGCCGACGGGACCCAGGGCTGCCCGTGCTTCGACGACATGACCTGCAACGACGGCCTCGCGTGCAAGGACGAGGTGTGCGCGCCGATGCAGCCGGTCGTGTGCGGCGACGGCATGCTCGGCGGGATGGAGGAGTGCGACGCCGGGGCGGAGAACGGCGACACCAAGCTGTGCAAGGCGGACTGCACCACGCAAAAGTGCGGCGACGGCTTCATCGGCCCGGGCGAGGCGTGCGACGACGGTAACGCGGTCGACAACGACGCGTGCTCGAACGCCTGCGTGCCGGCGGCGTGCGGCGACAAGGTGGTGCAGGTGGGTGAGGCGTGCGACGACGGCAACGTGGAGGCGACCGACGCGTGCATCGGTTGCAAGGCGGCGGCGTGCGGCGACACCTTTGTGCAGGCGGGGGTGGAGGAGTGCGACGACGGCAATATCAACGGCGGCGATGGTTGCAGCGCGGCGTGCAAGAAGGAGGCGCCCAAGTGCGGCGGCGCCTTCACGACCGGCTGGTGCCCGCAGGCGGGCACGAAGGAGCAGTCCACGCGCTGCGAGAGCGTCAGCAACGGGGGCAAGACCTGCAACAACCCGTTCATCAAGTACGGGACGGTCGAGAACGGGGTGCCGGCGAGCCACGGCGGCAACGACTTCAACCAGTGGTGCACGCAGCTCGGCTTCGCCGGGTTTAGCGGTCAGGTGGGCTACGGCAACCGCTCGTGCGACGCGCCGCAGGGCCGGCTGTTCGGCTGCCAGGGCTACGACGAGAACATCTGGCACTGGTGCGACTGGCAGGACGGCAACTGGTACAACCAGGCGCTTGATTACAACCAGTGCAACGACGGCCAGCAGATCACGTCGGTCACGTGTCAGTGAGGCGGCATGACCGAAAGGCCATGTCCCGAAGGACATGGCCCGAAGGACATCACTGGACCTGCAAGGTCATGTTGTAGGTGCCGGCGCCGCCGGCCGAGCTGACCCGCCAGGTGTAGTAGCCGGCGCTGCCGCTGTAGGCGACGGCCTCCTGGTTGGTGGGGCCGTCCGACTTGGCGACCTGCACCCAGCCGCTGCCGTTCCACTTGTAGAGCTCGAGGTCGAAGTCAGTGCCGACCGGACTGGTGAGGCAGCCGCTGTGCTTGGCGGCGGCGGCGGTCGCGTAGTAGGTGTTGTTGGGCTGCCACTGGGAGGCTCCGTTGCCGCCGAGGCTGCCGACGTAGGGGGTGCCGACGCAGGCACCGCCGCCACCACCACCGCCGCCGGGCGCACCGGGCACGCCGACGGCGGTCCAGGCGGCGTGGGTGGCGGTGGCCGCGTCGGCGCCGTAGAGCTCGGTGGCGGCCTGGGCGGTGGCGTTGCGGGCGTCCTGGAAGGTCGCGTTGGCGCCGAGGTAGTTGGCGAGAGCGCGGTAGAAGATCGCGGCGGACTTGTCGACGCCGAGCGCGGGGACGACGTTGGTGGTCTTGCTGCGCGGGTGCTTGCCGCCCTGGGTCAGCAGATAGAACGCGAGGTTGGCGATGCCGGAGTTGAGGTGGACGCCGCCGTTGTCCTGGTTGCCGAGGTAGCGCTCGGGGTAGTAGTCGTACGACTGGCCGTCCTTGGTCGGGTCGTTCATGTAGCGCATGGCGTCGTTGGGGTCGCCGGGGGTCCAGATCGTCTCGGCGAGTTTCCAGGTCGCGGCGCGTACACCCCCGTTGGCGTGGGCGTCGGCGGCGGCGGCCATGATGTCGGAGAAGGCCTCGTTGAGCGCGCCCGACTGGTTCTGATAGACGAGGCCGGCCTCGTATTGGGTGACGGCGTGGGTCAGCTCGTGGACGACGATGTCGGCGTCGCGTGAGAAGGACCCGGCCCACACGCCGTCGCCGTCGCCGTAGACCATCTGCTGGCCGTCCCAGAAGGCGTTGACGTACTTCTGGCCGTAATGCACGGTGGCGTGCAGGGCGGCGCCGGCGGCGTTGAAGGAGTCGCGCTGGAACTTGGCCTTGTAGAAGTCGTAGGTGAGGCCGGCGTAGTTGTAGGCGTCCTTGGCCGAGAGGTCGGCCGAGCTGCCGCCCTCCTGGATCACGAGCTGGCCGGGCAGGTTTTGGCCGCCGCCGGCGGTGTAGACTCCCTCGCAGGCGCTCAGACCACCGCAGAGTCGGGTGACCTGGCCTGAAGAACATGTCGGAAAGTTCCTGGCCCTTGGGCCAGGTTGGGATCAGCACGACCCCGGGACGCGAGCACCATAGGCAATGCGCGCCGAGGACGTCCAGCCCATCCGAGACCCAGGTGTCCCCACACAGCACCGGGGTACGCCGCCTATACCCGCGGTTCTCCTGGTGAGCGGGCTTACTGAATTTACTTCAATAGGCCGAACTGGAGAGACGACGAGCTGCCCTTCCGGCACCCACATGTGCCGTGTAAACGCCGATGTGCGGCAGTTTCCGTGAGTGGGCTTACAGAAAATCGGTCTATTGAATCAAGTTCAACCAGATCCTGGCAAAACGCGGCGGTTTCGCGCCCCCAAGCGTGCTGTGCCACACATTTTTGATCTCTCTCAGGGAGATCTCCTCTTGTCCGGTCCGGCCGGATTTAGGGCGTGAGGCCGGGGGTCGAGACGAGGAGCGCCCGGACGACGACCTCGCCGGGTTGGATACCCCGCAGGCGCATGCCGATGGCCAGAGACTGGCCGAAGGCGTCCACGTGGGTGCCGATCAGGGAGTCGCCGAAGCCGGCCCAGGCGTTGGCGAGCTCGAGCCGCGGGACGAGGAGGGTCAGGACCTCGACGGGCGGGGTGTCGTCGAGGGTCACGCGGAACAGGTGCAGCGTGGAGGTGCTGGCGTCGTTGGTGAGCTTGCCCGGGCAGGAGCAGCCGATGGCGTCGCCCTCGTCGCAGCTTAGCTCGTACTCGTAGTCGTAGTCGCGCTGGGTGGTGACGACGACGGCCCAGCCGAGGCCGTCGGAGCTGCGCGTGAAGCTGCCGGTCGCGTGCTCGAAGCCCTGGCCCTGCTCGTGGCAGGGGCCGGGGCAGGCCCGACCCTCGTCGGGGTACTCGGTGTCGGAGCAGGTCGGTTCGAGCAGGGTGACCCCGGGGAGCTTGATCGAGTCGCTCTGGGTGCCTCCGAGCGGCCAGGCGACCTCGAGCCCGCCGGCGCTCTCGAGCATCGCAGCGAAGGGCGGGCCGACCGGGGGTGTGGGTGATGCGCTGGGCGCGAGCACGAAGTGCTGGAAGGACGACAGCGAGTTGAGGCCCTTGCCGAGCAGGACCTCGCTGCCGTCGACCTCGACGGAGAGGCGGAACAGGCCCTTCCACTCGCGGATGTCGGCGGCGAGCAGCCGGCCTTGGGCGTCGCGGCCGAAGCGGCCGAAGCCGTAGCCGTCCGGTGGTAGCGCCACGTCGGCGAGGGGCCACCCGCCCTGACCGTCGGGCGTGGCCTCGTGATAGTCGTCGGGGCCGTCGCCGAAGAAGAAGATGTGCGGCGCGTCGGCGACGACCTGGAACCCGCTGATCGGTGAGCCGGCGCTGCCCTGGTCGTGGACGGTCTGCTCGACGAAGCTATCGGCCTCGGCGAGGTAGGCGACGCCGTTGTCGCCCTGGTCGTTGATGGGGACCTCGGCCGCGACGTGCAGGTTGCCAGTGCCAGCGATGGCGAGGTGGAGGGTGGTGCGAGCGAAGCGCGCGGGCACGGGGGTGCGCTGGGCGACACCGGCCCGTGGCGAGCGGTCGGACCCGGCGACAGCATTGGCGTCCCCGCCCTCGACGCCGATCCGGTAGAGCACCGCGTCGGTCTCGGTCGCGGCCGCGACCCACATCGCCGAGCCGGCCGCGGCGACGCGCAGGCCCGGACCGGCCAGGTTGTCGCCGCAGCGGATCTCGATGTCGATGTCGATCGGACACTCGCCGCCGGGACAGACGGCCTGGGTGTGGTCGCCCGGCGCGACCATGCACGCGACCGGAGGCGGCGGCTCGTCCGGGGAGGTCGTGCCGTCGGTGGTCGGCTCGTCGGTGGTCGAGGTGGTCGAGGTGGTCGAGGTGGTTGAGGTGGGGGAGGACGTCGAGGTGGTCGGCTCGCCCTGGGTGGTGGCGGTCTCGTCGCTGGTGCTCGTGCCGGTCTCGTCGGCGGGGGCCGGACTGCCGGGCCCGCAGGCGTGGAGCGTGGCCAGGGCAGCGAGGGCGAGGCAGCGAGTCGAAGGCATCGGGCAAACTATCACGGCGGGGAGGTGACCTTGCCCTCCACGTCGTCTCGCCTATCGCGGCGCGCGAACGACCTGGGGATCCGGCCAGAGCTGCGCCCATGGGGCGACCGACTCGAACGCTGCGGCGGCGCGCAGGACCAGGGCGTCGCCGAGGTGGGGCCCGCAGATATGGAGTCCGACGGGGAGGCCGGCGCGCGTCCGACCTGCGGGGACCGAGATCGCGGGCTGGCCTGTCAGGTTCATGACGTAGGTGAACGGGGTCCAGCCGTCGGGCGGGACGTGGGTGCCGTCGATCGTGGCCGGCCCTGCGATCCCGAGCTCGAAGGCCGGGACCGCGACGGTCGGGGTGAGGAGCAGGTCGTGGTCTCGCATGAGCCGCCACATCGCGTTTGCGACGCGCTTGCGCTGGACGATGGCGTCGGTGAACTCGGTCGCGGACCACTGGCGGTGGATCATCGCGGCGAGGTCGGGGGAGTAGGCGCGCGGGTCGGCGGCGAGCTGGCGACGCATGCCGGCGAGGTCGGTCTCCAGAGCGACGAGCGCGGCGAAGGCGTCGGACGAGTCGGCGAACCCGGGGCTGGCGTCGGTGATGCGGCAGCCGAGCTGGCGCTCGAAGACCCGTGCGGCGCGGGTCACGATGTCACGGACCTCGGGGTCGACCGGGGCGTAGCCCCAGTCGGGCGTGAAGGCGACGCGCAGACCCGAAACCCCGCCTTGAGGCGACCGCAGCCAGTCGACGTCGGCGTCGGGGATGCTGAGCCGGTCGCGTGGGTCGGGCCCGGAGATCACCGACATGACCAGAGCGACGTCGGCGACGGTGCGCGCGAGCGGCCCGATGTGCTCGATGGACTCCCAGCCGGAGAACCCGGGATATCGCTCGTCGCGGCATCCAGGGTAGAGCGGTACGCGTCCCATCGAGGCCTTGAACCCGACGACGCCGCACAGCGCCGCGGGGATCCGGATCGATCCGCCGCCGTCGCTGCCGAGAGCGATCGGGGCCATGCCGGTGGCCACGGCGACCGCTGACCCGGCGCTCGAGCCCCCCGAGGTGCGCTCCGGGGCCCAGGGGTTGCGGGTGGTCGGGAACACGGGGTTGTGCCCGACGGCGCCATAGCCGAGCTCGGCGACGTTGGTCTTGCCCATGATGACGGCGCCAGCGGCGGTGAGGCGCTCGACGACGATGTCATCCTCGTCGGGGATGAAGTCGGCGTAAGCCCGGGCGCCGCCGGCCGTCCTGATCCCACGGGTGGCGATCAGGTCTTTGATCGCGACCGGGACACCCGCGAGGGGTCCGAGCTGGCGGCCAGCGGCGAGCTCGGCCTCGAGGCGGCGGGCAGTGGCGCGGGCGAGCTCGGGCGTCGGGGTGCAGAAGGCGTGCAGGTGGCCGTCGAGGTCGGCCTGGCGGGCGAGCACGGCCTCGACGACGTCGACCGGCGAGACCGTCCGCGCACGCACGAGCCGCGCGAGGGTCCCGGCATCGAGTGTGCAGAGATCGATGGGAGGGGACGACATCGAGTTCGGCTTACAGGCGAGGCGAGGCGAAGGTCAAGGTCCCCGCCGTGAGCGCGTGCCCGATGGGTTCGACTCCAGGTTCCCGTCGCTGCGCTGGCGTGCGCAGATCGGAGAGCGGCGCGGCATGAAACGTGCACTGCTGCCGAGGTTGTCGCCGCCGACAGTCACGCCGCCGTGAGTCGGGCGGCGCCGGGAGCTCCGTGACCCGCGACAGGGCAGCGAGCTGTCGAAAATGCGAGACACGGGTGTTCGGGATCGTCGCGGCGAGACTGTCGCGCGATCGTCGAGTCCAGCGAGAGGAGAGCGAGAGAGATGACACGCATGACCATGTCGACCAGGCCAGAGGGTGAGCCGGACACGACCGGGGCGGCGCTCGGCGGCCGGCTCGCCGAGCGGACGCGGCGGTCGTTCGAGGTCGCGCGGGTGCCCGAGGAGGAGGCGCAGCGGCTCGCGGCGCTGGCGGGTTATGCCGTGCTGGACACCCCGCCGGAGCGCGACCTCGACGTCTTGCTCGCGGGCCTGGCGGAGGTCTGCGAGGCGCCGATCACCCTGCTGAGCCTGGTCGACGGTGACCGGCAATGGTTCAAGGCCCGCGTCGGGATCGAGCTGCGTGAGACCCCACGCGGGCTGGCTTTTGCGGCGCACACGATCCTCGGCGACGGCCTCTTCGAGGTCCCCGACGCGACCGCCGACCCGCGCTTCGCGGGCAACCCCCTGGTGACTGGCGAGCCGGGGATCTGTTTTTATGCCGGCGTCCCGCTGCGCACGCCCGCGGGCCACAACATCGGCTCCGTCTGTGTGATCGACCGGGTGCCGCGGCGCCTCAGCGGGGTCAAGCGCGAGGCGCTGCAGCACGTCGCGGGCGAGGTCATGGCCCAGCTCGAGTGCCGAAGGAGACTGGGCGCGTCGCCCGGCGCTCGCAACAGTGCGATCGGCGGTCGCGACCCGCCGCCCACGCAGGACACGTCGCTCGTCGGCACGCGCTTCGGCCGATATACGATCCTCCGCGAGCTCGGGCGCGGCGCGACAGCCACGGTCTACACGGCGTACGACGACCAGCTTGAGCGCAAGGTGGCGATCAAGCTGATCCGCGATCGCCAGACCGGGGCCGCGCGCGAGGCCCAGGCGTTCGCCCGGATCTCGCACCCGAATGTGGTCCAGATCTATGAGGTGGGCCGCTTCGCGGACCATGAGTTCATCGCCATGGAGCTCGTCGACGGCGTCACGTTGACGACCTGGCAGGGGATCGGCAGCCGCAGCGCGTACGAGGTCATCGCCAAGTACGCGCAGGCGGGGCGCGGGCTGGTGGCGGCCCACCAGGCGGGTCTGGTGCACCGGGACTTCAAGCCCGACAACGTGCTCATCGACAGCCAGGGCCGTCCGCGCGTCGGCGACTTTGGCCTCGCGATGTTGCAAGTCCCGGCGGCGACGCGGGACCGGGAGGCCACGCTCCGCTCGTCGCGGTGCGCCACGACCCGCGACGACTTCATCGCCGGGACGCCGGCCTACATGGCGCCCGAACAGCTCCTCAACTTCGAGGTCGACGAGCGGGCGGATCAGTTTAGCCTGTGCGCCGCGCTGCAGGAGGCGGTCTATGGCGTGCGACCGTTCGCGGGCGCCAGCGTGGACGAAGTCCGCGCCAACGCGCTGGCGGGGGTGATGCAGGAGCCGCTGGCGGGCGTCCGGGCGCCGCCGCGGCTGCGCGGGCTGCTTCGGCGCGGTCTGGCGATCGACCCGGCGGAGCGCTGGCCCACGTTGGCCGAGCTGCTCGATCAGCTCGATCGGCTCGACGCCCGGCGCGACCCCGGCGCGGGCGGCCGCCAGCGCGGTCGCCTGGTCGCCAGCCTCGCTGCGGTCAGCGCTATGGCCATCGGGGCGCAGCTCGTGATGGGCGCGGACGACACCCGAAACCACCTGTACATGATCGTCACGTCCTCGGCGCTGCTGACCGTGATGGGCGTCGGCGTGTATCTCACCCGCACCACGCTGCTACGAAACGACTTTCACCGCCGCATGATCGTCGTCGCGTTGGCGACGATCATCGGCGCGACGGTCACGCGCCTGATCGTCACGGGGGCGGGCTTCCTGGTCGCGGAGCGCCTCGTCATCGAGATGCTGCTGGTCGGGCAGGTGTTCCTCGTCGCCGGGGTCTTCATCTCGCGGCTGCTGCTGCTCAACTGCCTGATCTTCTGGGCCGGCGCGGCCGCGGTCGCGTTCGCGGTCCCGGGGCTTCATAACCCCGCGCCGTACTCGCTGATCGGCCTTGGTGCGTTCGCCTTCGTCTGGTCGTACGGGCCACGGATCGCGACTCACACGTCGTCGTCGAGCAGCAGGTAGCCGGTGCGGGTCAGCACGGCGTGGCCGCTGAGGTGGACGCGGTCGCCGAGGAGGGTGCAGCGCAGCTCGCCGCTGCGGCGGCTGAGCTGGCGGGCGCGCAGCTCGGGCTTGCCGAGGCGGGCGGCCCAGTACGGGGCGAGGGTGCAGTGGGCCGAGCCGGTGACGGGGTCCTCGGGGATGCCCTGCGCGGGGGCGAAGAAGCGTGACACGAAGTCGACGCCGTCGATGTCGGCGGGGGCGGTGACGCACACGCCGAAGATGTCGGGCAAGCCGGCGAGGGCGCCGAGGTCGGGCCGCAGCGAGCGTACTGCGGCGGCGTCGTCGAGGACGAGCAGCCAGTCGCGGGCGCGCAGGACCTCGGTCGGGGTGCAGCGCATGGCGTCGGCGAGGCCGGCGGGGATGTCCGCGGGGACAGGTGGCCTGGCGGGGAAGTCGAGGGTGTACTCGTCGCCGTCACGGGTGACGGCGAGGTCACCAGACTGGCTGTGGAACCGGAGGGCGCGGCGGCCGGGGTGGGTGCGGGTACACAGGACGAAGGCGGCGGCGAGGGTGGCGTGGCCGCACAGGTCGACCTCGACCTCGGGGGTGAACCAGCGCAGGTGGTAGTCGTCGCCCTTGGCGACCAGGAAGGCGGTCTCGGGGACGGAGTTCTCGGCGGCGATGACCTGCAGGAGGGCGTCGGGGAGCCAACGGTCGAGCAGGACCACGGCCGCGGGGTTGCCAGCGAAGCGGGTGCGGGTGAAGGCGTCGACCTGGAAGCAGGGCAGGGCGCCGCGGGGCTCGTCGGAGCCACTGGTGCGTGCGTTGTTGAGGGCGTACTGGCCCGAGTTGTTGGCGCCCGGCATCAGCGGGCCTCGAAGCAGTCGCGGTCCGGCTTGCAGGCCTCGGGCACGGACAGGCCGCCGTCGGGGCCGGTGATGAACTGGGTGCGCAGGCAGTGGTAGTGACTCGAGCGCGAGGTGGCGAACGCGTCGGGGGTGTCGCGCCCGTAGACGTGGAGGGCCTTGGTGCGCAGGTGCTTGCAGACCGGCTGGCTGGTGTCGTGGACGCGGAGGAAGGTCGGCATGTGGAGTTGCTCCGTGGGCACGTCAGGTGCGTCAGGTGGGCATGGCAAGGTCGGTGGCGCGATGCAGGGCGTCGCGCAGCACGCCCTGCGCGAGCGGGACCTTGTAGGCGTTGTGCTTGAGGGGTTTGGCGTCGGCGAGCGCGGCGGCGGCGGCTCTGGCGAACAGGGCGGCGTCGGGCTTTTGGCCCTCGAGCGCGGCCTCGGCCTCGCGGCTGCGCCATGGGATCGGCGCGACGTGGCCGAGCACGACGCGGACGGACTTCATCACACCTGCCTCGAGGGACAGGCTGACGACGGCCTCGGCGAGCGGCCAGTCGTGCGACTGCTTCTCCTTGACGACGGCGTAGGCGGAGCGGCGGTCGGCGGGGGCCGGCGGGAGCTTGACGCGCACGAGCACCTCGCCGGGGGCGAGGCTGTGCTCGCGCCTGGGATCGGTCCTCGGACCCACGAACAGCTCCGACAGCGGGATCGTGCGCTCGGTGTCGCCGGCGAGCTCGACGCTGGCATCAAAGGCCAGCAGCGCGCTGGCGAGGGTCGAGGGGTGGACGATGAAGCTGGGACCACCGCCGAGGATCGCGTGGTACTTGTTCTCGCCGGAGACGGCAAAGCAGGTCTTGCCGCCCTTCTTGAGGCACACGAGGTCGGCGTCGCGGTAGTACCAGCAGCGCGGGCGCTGAAGTAAGTTGCCGCCGAGGGTGGCGAGGTTGCGGATGCCCGGGGTGGCGGCCGAGCCGGCGGCCTGACGGAGCGCGAGGAAGCCGGCGAGCTCGGGGTGCTGGGTGAGGTCGGCGAGGTCGGCGAGCTGGGCGAGGGTGACGAGGGCGCCGATCTCGAGGCCGGCGGCGCTGCTGGTGAAGCCGCGCAGACGGTCGCCGATCTCGCCGCGCAGGGACGCGAGCTCGATCAGCTCGGCGGGGCGCTCGAGGCCCTCTTTCATGCGGTCGAACAGGTCGACGCCGCCGGCGCGGAGGACCCGGTCCTGGGGGCTCTCCTGCACGCGTGTGCGGGCGGCGGCGAGGGTCTGGGGGCGGATGAGGGCGAATGCTTGCATGCGGATCCGGTGGGTTCGTGAGGCGCAAGTCAGCCGGTGTGGCCAGGCACGACGCCGAGGGCCGCGAGCACGCGATCGGGGGTCAGCGGCAGGGAGCGCACCGGCACGCCGAGGGCGTTGTACAGGGCGCAGGCGATCGCGGCGGCGGTGGGGATCGTGGCGGGCTCGCCGATCCCGATCGCGCCGGTGTTGTTGGCGCCGGTGTGGACCTCGGTGAACACGACCTCCATGTCCGGTACGTCGCGCGCGCCGGCGATCTTGTAGGCGTCGAGGTTGGCGTTGAGCATGACGCCGTGGACGGGGTCCATGACGCGCTGCTCCGTGAGCGCGTAGCTGGTGCCGAGGATGATGCCGCCCTGGATCTGCGACCGGCAGGTCAGCTCGTTCATCACGCGGCCGCAGTCGTGCAATGCGAGCACGCTCTGCACGCGTACGAGGCCGGTCCAGGTGTCGACCTCGATCGCGGCGAACTGCACGCCGGCGATCTGGTAGCTGTTGCCGCCGGCGAACTTGGTCGGGTAGGCGCCGTAGGTCTCGGGGCGGGTGCCAGTGGCGGTGATCGACTCGCCAGAGATGTACTTGCACAGTTCGGCGAAGCCGAGCGACTTCTTGCCAGCCGACACACCCTTGCTGTCCCAGCGGAGATCCGCCGAGCTGCGCGCGCCGAGCTGCTTGACGGCGAGCGCAGTGAGCTGGGTCTTGACGGCCTCGGCGGCGGCCCGCACGGCGGGGGTGACGGACGATGTGGTGTTGCTGCCGCCGCTGCCGACCGAGGAGCCGAGCTCGCTGTCACCGATCTTGACGCGGACCTCGGAGACCGGGCGGTGCAAGACCTCGGCGACCACTTGAGCGACGACGGTGGTGATGCCGCCGCCGATGTCCTGGAGGCCGTTGCGCAGCTCGATGCTGCCGTCGCGGCCGACGCTGCAGGTGGCGGTGACGGCGTTGCCGCGGCCGAAGTCGCCCCAGATCGAGGCGGCGACGCCGACGCCGTGGCGCAGGCGGGCGCCGCTGTTGTGCTGGGCGACGGCCTGCTTGCGGCGCTTGTCCCACGAGAACTTCTCGCGGCCGAGCTCGAACTGGTGGCGGCGCACGGGGTGCTCGTTGTGGGCGATGCGCAGGTCGAGCGGGTCCTTGCCGAGCTTGACGGCGAGCTCATCGAGGGCGAGCTCGAGGGCGAAGGCGCCTTGCGGGTGGCCGGGGGCGCGAAAGGCGGTGGCGGGTCCGGCGTGGGTGAAGACGTCGTGGGACTCGACGCGGATGTTCTGGCACTTGGTGTAGATGCCGGAGGCGTTACGCCCGACGCCGGCGCCGGTGCCGATGCCGGCGGAGCCGTGGGCGACGACCTTGATCGCGGTGAGCTCACCGGCGGGGCTGGCCCCGAGGGTGACCCTCTGGATCGAGTCGGGGCGGTTGCCAGTACACAGGTGCTCCTCGCGGCGGTCGAGCAGCAGGGCGACCGGGGCCCGGGCCAGACGCGCGAGCTCACCGGCGACGAAGCCCATGCGCGAGCCGGGGGCAGAGGCGCCGAACTTGGCACCGAAGCCGCCGCCGATGAAGTCGGTGATGACGTGTACGTCCTGGGCCTTGAGCTCGAAGACCTCGGCCAGCTCGTCGCGCACGGAGAAAATTCCCTGCGTCGAGCACCACACGGTCATGTGTTTGGGGTCGTCCCAGCGCACGACGATGCTGTGGGTCTCGAGCGCGCTGTGGGTGTGGACCTGGGTGGTGTAGGTGGCCTCGTGGGTGACCCTGGCCATGCGCAGGCCCTTGTCGACGTCGCCCTTTTTTTGCGAGGGCGTCATGCGAATGTTGCCCTTTTGGGTGGCGCCGCCGCTGCTGCCGGGCTCGTCGCCTTCGGTGCTGCGCTCCTCGACCTTGCCGGTGTGGACGCGCGGGGCGTCGCTGGCCATGGCGGCCGCGGTGCCGATGACAAAGGGCTCGGGCTTGTAGGTCGCGGAGATCTGGCGCAGGGCGTCCTGGGCCTGCTGGGGGGTGCTGGCGGCGACAGCGGCGACGTCCTGACCGACGAAGAGCAGGCGGTCTCCAGGCTTGGCGAGCGCGAGCACGGCGACGACACCGGGGGCCCTGCGCGCGGCCTCGAGGTCGAGCGCGCCGAGGGTGGCGCAGGGGTGCGGGCTGCGAAGGATCGCGGCGTGCAGGAGGCCGGGCAGGCGGATGTCGTGGGTGTACTTGGCGGCGCCGGTGACCTTGGCGGGGGCCTCGATGCGGGGGATCGGCTTGCCGACGATCTCTAGCTTGTCGGTGGCGTCCCACGGGCGCGGCTCGCCGGGCGGGAGGGCGACCTGAATGTCGCGTAGTTGCTTGGCGAAGCCGACCTTGAGCGTGGTGGTGGGACCGGTCATCAGGCGCCTGCCTTCGCGGCCGAGAGCACGGCGGCGACGATGTTGGGGTAGGTGCCGCAGCGGCACAGGTTGCCGGAGATGGCGGTCTCGACGGCGGCGGCGTCGGTGGCACCGTTGCGGGCGAGCAGCGCCTGGCACGACATCAACATGCCGGAGGTGCAGTAGCCGCATTGCAGCGCGTCATGGTCGATAAAGGCCTGTTGCAGGACGGACAGCTTGCCGGCGCTGGCGAGGCCCTCGACGGTGGTGACCTCGGCGTCGGCGACGTCGTGCGCGAGGGTCATGCAGCTCGGGCGCGGCACGCCGCCGACGAGCACGGTGCAGGCCCCGCAGGCGCCGCGGTCACACACGAGCTTGCTGCCGGTGGCGTTGAGTTGATGGCGCAGGAGGTCGAGCAGGGTGGTGCTCGGGGCGACCTCGACGGTCTGCGTGGCGCCGTTGAGGGTGAAGCGCAGCGCCGCGGGGCCGGGTCCGAGGGCGACGCCGTCGATCGGTGGGGTGGCGGCGGCGAGGCCGGGTGCGGGCTGGGGCTCGGGCTTGGCGGGCGTCGCACAGCCGGCGACGACGGTGACCGAGCCGATGCCGCGAAACAGGCTGCGGCGGGTGATCCGTGGGCTGTCGCTCATGGCCGGCGAGGCTAACATGGGGCGATCGGAGGCCATACGGCGCAGGTCGCGCGGAGCCGCGCAGTTGCTGTCACCTGCCCACCTCGCGTGCCCGCGTGACGCGCTGCGAACGATCGCGTCTGCCCGTGCCGCGAGGGTCTCGCCAGCGAGCTGGACGGTCCTTGCGCAGGCTCAGGGGGTGAGCGAGACTCCCCGGTCGCGACGGGGACGATGCGGGCTCCACTTCAAACGCTGAGCATCTCGGGGTTTCGGTCGATCCGGGATCTGCGGGACTTTCCGATGGGGCCGCTCAATGTGCTCGTCGGGGCCAATGGGGCGGGGAAGAGCAACTTCGTCGAGTTCTTCCGGATGTTGGCGGCGATGTTCCAGGAGAACTTGCAGGGCTTCGTCAGCCAATCCGGAGGTGGCGACGGGCAGTTCTACGAGGGACCGCAGACCACCAGGAAGATCGCCGCGACGCTGATGTTCGGGGCCAATGGGTTTCAGTTCCAACTGGAACCTGTGCCCGGCGGTGACCTCGTCGTCGGGAACGTGGGAGCCTATGACAGCAGTCATGGCTGGAAGACTTCCTGGGACCGTGGCCGCGAGGCGCCGGTCGGGGCATGGGAGCACGAGACGTCCTCCGCGGGTCGCTGGCCGTCGTTTCGGGCGCACATCCACGAGGCGGTGTCGAGCTGGGTCGTCTACCACTTTCATGACACCAGCTCGCTGGCACCGATGCGCCGCGACGGGGCGATCGAGGACGTGGGGGAGCTGCGGCCGAACGCGGAGAACCTCGCGGCGTTCTTACGCGGGCTGCGAGAGCGGCACCCGGAGCGCTATCAGCGGATCCGCGAGACGGTGCAGATCATCGCGCCCTTCTTCGACGACTTCTTGCTCTCGCCGCGCAAGAAGGGTGACGCCGAGCATGTGCGCCTCGATTGGCGGCAAAAGGGCAGCACCTTCCCGTTTCAACCGTGGCACTTGTCTGATGGGACGATCCGGTTCGTCGCGCTGGTGACGGCGCTGCTCCAGCCGAGGCCGCCGTCGACGCTGGTGGTCGACGAGCCGGAGCTCGGGTTGCATCCCGCGGCGCTGCGGGTGCTGGCGGCCCTGATGCACGAGGCGTCGGTGGCGACGCAGCTCGTGGTGTCGACCCAGTCGCCGCTGCTCGTCGATCATTTCGCGGCGGACGATGTTGTCGTCGTGCGGCGCAGCGGGGCACAGTCGCTGTTCGAGCGGCAGTCCGCGGCCGACCTCGAGCGCTGGCTCGAGCAGTACACCCTCGGCGAGTTGCTGCAGAAGAACGTCGTGGAGACGGGGCCGTGACATGGAGCGTGTAACTCTCTTCGCTGTCGTCGAGGGCCAGTCGGAGTCGGGCTTCTTCAAGCCGTTCCTCGCGGAGCACCTCGCGCTGCGGGGGATCGATCTGCACGTGCCGGTGATCGGCAGGGGTGGTGCCAAGGGCGGGATGTTGTTTCGCTCGTTCGGGCAGGTGTGTGCGGAGCTCGGCGACTTCCTCGCGGACCGCCGACGTCCGTGGGTGACGACCTTCTTCGATTACTACGGGCTCCCGTCCGGAGGCCGGCTCGGCTGGGACTTCGTCCCGACGGCGAAGGCGCGGGGCGGCGTCACGGCGATCGAGGATCGACTGCGCGAGGGGGTCCGCGAGGCGGCTCCGCAGTTGGCGGAGCGATTCATCCCGTATGTTCAGCTCCACGAGCTCGAGGCGCTGTACTTCGCGGAGCCGGTAACTCTATCCACTGTGCTTGAATCGCCGCAGTCGGCCGAGACGTTCGCGGCGGTGGTCGCAAAGGCCGGCGGGTGCGAGCAGATCAACGACTCGCCGATCACCGCGCCGTCGAAGCGCTTGCAGGCGGTGTGTCCGGGATACATCAAGGGGAGGAGCAGCGCCGCGCATGCGCCGCGTCTCGGGGCGAAGCTCTCGATGGCGACGGTACGAGGGCTATGCCCGCGCTTTCATGCGTGGCTGGAGGCGATCGAAGGGCTGGCTGCCTGACGGCGTAGCGCCTATCGGCGGGGGATGGGGTCAGCGGGGTTTGCTGGCTGTCTCACGGGACAGGTCGGCCCGCCGTGGAGCCGAGGGTCGGGCGGCGTCAGAGCTGGGCGCGCGCGAGCAGCAGCGCGGCGAGTCGGGCCTCGAGGGTCGCGCGACCGGGGCCGGCGCCGACGCTCTCGAAGTTGTGGCGGGCGATGTCGGCGGACAGCTCGGGGTCGGACTGGATCGCGGTCGCTGCCATCGCGCGGTACTCGGGGCCGAGGCGGGCCATCTCGTCGAGGAAGCGGGCGTTGGCGGCGACCTGGGCCTGACGGCGGATCTGGTCGAGCAGGTCGGCGCGGATGCACTGGATGACCGGGTCGGGGGTCCGGCGGATCACAGGGACCAGGCCGTCCGGGGTCGCAGGCCGCCGTGGGTCTGGACCTCGCAGGCCCGGGTGGAAGCCGACCATGTAGAAGCGCAGCGGCGGGCGCAGGGCCTCGTAGGCGTCGCGGACGAGGCGGACGAGCGCCTCGAACTCGTCGACATCGTGCCATGAATGGTCGGTGTCGCGCGGGAGCACGAAGGTCAGCAGCACGACCTCGACCTCGGGCTGCGCGCGGCCGATGTCCACGAGCCGCTGCGCGACCGCGGCGGGCTCGCGCTCGCCGGGTTGGTCGTAGATGAGCGGGCGGGCGAGGCGGCCCTGTTCGCGGCAGCGGCGGGCGAAGGGGCACAGGCCGAGGTCCTCTACGACCTCGAGCAGGTAGCGGTCGTGGAGCGCCTGGATGTCCTCCGCGGGCGGGTCGCGGCGCTGGGCAGACATGCGGGGCGCAGTGTACATTAGCCGGCGATGTGCGGACCGAGGGTGCTGCTGTGGCTGGGCCTGACGACCGCGGCGATGACGGTGGGCCCGGGTTGCTCGCGCTATGTGGTGCACGTCGAGGCCGACCCGGGCGGGGCGAAGGTGACGCTCAACGGCAACGCGGCGCGCGGCGACCGGTGGTCGGTGCCCGGCGACTCGGGGGCGGAGATCGTGACGACCTGGCCGGATGGTCAGCGGCTGGCGACCGCGTTGCTGGTCGACCGGGACATGCGCGTGGTGGTGCGACGCGACGGCGACCCAAATCAGGTGGTCGGCGCGCGCACGATGCTGGCCGCGTCGGCGCCGACAGGCACGACGGCAGGCACGACGGCAGGCACGGGCACGTCGGATCCGGTGGCGACGCCGGCCGCGAGCGGCGACCCGATGGTGCGGGCCAAGGCGCTGGCGGATGCGGGCCAGAAGGCCTACGAGCTGACGGACTACGAGGAGGCGATCGCCCGCTTCAAGGCGGCCTACGAGCTGATCCGCGGCAGCAAGGATCCCAAGGCCCCGGAGATCCTCGGCAACATCCTCTACAACCTCGCGGTGGTGTACGAGCGCAGCCACGAGGTCACGCCGGAGGTCGAGCGGCTGCGTCGTGCCCGCGTCATGTACCGGCAATTCGACGAGCAGATGGCGTTGCTGGTCAAGGACTGGGCGAGCTCGGCGGAGCACGCTGATGTCCTGAGCCGCATCCGTGCGCTCGACGCCCGCATCGGCAGCAAGTAGTCCGGGCAGTCCTGCGGCGGACTTCCATCCTGGCGAAAACGGCCGTATCGTGGGCCCTCGCGCGCGCCGGACCTGTTCGGTTGTTCAGCGCGTGCTGGCCGAGGAACGCTGATGTTCAAGAACCATCCCAAGGGTCTGCCTGTCCTGTTCTTCACCGAGATGTGGGAGCGCTTCGGCTTCTATCTGATCCTCGGCATCTTCGTGCTCTACATGGAGGCGGGGCCGGACGCGCTAAACGCCGCCAAGAGCGGGCTGGGGCTGCCGGAGAAGGAGTCGAAGGACATCTACGGCAGCTACATCGCGCTGGTGTATCTGACGCCGTTCATCGGCGGGTTGCTGGCCGACCGGATGTTCGGCTATCGCCGGTCGATCATCTTCGGCGGCCTGTTGATGGGGCTCGGCTACTGCGGGCTGGCGATCCCGGGCTACGGGATCCACTTCTTCCTGTCGTTGCTGCTGATCATCGTCGGTAACGGCTTCTTCAAGCCGAACATCTCGACGCTGGTCGGCAACCTGTACAACACGGACGAGTACCGGCCCTACAAGGACGCCGGCTTCAACATCTTCTACATGGGCATCAACATCGGTGCCTTCTTTTGCAACTTCGTCGCCGCGTATCTGCGGATCAACTACGGGTGGGGCTACGCGTTCCTGGCGGCCGGCATCGGCATGTTCATCGGGGTCGCGTGGTTCATCGCCGGGCAGAAGCACACGGCCCACGCGGACGTGCTCAAGCCGACGGTCCCCGGCGACCAGTCGGTGGGGGCGATCCTCGCGCAGGTGTTCATCCCGGCGTTCATCTTCGCGGTGATCGGGTGGGTGCTGCCGGACATGTTGTTCGGGCCGGCCGTGATCGCGGGCGCGGAGCACAAGGTGTTTACCCTGTTCGGCACCAAGTCGAACGACGCGTTCCTGTTCGCCTGCATCCCGGTCGTGTGGTTCTACGCGTCGCTGTGGCGGCGCTCGGTCGGCGAGGACAAGGAGCGCATCGGCGCCCTGCTGCCGCTGTGCGCGGCGGTCATCGCGTTTTGGGCGATCTTCCACCAGAACGGGGCGGCCCTGACGACCTGGGCGGAGAGCTACACCTCGCGCGAGATGCCGGCCAGCGTCGCCAGCGCGGCGCGGTCGGTCGACTTCGTGCAGGAGGTCAACACCGGGCTTCGCGAGGTCAAGGTCCGCAACGACCACGGCGACACCACCGTCGGGCCCGACGGCAAGCCGGTGACGCGCATGGGTCCCGACCCATACTTCGACAACCTGCCGAAGGAGCAGCACCCGCCGCCGCCGCCGCCGGAGTGCATGGAGCCGGGGCTGAGCGACGCGCAGAAGACTGCGTGTCGGCCGTACAGCCTGACGCTGGTGTCGACCGAGCTGTTCCAGTCGGTGAACGCGTTCTTCGTGGTCATCTTGACCCCGGTGGTGGTCGGGGTCTTCGCGTGGTTGCGTCGCCGTCGCAAGGAGCCGTCGACCCCCGGGAAGATCGCGCTCGGCATGTTCATCACGGCGCTGTCGACCCTGGTGATGATCGCGGCGACCTACGCGACCCACAACGGCGAGCTCAAGGGCTCGATGATGTGGCTGGTCGCCACCTACTGCGTGATCACGTTCGGCGAGCTGTGCCTGAGCCCGATGGGGCTGTCGATGGTGTCCAAGCTGAGCCCGCCGCGCCTCACGGCCCTGATGATGGGCGCGTGGTTCCTGTCGACGTCGATCGGCAACAAGCTGTCGGGCATCCTCTCGGGCCTGTTCACCCTGTTCGAGCACAAGTCCGGCATCTACATCATCAACGCAGTGCTGGCGCTGGCGTCGTGCGGACTGATCCTCATCATGCTGCCGCGGCTCAAGCGGGTGATGACCAAGTACCTCGGCGAATGACAGCCGCGGGCGACCCCTCCGGGCCGACGATCGCGCGGGCGCTGGCCGAGTTCCCGGCGCTCGTGCGGCCGCGTGCGACCCCGCTGGCCGGAGGCCTCATCAATCGTTCGTTCGCGGTCACGGCCGCGGACGGCGAGTATGTGTTGCAGCGGGTCCACCCGGTGTTCGCGCCCGAGGTGCACGAGAACATCGCGGCGGTCACAGAGCAGTTGCGCCGACGTGGCGAGCCGAGCCCGACGCTGCTGGCTTCGCGGGGCGGACGCTGGTGGGCGGACCTCGGCCCGGACGGCATCTGGCGGGTGATGACCCGCGTGCCAGGGGTCAGCTTCGACACGATCCAGAGCGCGACGCAGGCCCGCGCGGCGGCGGCCAGGGTCGGGGCGTTCCACGGCGCGCTCGCGGACCTGGACCACAGCTTCAAGGCGGTGCGCTCGGGCGTACACGACACCTCGGCGCATATGCACACGCTGGCGCAGGCGCTGGAGGAGTGTGCGGGCCACCGCCTCGCTGCCGAGGTTACAGAGCTGGCGGCGCAGATCGTCGCGGGGTACGTGGCCCTGCCGGCGCCGGGCGAGGTGCCGCTGCGTGTGTGTCACGGCGACCTCAAGTTCAACAATCTTCTGTTTCGCGGGACTGGCCTCGCGGACCAGGTGGTGTCGACGGGGATCGTCGACCTCGACACGGTCGGGCGCATGCCGCTACACCACGAGCTGGGCGACGCTTGGCGCTCGTGGTGTAACCGTGGCGGCGAGGACCAGACCTCGGCGAGCTTCGACCTCGAGATCTTCGCGGCCTCGCTCGATGGTTACCTCGGCGCGCTGTCACAGCCGCTGACGCTGGCCGAGCGGCACGCGCTGGTCCACGGGGTCGAGTGGATCTCGCTCGAGCTGTCGGCGCGCTTCGCCGCCGATGCGTTGTATGAGCGCTACTTCGGCTGGAACCGCGAGCGCTTCCCGGCGGCCGGCGAACACAACCTCGTGCGCGCGGCGGGCCAGTGGTCGCTGCATCGGGCGGCGCTCGCCACCCGCGAGGGCCGTGCGGCGCTGTTGCTGACGGGGAGCTGACGGCCCAGAACTTGAAGCTCGGAACTTGAAGGTCAGAACTTGAAGTTGTGGGAGTGGGTGCCGCCGCTGCGGGTCTCGTTGAAGCGGATCGCCTCGAGCACCTCTTCGATGCACTGACCCATCGGCGTGCCGGCGAAGGAGCCGGTGGCGTTGGCCTTGACCTCGCCCTTGATGTCGACGACCACGCGCACCGGGACCGAGAGGCCTTGTGGGTCGGGTACGCCGGCCTTGCTGCGACAGCGTGATACGACGCGCGGCTCCATCGACGCGAGCTTGGCCTCGAGGCGGCCCTTGGTGATGCTCTCCGGGCGGTCGTCGAGCGGGTCGCGTGGCTCGACCTTCTTGGCTGGCGGGGTCTTCGGCACCACGGCGGCCGCGGGCGGCTTCTCGGGGGTCTTGACGGGCTCGGGCGGCGGCTGCTTGACGACGGCGGGGGTCTCGGGCTCCGGCAGCGGCTCGGGGGTCTCCGGCTCGGGCGGCGGGAGTTGCTTGACCTCGGGCTCGGATGGGGGCGCGAGCACGGTCGGCGCGGGGTCGTCGTTCTGGGCGGCGAGGTCGGACTTGCGCTTGTTGTCGCGGGCGTCGCGGGCGTCGCGGGCCTTCGACTTGCTGGTGGTCGGACGGCGATCGTTTGCGACCTCGGCGGCCTTACGGCCAGAGCCGCCGCGTTGACCACTGAGCCACAGGGCGGCGATGACGACCACCGAGGCGATGACGATCGCCAGGCTGACGTTGCGAAACAGGTTGTTGGTCGGGCCGGGCGGGCGTGACAGGACGAGGACCTGGCTCGGCGGCGTCTGGACCTGGATCGGTGGCAAGGCCGGGGCGACGATCGGCGCGGCGAGCTGCGTCAGGTGCAGCGCCATCGACGGCTCGCGGCTCGGGCGGTCAGACTTGAAGACGGCCGCGGCGAGCTCGGGCTGGCGCTGCTTGAGGTCGTTGGCGAAGGTCGCGAGCGGGGTCGGCTCGCTGGCGGCGCGCAGCGGGGCGCTGGCCTGCTTGACGCGGCGACTGCCGTCCTCGTCCCAGAAGGCCGGGTCGAGCGCGAGGATCTGGGTGACGCGGCGCAGCTCACCCTCGCGGGCGCGCGCGGCCAACAACGCCTCGTCGAGCGCGCGCAGGTCGCTGTAGCGGTCCCCCGGGGCCTTGGCGAGCGCGCGCTGGACCACGGCCTCGAACACGTCGGGGATCTCCTGCTCGGGCACGACCAGCCGCGGGGACACGGCCTCCTCGTACATCTGCTTCTTGAGCACCGAGATGAACGAGTCGCCGCGAAACGGCGGGCGGCCGGTGGTCAGCTCATACATCAGGATGCCGACCGCATAGACGGCCGAGCGACTGTCGGGTCGTCCGCCGCCGGCGATCTCCGGGGCCATGAATTCGGCGGCGCCGACGGGGGTGCCCTGCGACACGGCGAGGGTGCCCGCGGGGTTGCGATAGACGCTGGTCAGCGGGGTGACGCCGACGCCGAGCAGCTTGATGGTGTCGCGCGCGCGCTCGCCTTCGCTGCGGGACCGCTCGCCGGGCAGGCGCAGACAGGTCGCGGCGGTCAGGTCATTGTGGATGACGCCGCGCTCGGCGGCGATGATGAGTCCGTCGCAGATCTGGTTGGCGAAGGCGGCGACGTCGGCCCACGGCATCGGGCCCTCGCTGCGCAGCGCGCTCGCGAGGGTCTCACCCTCGAGGTACTCCATCACGTAATACGTGAGGTGGTCGCTGGTGGTGCCGGCGCCGAGCACCTCGACGATGTGCTCGCTGCGCAGCCTGATGAGCTGCTGGGCCTCATACAAGAACTGGCGCGCGCGCGCGTCGGCGGGCGAGTAGCTCGGGCTGAGCACGCGGATGGCGACGCGGCGGCCGGTCGCGCGCTCCTCGGCGAGGTAGACGCGGGTCACCATGCCGCGGCTGAGGGCGCGAACAAGGCGGCAGCCGCCGAGCTCGCGACCGACGAGCTCGTCGGGGTCGCTCCAGAGGTCGAGGGGGAACGGCTCGCCGAGGTCGGCCGGCGCGGGCGCGAGGTTGACGTGCGGGGAGACCTGAGAGCCCCACTCGTCGTCGTTGTCGTCGTTGTCGTTTTCGTTTGAACGGCGAGCGTCGTGGGTGGCTTCGTCGTCGCGGGCGGGCGGGGCGACGGCGTCGGAGGGCTTGCGAACGATCGGCTGGGGCCAGGCGTCATCGTCGGCGAAGTCGTCGACCGCGATGATGCCGGAGGCCATCGAGGCGCCGGGTCGGGTGGCGATCCAGCCGCCGACGCTGCTGCTCTCGGCGTCGACGGTGTCCTCCTCGCCGGTCATGGGCGCGGGCGCGGCGGGCATCGCTGCGAGGAGCTGCTGGGGCGGGAGGTCCCAGGTGGCGTCGTCGTCGTCGTCGATGTTGGCGACGGGGATCGCAGCGGAGGGCTGGGGGCCGCGGGCATGGACCCAGCCGCTGGCGTCGTCGTCGTCCGAAGCGGGCTGGATCGGCGTGCGGGCCATCGATTCGGCGGCGTCGCGTAGGCGCCGGGCCGGGAACATCGCCGTCGACTCGTCGTCGGCCGGCGCGGTCTCCAGCGGGCGCCGCGAGTACGGCGCGTCGTCGTCGATCGGGAGCTCGAGCTCGTCGTCGGTCGGCAGCGCGGCGAAGGCCGGGTTGGCGGCCGCAGCACGCAGCTCATCGCGCGCGAACAGGCCGGTCGGGGCGTTGTCGCGGACCTCGGGGAAGATGCCGGTGTCGTCGTCGGTGACGCGGGACTGCTGGCCGTCGGCGAGGGTGTCGGCCGAGCGCTCGGAGTCGTCGCTAAACATGCGCGCGCGACCAGCCGCGGTCAGGTTGTTCGGGTTGCTGGTGGAGGCGCGGGCTGGCGCGTGGTAGCTGTCGTTATCCCAGGACGCGGGTCGGGCGACGGCGGGCTGGCGGTCGAGGTCGGCGAAGCTCCAGCGCGCGCCGGTGCCGGTGGCCGGGTCGCCTGGGCGCTCGGCGTCGTCGCGATCCTGCTCACGATCATGGGGCTCTCGATGATCACGAAATCCGGCGGCGGGCGCCTCACCGCGGAACTGGAGCGGTGCGTCGGCGGGGCGTCGGAAGTCGGAGCCGGAGGGCGAGGCGATGATGGCGTCGGTCATCGACTCGAGGTCATCGGGGTCGAGCTCATCGGCTTCATCGGGCTCGAGCTCCTCGGTTTCGTCGTCGAGGTTCTCCTCGGCGCTCGGGTCGTCCTCGGCGCGCACCTGACGAAACGGAAAGCTCTTCACGAGGTGAGACATGCGCGGCGGCAGTGCGATCTCACCGTCGTCAATGAAGCCGCGCTGGCTGGCACTCACGGGGATCGGTGGAGGTCCAGGGTGATGTCCAGGGTGGTGCTGCGGTCCACGCGTTGGCGCGGCGTGCATGGCGGGCTCGTCCGGCGCGGAGTCGAGCAGGTCGGCGTCGTCGATCGGCTCCTCGATGACTTCTTCGCCGTCGAGCAGCTCCGGTACGCTGCCGCGCTCGCCATCGAACTCCGGGGGCGCCGGCACCGGCCCGTCGTCGTCGTCGTCGTCGGCGAAATTGAAGGTATCTCCCGGCTTGCTCGGATGGGCCTCATCCCACTCGGAGCGGCCGTTGCCGGAGGGCGTCCGCTGCGAATTCGATCCCTTGCGCTTGTTGTCCACGGGCGGGCCGAGAGTCGCATAGCGCCCGTGGCAGGTCAAACTGGCGCACGTCGGCGCCCCGTGGTCCGCACGTGGTCCGGGGGCCCGGAGCGGGTCGTGGCGCGGCGTGCGGCGGCCGTGTGCGCCGAGGCACCGAGCGCGGCGCGAGCGGGGATCTCCGGGTCCACGGGGGGGCTGCGGGGGCCCTTTGGGCCAGTTGCGCGGGTCAGCGTGCGGGCTGCTTCGGCTCCTTGGCGGGCTTCGTGGGCTTCGTGGGCTTGCTAGGGGCCGCGGGGGTCGCAGCGAGCTGGCCCTGAAGGTCGGCGATCCGACGCTCGGTTTCGGCGAGCAGCTCGGGGGCGGTGACCGTGGCCTTGAACTGCTCGAACAGGACGATCGACCGCGCGATCTTGTCCGGGAGCTGGGCGAGCAGGATGGCCTGGTCGCGCAGCCACTCGTGCCGGGTCGGCTCGAGCGCGTAGGCCTTGCCCAGCGCGTCGGCGGCGTCGGCCACCCGGGTCGGGACGCCCTGCAGCGTCACCGCGAGCAGGTTGTAGTCGGCGCCGGTCGGCTTGGGGGTGCGGGTGATCATGCGCTCGTAGGCGGTGGCCGCATCGCCGTACATGCCCTTGTGATTGAGCGCGTCGCCGAGGCGGCGGTAGTAGTCGGCGGTCAACGCCGGGTCGTCGCCGGCGATCGCCTGCTTCAAGTAGTACTCGGCCTCGTAGCGGTGACGCGGCATCTTGACCAGCGCGGCCGCCAGCTCACCCTCGCAGCGGACGCTCTGCGGCAGCTTGTTGGCGCAGGTGCGCAGCGCCAGCGAGGCCTCGAGGTTGTCGTCGACCTTGCGCGCCGCCTCGGCCTTACCGAGCGCAGCGGCCAGCTCGTCGGGCGGCAACTGGGGCTCGCTGCGCGGCGGCGGCGGCTCTTTGTTGGGGTTGTTGAACGGCGAGGGGCCTGGAGGGGCCTCGCTCCTGGCCGGCACGCTGGGTTGGATCAGGTTCTTGGTGTCGGCCAGCTTGGATGGGGCCGGCGCGTCCGGGCCGGAGCAGGCCAGGAGGATGGAGGCGGGTGCGACGGCGGCGAGAAACCAGCCGACGGCGGGTGCAAGACGGAGCATGGTCCAGATTATACTCCCGTCCGTGACCGCTTCCTCCATCGACGACATCCCGCCCCGTCCGCTGACGGCGGTCTATCCGGGCTCCTTCGACCCGATCACGCGGGGTCACGTGGAGATCGTGGAGCGGGCGCTGCGGATCTTCGATCGGGTGGTGGTGGCGGTCGGCCGGCACCCGAGCAAGCCGGGATTTTTCGCGGTGGAGCAGCGCTGCGAGCTGATCTCGGCGAGCATCGCCCACCTGCCCCGGGCCAGCGCGGAGCACTTCGAGGGGCTGGTGATCGACTTTTGTCGGATCCGCAAAGCGTCGGCGATCTTGCGGGGCTTGCGGGCCCACGGGGACTTTGAACCGGAGTTTCAGATGGCGCTCGCCAACCGCGACCTCGCGCCGGAGATCGATACGGTCTTCATGATCCCGCAGCCGGCCCAGCAGTTCGTGTCGAGCTCGCTCATCCGTGAGATCGCCCACCACGGCGGTGATTTCGAGCGCTACGTCCCGGTCGCGGTCGCCGAGGCGATGCATCGCCGGCTCGCCCGAGGCCAGGCGTGAGCGACGACGTCGACCACAAAAATAAGGGTGGCCCGCTGGCGCGCGCCGCGAGCGGGCCGTGGCGAGGCGACGAGCACAAGTTGCAGGTGCTCGCGGCGCAGGAGGCCGGCCTCGCGCCGACCGAGGTCGCGGTCGATCTCTATACCGAGGGCTTCAAGGCCGGCTTGCAGGAGAAGGACCCGGCCGACGGCGCCATCGTGCTTCGCGGACGCACGGTGCTCAAGGCGGAGGAGCTCGAGCGCAGCCTGCGGCCGATGCTCCGCTTCCTCCGCGTCGGCCCCGACGCGGCGCGGGCCCGGGTGTTCGACGGCAAGTTCGAGCTTCGCATCGCGGCCCAGGCGGCCGAGGCCGGGGAAGCCGTGCAGGGGGCGGCGCGCGCGGTGCTGCTGATGTGGATGGCGGGCGGGTTGCTCGGCTGGTGGATGTTATCGGTGTCGCGGGTGGCGACATTTCTGGTGTGGGGCATGACGCTGTTGCTGGGCGCATGGAGCTTGCGGCGCGGGCTGGTCAGCGGTCGGACGATGCTGGCGGCGCGCCTCGCGGTCGGCCTGGGCATGCTGGCGCACGAGCAGCAGTTGATCTTGCCGCCGGCGGACGGCGCCGACCGAGGAAGCGGGGCCGCGTGACTGCTCCCGATCCCGGGCTGTGTCGCGGCTGTCGGCACGCGCATGTGGTCGTCAGCGGGCGCGGCTCGTGCTTCTGGCGCTGCAAGGTGCACGACGTGGAGCCGGCCTGGCGGAAGTATCCGCCGCTGCCGGTGCTGCGCTGCGCTCGCTTCGCGCCGGGGGTGCCGGAGGGTGGTGCGGGCTCGGGAGGGCTTACGCCGCCGGCCGCGGGGGGGTAGATTTCGGGCGATGCTCGCCCGCTTCACGGTCTCTGGGTTTGTGCTCATGGTCATGGTCGCTGGTCTGCCGGCGGTCGCGCGGGCGGGCAACGGCACGCACCCGCGCACGCCGGTGTTGTGGGAGCCGGTGCCGGCGTGTCTGACGATCGTCGACCGCACGATCGACGCCAAGTTGACCTTCAACTACACGATCCCTTACGAGGATCTGCGGCCGGAGGACGCGATCGACGAGGTGGACAACAGCCGGCGGCACCAGTTCATCGGGTTTTGTCGGTGGCATAGCCCGCAGGAGCCGCTGGGCGGCTGGCTGTCGACCGCGGACGTCGACTATGCGACCGCGGCTGGCGTCGTCGACGTGGACAGCGTCAAGCCCGAGGACGTGCTCGAGGAGAACCCGGACTGGCAGCAATGTTTCACGCGGGTCACCGGGGACGACGAGCGTCGGCTGATCACCTTCGCGGAGGCGGACAAGCCGGTGGTGTGGGACACCACCGGACTGGCTGCGGGGCCGTACGTGATCTCGGGGTACACCTGGGAGCCGCAATTCAACATTTGGAGCGTGCGTCCGGGGGTCGTCAAGGTGATGGACGACCCGGATCCGACCAAGAACGGTCCGATGCTGGCGATCATGAATCGCAACGAGATCGTGTTCGCGGAGGATGTGCTGACGATCGCGGGCTGCGTCGACGCGATGGACGGCTCGACCATTACGGGCTACTGGGCGCTCACCAACGATGACACGCTCGACGTGCTGGAGTGGGTGAGCTTCGCCGCGGACGTCCCGGTCAGCGGTGAGAGCTTCGAGCTGCCGTTCGCGCCGCCGATGCCGACGGTCGGGGGGTCGATCGTGATCAAGATCGAGATCGTCGATCCGATGGACCGCTCTTACACCGCGCATATGCTCGATCTGGTCGACGTGCTGCCGGGCGGCGCGGGGGACAGCGGCGACTGCTCGGACAGCAGCATGAACTTCATCGGCATGCCAGATTGCCCGAACACCAGCGGTAGCAGCGAGGGCGACACGCCAACCACGGGCGACACGACGAGTGCGAGTGCG
>Ga0105046_10002781_pt1 | contig 27645 bp, 20 predicted proteins | sample MAT03_FD_78385 | JGI IMG/M metagenome (GOLD analysis project Ga0105046, IMG submission 78385) | Freshwater microbial communities from Lake Fryxell liftoff mats and glacier meltwater in Antarctica - MAT-03 (megahit assembly) | ecosystem: Environmental > Aquatic > Freshwater > Ice > Liftoff... | reverse complement strand
ATTTTAGAATATCTCCTGGATGTTACAGTTAATTACTGCCTCACAAATCGAAATACTTTGCCATCTGACGTCCTTCCAAAATAAATACCCGGAGCCAGATCATGAGTGTTCAATATAAACTGATTTAATCCTGCCTGTTTTGATAAAACTGTCATTTGAACTCCCTGAGAAGTATAAATCTGAATCTTTTGATCTAAAGCAGAACCGATAACAAAAACCTCATCTCCAGCCGGATTCGGATATACTTTAAGCTGTCCTTTACGTACTATTTTTTCCTGATTGGATGTGATTAAAGGCCATTGTGTTTGAGCTTCATCAGCAGCATCCTGGATTTCGGTCAGATTTTCACCCGCTACAATGGCAAAACCAACATGCAGTGTATCACCCGCCGGAATCGTATAAGGACCAGAACCAATAACCATTGAAACATCTTTGGGTTGGGTGACTCCTGCATTTAACCGGTATAAGCCAGATGATAAACCGGTGTATTTTTCAATATCTGTAAATCCATCATACACTCCAAAAGAATCAACTGCAGTACCGTCATTATCGATCGCATAATAATTTGGCGTTACATCACCCAATATAGAAACACCCGAATACAATCCACCTGAATTGGTATTGTATGCATAGCCTAGTTTCTGTGCTTCGCTCCAGCCCGCTTTGTCTTGCTGGCCATTTACAGAAATATCAAAATCACCAAATAAGCCAACAAAATAATTAGTTAAGGGCGTGGTATTCTTGTTCTTAATAGAATACTTTACAATTACATAATTGCTGTCGCCCGGCGTAGTCCAGGCATAGGAACGCTGCAAAATTTCCACATTGGAGGCCGCTATCGTAGCACTCTGATCCGACATAGTATTGTTATACTGAAATACCTGGATCGATGGTCCGGTTTGTTCTTTAACAAAGTTTATATTTCTGTAATCATTGTCATGCGTAGCCGATGCTCCGGTGGTTGCATTCCGGACTGTGTTGGCGATTTTCGTTGCCGATGAACCCGTCATCAAGCCTAGCTCATATAAGGTTTGCCTGCCCTTTTGCTGAAATCCTAAACCTTCATTGGATCCGTCGTCATTAAACCCAATTCTGCCTTTGCTTGTAATTGTCGTACTGATGTTATTTTTTTCTACATTGATGTAGGTAGGATTCAGCACGATAGAATAATGATCATAATCGTAATAGGTACCATCACTATAGTACATGCGAATGTCAATGGTTCTGTCGTTCGGTAAGTTTGGTTTGAGAAAAATCTTAAATGGCTTGCCATTGTTGTTTTTGATCTCTTCGGTTGTAATTACCCCAAGAATATTTTCAGCCGATGATGCAACAGGGGTTAAATATGTACTTGTACTACTGGAAACTACAGAAAAAGTAACTTTCAGATTCGGACTTGATGCCTGCAGATAATTAATGAAATCGGCTGTGATATACAAGGAATCTCCGGGTTGAAATAAATTATTGTTTCCATCTGTAACCCTTACTGCGAGGTTCTTGATACCAGGTGTCTGATCAACAACCGCCCGGTATGCATTAACAATTCCTCTCCCATACTTACCAAAGAAACTGGCACCACCATTCCCGGGAACCGTGTAAATGTTATCGGCTGTCACCCGGATACGCTGAGCAACCTGATCCGGATTTAACAGAGGAAATTTTGACCTCACCAATGCGGCCACCCCGGCAACCACCGGTGATGCCATGGATGTTCCATCGCTAGTCTGGTATGCATTATTGAAATAGGTACTCAATATGCCCACTCCCGGTGCTGCAACTCTTATTTTGTAGTTGTAGTTTGTAAAACTGGCTCTTCGATTTCCTGTTCCAAGTGCCGAAACAGCAAGAATGTGATCATAATATGCCGGATAAAATAATTCAGAGGAATTGTCATTTCCGGCTGCAGCCACTACCAATGTTCCGAAAGTAAGGGTAGCATCGGTAATCACCTCCTGCTCGAAGGTAGAAAAACCGGGCCCTCCCCAACTGCAATTGATCACACTGGCTCCATGGCTCGCTCCATATTCTATGGCTTCGTACCCAAAATAGATGCTTCCGCCTGCATTATCCGGTGCACACTTTAAAGGCATTATTTTGCAATTGAATGCGATTCCGGCAATACCGATTCCATTGAAAGTTTTAGCAGCCGTGATGCCCGCAACGTGGGTTCCATGACTGGCACCACCCTGTGTAATGTTTGCATCATTGTCACCCGCATACGTAGAAATAAAGATTGGACCGCAGAAATCCCAACCCCTGTTATTGTCAATTTTCCCGTCGTTGTTATCGTCAATGCCATTGACTGGATCCGTAGCATCTACTTTGATCTGCTCCATTAAATCATCGTGATCGGTTTGAACACCGGAGTCACAAATTCCGACCACCACATTGGTATCTCCCTGAGTGATATCCCATGCCTGAAATACCTGAATGCTGTCTAAATAATATTGCTGATTAATGCGGGGATCATTGGGCACCAAGCACGTTTCCCGGATGTACTTCACTTCGGCGTAGTCAAACAGACCTGTATTCATGGCCAGTCGCCGGGCATCAAACAGAGAAACATTGGCTGAATACTCCATTTGATAAATCAAAGACATATCCGGAATCCGCTCTCCCGTAAAATGGAACGCCGTTCTTGGAGCTTCTCTTTGAGGAAAACGAGCAAAAAATCGTTGTGAACCCAATGTTGCCTGCAAACCAAGTGCCGCGGGGTGGTTGAATGATTTTTTAGTCAGAAACTGTCTGAACTCAGGTTTTATCCTAAGCATCAGTGTTTTATCCCAAGTTTTCGAAGCCGTCGGTTGAGCGGGTTTGCGATTTGAATCACCATTCCCTGCATAAACGGAATGGGCTAAAAGGCCAAGTAGAATAAATGAGTAAAATTTTAAATGCATCTTGCTAAACAGAATTTTCAATTGAAAAACAAAAGAACGACCAAATGTTTAAATACAACAACAGATTTTGGCGAAATTCTATTTTATCTATCAAATTTCTCTAGTTTAGTCACCTTGCTTTTTCGGTCAAAATAAATCCAGACTCCGGAAGGCAAATCCAATGAATAAACCGCAATCAATTGAATTTTATCTTTTGCATTGGGGTGATAATACACAAACTGACCTTCCTTCTTTCCTTCACGATAGGTGCCTTCTTCCTGCAATGCTCCGTTTTCAAACCAGTTACGATAAAATCCGGAAGGCAATCCATCTACATACGAACCACTTTGCTGTAGTTGGCCGGTCGGGTAAAAAGTTAGCCAGAATCCCTGATATACCCCTTTTTCATACTGGCCTTTGCGGTTAAGCCTGCCGTTGGGATGGAAATACCACGAACTATCTTCCTGCAAATCTTCCTTCCAGTTTTCGATGGATGAAATTTTTCCTCCAGGGAAATAGCTGATGGTTTGGCCGTTTAATTCACCATCCCGGTACGTTTCCTTTGCCATCAGATTTCCACCTGGATAATAAAATTTCCATATACCTTCTTTCAATCCGTTTTTTATTTCGCCTACCCCTTTGCTTTCCTTTGAATGCGTGGTATCCGTTTGGGCAGATAAAGATTGCCAGAAACAAGAGCTGATTAAAATAAAAACCGGAAGGAATATCCACTTAAAATGGCCGAACCGCTTTTGCATACGTTTTGGTAAAATAAGAAGTAGAAAGCAGGTTTTCGGTAACACCTAACCTGGAGGATGTGTGAATAAAACGTATCTCCCCTTTTGTGGTTATTTCAGTGACAAGGCCCACATGCGTGATACCGGATCCAATCTTTCGATCGGAGAAAAACACCAGATCTCCTGGTCTTAATTCCTCTTTATTAATCGATTTACCAATTTCACTTTGCTGCCTTGCCGTACGAGGGATCTTAATTCCGGCCCCCTGGAACGACAACATAATCAAAGCCGAGCAATCGATGCCTAAACGCGAAACTCCTCCATCCCGATGAGGAGTACCTCGGTAAGACCGGGCGGTTTGTATCACCTTGTCAACTTCCCTCTTGTTAAAACCCGCGGATTTTGAAGGGTCTTTTTCCTTTCGGAATAACCTTGATAACCAGCTAGTTTTGTGCTTTGCAGAACCCGATCCACCTTTTTGCGAGCGGCAGGAAACAACCTGAATAAAGACTGCCAAAGCCAACACCCAAACCCACATAGTAATCCTGCTACCCGAAAGAAGAAAATTAAATGGTTGAAAAGTGTTTTTAGTATTCTTCAATCTCTTGATCTTGAATGAATGAGACCCTCAATATTAAAGTATCGTTGTAAAGAAAAAAAGCGAGTTTCAAACTAAATTTCAAAACCACCTGAAAATCCCGGCTCAATGTTTTCCTTTGCAAGCCTTATGAATAAGATTTGTTCTTTCCCCGCCATCCTTTTCTGGATGGTGATCCTTGCTTCCTGCTCAACCACAACTACGGAATCTTTTGATTCGGTAAAGCAGGCTAAAACCGATGATGAAGCATTACAAGCCTGGTTTAAAGCACGAAACCTGACAGACAGTGTCACAAAAACGGCTTCCGGTTTGTACTTCCGGATTACCAAAACGAATTCTGTTTCACCAAAGATCGTGAATGGAAATAAAGTTTATGTGCGCTATGAAGGTCGTTTACTCAACGATACTCTGTTTGACAACAATTTGTTAACTTCCTCCGCATTCCGGTTTATTCCGGGAAATGGATCGGTAATCAGGGCATGGGAAGAAGGAATTCTTAAATTTGGCAAAGATGAAGAAGGGTACATATATGCACCTTCTGGTTTGGGTTATGGAAACAATGCTCAGCGAAAGATTCCACCAAACTCCTGTTTGCGCTTTTTTATCCGAGTCACCAATGTGGAATAAGAATCCATTTTCAGTTCTAAAAAACAACCTGCACAATAGTGCTCGGAAAGCTGAAAGAATTAGTTTTGCCGTTCATCAAGTTCATCGTTACACAAGAAAAAAATTACAAATCGCATGTCATTCAACTTATTGAAAGGAAAAAAAGGCATCATCACAGGTGCACTTGACCCCAATTCCATCGCCTGGAAAGTAGCCGAAAGAGTCTACGAAGAAGGTGGCCGTTTTGTTTTAACCAATGCCCCACTTGCCATGCGAATGGGTAAAATCAACGAACTGGCGGCAGCCTGTCAAACAGAAGTCATTCCGGCAGATGCTACATCAATTGAGGATCTCACGGTTCTTTTCAATCGTTCTCAGGAAATTCTGGGTGGAAAAATTGACTTCATTCTTCATTCCATTGGAATGAGTCCGAACATCCGTAAAAGCAAGCCTTACGAAGATCTGAATTACGATTGGTTCATGAAAACTTTGGATATTTCGGCTTTGTCTTTTCATAAAATGATGGCAGTGGCTGATAAAACCGATGCGCTAAATGATGGCGGTTCCATAGTGGCTCTCAGTTACATTGCCTCTCAAAGAGTATTCCCGGATTATACCGATATGGCTCAGGCCAAAGCGACATTGGAGTCAATAGCCCGTAGTTTTGGTCAGGTTCTGGGAATCAAAAAGAAGATTCGGGTCAATACCATTTCGCAATCCCCAACCATGACCACCGCCGGACAAGGAATCGATGGATTTGATGCATTTTATAATTATGCGGATAAAATGAGTCCATTGGGAAATGCTTCTGCGGAAGCCTGTGCAGACTATTGCATCAGTCTTTTCTCCGATCTCACCCGCCACGTAACCATGCAAAATCTGTATCACGATGGCGGTTTCAGCTCCACCGGAATTTCTGCTGCGATAGTGGAAGCGTTGACGCCGAAGAACTGACACTTGGATTGATTAGTGAATAGTGGTTAGTGATGAGTGATTGAAAATATTCCTGGTTGGCCGTAGTATTAACTACGTCCGTGTGTTTGAGAATTTTTAATTCGCGATTTATTTAGGAATCCAAAATAAAAGTTTCTAAATATATCAATATCAACTATTTAGACGCCATTCAATCTCCAATATACCCTCATATCCCTCAACCCATAATCACAAATCACCCATCCATAACCACTAACCACCAACCAAAAAACTATCTTCCCTGGTGTCGGGAAATCTTCGCTTTTTTGCTTCGAATAAGATTATGCAACAACCAGATTTTAGACTTCAATTGGTATAAAATTTATGTAAATGAGTGACCATTGATTTTCAAAAAAGGAAGTTTTCCTACATTTATACATCTAAAAAATAAATCAAAAATGAAATTACAAAAACCAGTACCGGCACTAAGCCTTTCTGCACTATCCTTTCCATTTCTGGCAAATGCCCAGGAATGGAAATATACACTGAATCAATCGGACCCAATCTCGGGTGAGGAAAATAAAATTGTGGATGTTGAGGTGTCAGCAAAAAATATTGGAGCTGAGAATCCTGGCTTTGGAACGACTACAGCCTCAGATAATAGGAAGTTTAGCTATAAATTAATTCTTTCTATTGAGAAAAAAGGGCAATCTTATTTTTTGAGATACAATGTTTTCAATAATGCAAGAGATATGAATAGCGTTACAGAAAGGGATACTAATTACCTTAAGTTTTCAAGCGGGAAATTATTCAAACTTATTGATCTGCCAACAGCACCCATATATGAATCTATGGGAGGCACCACATACAAAATTGTAATTCCAATGACAAAAGAGATGGTTCAGGAAATGGATGCCTCCAATTTATTATTTGCCCGATTGGGTATTCCCGGAAGGCCGAATTCAACAATTGACGAAAAGAAATGAAAGAAATTCATGGAAGCTGCCGCCTGCATTCTGAAATAGGTTTGGCCTTTTCTTAATGGGCCTTATAATGAAATCATTACTACTGATAATTCTGTGCCTGTGCTTTGAACGGTCACACGCTTTCCATGTTTTGCCCGGACACACAGGTAAAACTTTTTTCAGGGATCAGTTCAACGATAACCAGAACCAATGGGACCTGTTTACATCCGGTATGTCAAAAGCGGAGATAAAAGACGGCAGGCTCATCTTACAATCGCTTTCTGCTAGTGGAAGTTCCAGATACATGCCTGTAGAAACCCGTTCCGATCACTATAAAATAAGTGCCCAGGTGGTGGATCATCAATATGATCGGGGCAAGGCCGGACTTATATTCGGATTTAAGGATTGGAACAACTACAATTTCTTCCTGTTTGAAAAAGGCAAGATCGCTATTGGTGATGTAACGCACGGAACAGAACACACCCGCATCGGAGGCTTTTCTGCACAGGTATATAGTGCACCATCGGGTGTTTTACTTGAAATAGAATTTGACGGGCCAAAGACCATCTTCTCCATAAATGGTGTGCACCAAACGACCTACACCGGATTCACCAACTATGGAAATGGTATCGGACCCGTAGTATCAAACAAAGGAAAAATCTCCCTGGATCATCTTATAATACAGGAAACAAAACCTGCCGAACAGGAGCTGAAAAAGTTTATGCCATTTGGTGAAAACGATTGGTCAGGGTCTGGAACCGGGTTCTTTATCGGATCAAAGGGATTGATTGCTACCAATCAGCATGTAGTGGGAACGGACAAAGTGATTGGCATATCGGTGAACCAGGGAAACACTACCTTACAATACAGGGCGAAAGTGCTGATTTCGGATACGGAACATGATCTTGCCATTCTTAAAATCGAGGACTCTACTTTCAAAATGCCCGCCATTCCATACAGTCTCCGGCCTGGCACGCCCATCAGTCCGGGAGCTTCGGTGTTTTCTATCGGTTACCCGCTTGTAAATATCCTGGGATCGGAAGCCAAGTTTACGGATGGTAAAATCAGTTCTAAAACCGGATATAAAAATTCTGTTTCTACCTTTCAGACTACCGTGGCTGTGCAGCCCGGAAACAGTGGCAGCCCGCTTTTTAATGACAAAGGTGAGCTGATCGGGATCATCAATGCGATTATAAAAGATGCCGACAATGTGTCGTATGCCATCAAGGTTAATCACCTTCATCTCCTCATGGAGTTACTTAATGAGCCGATAGCTGAGCCCGTCATCAATGCTGTCGGACCGCTGAACCTGGAAGAAAAGGTGAAGAGAATCAGTCCTTTTATTGTATTAATCAAAGTAAAATGAAAGGAATAAACTTTCTCCTGCCCCTCATTGCACTATTCCTTTTCGAAGAATATTCAGGTGCACAGTCTTTGAATCAGAAAGCACTGGATGAAAAATATACACCTCCGAAAGGCAGCCAGTTTGGTAAAGCCGGGGTGAAAAACAGCAGTGGCAATACACTAACCCGAAACCTTTTGGGCTGGAATGCTTTGCTACTTCCAAGGGGCATCCTTGCTGGATCGTACAGTAGGGCTATCAGCGAAACCGTTGTGCTAACCGGTTCTATTGGCCTTACGGTATTTCCGGATTACATGTTGAAGTCTACGGCCTACCTCGACTTTTCATCTACCTCGGAAGATGGTCCACCGGAGAAACCCGGTAAGTTTGCCCAATGGGCTACGTATATGCAGTTTAACAGCCAACCCAAATCGACACCGAAACTGTTTTATGAACTAGGTATAAAGAAGTTTAGTAAGGATGCTTTTGATGGCTTTTATTATGGATTGTCGTATCGCCACTACAACCTGGACAATGTTGCCACATTGCACACCTACGTAGATGACAAGTATGTTGCCAATCGGGAGTTTCTGGTACCTGTAAAAACCGATGCGCTTCAACTGATTTGGGGTGCATGCAGAGGCGAAAAAGAAATACACGACTTTTATTTCGGGTTTGGCCTTCGCCGCTTCCAATATTCCGGTCCAACACCGATGTATCAGGACATAAATTCCTATTCCAAAAAAGTAGCGGGCTATGAAGACGTAAAAACCAACTTCACAAGATATGCACCATCCTTTCTGTTTGGATATATCCTGAATTTCTCTCTATAGGGTTAAAAAGATGAAGAGCGGTCTTCGCCTTTTGTTTGTTTTTTATTTTCAAAAAAAAGTTCCTCGTTGGACGTCGTGTCGCACTATCTCCGTGTATTTGCGAATCTCCAATTCGCTAATTGATTCACAATAAGAGCCTCTAAATTTTTGAATATGATATATACAAACCCTTAAACCGTAGTTGGTCGTAGTATTTACTACGTCCGTGTGTTTGTGAATCTAAGATTCGCTAGTTGGTTTCGATCCAAAATAAGAGCCTCTAAATCTATGAATATCATATATTTACAAACCCTTCAATCTCCAAAATCTCTTTTATACCCTCACACCCATCAACCCCTAACCACTAACCAAAAAACTTTCACCTCTCTTTGCAACCTTTTCCTGCCCAAAGACACTATAGTTCAAAACGAAATCATTCATGCCCGAAAGCATCCACCAGGAATTTCTTCAACTTTTCACTTTTCACTCTTCACTTTTAACTCTTCAACTTTCCACTTTTCACTCTTCACTCTTCACTTTTAACTCTTCACTTTTAACTCTTCAACTTTCCACTTTTCACTTTTAACTCTTCAACTTTTAACTCTTCACTTTTAACTCTTCAACTTTTAACTTTTAACTCTTAACTTTTAACTCTTCACTTTTAACTCTTCAACTTTTAACTTTTAACTCTTCACTTTTAACTCTTCACTTTTAACTCTTCACTTATAACTTATCTCCAAAAACCCCCTTCATCAGCTTCCTCGCCTCTTCCAGTGCAGCAATATTCAATCCGGTTTGTATTTGATTCGATTCTGCCCAGTTTAAAACCAGCTCAGTTCCCAGATTGCCCACCAGTTCATCTTCCGCCATCGGGCAACCACCGTATCCACCCAAAGCCACATCAAAATTCCGGCATCCTGCATTCCAGGCAGCCTCGGTTTTGGTGACCACCATGTAAGGAGAGGCATGCAAATGGGCTGTGGTTTCAACCTCTTTCCATGGATTTGAAACGGATTTAAACAGATTTGAAACCTCATCAGGACTTGCCATTCCAACCGTGTCCGAAAGAGAAAGGTGCTCAATTCCCAGATCAATCAGTTCCTGTCCCTTTTCCAGGACAACATCGGGCGAATACGCTTCACCATACGGATTTCCAAATGCCATACTTAAATAAACAACCAGCTTTTTTCCCCTCACCATACAAAGATTTTGAATCCGGCCGATTTCCTCCATCGCTTCAGAAATCGATTTGTTCGTATTTCTTTGTTGAAACTGCTCCGAAACCGAAAGAGGGAAACCCAGAAACCGGATTTCTCCAAATTCTACCGCCTGCTCTGCTCCACGAAGATTGGCAATAATGGCCAACAACTCTGTTTTGGTGTGGCTAAGATCCAGTTTACCAATCAGATCCGCCGTATCCCGCATTTGAGGAATGGCTTTCGGACTCACAAAACTGCCGAAATCAAGTCTTGAAAATCCTACCTTTAGCAAGGCATTGTGGTATTCGATCTTTTTTTCAGTAGGTACAAAATGAGGAAGACCCTGCATCGCATCGCGGGGACATTCGTTAAGAATTAATTGGTGCATCAGGAAGGCAAAAGTAAGAAGGAATAAGGCAAAAGGGTAAATGCAGCAGATGGAAAAATTTCTTCCCCGTTGTGTTTAGCTCCCTTATCGTCAACAGAATCAAACTGTTTTTCTCAACGAAAGTTTTAGTAGGAATCGGGCGTGCTGCTCCTTTCGTCGCAGCCGGGTTATTCGCTGCAATATTTTGTTTCGTTCCTCAACAAAAGGATTTCCGCTTCTACCCCTCACGCATTTGTTGCATGATGGACATTTCACTGGTTTTACTTTTTCAGCAAGCACGGATTCCAATGCACCATCAGGATTCATACCTGAATGAATAGAAAAGGCATAAAAAAGCCACGGCTTCAAACCAGGGCTTTTCTTGCTCAAAATCGAACCAATTTATCGGATGATCAGCTTGCGGATTTGTCGTCCTTTTTCATTCTGGATTTCAACAATGTACAATCCGGAAGGAGAAGAGCGAAGATCAAGGTCTTTGGTCGCCTTTCCATATTCCGAAATCATTTCCTGATCCAGAATAAGAATTCCTGTACTGTTATAGACTCTCAACTTACTGTTGCGAACCAGTTCAGACTCCAGCCTAATGTGGATTTGACCATCCCCCGGATTTGGATAAATTTCTAAAACATCGGCTTTCAAAAGGATCGGACCCACATCGGTGCAAACCACAAAAGTGACTTTAACCGTATCTCGGTAAGAACAACCATTGGCACTCATAACCTGCACCCAATACTGGCCTGACGATCCCACCGTAATGGTTTGACTTCCTGAATTATCAAACCAGGAGTAACTTGCATATCCCGCTCCGGCATTCAAAACCACCGGAGTTCCGATGCAAGCCAACGAATCAGACCCAAGATCAAGCGTTTTAATTTCTTTGGTGATCACCACCAGATCCGATGCTGTGCAGCTTCCGGAAGTCACTGTCCATGCAAAGGTATTGACACCCGAACCCAGATTGGTAATTTCAGATACCGGATTACCCGGCTGAGAAATCGTTCCGGCTCCTGATACCAATGTCCAAACTCCAAATCCAGCTATCGGAGCCGTTCCATTCAGAAAGGTTGATGACCCACAAATGATTCGATCGATTCCTGCCTGAGCGGTCACATTTGCTGGAGTAGCATTGATACTCACTTCGTCAAATGAAGGTGTACAAGGAGAATTGCTGATGGTCCATCGGAAAACATTCGCCCCGTTTCCCAATCCAACCACAGTGGTAGTTGGGCTGGTAGGATTGGCCACTTGCCCGCTTCCCGATACCAGTGTCCAGGTTCCAACTCCCTGAGAAGCACCATTGCCCGTCAAGGAAGCAGAAGAACCGCAAATATTCTGATCTGCACCGGCATTGGACGCCACAGGATTTGAAACAGATGTAATACTCACTTCATCCAAACTTGGTGTACATGTTCCGGAGGTAATGGTCCAACGGAAAACATTCTGTCCAATGCCAAGTCCGGTTACCGAAGTTTGGCTTCCCCCTGGATTCGTAATGTTTCCACTTCCTGAAACCACAGTCCACAAACCGATGCCTGTTCCTTGACTATTGCCAATTAATTGAGCGGATCCTCCACAAACGGATTGATCCGTTCCGGCATTCGACGTGATGGCAGAAAGGGTTGTTGTTACAGTAACATCATCTGTTGAGGGAGGACAAGGAATATTTGAAATGGTCCATCGGAAAACATTTGCCCCGTTTCCTAATCCGGTTACGGTTGTATTTGGACTGGAAGGATTGGTAATTGTTCCTGTTCCTGAAACAACTGTCCACATCCCGGTTCCGGTTTGCGGTGAATTAGCCGAAAGAACTGAAGAGGAAGTACACAGGTTTTGATCAACTCCTGCTATTGCCAATGAAACTGTATTTGTCCTTGTCACTGTCACATCATCGCTGCTTGGGGGGCAGGTACCATTCGTGATAGTCCATCGGAAAACATTATCTCCTGTACCCAGATTGGTAGCCGAAGTGCCTGGTGAATTGGGACTGGTAAAAGTTCCACTTCCGGAGACTACAGACCATATTCCTGTTCCATTGCCTGCACTATTTCCTGCCAGGACTGCACTTTCTGTGCAAAGTACCTGATCCTGTCCCGCTGTAGCAGTAACAGCATTGGTTGTCGAATTGATAATTACATCATCTGAGCTGTTTGTACAGGGAGCATTGGAAATAGTCCAGCGGAAAGTATTCGCTCCTGTTCCCAGGCCAGTAACCTGTGTTTGTGCAGAGGAAGGATTCTGAATCTGTCCACTTCCCGAAACCAGAGACCACAGTCCAATGCCCACAGAGGCCTGATTTGAGGAAAGAGTTGCTGAATTCGTACAAATATTCTGGTCGGTTCCTGCACTGGCAATGGAAGGAGACGCAATCCGTGTGATCAGCACATCATCAAATGAAGTAGGGCAATTTCCATTTGTGATGGACCAACGGAAAACATTTAATCCTACTCCCAGTCCTGTAACCGATGAAGTTGGACTCGAAGGGGCAGCAATCGTACCAGCACCGGAAATCAATGTCCATTGACCAATTCCAAAAACGGCTGTGTTGCCAGCCAGAGAAGCCTGCGTATTACAAATGTTTTGATCCTGTCCCGCCTGAGCAATGGTAGCATTTCCTAAATTCGCTATAGTCACCTCATCCGTCGCTTGTGTACAGGGTGGGTTGCTGACAGTCCATCTGAAAACGTTCTGTCCTGTTCCCAAACCGGAAACTAATGAATTGGGATTGGATGAATTTTCGATCTGTCCGGAACCCGATACCAAAGACCAAAGTCCGGTTCCTGAAACAACTGTATTTGCCTGCAATGTTCCCTGTCCACCACAAACCGATTGATCCTGACCGGCAGTTGCTCCCTGAGAAATGACCCTTGTAATGGAAACTGTATCTTTTGTGGATGGGCAATTTCCGTTATTGATGGTCCATACAAAGGAATTTAATCCAGCTCCAAGACCCGAAACACTGGCATTGGCTGAATTGCCATTAATTATAGTCCCGGTTCCTGTTAACAAACTCCAGCTCCCAGTGGATGGGGAAGGATTATTGCCCGTCAAACTGGTCTGATCACTGCATAGGGTTTGGTTGTTACCTGCTTGTGCAATGACTGAAGGTGTGACAACAATACTTAAATCATCAGAAGTAGAAGCACAGGTTCCATTGCTACTGGTCCATCTGAAAACATTGTTTCCGGATCCAAGACCTGTAACCTGCGAATTGTTTTGAGTTGGGTTTGAAATCTGACCCGTTCCGGATACCAAGGTCCAGAGTCCGGTTCCCACAGTAACGGCATTCCCCGAAAGCGTGGCACTTGACCCGCAAACCTGCTGATCATTTCCTACAAAGGCGGGTGTTGGAGAAAGATATCTGAAAAGTGTAACAGTGTCTTTGCTTGAAGAACATCCGGGAGTATTGATTGTCCATACGAACCGGTTAATTCCGGCAGAAAGCCCACTCACGCCGGATGCAGGTGAATTGGGATTAGTTAAAATCCCATTCCCTATAATGCGGGTCCATTGACCGGTGCCACCCGTTCCGGCGGCATTACCGGAAAGATCACTTGATTCATTGCAAAGATTTTGATCCGCACCTGCATTAGCAGTTACCGCAGCACCAGAATAGGTAACCGTTACTTGAGAAACAGTAGTTGAACAAGAGGTTGACACACTCCATTGGAAAACATTTGCTCCTAAACTCAGATTTGAAACTGAAGCAGTTGGAGAGAAAGCATCGAAAATTGATCCACCACCACTTATAACCGTCCAAAGGCCGGAACCCGATGTTGGAGTATTGCCCAAAAGGGTTCCACTGGAACTGCAGGAAGTGAAGTTGTTTCCTGCATTGGCAACCGTTGGACTCTGGCTAAGATTAACTGAATATTCCTCGATTTCACCGGTCGCATACGGCCCAACAAAACAAGGATCTGAAGAAGCCATTGACGTTCCGGGAGTGTATAACATGATCCGCATTGTTACTACTCCGGGATTGGCATTTGGAGAAACCAGAAACGTTCTGGTAAACAAACCTGTACCTGCTACCGGAGCAACAATGTTTTCACCGACGTCGGCAAAATCACCGTCTCCGTTGTAATCGATCCAGGCAGCTTTCGTAAATGAAGTCCCTGATAGTGAAGGTGTAACTGTTAGTGTGTATGATTTGCCAATACAAAGATTGGCCGTTTGGCTTTTGAAATTCTGATAGGCTCCATCAGCCGGATTTGGTGTACTTGTATTATTAATACTACCTAAAGAGAAATTAGTAATGTGATGGCCTGTGGAAGAAGGTGATCTGTTATTTAAAGGTGTTGCACACTGAATTGTAAATTGATTGACATTGGATGTAGCCGGAACACAGCCTGTTGCAGTAACCTCTGCACGAACAAAATAAGTAACCGTAGTAGCTGAATTTACATAAAATGTATCTGTCAATGCAGTGGTCGGAACTCCTGCATTAGTCCAGTTCGCATTATCACTGGATACCTGCCACTGAATACTTGCTCCCGGAGATGAATTTACCAATGAAAAAATAATTCTTCCATTACTCACCAGCGAAGGAACACTAAGAGATGCAACACCACTTTGCGAAACACATCCCACTTGTGATGCGCAAACCGTAAAATCACCATAAATCTGGGGGGCATAACTGTAAATTCTAAAAAATACAGGAGTTCCGGCCGTGAGACCGGTGAGGTATAGGGTTTCTCCAAATCCTGGTATGCTATCATCTTTACAACCAATTGAAACCAAGGCCGAACAGCTTCCTAAAAATGCTTCAATTACCGGATCAGAGGCCCCCACATTATCGACAAATAACTTTAGGCTTGTCGAAGTTGGAACTACTCTTACCCAAACATCGTTTGCAGTAGTTGAAGTTGAGTTAGTACAGTTAATAGGTGCCAGACTTTGAGTAGCCCCATAAGAGGTTGTATTTACCTGATTGCATACGCCCACCGATGAGACAGCAAGAATAAGCGCCCCCGAACAATTATCGTTTGACGGTGCAACCACTCTGTTCACGCATATTCCAAACGCACCTGTACCGGATCCTGGATCTGAATTATACACCCGAATGTAATAAGTACCACCGGCGGTTAAAAGATTCAGGATGGTATCCTCCTGAGCGCCTGCCACGGTTCTGTCTATACACGCCAGAGATGTCAATGCTCCGCAATTTCCACTGAAAATCTGCATGGCACCATCAAAGCCTTCTATGGTAGATAAGCGGAAAACATAATTACCCGTCGTACTGGCTGTGAATTTATACCATACATCATCATCCGGAAAACCTGTACAGGAAACAACATTGGAAGGAGTGGCCCCGGTTGTTGTGCCAGCCAGTGTATTGCAGGTTGTACCAACTGTCAAGTTTAAGGCACCCGCACATTCATCAAACGTAGTTACAACCGATCCGACGCGTTTCACACAAATGTTAAAATTTCCTATACCCCCTCCGAATCCATATACCCGAATAAAATAGGTTTGACCTGGAATCAAGGTTCCTGGAGCCAATTTTTCTATTGCAGAAGATGAAAGCTGATCCGAACAGCCCAACGAGGTCAGAGCTGCACAGTTACCAGAGAAAACTTCCAAAACCGGATCAAAAACACCAGATCGGGAAACGATGACAGAATCCCCGGAACCGTTTGCCACGAATTTGTACCAAACATCCAGTGCCGAACTGGATGTTCCGCCCAAACAGGTAGCCGGTGCAAGCGACTGAGTTGCCCCTGTATTATTCCCCAACGTTGAATTACAGGTAGCTGAACTATTTAGTGAAAGTGCATTCAAACAAATATCATTGATCGAAGTTACAGGTGCTTTTGACTTAACGCAAATGGAAAAGTTTCCTTCAGAACCGTTAAAACCATAAACTCTGACGGTGTAGGTTTGGCCGATTACCAATGTTCCCGGAGCTACTTTTTCAGTGGCTAAGCCATTATTGGGATCGTCGGAGCAACTAAGCTGGGTCAAAGCAGTACAAGGGCCGCTAAAAATTTCAAGAACCGGATCAAATAAATCAAATGGATCCACCACTACTGAATCACCGGAAGATGTTGCTGTAAAGGTGTACCACACATCATTTGCAAAAGTGGAAGTAGCTGTGCCGCAGGCAAGAGGCTGGAGATCCTGGGAAGCTCCTGTTGTATTACCGACTGTTCCATTGCAAGTGGCAGTTGCCGTTAATAAAGTTGAACCTGCACAGTCATCATTTGCTGGAGCTGCTACAAAATCCGATTTGAGACATGCGCTGAAACTGCCATCAACTCCTCCCCAGCCATAAACCCGGAGATAGTAGGTTTGCCCTGGAATAAATGTGCCTGGTGCTATAATCTCAGTTGCGGTTCCACTACCGGGATCATCCGCACAGGCAACAGAAACTAGTCCTGAACAGGTTCCTGTCAAAACCTGAATTACAGGATCAAATCCACCAAGTCCAACCACAGCAATAGAATCTCCCGGAGCATTTGGAACAAAGGAATACCAGATGTCTTTAGCTGTTGTAGCAGTGGCACCCTGGCAAGTAACCGGAGACAAGCTTTGGGATGCTCCCACTGTGTTACCGCTAAAAGGAGAACAGAAAGAACCCATGGTTTTCGGAATTGCAGTGGCACACTCATTATTTGCCGGAGTAGTAAATAGAGTGGTAAAATCAATTCCAAAATCAGGCCAGGTGGTACTGGGCGAACCAGTTGTTGCATTTACATTAGTTGAAGTTAGTACTTTATTATTGGGCGTTGACAGACCAGTGCTGGCAAGAATGGAAAAAGAACTGGTCGTTGAATTGGTATTCGAAAATTCAACTATAAGTGAAGCTCCTGCAGGTAATGTGAATTGCTGGAAAACATCAATTGAAAAAAAAGTATTGAGATTTGGTCCTGTTACAACCTGACTTGCACTGAATAGAACAGGGGTCAGGTTCGAATAAAACGTTGTCCCTGAGCTTCCAAATACACTGGTTAGGGTATATCCCAGTTTTATTTGAAGATTTGATAATGTAGCCGAAGTTGGGCTTGCCGAACTTTTACGGAAATAGATTTTATCAACAACCCCCGTTGTAGTTGTGATCCCAAGATCTGCAGCAGTGTAAATCAATTGAATTTTTTTCGACCCGGCTGCAAACCCAAGAGATGTTCCTATTCCACCTATTTGCTTCTTAAATTGTTGCGCTAAAACAGTTGAAGAAAGCACATTGGAAGAAATCAATAATATCAATAATAGAATCCGGTTAGTAGTTGATTGATTCATAGGAAGTAAATAGAAGTTATTTCAATTTTCAAAACTGCAATTTAAGTTTCATTTTTTCAAAAAATTCAAAAGAATATCCTAAAACTGAGTTAACGGTACATTGAATTGTGCATGTATGTAGGGAATGGGACACAAATTGATACGAGAATTGGTTCACTCACCAACTCACAATGCCAATGAGAATACAAGTGCACTTTGCCTGATAATCATTGGTTTCTTTTGTTTTATAAAATGTAATTAATAGTATTGGGCTCTATTAATTTCCAATCTGACTTTATGCTTAAATTTTCCTCTTACCTGCTCATTGCAGGGATTCTGTTTGTTTCGGCTTGTAAGAAATCTGAAACCAGTCCTGATCCCGTCGTAAGCCCGGAACCGAACCCCAGTTTTGGGGCTATTTACGTTTCCTGGCCTGAACAATTTGAAACCGGGTCAAAAACCTCGTATGCTTCCGGCAACGTAACTCTATCAACGGGTTCATGGAATTTGAACGATGCACTCCTGGGCACATCTGCCAGTGATGCAAAGTTTGGAACCAAATCAGTCAGAATACAGAATACGGGTATTCTAAGTATGAATTTCAACCTTACCAACGGGGCGGCTGAAGTTTCTATATATCATGGAAAATTCGGAACCGATGCCAATTCGACCTGGGGACTATGGACTTCAACCAACGGAGGCACAAACTGGACTCAGTCCGGCAGTACGATCACCACTTCGTCAACAACACTATCACAAGCAACATTCACATTAACAATCACCGGAACGGTTCGTATTCAAATTCGTAAACTTTCCGGCGGAAGGTTGAACATTGATGATGTTGCAATAAGTGATAATTTGGTTTCAAGTCCGACACGTGACGACAACATGGCTCTTGGCAACCCAAGCAGTGCCATTGCAAATGTGGGAAATCCGGATAATTATCTGATGGTCAAAACGCAATACGCATTGGCTTATACAAACAGCAGAGGAACAGCAAAATGGGTTAGCTGGCATTTAAGTTCTGCCTGGAAAGGAACCGCCACCCGCTGCGATTGCTTCACCCAGGATGGAAGCCTTCCGATTGGCTTTTTTAAAGCCAGCACATCCCATTACACCAACACCGGCTTCGATCGTGGCCACATGTGCCCAAGCGATGACCGGGATGGCAGCAGTACAGATAATGCTGTTACATTTCAGATGACCAATATCATACCTCAGGCTCCGAATAACAACCAGATTACCTGGGGAAATTTTGAGGATTATTGCAGGTCACTTTTAACAACCGGCAACGAATTATACATCATTTCAGGTGGATACGGAAACGGTGGAACGGGAAGTAAAGGGGGAACTACACTACCCATTCAAAATGGCAGCATAGCTGTTGCGAGCAATGTTTGGAAAGTAGCTGTGATCCTTCCGGTTGGAAGCAACGATGTGAGCCGGATTACTACCTCAACCCGAGTAATAGCTATCAACACTCCAAATATTCAAACCGTCAACAGCCAACCCTGGGGTTTCTACAGAACCAGTGTTGATGCAATTGAATCTGCCACCGGTCTGGATCTTATTTCCAACATTCCGGATGCTATTGAAAACACCCTGGAAGCAGCTGTGGACAACGGACCAACAAACTGATTTTTGTTTTTTTTTGTTTTTTGTTTTTAAAAAGCCACAGTTTCACTCTGTGGCTTTTTTTATTGCAATCTGGCCACCACATCAAACTTATCAAAAACCCATTCTGCGTGTGGGGCATCTTTGAGTTCTTCTGTAAGGTCCTGTCCTGCCCAATGTTCGTAGTGTCTTCCGTTTTTCCAGAGCTTGGATTTGGTCACATCATACACCAAACCCTTGTATGCAATCCAGATCGGTTCTCTGTCTGTACCGTTGTAAAGAGCAAGGCTTCCTTTTGAAATGACAGGGATTGAACCTGTTTCGTTTTCTACTTCCATTTGATCTTGCAAATATTGGTGTACTTTTCGTAGGAGAAGTGTAATTTCGCAGTCCTTTTTACCAATCACAGAATTTCTCCGGTTTATGGAAGCGGTCGTAATTTTCTTTTTCTTCGGTATTTACATCCTGATCCGGGTTTTATTCGGTGGGGGAGAATCTGCCTGGGAAAAACAAAGCGAGCTTTACAAAGAAGGACTTCTGCTTTTTCGAAACAAAGAGTATGAGGCATCCAGAAATTTCTTTGAAAAGTCGTTGAAACGAAGACCATACGATTCTGTAAATCACGTGGTTCTTGGAGAAATTGCATTGCAGCAGAACGAGCCCGAAAAAGCTCTTTTTTACGGACAAAAAGCGATGCGACTCGACAATTCCATCTGGCAGGCTCACTTATTGATGTCCAGGGCATTTTATGGAATTGAGAATCCGGAAGAATCCTTTAAAAACGCCAAAAATGCCGTCTGGTTCGGACGGAATTCAGCCGATGCCCAATATTGGTTTGGCAAACTTCTGGTAGAAAAAGGAGACATTGAAAAGGGGCTACAACATTTAACAGAAGCATATCGGCTTGGGGAAGAGGCAGCAGGTCCTTTCCTCAAAAACCGGAGATTCTTATCCAACAAGTAAACAATTTAACAGTAATATAATGAACGCTCGCAAAGCAGAATTGCTTCAGAAAACCATCCAGCACATCGACATTTCGCAGCATAATGTGGTTTCTATGGTTGAGGCTATGGAAAATATGGCTTTTCAGGCTCGCAACATGGCCCGAGGCGCAAAAATCTTCAACATGATGCAGGCAGATAAAAGCTGCACTGTGTATTTAACACTTGCCGGTTCGTTGATTTCGGCAGGTTTGAAAAAAGTGGTGGTTGATCTGATTAAGAACAACATGGTGGACGTAATCGTTTCCACCGGAGCCAACATCGTAGATCAGGATTTTTTCGAAGCTTTGGGTTTCAAACATTATGTGGGAACACCGTACGGAATCGACGACCAGGAACTTAGGGAACTGATGATAGATCGTATTTACGATACTTTTATCGACGAAGAAGATCTTCGTGTGTGCGATGCTACCATTGGTGAAATCTGTGATACTCTTCCGCACAAGCCACATTCAAGCCGGGAATTCATCCGGGAAATGGGCCGTTTTCTGGCTGAGAACGAAAAATATACTGATTCAAGAAAGGACAGCATCGTGTATCAGTGTTTCAAAAAAGGCGTGCCGATTTTCGTGCCCGCTTTTTCTGATTGTTCTGCCGGCTTTGGGTTGGTGCACCACCAGTTCCACAATCCGGATTCCCATATCAGTATCGATTCTGCCAAAGATTTCCTCGAAATCACCAAAATAAAACTGGCCAACGAGGAGTCTGGACTATTTATGATTGGTGGTGGTGTACCTAAAAACTTTGTACAGGACATCGTGGTTGCCTGCGACATTCTTGAAAAAGAAGCTCCCATGCACAAATACGCTGTTCAGATCACCGTGGCTGATGAACGGGATGGAGCCTTGTCTGGTTCTACGTTGAAAGAAGCATGTTCATGGGGTAAAGTGGATACCGTTTACGAACAAATGGTATTCAGCGAAGCAACCATTGCCATGCCGATTATTGCTGCCTACGCTCTCCACAAAAGAGAATGGGTAGGTCGACCGGAAAGACGTCTGAATGAAGTGCTTGATGGTGCTTTGGTTTCTGCATAGTTGAAAATGAAATTCATACCAAAAACCTGTCAGAGATCGCAGGTTTTTTTTGTTGTTTGTGGAAGTGTCCACAAAATCACAATTGAATTTTAATTAACAAGATAAAATCAGACAGAATCGCTTTTGAATATTCTATGGTTCCTAATTGAGATAATTTCCTATAGCAAACTTTCTGATCGTTTTTGAGCATCCATAATTAGAACTTCGCTAATTTTTTCTTTAGAAAATAAACCGCAACGCCATAAAATTCCGGCAATTGCTCATTTGATCTCTGATTCCAATGCTGTATATATTTTTCAATCTGAGATCTGGTCCTTGTTCCTATTCGAGAATTTAGTGTTTCAGCTACTGTAAAAATTACGACGCTTCTTAAATTTTTTAATTTTGCTACATTGAGATTGAGCATTTTAAGGTCTTCTCTCATAATAGAATCATCTGAATCAATTAGCCCATCTACCGAATAGCGAATCATTCTTTCTATTGGATGAAAACCATCAGACGGTTGAAAATGGAGATCAGGTTTTGCCTTTGGATCCGACTGTCCCGCCTTTGATTTGTCACAATGAAGCATGGCTATTGGTTGACCAGAATTTCCTGAACATACTGCATGAAGGTTTTTATAGTTGAGCGCTTCTTCCGGATATTTTGCCTGGCTATGCCAATGCTCTATTCCAGTTGTAAGAGGTTGATCATCAATTCTACACATACAGTATCCACATAAGAATCCTTGTTCTTTCAAAAGACTCAATCGCAAAGCATCCTTTTCTTTTTTTGGAAGAGTCTCGAAGCTCACATTTTCCTTTTTACTGTATGCGATTAAAACAGACGGTGGTTGCCCTTTCAGAAAAAAAGAATCACTAGAAACCAACTGAGAAAGCAAAATAGCTAAAGCATCGAGAATGCTGGATTTCCCTGCGCCATTCACACCTCCTAATAAGGTAACTCTTGGATGCAGGTCCAGTTCCAACGATTGAAATCCACGGAAGTTCGTCAGTTGCAATTTGCTCAGTTTCATATTGGCTTCAGCGAAAGGCAATTTTAGTGATTTTTAATTGTCATTTATTCAAAATCAGGATAATATTTATCTGGATTATGAATAAGTACAAACCAAAACTTTGCCTTATTTCGCCCCCCCTATTCAGATTTTCAAATGAAGCAAATCACCCAATATTTTATCCTTATAATTCCAATTCTTATTGATTCCTGCAGCCCTGTCACCATCGTGAAACCACTGGAGAAAAAACAAAAAGTCGTTTCTGCCCACTTGGGTGGTCCCATGATTACTTTCACCGGAATTCCAATGCCGATTCCATTCAGCAGCCTGGGTTTGCATTATGGAATTAACAACCGCCTCACAGTCGGTACCAATCTGGGAATCACTTCGTTGGCCTTTGGGGTTTTTCAACTGGATCCAGGCATTGTATATGGCATCCGAAATCCAAAAGAAATAGGCCAATTAGGTATTTCTGCTTTTGCAAAGACACATTTCATGATTGATACCTGGGAAAGTAATTTCCGCTGGTATCCGGAATTGGGAGGTCAGGTGTATAAAGAATGGGGTAAAAATCTGTTTTATGTGGGTGGTTCAGGCTGGTTCGAAACCCGATATCCGTCTCAAAAAAGAGCCGCAGGAAATATTTGGGTGCCCATGGCTCATTTTGGTTACATCCGGCAAAAGCCAAAATGGAATCTGACCCTTGAAGCCAAATGGATTGCCCCCAACATCAGCCATGAAAATATTGTGGTAGACTATATCGGCATTTCTACACAAGGGGCTTTGGGAATTTATTTTGGGGCGTCACGAAAATTTTAATGCGCTGAATAATGAGAAACACTGCCATTTTCCTTCTCCTCTTCACACTCAGTTCCTGCCTGCGACTGGATTCAAATTTATTCAACCGCAAAGAGAAGATCACTACCTACCAATTAAATAATTTCAAAGGGGAGCAGGAATTGAAAGACCTGCCTTCCTCCTACTTTATTCCGGAAAGTCTGATTAAGATTTTTACACTTGAATCAGACAACGAGGGAGATAAAGCCAGAATATATGCCATTTACCTGGGAGATCAATCCGGGATTCCTCATGACACGGTGATTCTTTACTGCCATGGCAACAAAAACCACATGGATTTTTACTGGAAACGGGCTCAGTTGCTTGCCAATGTGGGAGGCAAAAATCACTATGGTGTCATGTTGATGGACTACCGGGGCTATGGTCTCAGCGAAGGTGAACCTACCGAATCCGGATTGTATGCAGATGTGAAAGCATGCCTGGAATGGCTAAAAAACCAGGGACTTCAACCGGGGCATCTTGTTTTGTATGGATTTAGTCTTGGCTCGGCACCTGCCTCAAAACTAGCTCCTGAAAATGGTATTCTTCCGGTTTCAAAATTGATTCTGGAGGCACCCTTTGGCAATGCGCAAACGATGATTGAAGATGCGGCAAAAATCTCCATGCCTGCTTCTTATTTCACCAATGTGAAAGTAAATAATGCCGAAGAAATCAAAAAACTAAAAGTGCCTTTCTGTTGGTTTCATGGAGAGAAAGATGCCTTCCTTAGCAGGAAAGTGCATGGACAAAAAGTATTTGATGCTTATTCAGGACCATGGAAGGAAGCGCACATTGTGCCTGAAGCCACACACAACGATTTACCAGCTAAAATGGGGTACGAAGAATATCTTTCGGTTTTAGAGAAATTTATTCGTCGGTAGAATCCTCTCCTTTTTCTACTGGTTCAGCTAACAATATTTGCATCAGTTCATCATAAAGCCAGTATCGCTTGAATCGTTCGGTGAAGAATTCCTCCATTCGCGGAAGATAGGAATCAAGTGATCGTTCTTCTCTGGCCAGATCAATAAATATTTTCCAGTTTTTCAGTAGATTGTTCCGGAACGGATCATATTCGTATTGATAGTTTTGATAATAGCCTATCGCACTTTTCACCTGAAACCAATACATTTCAACCAGATCTTCCTTAAAAGCTGAAATCAGTGCAAACTCTTTCAGAATTTTAGTAATCCGGCTCGAACGGGCTTTACCGGTGCCCCGGGTAGGAAAGTATTCGTTGGTTATCTCTTTTTTATACTTTTCAATAATCGCGGTTCCCTCCAAACCAAACTCCATGGTGAGATACATTTTGGCAACCGGAAAACGCCGTGAAATCTCCGAAAGCAACCGGAGAAGCTCTTCGGGATCCTGTTTTTCAAGTTCTTTCTGAAGAGTATTCTTAGCCATGCTCAGGCAAAATTTTCTTTGAAATATTGAATGATTCCCCGCTTGATGATCGTTTCTCTATCCTCTTCCGATTTTTTATCGGTGGGTTCAAATGCAGGCCAATTGGTTTCGGAAGGAATTTTCTTAAAAAATCCCTGCATTTCCAGAACTGTGAGAACACCCAGATTGATAAGATCCAGCTTCTCTTCCTTATTTTGAGAATTTTTGATTTCAGGACTTTCCTGATACCCGATCAGCAAAAGGATTGCTTCCAGTGAAGGCTTCTTCTGAAACCTACGGATGAATTGAAATTCAACCGATTTGAATTGAGCCTGTATTGAATCTTCCACTTGCGTACTGAAACTCCATTTTAAAATGGGACGGCAAGTTACTCAACCCCTATCTTTTTTGATGCTTCAAAATCGAAAAGTGTCGCTCTTCTTAGAAAATACCAGGCCAGCCAGTACTGCTGAAGTGTTTGAAGGTAGTTTATCAGGGCATCGTCCTTTTCCTGTTGGGCAATGGTGAGATTGGTGATGTCGATTTTTCCAATCAGATATCGGTTTTTCGCCATTGAATACCGACGTTGTGCAATGGTATCGGCTTTGGCAGAAATATCCAGACTTGCCTGCAATTGCCTCAACTGCATTACTTGATTAAATACCTCAATATCAATACGGTTCTTTTGATTTGAGATATTTTCCATAGTCGCATTTAATTCATTTTCAGCCTGTTTTACGAGGGCTTTATTTCGGCCTCCATTTTGTAAAGGCACATTGATTCCAACAAATGCACTTTGCTGGCTTTGAAGGTTTTTAAAAGCGGAAGGCAGGGTCGTTGCCGTTTGATTATACCCAACTGAAAAAGTAAGGTCGGCAGTAAACCTTCTTGATATTTGAGAAGAACGCAGGTTCATTTGCGCCATATTCTGATTCATTTCCAGCGTTTTGTAGTCACTTCGGTTTTCCCTTGCCTCCTGAATCGCCTTATCAGGATCCAGCCCGGGACGGGGCACATCTTTAGGAAGTTGAACGAGTATTTTTCCGGAACTCCCATATTCGCCCAACAGATTCCGAAGTTCCTTTTCGCTTGTCAGCTTTTTTACAGTCGATATTTCCACTGAATTTCGGGCATTCATCAACCCCAATTCTACCTGAAGCAATTCATTTTCTGCAATTTTTCCAATGCCAAACCTTCCCTGGCTGATTTTATAGATGGTGTCGTTGTTGTGCAAATTGTACTCTGCATTCTGAAGCTGAACTTCCGAAATAAGCAATTCAAAGTATTTTTGAGTGACTTCAATATTAAGGTCTTCCAACTGTTCCAATTGCATTCGGGTGGATTCGTCAAAGCTGATTTTTTGCTGTTGCCAGTTCCATTTAATTTGGTTGATCCGGAAAAGAGGTTGAGAATACGACAGATACAATGGAGACGATCTCCAGTAATAATTTGGATTTCCACCCTGATCTTCAAATAAATCAATCCGGCTAAGCCCTGAATTTAGAGAAAGAATACCTCCTGTTGCCAACAAATTCTGACTCAGAGAAAGAGTGGTGGTTGAATAATTCTGACTCTGAGGCCGGAATAAAATACTCCCATCGGGTTGTGAAATCTGGTTGATTGCCCGTGTAAAACCTGGAATCTGTGCATTCAAGTCTAATTGAGGTTGAAGCAAAGCCCGGTTCGATTTAAACCGCCACAGCTCGGCCTGGTATTTTGATTTGACCTGTTTGGAAATAGGACTGTTAGATCTTGCCTTTTGCAAAGCATCTGTCAGGCTCAAGGTTTGAGCCCATGTTAAATGGCACGAAAAAACGAAAGCTAAAAAAAAAGACAGGGCTTTGGTAGCCGATCTGGATGAGTTCAAGTTGGAGATAAATCGTTTTTGCATTGCGGAGGTACGAAGGCATTCAATTTTACCTGCCACCACAATCAATTTGTGCCTTCCGGAGATATGAAAGGACAAGTGGCAAAGAAATTTGAGCCAATAACTAAAAGATTCCGGTTTTATTTCTCAATCCACAATTTACCACTCCGGCTTTCCTTGCCGAATAGCTGGAAAAAATAGACTCCAGGCAACAAACCATCTCCCGAAATCAGGCAATCTGATCCCTGAATTTCACCTTGCGTCCTTACCAACTTGCCGTAGGAATCAAATAAAAACAAGGTATGGATTTGGTTTGAAGGATTACTAAAATAGAGATGCGACTGGGTGGAGAAAGGATTGGGAACCAACCTCAGTCCGGTCTTTCCATATTTTTGTCCGATGTAGGTAATCGTTCCTGTGTTTTTACAAGGTCCGGCAGATTTACCAAGCAACTGCATTTCAGGATTGAGAATAGCAGAAATTTCAGAAATACAAACCTGATTGGCCGTGGTCGAATCGAAATAGATCCGAAGAAAAACCTCCGGCTGGGTGTTTTTGGGAATCCGGTTGTGGAGCATACTGGCCATTATTTTTCCCGAAGAGTTGTACCGAAGAATAACAATGCCCGAATCGGCCACTGAAAGCAAACGCACGGAATCAACAGAAAGCCCTGAAACAGAAAATTGAAAGGCTGAAACCGCTTCCTGGGGATTAAAAATAGAGATATCCGCAAATCCATCGGCGATGTTAATTGTATCAATGGAAAGTTTTACAACATGGTCTGTATTGGCGATCAAAGGATTGAATTTACAGGAAGGTGAAGGTACTGACAATGTATCCGGTGTATCGTCCAGGCATTTTGCCAACATCTGCACATCGGTCACATTAAGAATTGCATCGCCATTCAAATCACGGCAGGAAGTGCTGGCAAGATTTCCGTCCATAATTCCACTAATGTATTGAATTAGATCCAGTTCATTTCTCGCACTATCCCCGTTAATATTTCCGTGAATGGCTGTACCATGGCAATCTCCCTTACAATCTCGCAAAGCAGATCCAAAAACCTGCCCATCGCAATCCACATACGGATTGCAATCCGGAAGGAGGCTTACAGTTCGGAGACCACTGCTGTTTTTGCTGATTTGAACACAAATCTGTCCCCAATTATTAAATGTATTCGACTCAATCCTTCCCAATTTATCCGGCGAATTATCCCAGTTTACTTTAGCCACCAATGTATACCGACCAGTATCCACATCAGT